>Ga0316604_10000324_pt1 | contig 64377 bp, 64 predicted proteins | sample OWC_soil_day20_C_FD_207650 | JGI IMG/M metagenome (GOLD analysis project Ga0316604, IMG submission 207650) | Wetland soil microbial communities from Old Woman Creek delta, Ohio, United States - OWC_soil_day20_CT | ecosystem: Environmental > Terrestrial > Soil > Wetlands | place: USA: Ohio...
CAAGCGCAGTTAAACGGGAAAGCGGTGCGTCTCCAACGAGACCATGCCGCTGCTGCCCCCGCAACGGTAAGCAAGTGCGGGCGTATCACATAGCCACTGGGTAATACCTGGGAAGGCGATACGTCAAAACTTGCGAGCCCGGATACCGGCCTGAGACAAAAAGTGGAAGTGCCACGGGGTAGTGGCGCCGGTTCCTGTGACTCGCTCCCTCCCCCGCACGTCCTTTTCGAAGCATTCCGGCATGCGGGGACGCCTGTCCGGAGGGGAGAACCATGAAAATCCACCTGCGACCCATCACGCTGGGCCTGATCACCGCTTTCGGCCAGCCTTTGTCAGCCTTTGCCCAGCAAGCGCTGGAGCCCGTCGTCGTCACCGCCAGTCGCGCTCCCTTGCTGCTGGAACATGCAACGGGAGAAACCGTCGTCATCGGCCGCCAGGAAATCGAGGCGCGGCAAACCGATCGCCTGACCGACATCGTCAACAACACCGCCGGTGTTTTCGTATCCACCGGCAAAGGTCCGCTGCAAACCACACCAGGCTTCGCACTACGCGGCATCCCGAGTGACCGTCGCGCCCTCGTCCTGCTCGACGGTATCCCGATGACCGATGGCTACGCCGGCAGCGTGCTGCTCGGCGGCATCCCGACCGAATCGATCCAGCAGACGGAAATCCTGTTCGGACCGATGTCCTCGCTGTACGGTGGCAATGCGATGGGCGGAGTAGTCAATTTCGTCACCCGAATGCCGACCCGCACCGAATTCGGCTTCAATGTCGGCTACGGTGATGCCTTCGAGACGGGCAAGGCCCCGGCCGATGTCCAGAAAGCCTACGTCCATGCCGGCACCCGCCTGGAAAATGGCCTGGCGATCCGCTTCACCGGTAACTGGGCGCAAACCAACGGTTATCGCAGCGAATGGGTTACTGGCAGTCGACCAACGGGCTCCCGAGGCGCTATTCCGACCAGCACGGAGCTCGGTGCCGGCACCTATCTGCTTGGCCAGAAGGGCGACAACACCTGGCAGGAACATGGTGCCTCGCTGAAGCTGGAACAACGCGTCAGCGCCGACACCACCTGGCGTGCTGGCTGGCTACTGCAGGACTACCACTATGGTTACGCCGCCCCGGAATCCTTCGTGCGTAGCAATGCCACCGGCGCCCCAATCTACAACGTTTCCTTCGCCGGCGGCGACAGCAACTACACCCGCCAGCTGTTCCATGCCGGGTTCGACACCAAGCTGGGGATCGGCCAACTGAACGTGCTGGCCAGTCATACCGCCGTGACGACCAATTCGTACATTATCGCCACCACCGGAACGGCCTTTGGCGGCCCGGGCCGGATCAGCGACAGCCCATCGGAATCGACGGCATTCGACACCTACTGGAATGCCTCGCTCGGCGCCCATGACCTGACCGTCGGCTACGCCTACCGCCAGGACTCGGCCGACGCCAAGGATTACACCCTGAGCAACTGGGGCAACCCGGAATCTAAAACCGGCCTGTATTCGACAGCCTCCGGCAAGATGTACCTGCATGGCGCCTACCTACAGGACAACTGGCAGATCGTGCCGCGCCTGACCGTGCAGGGCGGCCTGCGTTACGACCACTGGCTCAACGCCAACGGCCAGAGTACTGATCCCTCAGGCATCTACAGCTACGCCGAGCGGTCGGCAGCGGCCTGGAGCCCGAAGCTCGGCGCCTCGTGGCGGGTCACTGACGTCTTCACGCTGCGCACCTCGGCCGGCAAGGCTTTCCATGCCCCGACGGTCTATGACCTATATCGCAGTTCATCGCTGTCCACCTACAACATCAGCGCCAACCCGGCGCTGGAACCGGAAACCGTCAAATCCTGGGAAGTGGGCAGCGACTGGCGCGCCTGGAACGGCGGCGAAATCAGGACCACCTATTTCCACAACGAAATCGACAACCTGATCTACCTTGGCCCCCGCACCCCAGTCCCGGGCGGTAAGGATCTCCGCCTGCGCATCAACGCCGGCAAAGCCCGGACGAACGGTGTCACGCTCAGCGCCACCCACCATTTCGATGCCGACAACCGGGTCTTCGCCAACCTGACCTATACGCACAGCGAAATGCTGGAAAACAGCGCCTCGCCGTCGTCGGTCGGCAAGCGCCTGACCGGTCTGCCGGAAAAGCAGGCCAGCATCGGCTTCGAAACCCGCCGTGGCGACTGGCTGCTGTCCACCAGCGGCCGCTACGCCAGCAAGCAGTACGCCGACGACACCAATACCGATACCGCAGCTGCTGTTTACAAGGCCTACGATGCTTATTTCGTGGTCGATAGCAAACTGAGCTATCGCTTCAACAAGAGCCTCAATGCCTCGTTGGCCGTCAGCAACCTGTTCGACCGGAATTATTTCTCCTATTACGCCGCTCCCGGACGAGCCTGGTTCGCCTCGCTGGCCTACAGCTACTAGGCAATGCAGCTATCTCGCTGTTATTAAAGTATTCCGCCATGTAAAATGGCGGCCGTCTCAGGTGCTGCGTACGGATTCTCCAAGCGCAGTTAAACGGGAAAGCGGTGCGTCTCCAACGAGACCATGCCGCTGCTGCCCCCGCAACGGTAAGCAAGTGCGGGCGTATCACATAGCCACTGGGTAATACCTGGGAAGGCGATACGTCAAGACTTGTGAGCCCGGATACCGGCCTGGAACCCCCATTGGAAGTGCCACGGGGTGGTGGTGCCGGTTTCTCGACCAGCTGCCTCCCGCGCTTCCGTCTCAACGCATTCCGGCAGCGGGGACGTCTGCCGGGAAAGGAAAGCTCCGTGAAGCCGCAATATCTCGTTTTCTCCCTGCCCTTGTGCATTTCGAGCGTTTTCGCCCATGACGCAGCAGAAATGCCGGCGGTCGTCGTTTCGGCAACCCGCTTCGAGCAAATCGACTCCCGCCTGCCAGCCAATATCACCGTGATCTCTGCGCAGGATATTCGTCAGAGCCCGGCCAGCAATTTGCCCGACCTTCTGAAAACACAGGCCGGCATCAGCGTTAGCGCCCTTTATGGCGGTTTCGGCATCGATGCCAGCGTCGATCTGCGCGGCTTCGGCCCCGCTACCGCTTCGCTGAACACCCTGATCCTGCTCGATGGCCAGCGTCTCAACCCGGCGGCCATGGACTCGGTCAACTGGTCCTTGATCCCTTTGAGCAACATCGAGAGAATCGAAATCATGCGCGGCTCGGGTACCGTGCTCTACGGTGATGGCGCCAGTGGCGGTGTGGTCAATATCATCACCAAGAAAGCGACTGGTACGCAGCAGAACATTACGCTCGGCGCCGGCAGCAACGGGCTGCTCACCACCGATGCGCAACTGTCCGCTCGCGGTGAAAGCGCTCACATCAACCTGGCTGGACACTTCGCCGACACCAATGGCTGGCGCCAGAACTCAGCCGCCACCCAGACTTCGCTGGCCGGCCGAGTCGGCATTGATGGCAGCAGCGCCAAGGGTTTCGTCGACTTTTCCGGCTTCGATGAAAGCGCCAGGCTGCCGGGTGCTCTCTCGCAGGCCGACTACGATCAGCGCCCGCGCTACTCGAAAACACCACAGGATCACCAGCATCGCGACGGCTTCCGGATTCGCCCGGGCGTTGAAGCTGAAATCGCCCAGAATCTGTTGTTCAATGCCGAGTTTTCCTTCGATCAGGATAACTACGACTCGTACTCCGGCGTCTATCGCTCCACTTACGAGCGGGAGAAAGAGCACTGGTCCTTCACGCCTCGCCTGCGCTGGGCGCATGGCCTGCCCGGCCTGGCCGCCAGCGAGACCGTGATCGGTTTCGATCAGTACCACGGCGACTGGCGCTCAGTCAGCAACAGCGCACTGTTTGGCACTTCCCGCGCCCGCGCCGAGCAGGACAGCCAGGCCCTGTACCTGCAGAACCTGACCCACTTCGATGAGCACTGGGGCCTGATGCTCGGCGCCCGTTCGCAGCGCATGTGGCAAAGCGCCGCCGACAGTTCGATTCAGGGCGAAACCCAGCGCACGAAGAACGCCGGAGAAATCGGCCTGACGTATGCCGGCAGTCACTGGCAGGTCTATGGCAAGGCAGGCACCACCTTCCGTTTCGCCAATACCGACGAGCTGTTCGGTTACGACATCATGTCCGGAAACTCCGTGTTTTCCGCCAACCTGCGCCCCCAACACGGCACCATCAAGGAAATCGGCGCCTCTGCCCGCCGGGGTGACATATCGGTCAAAGCCGCGGCCTTCGACATGAAGCTGACGGATGAAATCCTGTTCGACAGCAATTTGTACACCAACATCAACACCGACCCGACCCAGCGCCGGGGCATCGAACTGGAAGCGCAATGGCAGGCCACCTCGAGCCTCGCCCTGCGCGGCAGCTATACCTATCTGGACGCGACCTACCGTAGCGGCTCGTTCACTGGCAAACAGATCCCGATGGTCGCCGAAAACAAGGGCGCGCTGGCGCTACAGTGGAATGCCCAGCAATTCGGCCAGTACAGCGCGACAGTCAATTACGTCGGAGAACGCTACGTGAGCGGCGACTATGCCAACACGCGGAGGCAGGTGGGTGGCTATACGACAACGGACCTGATGGCCGCCTGGAAATTCAGCCAATGGACGATTGCCGCCAAGGTACTCAATGCCTTCGACAAGAAATACGCCAACTGGGCGACTTATCAGTCGAGCGCTGCTTACGGCTACGCGACCGATTACTACTACTATCCTGCCGACGGGCGTAGTTTTGTCATGACTGCCCGCTATGACTTCAAATAACCGTCAGCAATAACGACTCAACTCATGCCCACTCGCCAACGCGCCTTTCTGATCCTCGCCAGCCTCTGCCTGTTGGCCGTGGCCAGTTTCGGGCTGGCGTTGACGGTGGGAAGTTTCAAGGTTTCCTATGGCGAAGTGCTGGGGGCGTTACTCGGCCAGGAAGGCGGCGCCGGCGACGTTGTTCTGCAGTTGCGCCTGCCGCGAGCGATTGCCGGCTTTGCCTGCGGTGGTCTGCTCGCTCTGGCCGGCGCACTGATGCAGGTGCTGTTGCGCAATCCGCTGGCTGACCCTTATGTGTTGGGCATTTCTGGCGGCGCCGGGGTAGGAGCGATGTTTGCCATCCTGGTCGGCCTGCCGGTGCTCGGTATCGACGGACTGGCCTTCGCCGGGGCGCTAGGCGCGATGTTCATCGTTTTCGGGCTGGCCCACGGCGATGGCAGTTGGACCCAGACCCGTCTGCTGCTGACCGGCGTCATCGTCGCCGCCGGCTGCGGCGCCTTGGTCGCGCTGATGCTGGCCATTGCCGAAGAACACAAGCTGCGCGGCATGCTGTTCTGGCTGATGGGCGACCTCGGGCAGAGCACCCAATGGTGGCCGGCCTTGCTGGCACTGGTCGTCGCTTTGGCCCTGGCCATGCCTTTCGCCCGCGAACTGAACCTGCTATCGCGCGGCATGATGCAGGCACAGGCACTGGGCGTTGCGGTCGGCCGGCTGCGCTACGCCATTTATCTGCTCGCCTCTTTGGCCACGGCGGCGTCGGTCACCACGGCCGGCTCAATCGGCTTCGTCGGACTGGTCGTCCCGCATCTGGTGCGCCTGGCCACCGGCAACGACCAGCGGCTATTGCTACCGGCTTCGGTGCTAGCCGGCGGCTCGCTGCTGGTGCTGGCCGATACCTTGGCGCGGACCCTGATCGCCCCGCAACAGTTGCCAGTCGGCGTACTGACGGCACTGATCGGCGTGCCGGTCTTCCTTTTCCTGTTGTCGAGGCAGCCGAAATGAGCCGCCCCCTGCTAGAAGCTCGTCAGCTGCGCGTTGAAATCGGTGACAAAACCGTGGTCGACCGGTTGAATTTCGCCGTGGCAACCGGTGAACGCGTCGCCATCCTCGGTCGCAACGGCGCCGGCAAATCGACCTTGCTGTCCACGCTGGCCGGCCTGCGCAAGGCTGCAGGCGGCGCCGTGTTGCTGGATGGCGAAGATGCCGCGCTGATGCCGCCGCGTCAGGCCGCCTTGCAGCGGGCCTGGCTCGGACAGTTCCAGAACGATCCCTTTGGCTCGACCGTGCTGGAAACTGCGCTGACCGGCCGCCATCCGCACCTTGGCCGCTGGGATTGGGAATCGACCCGCGACGCGGAACTGGCGCGTGGTGCGCTGAAAGCAGTGGGGCTCGATGGCATGGAAACCCGGCAGATTCACACCCTGTCCGGTGGCGAACGCCAGCGGCTGGCCATCGCCACGCTGCTGACACAGGCCGCACCGCTCTATCTGCTCGACGAACCGCTGTCGCATCTCGACCTCAATCACCAGATGGCCGTGCTCGAACTGTTCGCCGGCACGGCCCGCGACTGCGGCGCCGGCGTCATCATGGTTCTGCACGACCCGGCGCTGGCCCATCGCTTCTGTGACCGGGCGCTACTCGTCTTCGGCGATGGCCGGACCGAGATCGCGCCGGTCGACGACATCCTGACAGCTGAAACGCTGTCCGACCTATACGGCTATGGCCTGCGGCAGATCGAAGACCGCGGCCATCGCTGCTTCATTCCGGAATAGACAATGACTATCACTCACGAAGAACGTATGCAGAAAAAGAAGGCCGTCATCGACAGCAAGATCGAGGCGGCTCAGGAAGAACGCGGTGTATTGGTCATCAACACCGGCAACGGCAAGGGCAAGTCGAGTGCTGCCTTCGGTGTCGTCGCCCGCGCCCTCGGCCATGGCCTGAAGGTCGGCGTCGTGCAGTTTGTCAAAGGCCGCTCGGACACCGGCGAGGAAGCCTTCTTCCGCCTGCAGCCCAACGTCCAATGGCATGTCGGCGGCGAGGGCTTCACCTGGGAAACCCAAGATAAGGACCGCGATGCCCGGGCTGCGCAGGCTGCCTGGGACGTTGCCTGCGGCCATTTGAGCGACCCGGCCATCGGCCTCGTCGTGCTCGACGAAATGACCTACGCCTTCAAGTATGGCTGGCTGGATCTCGACACCGTCATCGCCAAACTGCTCTCCCGCCCCCTGATGCAGCACGTCATCATCACCGGCCGCGCCGCACCGCAGGCCCTGCGCGATGCGGCCGATACGGTCAGCGACATCGGCATGGAAAAGCACGCTTTCCAGAGCGGCATCAAGGCCATGCCGGGTCTCGAATTCTGATGCCGGCCTGCCCCGCACTGCTGATCGCCGCCCCCGCTTCCGGCCAGGGCAAGACCACCGTCACCGCAGCACTGGCCCGACTGCATGCCCGGCAAGGCCGGCGCGTCACCGTCTTCAAGTGTGGTCCTGACTTTCTCGACCCACAGATTCATGCCATGGCCAGCGGTCGCGCCTGCCAGAACCTCGACCTCGGCATGTGCGGCGAGGCTGATGCCCGCTGGCGTCTGGCCCGGGCGGCGGCGGATTCCGACCTGATCCTGGTCGAAGGCGTGATGGGCCTGTTCGACGGCCAGCCGTCAGCGGCCGACATTGCCGAACGCTTCGGCATTCCGGTCATGGCCCTGATCGATGCTGGCGCCATGGCCCAGACCTTTGGCGCCGTTGCCCACGGCCTGGCCACCTACCGACCCGGCCTGCCTTTTGCCGGCGTGCTGGCCAACCGGGTCGGCAGCGAACGGCATACCGAGATGCTGCGCGACAGCCTGCCGGCCGGCATGGGCTGGTTTGGCGCCTTGCCGCGCTCGGCGAACAGCCTGCCGGAACGTCATCTTGGCCTGTTGCAGGCGGCCGAGATCACCGATCTGGAAGCCCGCCTCGACCATCTGGCCGACTCCCTGGCTGCCAGCGCGACGGTTGATCTGCCAAAACCAGTACTCTTTGAAAACTGCGCACCGCCGGCCATCCCGCCACTGCTTGCCGGCCTGCGCATCGCCATCGCCCGGGATGCAGCCTACGGCTTCATCTACCCGGCCAATCTGGAAACGCTGACCGCACTTGGCGCCGAACTGCGCTTTTTCTCACCGGTCAATGGTGACGAGTTGCCCGAATGCGATGCAGCCTGGCTGCCCGGCGGCTATCCCGAACTGCACGCCGACGCACTCAGCCGGCACACCGGCCTGTGGCAGGCGCTGAAAAGCCATGTCGCCGCAGGCAAACCCCTGCTCGCCGAATGCGGCGGCATGATGAGCCTGTTCGAGAAAGTCATCGACAAGGCCGGTGTCTGCCATGACTTTGGCGGTTTGCTGCCCGGCCGCTCGGTCATGCAGCAACGCCTGGCTGCGCTCGGCACCCAGTTCGCCGAGTTACCAGAGGGTCGGCTTTCCGGTCACACCTTCCATTACTCGAAGAGTGAAACCCCGCTCGTCCCGCTGGTTCGTGCCCAGACGGCTGACGGCCGCGAAGGTGAGGCTATCTATCGGCAAAATCGACTGACGGCCTCCTACGTACACTTCTACTTTCCCTCCAATCCAGAAGCGACAGCCGCCCTGTTCAATCGCACCTGAAACTTCGGTTTTCTCGAACTGTCACACAGGGCGAAGATAATTTTTCAGCAACAGTAAACCGCTACACTACGTGCTGTAACTTTTCCACCCGGAGACAAATATGAAGAATTTCGTAATGATGGCCGCCGCACTGGTGCTCGGCTTCACGTTGCACATCAATGATGCCGAGGCCAAACGCCTCGGTGGCGGCAGCTCCTCTGGCATGCAACGCCAGTCGGTTGCCCCGAGCAAGTCGACCACCGCCGCCCCCGCCCAGCAGCAACCCGCTGCGGCCCCGCAAGCCCAACCGAAGCGTTCCTGGATGGGCCCGCTGGCTGGTCTGGCCGCCGGTCTTGGCCTGGCTGCACTGGCGTCGCATTTCGGCTTCGGTGAAGGCCTGGCCAACTTCATGATGATGGCGCTGCTTGCCGTGGCCGTGATCGGTGTCATCGGCTATTTCATGCGCAAGAAGGCGGCGGCTTCCCAACAAGGCGGCATGCAGTATGCGGGGGCCAATGCCAACTACGGCAACAATGCGCCGCATCAGCCGGATTTCATCCCGGCTGGTGGTTCCGCTGCCGCGCCGCTGGCCAGTGCAACGACGGGCGGTAACATCCCGGCCGGTTTTGACGTTGAAGGCTTTGTCCGCAACGCCAAGGTCAACTTCATTCGCCTGCAGGCCTCCAACGATGCTGGCAATCTGGACGACATCCGCGAATTCACCTCGCCGGAAATGTTCGCCGAAATCAAGATGGAAATGGCCGAGCGCGGCAATGCCAAGCAGGAAACCGATGTCGTGCAACTGAATGCTGAGGTCATCGATGTTGCCGAGGAGCCCAGCCGCTACATCGTCAGCCTCCGTTTCACCGGCCTGATCCGCGAAGAGAAGGATGCGGCAGCCGCACCGTTCGACGAAATCTGGCACATGACCAAGCCGACCGACAACAGCCGCGGCTGGACATTGGCAGGCATCCAGCAAGTCCAGTAACACCTGAAGTCTGAAATTGGCCGGCAAGCGCATCAACGCTTGCCGGCTTTTTCATTTCTGCCCATGGCATACCGTTGGCGTAAATCGACCAAAGTCGATACGCCATGACGGCCCGAGGTTTCAACGGCCGCTTTACCAACAAGTTGCAGGTGCTGGGCGACGGACGCAGCACCTATCAGCCCTTATTCTCAGACACGGGGGAACAGGGTGCGATTCCGCTTGAAGATATCGAACGCATCGAGGTCATTCGCGGTCTTGGGGCAACCAGTCGGGGCGATATGCCACACCGCCAACAGCTCGTCATGCCCGAGATCGAAGAAGCCCGATCAGCGCGGTATTGCGCTGGCTAGATAGCCAGCCCATACTGACGGTCAGCGATTCGGAAAGTTACATCCGACTTGGCGTAGGGACCGAACAGGCCCGTAGCAGTGGCCGGACTCAATTCGTCGTCAATGCCAATCCCTGTCCCGGAGTGGACTAACCCCCGGTTCGCAAATGCTGCGTCTTGCCTAACAAGTCCTCGGAGGCGATTGATGAGTGGTACCCGCCAGACCATCCGCAAGAAAATTGCGCTGGCCATTGCAGTGTCACTCGGGATCGGTCTGCTGCTTTCCTTCCTGACCTTTGCAGTTCGTGAAATTGACCAGCGACGCCAGGCGAAAACGAACGAATTGTTCGCCATGGCCGATGTCGTCGCCTTCAATGCCTCGGCGGTCATCGAATTCAAGGACACCAAGGGGGCCAAGCAGCTGCTGAGTTCGTTTGCCGAGCATCCGGACGTCCTGACGGTACGTCTGCTCGGCCTCGACTCGGATTTTCGCTACATCTTCGATGCCGTCAATCGCCAGCTACCCGCGCAGGTCAATCTCGGCGATCGACCGCATCGCGAACGTGCCGTCTATGCCGACTGGTCAAATGTCACGGTCGCCGTGCCCATCCGCTCGGAAGACGGGGTGGTCGGCACCGTATCGATTACAGCCAGCCTGAATCAGGTCTGGCAAGCCATCGCCTGGAACCTGGCTCTTTCGCTGCTGGCCCTGACCATCTCGTTCGTGATCGCCTTTGCCATCGCCAGCAAAATGCTGGCTGCCATCCTCGCCGCCCTCGGCTCGCTGACCGATACGGCGCAATACGTCGCCAATTCGAAGGATTATTCGCGCCACGCCAAGATCTATTCGGACGACGAAATCGGTCGCCTGGGCGATACTTTCAATTCAATGCTCGCGGAAATCGCCGAGCGCGACCGGCAACTGGCCGATCAACGCGATCACCTCGAAGACACCGTGCAGGAACGGACGCAGGCCCTGTCCGTGGCCAAGGAAGCAGCCGAAGCGGCCAGCCGGGCGAAGAGTACTTTCCTGTCCAACATGAGCCATGAATTGCGGACGCCGATGAATGCCATCATCGGCATGACCTACATGCTCAAGCGCCAAAACGCCGACCCGCTCCAGGTGGACAAGCTGGGGAAGATCGACAATGCGGCCAATCATCTGCTGCAATTGCTTAACGACGTTCTCGACCTGTCGAAGATCGATGCAGAACGGATGACGCTGGAGCAGACCGCCTTTTCAATTCCCGAACTGGCCGCCGATGTGGCCAGTCTGCTGACACCGCGCGCCGAATCGGCTCGCCTGCGCTTCATTCTCGACGTCGACTCCCGGCTCAAGGGGTTGCGCCTGCTTGGCGACCCGCTTCGCCTGCAACAGGTATTGCTCAACCTGGCCGGCAATGCGATCAAATTCACCGAGCGCGGCGAGGTCCGCATCGTCGCCCGCGTCGTCGAGGACGACGAGAAAGCAGTGCACATCGAACTGTCGGTCAGGGATACCGGCATCGGCATCGCCCCGGAAGCGATCGGACGGATTTTCAACCCATTCGAACAGGCTGATGGTTCGACCACGCGAAAATATGGCGGGACGGGACTGGGTCTGCCGATCTGCCAGCGCCTCGTTCGCTTGATGGGCGGGGAAATCCAGGTCGTCAGCACACCGGGGGCCGGCAGCGAATTTACCTTTACGGTCCGTCTGCAGCGAGCCGAACCGCTGCACGCTCCGACAGTCGAGGCGCACAACGATGGCGTCGAGGCTGAAAAACGGCTGAAAACCGAATTCGGCAAGAGCCGCATCCTGGTTGCCGAAGACGACTGGGTGAATCAGGAGGTTGCGCTCGAACTATTGCGCGAAACGCTTGGCTTTGCCGTCGACATTGCACCAGATGGTGCCCAGGCACTGGAAATGGCACTGCAATACCGCTACGACCTGATCCTGATGGACATGCAGATGCCAGAGCTGGATGGCCTCGGCGCCACCCAGGCTATCCGTGAGATTCCAGACTATGCCGACGTGCCGATCATCGCGATGACCGCCAACGCCTTTGCCGAGGACCGCGCACGTTGCATGGATGCCGGCATGAACGATTTCATCGCCAAGCCGGTCGATCCGGACAACCTGTTCATGATCATGCTGCGCTGGCTGAAAGAAACCCGGAAAATGCCGCTCAGCTCGAACAGCTGACCTCCAACCCGCTGGCCCAGTCGGGCGGCAGGGCGGCCAGATCGTCGAATTCCGGCTGCTCGTCGTAGGGTCGGCGCAGACAGGTGAGCAGGCGCTGCACGCCGGAATAGTCCTTCAGCTTCGCCTTGCGGATTGCCGCTTCAGCCAGCCAGTTGCGCAGCACGTATTTGGGATTGGCGGCGAGCATGGATGCCTGGCGCTCGCCATCGTCCCACGGCGTTTGCGCCAGCCTGGCCCGCCAGTTGGCCAGCCAGGCATCGCAGGCGGCTCGATCGACAAACAGGTCGCGCAAAGGGGCATCGGCTTTGGCCATGGCTTCCCCGTCCAGCCCGCCACTCAGTCGAGACAACCGACGGAAAAACAGCGTGAAATCCGGCCGATGCTGCTGCAGGAAGCCGAAGGTTTCACCGATGAAATTTTCGTCATCCGGCAAGGCATGACGCAAGCCGAGCTTGGCGCACATCAGGCGCTCGAAGGTCTGGGCGAAGGCATCGCCATAGGTTTCATCGACTGCCGCCCGGGAGACATCCGGATGCTTCAACAGCGGCAGGAAAGCATCGGCCAGGCAGTAGAGGTTCCATTGGGCGACATGCGGCTGGTTGCGATAGGTATAGCGCCCTTGGTGATCCGAGTGATTGCAGATGTGGCCGGCATCGAAGGCCTCCATGAAACCGAAGGGACCGTAGTCCAGCGTCAGGCCGAGGATGGACATGTTGTCGGTGTTCATCACGCCATGCATGAAGCCGACCGCCATCCAGTGGGCGATCAGTTCGCCGGTACGGCGGGAAACGTCGCGCAGCAGGGCATCGTAGGGGTTCTCCGCATCACGGCATTCGGGCCGGAAGGTGTCGATGACGTAATCGGCCAGTTGCTGCAATTCGCGGCTTCGATCACGCGAAGCCCAGTGCTCGAAGGAGCCGAAACGCACGAAGCCCGGTGCAACGCGGGCCACCACGGCAGCCGTTTCGATTTCCTCGCGGCGCACCGGCTGATCCGCCCCGATCACGCACAGCGCCCGCGTCGTCGGCACGCCGAGGCCGGCCATCGCTTCCGAACAAAGAAATTCACGAATCGACGAACGCAGCACGGCTCGGCCGTCGGCACCGCGCGAATAGGGCGTTCGTCCCGCCCCCTTGAGCTGGATTTCCCAATGCCCCTGATCATTACGCAGGCCACCCAGCAAATGCGCCCGTCCGTCGCCAAGTTGCCCGGCCCAGACGCCAAACTGGTGGCCGGAATAAACGGCGGCCAGGGGTTCACTGCCCGGCAGGAGGCGGTTGCCAGCGAAGATCTCGGCAAACTGGGGGCTATGCATCAACTCGGCAGGCAGGCCGAGCAAGTCAGCCACCTCAGTGCTGACACCGACCACGTAAGGTTCAGGCAGCGGATGCGGCTCAAGGCGGGTGTAGAAAGCTTCAGGCAGTGCGGCGAAGCTGTTGTCGAAGACGGGAAATTCAACAGGCAGGGATTCTGGGGCGTTCATCGTGTCGGGTTTCTGGCAAGAAAATCAGGCTATTCCGGCATGCAGCAAGTGGCGTGCCGGCCAGCCCTTTCCTCTGAACACGAAAAGCGCAGATGGTTCGCCGCTCAGAAGCCGGCCGCTTCGGCCTCCAGGTAGGCGATGCTGACGTACTTGCCGATATTCGCCTCGAAACCCCTGGTTTCTTTGGCCCGGCTGGCGACGCGCGGGTCCTTGAGAACCAGCGCCTTGGCCTCTTCGAGCGGTAGTCCATTTTTGACTGCCTGCTCGCAGGGGCGGTAGATGCCTTCGAACAGTTCGCGGTTCCATTTCAGCACGTGTTCGCCCGGTTCTCCGTGCGCCGGCAGCCAGATCCGGGTTCCCGTCTTCTTGACCAGCGTGTCGTAGGCCTTGAAAGTGCCGAGATAGGAACCGTCATCCATGTTGGCAATGCGCCGGTCCATCGCAATATCGCCAACCAGCGTCACGCCGTCCTGGACCACTTCGACACACAGATCGAAGGGCGTGTGCACGGTGCCATAGTGATGAATGCGCAGGGTCACATCACCGAACTTGAGCACGGCCCCATGTTCGAGCGGCGTATTGGGTGGCACGATACGGGTGCCGAGCGAAGCCTGGTTGGTCGCCTTTTCGATCAGCGTCAGCCACAGACTGCCCTGAATACCCTTGATCGCCTGGATGGTGCCGGGGTGGGCATAAATCGGCAGGCTGTTGCCGTAGCGATCGACGTAGGCATGATTTCCCAGCCAGTGGTCGCCGTGGTAATGGGTGTTGATGATCGCGATGACCGGCTTTTTCAGCGAACGCTCCAGTTGCCGGATGGACATTTCGCCGATCTGCACCGAAGCACCGGTATCGACGACCACGATACCCTGGCTGGTGTTGACGAAGGTGACGTTGCTCATCATCCCCTGGTTTTCCGGCGTCGGGAAAGCATCGGGAGTGAAGATGATCCAGACATGCTTCGAAATCTGGCGCAGCGGATAGTCCTTGATTGCCGGGCCACGGACGAAATCGCTGATCTCTTCGGCGAAGGCGCTCATCGCCTGCCACGGGGCGAACTCGGCCGCCCCCAGCGCCGAGATGGCAGCCACGGAGCGCAGGAAAAGGCGACGGTTCATAAGCACATCCTGAAACGTTAAAATAGGTGCCTATCATCGCGCCGAATCCGGCGCTCGTCTACACTGACGCCATGTGCCGCTACCCGTTCTCTTTCCTTGCCCTGACCGCTCTCGGGGTACTCTGTGCCATTCCTGGCGCCATCAGTCTGGCCGGCTTCGGCGCCAGCCTGCATCCGGTGCTCGACGACCCGATGGCCGGACTGGCCTTCATCGTTTCCGCCATCGCCCTGATCGGCTCGGGCGCCTTCCCGCTGGTCATCGAGAAGCTGAAGGAAAACGAGGCGGCCTGATCTACACCTAGGCCTCGCGCATCAGTCGCCAGTACTGGAACTTCAGCGTCGCTGCAGCACCAGCGACAATGGCCAGGAAGGTGACGATGGAACCCAGTGCCAGCGTCGAAAAGCCGGAAATACCCTGGCCAACCGTACAGCCCATGGCGACCACTCCGCCGAAGCCCATCAGCGCCGCGCCGAGCAGGTGGTTGGCGGTGTCTTCGATACCGGCAAAACCTTCCCAGCGGAAGCTGCGCGTCACGATGGACCAGACGAAGGAGCCGGCAATCACGCCCAGTGCCGTGGCGATGCCGAAACTGACGGTGCGGCTGCTATCGGACCACAGCATCAGCAACTCCAGCGTGTAGGCCTGCGGCGCGACGAAACTCAGCGCTTCCATGCGACCACTGTTGGTGGCGATGAAGGCCTCTTCCAGCGTATCCGGGTGCTCGGCAATATACCCGAGGTGACCGCTGACATACCACGCGGCGACCACGGTCAGACCGACGCCAAAACCGGCGAGCAGGTTGTCGAAGGTCCAGAAATCGCGCTTGAGTAGCGAAAATGCGGTCAATCCGCCACCAATGGCGATCACGGCCAGCAGGAAGGCCGTTTTTGCCTCCAGACCAAGCGCGACCAACAGGGCCGGGATGTCCTGCCCGCCGGGGAAATTGATGACCGCCTTTTCCAGCACATTGACCCGGAAGACGCCGAAGATGCCACGCATGGTCATGTAGGCAACCAGGCCAAGCACCATGAAGACGACCAGCGATTTCAGATTGCCACCGCCGATACGGATCAGCGTCTTGCCGCCGCAACCAGAGGCCAGCACCATGCCGATACCGAAGCAGGCACCACCGACCAGATAGGACAGCCAGGTGAAATTCGGCGTGCGGTAGATCGACTTGCCGAGGTCGATCAGCCCTGCACCATGTAGTGTGGCCGCGCCGAGAATGGCAACACCGATGGCCAGCAGCCACATCCGCATGCGGCTCCAGTCATCCATGTTGACGATGTCGGCGACCGCCCCCATCGTGCAGAAGTGGGTTTTCTGGGCAATGGCGCCAAACACGAAGGCAACGGCAAAGGCCAGCCAGAGAACAGCATTGGGCGAAACGGCAGTTTCCATGATCAGGCGCGGTAAAGAGTGGGATCGGCCAGTCCGGCAGCGGCAAATCCTTCGGCCCGCAGGCGGCAGGAATCACAAACCCCGCAGGCACGGCCCTGTTCATCGGCCTGGTAGCAGGAAACGGTCAGGCTGTAATCGACGCCCAGCGCTGCGCCTGTGCGGATGATCTCGGCCTTCGAGAGATCGATCAGCGGCGCGTGGATGGACAGCTTGTGGCCTTCGACCCCTGCTTTGGTGGCCAGATTGGCCATGGTTTCGAAAGCGGCGATGTATTCGGGGCGGCAGTCCGGGTAGCCTGAATAATCCACCGCATTGACGCCGACGAAAATGTCGCGACTGCCCAGCACCTCCGCCCAGGCCAGGGCCAAAGACAACATGATGGTGTTGCGGGCCGGCACGTAGGTGACCGGAATACCCGGCTGCACGCCTTCGGTCGGCACGGCGATATTGGTATCGGTCAAGGCGGAACCGCCGAACTGGGCCAGGCCGAAATTGAGCACGCGATGCTCGGCCGCGCCCAGCGCCTTGACGACACGGTCGGCCGCGACCAGCTCGGCACAATGGCGCTGCCCGTAATTGAAGGACAGGCAATAGGATTCAAAACCCTGGCTGCGAGCAATGGCCAGACATGTGGCGGAATCGAGTCCACCGGAAAGGAGAACGACGGCTTTCTTCATCATGGGGCGCGAATATACCCGAAATTGACCCCGATTTGAGCCGTATCTGCTTGTTACTAAGCTACAATTTCCGACTTTGATGCCTTTCCGGAGATTGCCATGTCGCTTCGCCTGACTGCCCTTGCAGCCGCCCTGATGCTTGCCGGTTCCGCCCATGCCGCCGACCAGATCAAGGTTGGGCTGGTTTCGACACTGTCCGGCCCTGGCGCCGGCCTCGGCGTCGATATTCGCGACGGCTTCAATCTGGCCATGAAGCATCTGAACGGCAAGCTCGGCAACCTGCCAGCCGAAGTGCTGATCGCCGATGACCAGCAGAATCCGGATATCGCCAAGCAGACGGCTGATAAATTCCTGAAGAAGGACAAGGTCGATTTCATGACCGGCATCGTCTTCTCCAACATCATGCTGGCCGTCGGCCCGGCCGTTTTCCAGAACCAGACCTTCTACATTTCGGCCAATGCCGGCCCCTCGCAATACGCCGGCGAGCAGTGCAACCCCTTCTTTTTCAACGTCGCCTGGCAGAACGACAACCTGCACGAAGCCGTCGGCAAGATCGTTCAGGACAAGGGCTACAAGAATGTCGTGATCGTTACTCCGAACTACCCGGGCGGCAAGGATGCGGTATCTGGCTTCAAGCGTTACTACAAGGGCAAGGTCGCCGACGAGATCTACACCAAGCTCGGCCAGCTCGATTACGCCGCCGAACTGGCGCAGATTCGCGCCACCAAGCCGGATGCGCTGTTCTTCTTCCTGCCGGGCGGCATGGGCATCAATTTCGTCAAACAGTTCGTTGCCGCCGGCCTGTCGCGCGACACGCAGCTGTTCGCCCCCGGCTTCTCGGCCGATGAAGATGTGATCAAGGCCGTCGGCAGTTCGATGATGGGCATGTTCAACTCGTCGCACTGGGCGCACGACATGGACAACGCCGAGAACAAGCGCTTCGTTGCCGACTTCCAGAAGGAATATGGCCGCCTGCCCTCGCTCTACGCTTCGCAAGGCTACGATGCCGCACTGATGATGGACGCTGCCGTGCGCGACGTGAAGGGTAAGGTCGAAGACAAGGCTGCGCTGCAAAAAGCACTCGAAGCCAAGCGCTTCAAGTCCGTGCGCGGCGATTTCAAGTTCAACACCAACCACTACCCGGTGCAGAACTACTACCTGCGGGCCATCGGCAAGGATGCCCAGGGCCGGGTCACCAACAAGACCATGGGCACCATCTTCACCAACCATGCGGATGCCTACGTTGCTTCCTGCAAGATGAAGTGATCCAGCTGGTTCTCGAGCAGGCCCTCAACGGCCTGCAATTCGGCCTGATGCTGTTCCTGCTCGCCGCCGGGCTGACGCTCGTCTTCGGCATCATGGACTGCATCAATCTGGCCCATGGTTCGCTCTACATGGTGGGTGCTTACTTCGTCGCTGCTGCAGCACAGGCGGCCGATTCTTTCTGGATCGGACTGGGTGCCGGCGTTGCCGGAGCGGCCGTGCTCGGCCTGCTGCTCGAGTTGTCATTGTTCCGGCAACTGTACAAGCGCGACCACCTGTCGCAGGTGCTCGCCACCTTCGCCCTGATCCTGATTGCCAACGAAGCCGTGCGCTGGATCTGGGGACCAGCAGCGCTGATGTTGAACCCGCCGGAAGCCCTGTCCGGCCCGGTCGAGATTGGCGGCTTCTTCTACCCGGCCTACCGGCTGGTCATCATCGCCTTCGGTCTGGCTGTCGCCGGGCTGCTCTATCTGCTCGTGGCGAAAAGCCGGGTTGGCATGTGGGTACGCGCCGGGGCCTCGAATCGAGAAATGACTGAAGCATTGGGCATCAACGTGCAAGGCCTGTTCACCGCAGTGTTCGTTTTCGGCGCCGCGCTCTGTGCGCTGGCCGGCGGCCTGCTCGGACCGTTGCTTGCCGTGCAGGTTGGCATGGGCGAAAGCGTGCTGATATTGGCCTTCGTCGTGATCATCATCGGCGGTATCGGCTCAATTCGCGGCGCCCTGGTCGGCAGCCTGATCGTTGGCACCGTCGATACGCTGGGCCGGGCGCTGTTGCCCACCCTGCTGCGCGCGCTGCTGCCGGCTGACGCCGCCGCGACCCTCGGCCCGGCACTGGCTTCGATCCTGATCTACCTGCTGATGGCCGGCATCCTGTTCTTCAAGCCGCAAGGCCTGTTTCCGGCGAGGGCATGATGGCTTTTTACCGTCCCGCCACTTACCAGAAACCGGTCGTCCTCGCGCTGCTGCTGGCGCTGCTCGCCTTGCCGCCGGCGTTGACCGCCTTCGGCCAGGAGTTCTATATCGGCTTTGCCACCCGCGTGCTGATCTTCGCGCTGGCGGCCTCCAGCCTGAATCTGGTGCTCGGCTTCGGCGGCATGTTTTCGCTCGGCCACGCGGCCTTTTTCGGGGCCGGCGCCTATGCGGCGGCGATCTGCATGAGCAGCGGCATCGCCGATGCCCTGCTGGCCTTTCCGTTGGCCATGGCCGCCGCCGGGCTGCTGGCACTGGTTGTTGGCGCAATCAGCCTGCGGACGCGGGGGGTCTATTTCATCATGATCACGCTGGCCTTCGCCCAGATGGCCTATTACCTGTTCGTTTCGGCGCGCAGTTGGGGGGGCGATGACGGCTTGCCACTGGCCAGCCGGATGATGCTGGGCGGCTTCAGCCTGACCAGCGATAGCGCACTGTTCTATGCCACCCTTGGTTGCCTGGCGCTGGTCATGGTCTTTTTCGGACGGCTGGCCGATGCCCGCTTCGGCCGGGTCATCCAGGCTATCCGCGAGAACGAGACGCGCATGGAAGCCTTGGGCTATCCGGTCTTCCGCTACCGCCTGATCTGCTTCGCGCTTGGCGGTGCTCTGGCCGGGCTGGCCGGGGCCCTGCTGGCCAACCTGACCGGTCTGGCCAGCCCCAACCTGCTGCAATGGACGCAATCCGGCACCCTGCTGGTCATGGTCATCATCGGTGGGGTTGGCTACCTGTATGGCGGTGTCGTCGGGGCGGTCATCCTCCTGATGCTTGAAGAAAGCCTGGTCGGCGTCACCGAGCACTGGCATATCGCCCTCGGCCTGCTCCTGCTCGGTGTCGTGCTTTTCGCCCCCAAAGGCGTCGCTGCCCTGTTTGGAAAACGCCATGACTGAGGCGCTGCTCGACGTCCGCAACCTGTCGCGCCGCTTCGCGGCCGTCGACGCGCTTCAAGCGGTCAATTTCAGCGTCGAAGCCGGCGAAGTGCACGCCCTGATCGGGCCCAACGGTGCCGGCAAGACGACCTTCATTCACCATGTTTCCGGCGCCCTGCAGCCCGACTCGGGCAGCGTGCATTTTGCCGGACGCGACGTGACCAAGCTCTCGATGCATCAGCGCGTCGCTGTCGGCATGGCGCGCTCTTACCAGATCACCAATGTCTTCCTCGGCCTGTCGGCGCTCGACAATGTGGCGCTGGCCGTGCAGGGGCGACAGGATGCCGGCAGCAGTTTTCGCTTCTGGCGACCCGCCCGCAGCGAAACGGCCATGTTCGAAGAAGCCCGCAGCTACCTCGAACAAACAGGGCTGGCCCAGCGCATCGACACCATCGCCGGCAATCTGGCCCACGGCGAGCAACGTGCACTGGAACTGGCCATGGCATTGGCCACCAAGCCGAAAATGCTACTGCTCGACGAGCCGATGGCCGGCACCGGTCCCGAAGAATCGGCCCGGATGGTCGAACTGATCGAGCATCTCGCCCGCCACGTCACCATCCTGCTTGTCGAGCACGACATGGCGGCCGTCTTCCGCCTGGCTGACCGCATTTCGGTTCTGGTCAATGGCCGCCTGATCTGCACCGGCACGCCGGATGACGTACGGGCTGATCCGGAAGTCCGCCGCGCCTATCTGGGAGACCACCTATGACGGCCCTGCTCGAAGTTGCCGGTCTGGAAGTCGCCTATGGCCCGAGCCAGGTGCTGTTCGGCCTCGATCTGGCCATGAACGAGGGCGAGGCGGCGACGCTGCTTGGCCGCAACGGCATGGGCAAGACGACGACGCTGCGTGCCATCTGCGGGCTGGAGCCGGTCAAGGCCGGCAGCATCCGCTTCGCCGGCGAGCGCATCGATGGCCGGCGGGCCGATCATATTGGCCGGGCAGGCATCGCGCTGGTCCCGGAAGGCCGGCAGTGCTTCCCGAATCTGACCGTCGACGAGCATCTGGAGGCCTTTTTCGCCAACCGGCGCGGCGTCGCTGAGCCGTGGACACCGGCTCGTGTCTACGAGCTTTTCCCCCGCCTGCTCGAGCGCTCAAAAAATCTCGGCAACCAGCTTTCCGGCGGCGAACAGCAAATGCTGGCCATCGGCCGGGCGCTGGTCACCAATCCGCGTTTATTGATCCTCGACGAAGCCACCGAAGGCCTCGCCCCGCTGATCCGCGATGAAATCTGGGCTTGCCTGGCCCGTTTGCGCAACGAGGGACAGAGCGTGCTGGTCATCGACAAGTATGTCGAGAAACTGATCGCCCTGGCCGACCGCCACACCATCATCGAGCGCGGGCAGGTCGTCTGGCGTGGCTCATCGGCCGAGCTCGATGCCGATCACGGCATCTGGCACCGTTATCTGGGAATCTAGATCACCCAGTTATCAGCTGGCTCAATGGCAGGGTCAGCCCTGGGGGGCGGTTCGCTCCCCAGCGAGGCCCGAAAATCATCGAAAGACATCGGTCGGCCAAACAAGTAGCCCTGAAACAGGCTGCACTCGTGCTTGACGAGATAAGCGTGCTGCAAGTCGTCCTCGACGCCTTCGGCAACCACGCTAAGACGCAGCGTATTGCCCATGGCGATGATGGCCCTGACGATGGCGGCATCATCCGGATTGATGTTGATGTCCCGGATGAAGGAACGATCAACTTTCAATTGCTCGAAGGGGAAGCGCTTCAGATAAGACAGGGAGGCATAGCCTGTCCCGAAGTCGTCCAGCGAGAAGCGCACGCCGATGGCACGCAAGGCCAGCATCTTCTCGATGACCTCTTCAACATTGTCGAGCAGCAGGCTCTCCGTCAGCTCGAGCTTGAGCAAACGGGGATTGGCGCCATGCCTGGCCAACGCATCTGCCACCTGCGCGACGAAATCGGCCTGCCGAAACTGGCGAGCGCTGACGTTGACCGACAAGAATAGGCTTGCGCTGCGCGGATCATCGGCCCAGCGGCGCAATTCGGCACAGGCCTGATCCAACACCCAGACTCCGATGGGCACAATCAACCCGGTTTCCTCGGCCAGCGGAATGAAATCGTTCGGCGCGACCATTGCCCGCCCCGGAGGCTGCCAGCGTAACAAGGCTTCGGCGCCAATCAGGCGACGTACGGCATCGACCTGCGGCTGAACATAGAGCACGAATTCATCGCGCACCAGCGCCCGGCGGAGCCCTGCTTCCAGCTCAGCCCGTTCATCCAGCGTCGTCTGCATGGCGGTGTCAAAGAAACGGATTGCATTGCGACCTGCATCCTTGGCTTTGTACAAGGCGATATCGGCCTGCTTGAGCAGAATATCGATTGTTTTTTCCTGACCGAAGAACAGGCTGATCCCGATGCTGGCCGAACGGAAATACTCGGTATCGCCATTCAGCAGATAGGGCCGTGCGAGTTCAAGACGAATCTTCTCGGCAACAATCTCAGCCTGAACAGCGGCCCCCTCCTGCTCCGAGCCCAATTCCTCAAGCATCACGACAAACTCGTCGCCCCCTTGGCGGGCTGCTGTGTCGCCTTCCCGGATGCAAGCGCTAAGCCGCCTGGCAACCTCGACCAGTAGGTGATCGCCAACGTCGTGTCCGAGCGTATCGTTGAGCGTCTTGAAATGATCGATGTCGATAATCAGCAAGGCGCCGAACTGCCCGCTGCGCTTGGCGGAAACACACGCCTGATCGAGCCGGTTGAGCAACAAACGGCGATTCGGCATGGCGGTCAGTGGATCGTAGAAAGCCAGATGGTGGATTTCCGATTCGGCGACCTTGAGATTGCTGATATCGGAAAAAGTGCTGACGTAATGAGTCACCTTGCCTCGGCCATCGCGAACGCCGCTGATCGTCAGCCACTCGGGGAATATCTCGCCGTTCTTGCGGCGATTCCAGATTTCGCCCTGCCAATGCCCGCACTGACCCAGCGAACACCACATTGCCGCATAAAAATCAGCATCCTGCCGCCCCGACTTGAGCATGCCAGGCGTCTGTCCAATGGCTTCCTCGGCAGAGTAGCCGGTGAGTTTGGTAAATGCCTGATTGACCCGCAGAATGCGCTGATTCACATCAGTCACCATGATTGCCGCCTGGGACTCGAAGGCAATCGCTGCAATGCGCAAATCATGCTCCATCCGGCGACGCTCCGAAATATCGGAGGCGATGCCGAGATAGCCCTGAACACCACCCTTGGCATCACGCAGCACACTGACTGCCAAGCTGACGGGAAGATGCGAGCCATCCTTGCGAACGTAGGTCCAATCCGCTTCATCCCGAATTTTCAGCTTCAATCGGGAGATAAACACCCCAAAGCCGGCGGGCGGGGTACCATCCGGTTCACATGAATAGAGCCGGGCACAGGCGGATATTTCATCAGCCAAATGGAAGAGCAACGGCGTCTCACGTCCGACCACCTCTTCCGGGGTATAACCCAGCATCTGCTGAGCGGCACGATTGAAATAGGAAATCAGTCCGTCCGGATTGGTCAGAATGATTGCGCGACCCGCGTGTTCAAAAATCGAAAGCTGCAGATCGCAAAGCAGCGGCGGATTAATGCCAATGCCATGCCTGGCGTCGTCCGGGCAACAAGGTAGCACAGCACCTTGGCTAGGCTTCATTGCGCAGAAAACCGGGGAACAGAAAAGGCGCGCAATCGACTGGACGCGAAAAACAAAATCCCCGCTACAACCATGGCTCCTCCCAAGCTCATCACCGTTCCCGGCCGAACGGCATCCGGGAGGGACAAATTATTGCCGGATTATGACCGCAAGGTAAAAGGGCTAGCAAGCCCTAAAACAGGCGACGTGAGCAATAAGTCACGGAATGGATTTCGATCAGGTATTTGCCAGCAGGGCAAATTCCCGCTCGGCCATCGCTTCATTGCCAAGATTAAGCTCGACCAGGCGACGCAAGTGCGTGACGCTATCCAGATCGATTTCACGGCAAGCGAGGCCATAGCTGTTGGCGAGGTGATGCACGACGGTCACTTCCATGCGGATGCTGGTACCAACGTTGTCGAGCAGAATTTTGAGGGTACCGTTGGCACCGACCATGACGAACATCGAGTCCTTCAGGCGAATCAGCGCACCTTTCAGCGAGAGATCCAGAACCTCGACAAAGCATTCCCCATCGGGAAGAAAAAGCCTGGCTTCGCTCTTGAACGGAATGCGGGAAAACTTGCGGCGATTAGTTGTCACTTTTGTCTCCGTACTTATTTTCCCTGCATGTTACCCCAAAGGAGCTTGTGCAGCTGGAGCTGGAAGCGCACATTCAGGCCGTCTTCAAGTATCCATTCCGCCAGCGACTGCGGCTCGATCAACCCCTGTGCCGGCGAAAAAAGTACGGAACAGACTTGATCCAGTTTTTTCTGGCGCAGCACGTCGCGCGCCCATTCGTAGTCGCCACGCGAAGCGATGACGATCTTGATTTCATCACGCGGCGTCAGAAGGGTCAGGTTTTCCCACAAGTTCCTGGCCGACTCGGCCGAATCCGGTGCCTTGAGATCCATGATCCGGGCGACACGCGGATCAACCGCTGATACATCAAGCGCGCCGGAAGTTTCCAGCGAAACGTCGTAGCCGGCATCGCACAGGGCAGTCAGCAGCGGCAGGCAATCCTTTTGCGACAGCGGCTCACCGCCGGTGACACAAACTTGGCGAGCCGGATATTTGGCCACTTCCGCCAGCACCGATTCAACGGTAGCTGCTTCGCCACCGGTAAAGCTGTAGGTCGTGTCGCACCAGCTGCAACGCAGCGGGCAGCCGGTAAGACGAACGAAAACCGTCGGCAGCCCGACCCGCGATGCCTCGCCCTGCAGCGAGTAAAAAATTTCGGTGATGCGGAGTGCCAATTACTTCTTCTTCAGTCGTTCGCGCGCTGTGTCGGCGGCAGGTGCAGAGGGGTACTTGGCAATGACCGTTTCCAGCGAACGCTTGGCACCGGTCGGGTTGCCCATTTCCTGCTGGCAGGTCGAAATGGCCAGCCAGGCATCCGGCGCCTTGGCGCTCTCGGCATACTTGGTGGTGACCAGACTTTGCGCCTCGATGGCGCGCTTGCAGTCACGCTGGGCATACCAGGCGTTACCCAGCCAGTACTGGGCATTGGGGGCCAGCGAGCTGTCCGGATACTTCTGTACGAAAGCGCCGAAACCAACGGCAGCTTCCTTGTATTTACCAGCCTTGAACTGATTCAGGGCCGCTTCGTAATCCTGGCTTTCCTTGGCCGGATCAACGGCCGGCTTGGCGGCCGCCCCGTTGGGCGTATCGCCGGCAGCAGCAGCGGGCGACTCGAATTTGCGCAAACGGGTGTCGAGGTCGAGGTAGAAATCCTGCTGGCGCTTCTTGGCCGTCTCCAACTCGTAGTTGAGCGTTTCGATCTGGCCGCGCAGGCGGGAAACCTCTTCAGCCTGGCGCTGGATCTGGCCGGCCAGATCCAGCTGGGCCTTGGCCTGCTGGTCGAACCGCGCTTCGGTCTTGATCTTCAGATCGGCAACCTGGCGACGCGCTTCGTCGTCGTCAAACACACCGGCATGGGCCTGGACGGCACCCAATGCGGCGATCAGAAGGGCGATTCGAACCGGGCGCATGGCTTAGAACTCGCCGCGGCCGTCAGCAGCCTTGTAGAGGATGTCGGCACGACGGTTTTGCGACCAGGCTGCTTCGTCATGACCGGCATCCTTCGGCTTTTCTTCGCCGAGGCTGACTGATTCGATCTGGTCATCCTTGACGCCGAGCAGGGTCAGCGAACGCTTGACGGCTTCGGCCCGCTTCTGGCCGAGCGACAGGTTGTATTCGCGGCTGCCGCGCTCGTCGGTGTTGCCCTGGAGCAGCACCTTGAAGCCCTTGTTGGCGACCAGATACTTGGCGTGAGCGGCGACCAGATCCTTGTATTCGTCCTTGACTTCGTACTTGTCGAGATCGAAGTAGATGCTGCGCTGCGACAGCTTGCTCTTCGGATCGGTCAACTCGCGCGGCAGGCCGCTGGCATCGAGGCCACCGGCAGTCACCGGTGCAACGCCCGAGCCGGAGCCGCTACGCGACTCGACGGGGGCGCCGCCGTCTTCCGGCAGCGGGGTGGTGGAACAAGCAGCCAGCAGGGCCGACAGCAGGGCGGGGATCAGCAGTTTTTTCACGAGGTTCTCCGGTGAGGATTATTGATAGTAAGGGCCCCAGGCCGGTTCGCGTACATCACCTGCGGCGACCGAGAGGCGTTGTTTGATCCTGCCATCGCTGGACACAGCCGATAGTACGCCGCGACCGCCGATTTCAGTGGCGATCAGGATCATGCGGCTGTTGGGGGCGAAGCTTGGAGATTCGTCCTTGTTGGAATCGCTGACCACCTGCACCTGGCGACTGGCCAGATCCATCACGGCGAGCTGGAAGCGACCTTCACGCCGGCTGATGAAGGCCAGGCTCTTGCCATCCGGCGCCGGGCGCGGCGAAACGTTGTAGCTACCTTCAAAGGTGACGCGCTTGGCGTCACCGCCGCTGGCGCCGACCTGATAGACCTGCGGGCTGCCGCCGCGGTCGGAGGTGAAGTAGATGGTGCCGCCGTCTGCCGAGTAGCGCGGCTCGGTATCGATGCCGGAAGACTGGGTAATGCGCTGCAGGCCACTGCCATCGGCATTGACCGAGTAGATCTGCGAATTGCCATCCTTGGACAGGACAACAGCGAGCTTGCGGCCATCGGGCGACCAGGCCGGCGCTGAATTGGAGCCCTTGAAGTTGGCGACGATGTGACGCTGACCGGAAGCCAGGGTATGCACGTAGATGACCGGCTTCTTCTTTTCAAAGGAGACGTAGGCCAGACGCCCGCCATCCGGCGACCAGACCGGCGAAATGATCGGCTCTGTCGAGCTCAGGGCGGTAGCGGCATTCTGACCGTCCGAATCGGCGATCTGCAGCAGGAACTGGCCACGCGCCTTGACGACATAGGCAATACGGGTCGAGAAAACCCCTTTCTCGCCGGTCAGCTTTTCGTAGATGAAGTCGGCGATACGGTGGCCGGCAGCCCGCAGCTGGCTATTGTTGGTCACGTAAGCGGCACCGCCCAGTGATACGCCTTTTTGCGTGTCGTACAGACGGAAACGGGCTTCCATGCGGCCATCGGCGCTGCGAGCGATACTGCCGGCGGCCAGGGCGTCCGCCCCTTTGCCTTTCCACTCGGCGTGATTGACCGGGGCGTTTTCATCGAAAGCGGCGGTGCCGTTATCGACCAGCTTGAACAGGCCGCTTCGCTCCAGGTCAGCGCGCACCGTCGCGGTGACCACGCGGGCAGCCGTCGGATCGCCAGGAAAGTCGACGATGGTCACCGGAATCCGATTGGCACCGGCACCAGTAATCTCGATGGACAGCTGAGCCTGCGCCAGACCGGCTAAAGACAAGGCCAGGGCGAGGAAAATACGACGGGAAATTCGGGACATTGCGTTCATTTTCAAAAGGTTTCGCGCGATTTTACTCTTCATACGGCCGGTATTTGATTTCCAGTTCACGCTTGAAAAGCGATGGGTCGTCCGGTTTTGGCAAGGGCGAGGATTTCCGGATGGCACGCTCGATCGCGCTGTCCAGCGCAGAATTGCCACTGGAGCGCTTCAGCTTGACGTCCAGTACTTCACCGGTCGGCAGCTGGCTGACATCGAAAACCGCTTCCGGATTACCCTGTATCGCTGGCGGCAGCATGATGTTGCCACGCACCTTGACGCGAATCTTGGTTGCGTAATCGGCCAGCCCACGCTTGTTCGAAGATGCCCGTTGCTCGGCTTCCGCCGCCGCCGCATTGGCCATTTGCTGGGCATTCGGGCGCGGCTTCAATTCCGAGGTTTCGCGCGACAGTTCCTTGCTGAAATCGAACTTGGGCTGCGCTTTGACTTCCGGCTTGGGTGGTTCCGGCTTTTTCGGCTCGGCCTTCGGTGGTTCCGGCTTTTTCGGCTCAGGCTTCGGCGGTTCCGGTTTCTTGGGCTCCGGCTTGGGGGGCTCGGGCTTCTTCTTTTCTTCCTTGACCACGATTTCCGGCTTTTTCAGCACCGGCTCGGGTTTCGGTTCAGCTTTCGGCTCGATCTTGGGGATTGGCTTCGGCTCCGGCTTGACTTCCGGTTCCGGCGGCGGTGGAGGCGGCGGAACCACTTGTGCCGGCATTGGGCGAGGCGACCATAGCTCGACCTCCATCACCTCAGGCGCACTTCGCTTCCACTGCACCCCGAAGAACAGAAAGGCAAGCAAGGCTACGTGCACCAGAATGGTGAACGCCAGCGCGTATTTCTTGCCAGGCTCTTCGGGTTTGTCGAGGATCATGTCCACTTACTTGCTGGCGCTGGCGGTTTCCAGGCCAACTCTTTGGAACCCGGCGCGCTTGGCTTCGTCGAGCACTTCGATGACGTTCTTGTACTGCGTTTCCTTGGCGCCGGCGATCAGGATTGGCGTCTGGTCGTCAGCCGCCTTCAAGGTGGCGAGTTCGGCCTTCAGTTCCTTGATGCCCTTCAGCTTGGACTCGTCACCCTTGATATTGAACAGCGACAGGCTGCCATCATCCTTGATCTGCACCTTGATGTATTTATCCGGTTTCTGCGGTGCCGTACCGGAAGCCGGCAGATCGACCGAACCGGTCGTCATCATCGGCGTCGCCACCATGAAGATGACGAGCAGCACCAGCATGACGTCGATATAAGGCACGACGTTGATTTCGCTTTTTAGACGGCGCTGGCGCATGGCTTAACGCATCTGCCGCTGGAGAATATTGGAAAACTCTTCCATGAACGACTCGTAGCGGGTTGCCAGGCGGTCGATGTCATGCGAGAAGCGGTTGTAGGCCAGCACGGCCGGGATGGCGGCAAACAGGCCGATAGCGGTGGCGACCAGCGCTTCGGCAATACCGGGGGCGACGGAGGCCAGCGTCGCCTGACCGACATTCGACAGGCCGCGGAAGGCGTGCATGATGCCCCAGACGGTGCCGAACAGGCCGATGTACGGACTGACCGAGCCGACCGAGGCAAGGAAAGAAAGATGCGATTCGAGGGCATCCATCTCGCGCTGGTAGGTGGCGCGCATGGCGCGGCGGGAACCGTCGACGATGTCCTTCGGGTCGAGGTTCTTCTGGCCCTTGAGCTTGGTGAATTCGCGGAAGCCTGCTTCGAAGATGCGCTCCATCGAACCGGCATGGTGACGATCATTCACTGCGCTGTTGTAGAGATTGTTCAGATCGCCACCCGACCAGAAATCGCGCTCAAAGGTTTCGGTCTTGCTTCTCGCCTGCTTGACCGAAAACAGCTTCATGAAAATGTAGTACCACGACATGAAGGAAACGCCGGCGAGCAGGGCCATGACAGCCTGAACGACCGCACTGGCCTGGAGAATCAGATGGAGGATGGAAAGATCCTGGGTGACGTTCATTTAAGCGCTTCCAGTTTTTGATGCAGGAAATCAGGGATGGCGGCCGGCGTCATGGTGGCCATGTTGACGCAGGCAATTTCAACGGTACCGGTGACCAGTTCGACGTCGCCGCGGCGGACGTGCTGACGGAAGATGACGCGGACGCGAGTCAGTTTTTCAACTTCCAGGCCAACGATCAACTCGTCGTCGAGTCGCGCCGGCTTCAGATATTCGCAACTCGCCTTGCGTGCCACGAAGCCAATGCCGGCTTCCGAAGCCAATGCTGACTGGTCATGGCCGGCAAAGCGCATCCATTCGGTACGGCAGCGTTCGAAAAATTTCAGGTAATTGGCGTAGTAAACAACACCGCCGGCATCCGTATCCTCGTAATAAACGCGGACTGGGATCGAGAAGGCGTTGGGCTTCGGCTCGTATTTCATCCCGGGATTTTACCTTGCGCCGCAACATTGTTTTGTAACGATCTGTTTCCATGCCAATTGTGACGCTTCCCCGGCCAGATCGAATCCCATATCGGCACCAGCGGCGCCAGACACAAAAGCGCCCACAAGGCCCCATTCGGCCGGTAGAACAGGAACTGCCAGGCAAATGCCGCAACGGCGACCAGGCCGACGTGAAGCCGCCGTGCGACAGGGCGATCGGGCAGGGTCATCGGGTCGGAAATCATGAAGAAGGCGAACAGCAGCAGGGCGCCGTTCAAGGCCTGATGGCAGAAGATTTCCCACGCCCGCTCGAAGCTGTGGCTGAGTTGAAACAGCCTGGCGGCAAACAGGCCAAGAAAAATGGCCAGGAACAACCAGGAGGCGTCATTACGGCGGGCCCGCTGGGCGACCAGTGCGCCAAGGCCAATCAGCCAGACCGCGATGCCGAGGTCGTTACCCCACTGCCCCGGAGACACCCAAGCCCCGGGCAAGGCCAATAGGGCCACACCCACCCCGAAATTGGCCGGGTTGAAGACATGCTTGCCGTTAACCCGGAGCAGGAATTTGCCACTGATCGCCAGGCAGGCGACCAGTGGATGCAGCCACAGGCTATCGGCCCGTAGCAATAACGACAGCCCGAATCCGGTGATCAATGGACTGAGATAGCCGACTCCCCGCAACCGGAAAACACGTAGCCAGAAAGACTGGGTTGCCGCCGCCGAAGCGAGCGCCAACCCCATCTGCAAGGGCAGCAGGCTGAAGTCACGGAGCAGCACACCGGCTGCCAGCAGGATTGCCTGAAAACCGATCTGGAAAATGCGTGCATCCATGACAATTTGCCCCAGCGGCGGCCTATTTGGCGGCGCCGTTACCCCACAAACCATCCCACCATGGCTTTTGTGGTGGTACCGGAGGCAGGGTCAGTTTCTTGCGAATGGCGTTGATGTCGCCGCCGGTCAGCGTGGCCAGTTGCTGTGCTTCGTTTTCCTGACGTTTGATCACGCTCTCAAGGTAAGGCTTGGCTTCCGGGCAGGCGTTCGGCTCGACCTTGGCCGGGTGGCGCAGGACGTAGCGGGTCTGGAAGTTCTGTCTATCCTTGGTTTCCTGGAACATCAAGTCTTCCGGAAATGTTTCTGGGGTGTAGCGAACGTGCAGGCGGGTCAGCATCACCGGCTGTGCACCGCCTCCGGGAAACGGCCGCGGCGGCATGATGCGCGTCTGCGGCTGACCGGGCAGCGGCAGCGGCTGCACCTCGTTATTCGGTGCGCCCACCCAGAAGACGCCAGCCTTGCGCAGTTCTTCCGGCGACAGCGGATCGGCGGCACACGGGTCGCACCAGCCCATATCCCAAAAATACTCGGTGAAGACGGCACGATAGCCTTCTTTCTTTGCCTGTTCGCCGAACATCGCCTTGTAGAAGTTGCGGAATTCATCGCCCTGCTTCAGGAAAACCGGCAGGTCCATGTTGGCCGGCAGTTTGACCGTGCGGTAGTTGCTGGTCTCGACCCGGCCGTTCTTGGTCAGCATGTAGGCGATCAGGTCCTGCGGGCCGTTGGCGTTGGCCATGCCAAGACGGATCGGCAGCATGAACTTTTCGGATTCGTAGGCGAACTGCAGCGGGCGCAGCATCGTGAAGCCGGACTTGGCTTGCTCGGCCAGATTCACTTTCGCCACGAAGAACTTCATGTTCTGGCGAATGTACGGCGCCAGCGCCTTGGCCGAATTGGCCGGAATCCGATAGCCGCTCTGCTTGAGCCAGGTTTCGAGGCCATCCGACTGGGTGGCCGAGAGAATCACGATGTCGTACTCACCCACTGTGTAGCTGGCTTCGATGGTCACGCCGAGGGCCTTGGCGGCGGCACTGCCCACCGGCGCAGCCATCGGGGCCACCGCAGCGTCCTTGCTCCGCATCTCGTACAGGCGTCGATCACAGGGATTGGGATCGTAATATTCAGCCAGACGGGGCGCCGAGTAGGCATCGAGGCGATCGAAAGTCTTCTTGTCGCCGACATTGATCTGGCCCTTTTGCAGCACAGTCGGCACCGGCACGACCAGCGCGAACTCCTTCGCATCGCCCTTGTAATCGTTGAGCATGCTGACCACGGTCTTGTCGCCGTCGCGGACGACAATGACCTGTGAGGCTTCATTGAACAGATTGGCATCGGCCTTGCCGACATAAAAACCGCAAAACGCCTGCGCTGAGCCAACTACGGCGGCCAACGCGCCGGCAACGAGCAATTTCTTCATGGAATCCTCCCGGGATGAAGCTCTATTAACGCATCATAGCCCGGGATGGAGGACCGCCGAGATGACCTTATTCTTCGGCGAGCAAGTCACGCACGATGGCGCTGTTCGGTTCGGCCAGGCCGAGATGGCGATAGACGGCCGGTGTCGCGATGCGGCCGCGCAGGGTGCGCTGCAGGTAGCCCTGCTGGATCAGGTAGGGTTCCAGCACATCCTCGATGGTGTCGCGCGCTTCACCGATGGCCGCCGCAATGTTGTCCACGCCGACCGGGCCACCACCAAACTTGTCGATAATGGCGGAGAGTAACTTGCGGTCCATGATATCCAGTCCGGCCGGATCGACGTCGAGCATGTGCAGCGCGGCATCGGCCACCTGGCGGGTGATGTTGCCGTCCGCCTTGACCTCGGCGTAGTCGCGGACGCGGCGCAGCAGGCGATTGGCGATACGCGGCGTACCGCGTGAGCGCTTGGCGATTTCAAAGGAGCCTTCGGGGTCGATTGGCGCATTGAGCAGCGACGCCGAACGGCTGACGATGCTCTTCAGTTCTTCCGCCGTGTAGAACTCCAGACGGGCAACGATGCCGAAGCGGTCGCGCAGCGGGTTGGTCAGCATGCCGGCCCGGGTCGTCGCACCAACCAGCGTAAAGGGTGGCAGATCCAGCTTGACCGAACGGGCGGCCGGACCTTCGCCGATCATGATGTCGATCTGGAAATCTTCCAGTGCCGGGTAGAGGATTTCCTCGACCACCGGGCTGAGACGGTGGATTTCGTCGATGAACAACACATCGTGCGGTTCAAGATTGGTCAGGATGGCGGCGAGGTCGCCAGCGCGTTCGAGCACCGGGCCGGAAGTCTGGCGCAGGTTGACACCCATTTCAGCAGCCACGATGTGAGCCAGCGTCGTCTTGCCCAGGCCTGGCGGGCCGAAGAGCAGCACGTGATCGAGCGATTCACTGCGATTCCGTGCCGCCTGAATGAAGATTTCCAGCTGTTCGCGGATTTTGACCTGACCGGTGTAGTCGGCCAGCCGCTTGGGGCGCAGGGCGCGTTCGAGCGCCTCTTCCTGGGCCGACTTGGTTTGCGGCGCCACGACTCTGTCCAAATTCGTGCGGTCGACCGCAGGAGTCAGTTTGTCGGTTTCGATCATGCGAGCGTTTCCTCACGAATCCAGCGCTGGAGCAGCATGTCGCCAAGCGCCAGCAGCACCGGCCCGAGAAAGATGCCGATGAAGCCGAAGACCAGCACACCGCCCAGCACGCCAAGGGCGATGAGCAGGATGGACAGGCCAGCGCCATAGGCGATCAGGATGGGTTTGACGAAGTTGTCGATACTGCTGATCCCGAACAGGCCGTAGATCACCATGAAGATTGCCCAGCCGGTCTGGCCATCGCTATACAGCCAGGCCGCCGCACCACCCCAGATCAGCGGCGGGCCGATCGGGATCATCGACAAAAAGAAGGTGGCAAAACCGAGCAGCATGGCCTGCGGCACGCCGGCAATCAGGAAGCCGATCATCGCCACCGTGCCTTGCGCCGCTGCCGTACCGACGATGCCGAGCATGACGCCGACCACGGTGCCACGCGCCTTGTCCAGCATGTTTTCGCCGAGGTCGCCGCCCAGCTTGCGGGCGCCGACATAGAGCGCATGGCTGATTGCCGCGCCATCGCGGTACAGAAAGAAGGTGACGAACAGCACCAGCGCCAGCTGCAACAAGCCGTTGGCGGCAATCCCGCCAAGTGCCAGTACGAACTGGCGGGCTGGCACAAGCAACTGCCTGACCGTGGCATTCAGCTCCTCGCGATTGCTGGCCAGGCGGTGCCAGGTGCTATCGATTTCCGTGCCGAAGAAAGGCAGAGCGCTCAACCAGGCTGGCGGATTGGCCGGCAAGCCTTGTTCGACATAAGGTTTGATGAAATCGATCAGGTTATCGGTGCCATTGGCCAGCGAACCGGCCAAAAATATCATCGGCAACAAGGTCACCAGGACCAGCGCCAGCGTCATCAGTGAGGCGCCCAGCGTGTCGCGCCCGCCGAGCCGGGGTAGCAGCTTTTCGGCATAAAACTGCCAGGTGCACATCCAGACGACAAAGGCGAACAACACGGCGCCGATGAACGGCAGCAGCACCGTGATGCAGCCGATGATCAGCAGCACCACCAGCGAGATCTGCGCCAAGCGTCGGGGATCGCCAGCCGGGAACATGTCTAGACCTTGGACAGCAGTTTGAGTGCCGCCCGGATGCCATCGGACGTGCTGACATCGGCCGGCAGTTGCTTCATGGCCGAGGCAGCTTCCTTCTCGTTGTAGCCAAGGGCGAGCAGGGCGTTGGAAATATCCTGCTTGCTGTCGTCGACCGCCGCGTGCAGCGAAACGCCGGTCGCATCGGCCAGCTTGCCCTTCAGTTCAAGCAGCAGGCGCTCGGCCGTTTTCTTGCCGATGCCGGGAATCTTGATCAGACGCCCCAATTCCTGCTGCGCCACGGCTGCCGCCAGATCACCGACCGACAGACCGGAGAGCACCGACAGCGCGGTACGGGCTCCGATACCCGAGACTTTCAACAACTGGCGGAAGGCAAAGCGCTCTGCCTCGGTCAGGAATCCGTACAGATAGTGGCCGTCCTCGCGCACCGCGAAATGCGTCAGCAACTTGGTCTTCTCCCCCGCCGCCGGCAGGTTGTAGAAGGTGCTCATCGGCACGTCGAGTTCATAGCCGACGCCATTCACATCAAGCACGATCTGCGGGGGATTCTTTTCGGCGAGGATACCGGTCAGTCGTCCGATCATTTCGGGGAAATCTCTTTCTGGAAAAAGTACTGTATTTTCACACAGTTTCTCATCCTATCAGTCGCCCGCCGCGAATGCGATAGCCAGCCGTCGCCATCGCCCCCAAACCCTGGCCGCCATGGGCGTGGGCAATGGCGCAGGCAAGAGCGTCGGCGGCATCTGCAGTCGGAGCTCCGGGCAGGTTGAGCAGGCGAACGACCATGGCCTGCACCTGATCCTTGGCCGCCTTGCCATGGCCGACCACGGCCTGCTTGGTTTGCAGCGCCGTGTATTCGGCGACCGGCAATCCGGCATGTACCAGTGCGCTGATTGCCGCTCCCCGCGCCTGACCCAGCAGCAAAGTGGATTGCGGATTGACGTTAACAAACACTTTTTCCACCGCCGCCTGATTGGGCTGATACGTCGCGATAACTTCGCTGATACCGGCGAAAAGAGTCTTGATCCGATCCGGCAGCGACTCCTTGTCGTTCGACTTGATGCAGCCACTGGCGACGTACACCAGTTGCTTGCCGTGCAGTTCGATGACACCAAAGCCAGTCACCCGCAGGCCGGGGTCGATGCCAAGGATACGGGGGGTCGTGATGCTCATTTCGTCCTCGCCACCAGATAAACGCCGCTAACGGCCACCACCATGCCAAGCGCCGCAGTCAGGGTCAAACTTTCGCCAAAAATGAAGAAGGCGATCAGCGCCGTCATCGGTGGCGTCAGGTAGAACAGACTGGCCACATTGACCGCACTGCCGCTGCGGATCAGCAGGTTGAGCAGGCTGATCGCGCCGATCGACAGGACCAGCACCAGCCAGCCCAAGGCGAACAGGAAATGGCCGTTCCATTCGATCCGGTAATCCTCGAACACGGCCACGGTAATGGCGGTAATGATCGCTGTCGGGACAAACTGGATCACCGATCCGGTCCGCAGGTCGAACTTCGGGCAAAAGCGTTTCTGGTACAGCGTACCGGCCGTAATGCCAAGCAGCGCAACCAGCGCCGGAATCAGCATCGGCCCCAATGCGGCCTCGCCTAGTTTGCCGGAAACGACCATGCCGACGCCGACAAAGCCCAGCCCCAAGCCGGCCCATTGCCGGCCAGTCACTTTTTCACCGAGCAGCCAGCCGGCGCCCAAAGCCGTCAGCAGCGGTTGCATGCCGACGACCAGCGCCGTCACCCCGGCCGGCAGGCCATGCTTGATGGCCACGAAAACGCCGCCGAGATAAACGGCATGGACCAGTACGCCGGATATGCTGATATGCAGCCAGTCACGCGGCTTTCTCGGCCAGGGTGCCCGGGTCGCCAGCGCGATGACCGTCATCAGCGTGATCACCGCCCCATAGCGGCTAAGCAGGAAAGAGAGCGGTTCGGCATAGGGCAGGCCGTACTTGGCCCCGATGAAGCCGGTGCTCCACAGAAAAACAAAAAGAAAGGGGTAGAAGCGCTGCATCAGTTGGTCCAATCCGGGGCACAGCGCTTGCGTGCCTCAAGCAGGGTTTCGAACAGCACGCGGGCATCGCCACTGGCCCGGTGGCGGCGCAGTTGCAGGCGTAATTCAACCGAAGCGCGGGTGATATGCCACAAGGTCATTTCGCAATCCTCGAGCAGCTCGCGGATATCCCTCAGCGTAAAGGTCGGCACCAGATCGACTGCATCATAGAGCTTGCTGAGCCAGACATAGTCATAGGCCCAGGCATCGCAATACAGACGTTCCCCGCGCAAACGCCGATTCAGTTCAAGGCAAATCTCGACTGCCGGCCGCCCCTTGGCGAGCAGGACTTCACGCGTGATGCCATGCACCGCCTCAGCGGATTCGTCCCAGTGCGTCCATCCCGCCTCAGGCTGAATCAGCGCGCAGTAGGCGCCGCCATCGGGCATGTAGAAGCCGATTTCGATCGGATAACTGCCCCGGCCAAATCCGGAGGCTTCGATGTCGATGACGATCGGCTGCGTCATACTCTGGCGCCCCCGTCACACTGCAAGGCCCTGCTACCGACCGGTATCGAGGCAAGACGTTGTGGCGCAAGGCGCCTCATCGGCGGCTCAACGTTCAGTTGCAAGTCGCCCGGCAGTTGGTCGCATCGGCCGCACAAGCCTTTTCGTTGTCGACGGCGCAAGTCTGCTTGGTCCGATAGGTGAAATTGATGCCCTTCGGATAGACGCATACCAGCTTGGTCGGCTTGGTCAGCTTGCCCTGTTGCACCACGGCCATGCTCGTCGCTTTCAACGCTTTGAACTGACTGGCGGGCAGATCGCAGGAAACGTAGGCGTCAAATTCGCCATCCTTCGACTCCCAGCGCGCCAGGTTCTTCATCTGACGATAGTCCTCATAGCGGATGCAGGAATCGGTCTGATTGGCGTAAGCCTTGGCGTTATCACTGCAATAGCCGGTGTAGGTGAATTGCAGCTCTTCCTCGGTCGGGCAGGCGTTCACCTGAACGGCACTGGCCAGATCGGGGCAGGAAAGCTGGGCGGCAGCAGCCGAAAGGCTCAGTGAAGCGACGATCAAGGCAAGGGAAAGCTGACGAAGATTCACGGTGGATCCTTAGGCTGCAGCAAGCAAGGCCACGAACTCCCCGGGCGGGGAATCCGTGGCGGGAAACATCAGTCTTCGATGACTGCCGTGGTGTAGATTTCCTGCACGTCGTCGAGGTTTTCCAGCGCGTCGAGCAGCTTCTGCATCTTCACGCCGTCCTCGCCGGCGAAAACGTTTTCGCCTTCCGGCTTCATCGTCACTTCGCCGAACTCCGGCTTGAAACCGGCCGCTTCCAGCGCATCCTTGACGGCCATGTAGTCGTTCGGCGGGGTCAAAACCTCGATCGAGCCGTCGTCATTGGTCGTCACATCGTCGGCGCCGGCTTCGATAGCCGCATCCATCAGCGCCGCTTCATCGGTGCCCGGGGCAAAGATCATCTGGCCGCAGTGCTTGAACTGGAACGCCACGCAGCCATCGGAACCCATGTTGCCGCCGAACTTGGAGAAGGCGTGGCGAACTTCGGCCACCGTGCGCACCTTGTTGTCGGTCAGGCAGTCGACCATGATCGCCGCGCCGCCGATGCCGTAGCCTTCGTAGCGGATCTCGATGTACTCGACGCCTTCCAGCTCACCGGTACCCTTCTTGATCGCGGTATCGATCTTGTCCTTGGGCATGTTGACGCCCTTGGCCTTGTCGACCGCCACACGCAGGCGCGGGTTGAAGTTGATGTCGCCGCCGCCCATTTTGGACGCAACGGTAATTTCCTTGGCAATTTTGGAGAAGGCGGCACCGCGCTTCTCGTCCTGGCGACCTTTACGGTGCTGGATATTGGCCCACTTGGAATGACCAGCCATGCTGTTTTCCCTGAATGCAAATAACGAAGAAGGCGAGATTTTACTCGCCCGGCGGCTTCTCGTCAGGCCTCAGTAGCCCCCAAACTTACGCTATTTAACAAAGCCGTATCGCCGCGTTGCTAGAATGCCGGGATACTTTTCCAGCAGGAGCCTGCCGCCATGTCCGAACCTCTCTACCTCGCCAAGTCCGAAGACGGTTATCCCGCATTGCTGCCGCAGATGGCCAACCGCCACGGGCTAATCACCGGCGCCACCGGCACCGGCAAGACGGTCACCCTGCAGTCGATGGCCGAACGCCTGTCGTATGCCGGCGTGCCGGTCTTCATGGCCGATGTGAAGGGCGACCTCTCCGGCATGGGCGCCGCCGGCACCCTGACCCCGAAACTGGAAACCCGCCTCAAGGACCTCGGCCTTGAAGGCTTCACCCCCTATGCCAACCCCGTCGCCTTCTGGGACGTCTTCGGCCAGGGCGGCATTCCGGTCCGTGCCACCATTTCCGACATGGGCCCGCTGCTCCTCGCCCGTCTGCTCAACCTGAACGACACCCAGACCGGCGTGCTGCAACTGGTCTTCAAGATCGCCGACGACAAGGGCCTGCTGCTGATCGACCTGAAGGACCTGCGCGCCTGCATCCAGTACGTCGGCGAAAACGCCAAGGACTTCACCACCGAATACGGCAATGTCTCGACCGCTTCGATCGGCGCCATCCAGCGCGGCCTGCTGACGCTGGAAGAGCAGGGCGGCGACCAGTTCTTCGGCGAACCGATGCTCAATATCAACGACCTGATGAAGGTCGACGAAAACGGCCGCGGCGTCATCAACGTCCTCGCCGCCGAAAAGCTGGTCCAAGCCCCGGCGCTCTACTCCACCTTCCTGCTCTGGCTGCTCTCCGAACTGTTCGAACAACTCCCGGAAGCCGGCGATCTGGACAAGCCCAAGCTCGTCTTCTTCTTCGACGAAGCCCATCTGCTGTTCACCGACGCCCCGCAGGCGCTGACCGACAAGGTCGAACAGGTGGTCCGTCTGATCCGCTCCAAGGGCGTCGGCGTCTATTTCGTCACGCAGAACCCGCTCGACGTCCCTGAAAAGATCCTCGGCCAGCTCGGCAACCGCGTCCAGCATGCCCTGCGCGCCTTCACGCCGCGTGACCAGAAGGCCGTCCAAGCTGCAGCGCAAACCATGCGCGCCAACCCCAAGTTCGATGCCGCCACCGTGATCACCGAACTCGGCGTCGGCGAAGCGCTGGTTTCCTTCCTCGATGAAAAGGGCCGGCCAACCATGGTTGAGCGCAGCACAATCTTCCCGCCCGCCTCCCGCCTCGGCCCGCTGACCGCCGACGAACGCCAGGCCATGATCAACGCCTCGCCGATGCTCGCCACCTACGGCCAGACTGTCGACCGCGAATCCGCCTACGAAATCCTGCGCGGCAAACCTGCCGCCACGCAAGCCGCCCCCGGTGCCATTCCGGCGCCACCGGCCGGCAACAGCAGCCTCAACGACAGCGACTGGGGCAACCATGCCAACCAGCAACAGCCGCGCTATGAACAAGCGCCGCAAACCCGGCAAAGCGCCCCCGCCCCGCAGGAAAGCTCGGGCGGTGGCCTGTTCGGCGGCCTCGGCGACATCCTGACCGGCACCACCGGCCCGCGTGGTGGTCATCGCGAAGGCGTGCTCGAAAGTGCTGCCAAGAGCGCCGCTCGCGGCGTTGCCGGCACGGTTGGCCGGGAAATCGGGAAGCAGATTCTGCGCGGGGTGCTGGGGTCAATCCTGGGCGGACGGCGCTGATTAATTGAACTTACCTTTGATTTGACGAGCTAACGCGAGTCGATCCAAACCCATTCGATGCGATGGCCTGCCGATATGGTGAGCAGCCTAGCGCCCGGGGAAAGTTCGTGAAAATTTTGTAAAATCCGCGCCCTCGCAACGGCAGCTCGGTGCAAGTTGCCGCCCCCCTTACAAAAACAGGAAAAAATGCAATCTCCAATGTCCAGAGCAGCACTGCTAGCCGCCGCGTTGTTTTTATACGCCAGCACCCTCATCGCCGCAGAACCGATGACCGGTGCCGGGTCGTCTGCCGCCTACCCGATCTACAAGCTGTGGGCGGATCAACTGAAACGTGAAGGCGGTTTCGTGCTGAACTACGATCCCGTCGGCTCATCGGCCGGGGTCGAGAGAGCTCGCGCCCGTCAGGCCGATTTCGGCGCCACGGATGTCGCTCTCAAAAATGAGCAACTGGCCAAGGACAACCTTATCCTCTTTCCAACGGTCATCACCGGCGCAGTTCCCGTCATCAACCTGCCCAAGATGGAAAAACCGCTTGTTCTGGACGGCCCCACGCTGGCCAGAATCTTCCTGGGGGAAATTGAGCACTGGGATGCACCTGAGATCCGCGCCTTGAATCCCGGCCTGAGCCTTCCCGCGAAACCGATAGTCGCGGTCGTCCGCAGCGATGGCTCTGGCACCACTTACAACTTTGCCGATTATCTGGCCAAGGTCAGTCCGGCATGGAAACAGAAGATGGGCGTTGCCACGAACCTCAAATGGCCAGCCTCGTTCACGTCGGTCAAGGGCAGCAAGGGCGTTGCCGAAGCAGTGAAATCGACGCCCGGGAGCATCAGTTACGTGGATTACAACTACGTACTGGATTACAAGCTCACGGGGGCAGCCATGAAGAATGCGGACGGCGCCATCGTCGAAGCCGGGCCTTACACCTTCCGTGAAGCGCTTGCCCAGAGCGTCTGGAAGCAGACCGGCGACTTCACTCAGACGCTGACCAACCAGACCGGGAAAAGCAGCTGGCCCATCACGATGGGCACTTTTATCGTCATGCCCCGAGTCTCCAACAATCCGGAACGAACCATCCAGGTCACCCGTTTTTTCACCGAGGCATTCATGCGCGGTGACGACCTGGCGAAACAGGCCAACTTCGTCCGCCTGCCGTCGATCATCCAGGGGAAAGCCTTCCGGGTGATTTCGGAGATCGTCGATGCAAAGGGCGTTCCCATCGGCATAAACAGCCTCCGATAACTGCCGGACCTCAACGCACAACGCCTCGCCTTAGCGCGAGGCGTTTTCGTTTCTGCAGACCGAACTGCGCTCAACAGGCCACACAAGATTGCCAACGGCATAGCCATTCACTATGCTCGTACCCGAAGCTTGGAACAGATAGCATTGATGTTCCGATGCAAAATGGATGCATGGTATTTACAGCCACTTTCGGACACACATATTTCCATCATCCATATGGTTTGACGTAATTTTTAAATTTTGTATTGATGAATATGCCTGCCATTTTGGGAGGCTTACTTAATAGTTAGCCACATGGATAAGAACGCAAACGCCTTGGCGCAGTACTTCGAGCAATCCGTCGAAACTATGCTCGAATTGATGGCACGAGCGCGTCGAGTGGAGTTTCATATTCGGCTGCTTGCGGAAGCAAGCGTTCACAAGGAGCATTTAACACGCCACTCGTTTGATGATTTTGTTCGGAAACATGTGGACTACCCTCGCAAAAAACTAGAACGCCACATAAAGGACATTCTCCCCGAAAAGTACAATCAAATAATTGTCATCCGTCAGTGCGCTGACTCCCTCGCTCATGCTGATTACCGATCAGCCCGACAGCGGATCGAAGAATACAAATTGAAATTCGGTTTAGCTGAGCCTATCTGCAACGACTCTGTTGGTCTCTTCTTCTACGAAAATATTCAGCACCTCGATGGAGCAACAGGAAATATGGGGTATTTGGTGAAATCCAGTCCTCACAACCTGATCCTTGAAGAGTTTCGAGTTTTTGAGGGGCAGGGCTACCTCAAAGCTGCTGAAGCGATGTTGGGAGTCGCGGAGGGAGAACTTCAAACGCTAATGCCAAATCTTCCGGTCATTTATGGCGCCTTGGTTGTCGCGCGTGGGCTAAAACATGGAACACGTGCCACTGTTGGCTAACATCCCCTCCGGCAAGCTGCGCTTGCCTTCGTCCGGTGATTTTCAACGTTGTGCGTCATGAACACGAATACTCCAGTCCTTAAAACAATACTGGGCAGACCAGTACTGCTAGTTGTTGCACGAATGATGCATCTCTCACCAACAGGGGAACGCCATGGAAAAAAAGGGAAAGTTCGTCCGCATGTCGCTGGTCGAATTCACCGGCTGGCTCAATGCCAATCGGTTTGACCGGCAGATCGGCCTCATCCAGAACCACCATACCTATATTCCGGGTTATGCCCATTTCAAGGGCAATAACCACATCGCCCTGTGTGAAAGCATGGAGCGCTCCCATCTGGAGCGTGGATTTGCTGAAATCGCCCAGAACCTGACCGTATTCCCGGATGGCGACGTTGTTCTGTGCCGCAGCTTCAACACGATTCCGGCCGGCATCAAGGGAGCTAATCAAAATGGCCTGTGCATCGAGAACCTGGGCAATTTTGATCTGGGCGGGGACGTCATGAGCGATGCCCAGCGCAAGGCTATCGTGACCGTTAATGCGCGGCTGTTGATGCGTTTTGGCCTGCCCTGCGACACGGATCACGTGGTTTATCACCACTGGTGGGATCTGAATACCGGACAACGCACCAACGGCAGCGGCAATACCAAGTCTTGCCCCGGCACCGCCTTCTTTGGTGGCAACAGCGTGGCCGCCGCCCAGGCCGGCTTTCTCCCGCTGATCGCCGCGGCGATGGGCGCGGCAACCAATCCTCCCGCGCCGCCGCAGGCCCTGTTCCAGGGCGAGGTCAATACGCCCTCGCTCCGCATCCGCGACAAGCCTGGCGTGGATGGCACCCAACTCGGCGCCGTGGCCAATGGCGCGCTGCTGGCGATCTACGAGGTGCGTAACGGCTGGTACCGCATCCATCCGACAGCGCAACGCTGGGTCAGCGGCCGCTACGTCAGCAAGCGGGAATAACGGAGAACCTCCCTCCCAAAAATGCGTCGAACGCCTACCCCTTCACCGGAGCACAACACCATGCCAGGCACCGTTCGTCTTCACCGCGTCTTGAAAGCCCCGGCCGAGCGCGTGTATCGCGCCTTTACGACCCCCGAAGCAATGGCCAAGTGGCTGCCGCCGCATGGTTTCACCTGCACGGTTCACCACATGGAAGCGCGGGTGGGTGGGACTTTCCGGATGTCGTTTACCAACTTCACGACGCAGCAAGGTCATACGTTCAGCGGCGAGTATCTCGAACTCGTTCCCAACGCACTGCTGCGCTATACCGACCAGTTCGACGACCCCAATCTGCCGGGTGTTCTGCAGGTAACCATCTCGCTGACGCCGGTGTTATGTGGCACCGAGCTCAATATCGTGCAGGAGGGCATTCCGGACGCGATTCCGGTCGAGATGTGCTATCTCGGCTGGCAGGAATCACTGGGGCAACTGGCGGCGCTGGTTGAACCTGAAATTCCGCAATAAGCTTCCCGCCACACCCAATTTCACCAATCCAGGAGAACCGGCATGATCTACAAAGGCAGCTGTCACTGTGGGCAAATCGCTTTCGAAGTGGAGGGTGAGCTCTCCAAGGTCATGGATTGCAATTGCTCCATCTGTTCGCGCATGGGCTCGCTGCACTGGTTCGTGCCGCGCGACAAGTTGCGCCTGCTGACGCCGGAGAGCAATCTGGCCACCTACACCTTCGGCAAGCAGTCGATCAAGCATCACTTCTGCCCGAAGTGCGGCATTCATCCGTTTGGCGAGGGTACGGACCCGGCCGGGAATCGCAAGGCGGCGATCAATGCGCGTTGCCTTGAGGGGGTCGAACTATCGTCGCTGGCGGTCACCCATATCGACGGGCGCTCCCGCTAGGGCGTCGTCAGATGAGCATCGGGGCCGCTGAACCAGCCCCGATGACCCAACTCAGGTGCGCCGCCGGAAGCCGGCCAGCATCTCCCATTGATGCACGCTCAGGCCGACCAGGATCAGCACGGTGCCGATCCACAGGCGCAAGCCGATCGTTTCGCCGTTGAGCCAGTTGCCGAGCAGCAGGGCGATGACCGGAGTAATCAGCGTGATCAGGGCGACTTTCGAGGTTTCGAGATGCTTGATCACGTAGTAGTACAGCGCGAAACCAATCACCGAGCCGAACACACCGAGATAGACAACCGCCGCCCCAGCGCGCGGCGGCACGACGGCGGGCAACTGGGCGCCGCTGAGCCACCAGACCAGCCCGAACAGCGGTAGCGACACGGTCAATGAACCGACGGTGGTGGCCAGCGGCGGGCTGTCGTCCCCGATCTGTTTGAGCCAGACCATGCCGCCGGAGTAGACCGTGACCGCACAGAGCACGGCGAACAGCCCGGCCAGCGCGTGTTCATGGCCCAGCGTGTCGCCGTGGATGAAGATGGTCGCCAGACCGACAGCACCGAGCAACATGCCGATCAGCTTGACCGGCGTCAGCGAGCGCTCACCGACAAAGATCGCACCCAGAATGGCAGCGGCCAGCGGCGACAGGCCGAACATCACCGAAATCAGCCCGGAATGCACATAGCGGGCGCCCCAATAGGTCAGTGCCATGCCGCCGAACAGGGACAGCCCGCCGACCAGATAGGCGCGGCGTGCCCGTTCATGCAGCGGAAAGGGGATACGCCACAGCGCGACCAGCAGGCCGGCGACAACGACACCGATCACCATGCGGGCGAGCACGGCGAGGGCAAAGCCGACACCTTGGCTGCTCCACTGGATGGCGAGCGGCGTGGTGGACCAGATCAGGACGATGCCGAGATAGGCGAGGGGGACGGACATAGGTTTCTCCGGTTCAATTCGCTTGTGGCGCAGGAGGATGCAAGGCGGCCTGATGAAGGCGCTCGCTGTCGATGAAGGCGGCGATCATGGCGCGCCAGGTGGCGTCGACCACGGCCGGCTCGGCACCGACTTCCAGCGCCAGAGCGTTCACCTTGGCCAGCACCTGCACCACCCGCGGCGGGGCCGGAACTTCGACAGCCGTTTTCTTGAAACCAGCCGCCTGTGTCACGTAAGCCCCGCGCTCGGCAATCAGCATGACCAGTTCGCGATCCAGCCGGTCGATGTTCTGGCGCACTTCAGCCAGCGAGGCGCATTGGGCGATTCGGTGGGCAATACGGGTCATGGCGCTTCCTTTCGATCAGGGATAAACAAGGGGCAAACAAAAAGGCCGCGGGGTTCAAATCCGCGGCCTTTGCTGAATTCTGGGAGAAATCGACTACTTCACCCCGGCCCCGGACGAATGGCAACGCGCCACGCACGCAGGATGCGGCGAGACGGGGCCTTCAGGGAAAACAGGGAGATTTCGCAGTTCATTGGTCCATTTTGAAGGCATATTGTGCGCTGCGTCAAGACGACCGAAATAACGAACCGGCTGTATTCGGGCAGAATACTCGGCATAGCCCAATCACTCGCCCCCGGCCTGCCACCATGCACGACCTGCCGCCGCTCCACACCCTGCCCGCCTTCGAAGCCGCCGCCCGGCTCGGCAGCTTTCTGGCTGCGGCCGAGGCCCTGCACCTGACGCCCTCGGCGATCAGCCATCGCATTCGGCAACTGGAGGAACATCTCGGCCAGGCGCTGTTCGAGCGCCGGCATCGGGCCGTGGTGCTGACCACCGCCGGGCGGCGTTATCTGGCCGTGGTGCGCGATGCCTTGTTGCGACTCGACGAAGCCAGCGCCGTGCTACGCGCCCCTCAACGCGAACGGCTGCGCATTTCGGCAGCGCCGGCGCTCGGCAGCAAGTGGCTGGTCATGCGCGTGGCGGAATATCAGGAGGCCCACCCGGACCTCGAATTCAGCCTCGGCACCGCCACCGGCCTCGGCCCGCTGCTCAACGGCGAGGCCGATATCGGGCTGCGTTATGGCGAGGAGGAATGGCCCGGTCTGCTCGCCTGGAAACTGTTCGAGGAACGGGTTTTTCCGGTGTGCAGTCCGGGACTGGCGGCCAGCCTGAATACACCGCAGGATCTCGATCAGGTCCGCTTGCTGCGCCATCCGCTGCTGTCATGGCAACGCTGGTTCGCGGCGGCTGGCATCCAGCACCCGGAACCGTCGACCGGCCCGAATTACGAAGACGCGCTGCTCATGCTTGAAGCCGCTGTCGCCGGCCACGGCGTGGCCCTGATGGCCGGCACGCTGGCCGCACCCTATCTGGCCGAAGGCCGGCTGATTCGACCCTTTCCGCAGGATTGCGCGGACCGCAGCTTTTACATTGTCGCCCCGCCAGCCGTGCAGGAAAAACCGGCGATCATGGCCTTCATTCGCTGGCTGCTGCGCTCCACCCGAAAAACCAGCCAAAAATGAAGTTTTTCGCCAGGTGACTTGAAGCCAGCTTCAGCCATCGGATGAACCTGATTCACTCGATAACGATTCAAATCGTTTGAGCGAGGCCGAAAACCGGCCCATCCTAGCCTCACCCCAAAGCTCCGCCAGCAGCCCACCTACCCGGTAGCGGCCCCGACGGAACCCACCGCGCCACCCTCACGCGGCCCTCCGGCCACTGCCGGTTTCACCCCATTTTGAGGAAATCCATCATGCAAGACCGCGACGGATTTATCTGGCTCGACGGCCAGTGGCTGCCCTGGCGCGATGCCAAGGTGCACGTGCTGACCCATACCCTGCATTACGGCTACGGCTGTTTCGAGGGCATCCGTGCTTACGAAACGCCGCGTGGGCCGGCCATCTTCCGGCTCGCCGAGCATCTGCGCCGGCTGGAGGATTCGGCTCACATCCTGGCCATTGACCTGCCTTTTGACCGCGAAACACTGGCCACCGCCTGCCGTGAGGCGGTGACGCGCAACAATTTCAGCAGCGCCTACATCCGGCCGCTGGTCTTTCTCGGTGCTGAAAAACTGGGCGTCGATCCGGCCGGTGCGGCAGCGCAGGTCATGGTCGCCGCCTGGCCGTGGGGCGCCTACCTCGGCGGCAAGGCGATCGAGGAGGGCATCCGCGTCCGCGTGTCGTCCTACGCCCGGCACCATCCCAACGTGCAGATGTGCCGTGCCAAGGCGATCTCGCTCTATTCGAACTCCATCCTCGCCGTGCGCGAGGCGCGCCGCGACGGCTACGACGAAGCGCTGCTGCTTGATACCGATGGCTATGTTTCCGAAGGCTCCAGCGAAAACCTGTTCATCGTCCGCGATGGTGAATTGCTGCAGCCGGACAGTGCTTCGGCGCTCGACGGCATCACCCGTCGTACGGTCTGCACGCTGGCCGCGGAGGCCGGCCTGGTGTTGCGCAGCAAGCGCCTGACCCGCGACGAGGTGGTTTGCGCCGATGAGGTCTTCCTGACCGGCACGGCGGCCGAGATCACACCCGTGGTCGAAGTCGATGCCCGGCGCATTGGTACGGGTCGCCCCGGGCCGCTGACCCGGCGTCTGCAGAAGGCCTATTTCGCCTGCGTCCGTGGCGAAGACGCCGCCCATGGCGATTGGCTGACAATGGCATGATGACGGCAAGGGCGAGCCGGAGTAGCATTAGCGTTTTATGATTTAGTTAGGATCGCCATGAAACCCCTGTTCGCCCTGTCGCTGCTCTTCGCCGCTCTGCCTGCCCTGGCGCAGGATATTGGCACGCTGACCGCCGACACCAAGAAGACCGTGCTGCCTGTCGTTCCCAAGGTAGTGAATGCCATGCAGGAAGCAGTCGCCGCGAAGGGTGTGGCGGGAGCGATTCCGGTGTGCAAGGAACAGGCGCCGGCACTGATCAAGGAAAAGCGTCAGGAGACCGGCTGGGACATTCGCCGCGTCAGTTTGAAGACCCGCAATGCCGAGCGCGGCACGCCGGATCTGTGGGAAGTTCGCCAGTTGGCCGATTTCAATATCCGCGCCGCCAACGGCGAAAAAATCGACACGCTGGAAAAGAGCGAGATCGTCACCATCGACGGCAAGCAGGTGTTCCGTTACATGAAGGCACTGCCAGTCGGCGATGTCTGCCTGAACTGCCACGGCGCCGCCGAAAACTTCGATGCCGGCCTGAAGGCCAAGCTGGCTGAAAGCTACCCGCACGACCAGGCAACCGGCTATACCAAGGGCCAGATTCGCGGCGCCTTGACGGTCAAGCGCCCGCTGTAGTCTGCGCGCCAAGGCGACCAGTCGCTCAAACCGCGACTGGTCGAGGCTTGTCCGGCCACGCTTTGCACAAAGCTTCGCGTCAAGCACAATGGCATTCCCGCTCAGCCTTCCCGGATGGAGAAATGCCATGCGACCAAGCGCAATCTTCGCCTTTTGCCTGCTTTCCCTCTGCGGCTGCCAGACCGCCTACGAGGCAGGGCAACAAAGCTCCGAACACCAGTGCCGAAAACTTCCACCCAGCGAGGTAGATAGTTGCCTGGCACGGATCAACCGACAGAGCTATTCGGACTACGAAAAGGAACGCCAGGCGAGATAGCGGGCGACCAATACAGCGCCCTTCCTCGCACTCACCGCCCACCTGGGCACGCCGGGCGAAAAATTCGGCTCCGGCCGAGGCGCCGAATCGTCAGCCGGCCGACGGTGGCGCTTCAGCCCGGACGCCTCCCTTGCCAGCCAGATGGTCGAACAGGGCCGCGGCAGCCGGACCAAGGGCGGCCCTTGAGCGAATGCAGAGTTGCAGGTCGCGGGGCGCCCACTGGTCGGTGATTTCTATGGTTTTGAGGGCATCGGCGGCGCCTATCGACGAGCGCGGCACCATGCCGATGCCGACCCCGGCCGCCACCATGCGACAAACGGCACTGAAGCTGCGCACCTGAATACGTACATCGAGCCGGCCGCCGAGCCGGGCGGCGTGGTTCATCATGAAGGTGTGGATGGCGCTGCCGGCGTGCAGGCAGACGAAAGGCTCGGCCAGCACATCGGCGAAGGCCAGTTCGCGCTTTTCGGCCAACGGGTGGCCGGGCGCAACGATCAGCACCAGCCTGTCCTGCCGATAGGGCCGGGTTTCGACACCGGCCAGACCTCCCTCCGAGGCGACCACACCGATTTCCACTTGCCCGGCGGCCACCGCCTGAATGATTGCCGGGCTCGGCTGCTCTTCAAGGCTGACCTGGATGTGCGGATGTTCGCGCAGGAAATCACCGAGGTCTTCCGGCAAGAAACAGTTGATGGCGTTGGTATTGGCGAAAACGGTGACCTGGCTGTGCAGGCCACTGGCGTAGGGGGCCAGGTCGGCATGCATCTGTTCGAGCTGGGCGAAGACCTGCCGGGCATGACGAAGCAGCGATTCGCCGGCCGGCGTCGGCGTCAGGCCGCGGGCGTGGCGGGCAAAGAGCGGGATGCCGAGGGCGGCTTCAAGCTGCGTCAGCCGATGGCTGGCCGAGGATGGGGCAAGATGCACCTGTTCGGCCGCGCGGGTCAGGCTGCCGGAATCGGAAATCGCGGCGACCAGCCGCAGGTCGGGAAGATCGTAACGCATGGTTTCGTCCAGAACGAATGCTTGATTTGAATAATACCAATTGCCCTGCCTGCTGACGCGGCTTTTAATACGCTCTGCCACAAACTACCCGGGAACGACTTTGGAAAAAACGAATGCTTATGGTGCAGGTTTGGCCTTGCTGGCAGCACTCGGCTTTTCGCTGAAGGCGATCTTCGTCAAGCTGGCCTATCCGTATGGCGTCGATGCCATCACTTTGCTCGCCTTGCGCATGGGCTTTGCGCTGCCAGTCTTCCTGTGGGTCGGGCTGGCCGGGCAGAAGGCGGGCGCCAGCCTGTCGCGGCGCGACTGGGGACAACTGGTCATGCTCGGCTGCCTGGGCTATTACGGCGCCAGCATTCTCGATTTCTGGGGACTGGAATACATCTCGGCGGGGCTGGAACGGCTGATCCTGTTCACCTACCCGACGCTGACCATCCTGATCGGTGTACTGTTCCAGGGCAAGCCTTTCACCCGCCGCGAGGGCATCGCGGTAGCGCTGTGCTACACGGGCATCGGCTTCGCGTTCATCCACGACCTCGGGCTGGGCGAACCGCGCAATGTGCTGATCGGCGGCGCCCTGGTCTTCGGCTCCAGCGTTTCGTATGCACTCTACCTGTCCGGCAGTGCGCCGATGATCGCCCGGCTCGGCGCGATGCGCTTCTCGGCACTGGCCATGCTGGTCTCGTCAGCCGTCACGCTGCTCCACTTCATGGCGACCCAACCGTTCTCGGCTTTCATCCAGCCCATGCCGGTCTATGGCTGGGGCTTGGCGATGGCGATCTTCGCCACCATCGTGCCGGTGTTCGCCCAGTCGGCGGCCATTCGGCGGATCGGGGCAGGGCGGGCTTCGCTGTTCGGCATGGTCGGCCCGATGCTGACCATCGGCTTCGGCTGGTGGCTACTCGGCGAACATATTTCGCCGGAACAGACGACCGGAGCCACTTTTGTTGTTATTGGGATATTGATCGTCAGCCGCAGGTAAAATGCTTCGGTTAGAATCCGAAGCATGATCGGGATTCTGCTTATCACTCACGGTAGTTATGGCGAGGCACTCATACAGAATGCCTGTCATGTGCTGAACAAGCGTCCGGCGCAAGTTAACCAGCTTGGCGTCTCGGCTCAGGATGACCCGCTGGATCTGCTGGCGTTGGCGCGTGAGATGCTCAAACCGCTCGATAACGGCGAGGGCGTGTTGGTGCTGACCGACATATTTGGCGCTTCGCCGGCCAACCTTGCCCTCAAGTTGCTCGAACCCGGTCGCGTCGAAGGCCTGACCGGGGTCAATCTACCAATGCTGTTGCGCGCCCTGACCTATCGCGACAAAGGCATGGAAACCCTGCTCGTCAGAGCCCGCGATGGCGGTCGTGACGGCATTTTCAACATGCGGGAACATTAAGAACATGCTGACGACCGAAACCGAAATCATCAACAAGCTGGGCCTCCATGCCCGCGCTTCCGCCAAATTGACCCAGCTCGCCGGCAAGTACAAGTGCGAGGTGTGGATGAGCAAGGGCACGCGCCGCATCAACGCCAAAAGCATCATGGGCGTGATGATGCTGGCCGCCGGCAAGGGCTCGAAAGTCACGCTGGAAACCGATGGTGCCGACGAAGCTGAGGCGATGGAAGCCTTGCTGGCGCTGATCGCCGACTATTTCGGCGAGGGGGAATAAGCCGCCATGAGCTTCACACTGCACGGCCTGGGAGTTTCCGGGGGCATCGCCATCGGGCGGGCCATGCTGATGTCGCACGCCACGCTGGAGGTCTCGCACCTGACCCTGGCGCCGCGCATGGTCGACAAGGAAATCGAGCGCTTCGACATGGCGGTCAATGCCGTCAAGGAAGAGCTGATCCTGATGAAGGAGAACACCGAGCACGCCCCGGCCGAGCTCAATGCCTTCATCGACATTCACACGATGTTCCTCGAGGACCCGGAACTGGCCGTCAAGCCGCGCGACATCATCCGCGAGCGCCGCTGCAACGCCGAATGGGCGCTGGTCCAGCAGATGGAGCATCTGGTCGGGCAATTCGAGCAGTTCGATGACCCCTACCTGCGCGAGCGCAAATTCGACGTGGTGCAGGTGGTCGAACGCGTCGTCAAGGAACTGCTCGGCCACCGCAGCCGAAATGCCCTGAAAACGGCCAAACGTTCCAAGGAAGAGGCACTGATCGTCGTCGCCCACGACCTGTCGCCGGCCGATACCATCGCCTTCAAGGAACACCGTTTCGCCGCCTTCATTACCGACGTGGGCGGGGCCACGTCGCACACGTCCATCCTCGCCCGCAGCATGGCGATCCCGGCCGTGCTCGGCCTGGAAAATGCGCGCGGACTGATCCGCGATGGCGAGCAATTGATCGTCGATGGCATGCGCGGCGTTGTCATCGTCAATCCGGATCAGCGGGTACTTGACGAGTACCAGCTGCGCAAAGAACAGATTGAGCTCGAAAAGACCAAGCTCAAGCGCCTGAAGACTGCAAAATCGGAGACGATCGATGGTGTTTCGGTGCATTTGTTCGCCAATATCGAACTGCCGAATGACGTTCCGGTAGCCCTGGATTGCGGCGCCGAGGGCATCGGCCTGTTCCGTACCGAGTTCCTTTTCCTTGACCGCGGCGACATGCCGGACGAACAGGAGCAGTACGAGGCCTACAAAAAAGTGGTCAAGGGCATGGCCGGGCGGCCGGTCACCATCCGCACTTTCGACCTTGGCGCCGACAAGGATCTGAACCCGCAAGGCAACGCCGGCGACCGGGTCAAGACCAATCCGGCCCTCGGCCGGCGGGCCATCCGCCTGTCGCTGGCCGAGCCGCGGATGTTCCAGACCCAGTTACGGGCCATCCTCCGCGCCTCGAAACACGGCCCGATCAAGCTGTTGATTCCGATGCTGGCGCATGCCCACGAAATCGACCAGACGCTGGCGGCACTGGAGCAGGCCAAATCCAGCCTGCGCGGCGAAAAAGCCACCTTCGACGAAAACATCGAAGTCGGCGGCATGATCGAAATCCCCGCTGCCGCACTGGCCGTCGGTCTTTTCCTGCGCCGGCTCGATTTCCTGTCGATCGGCACCAATGACCTGATCCAGTACACGCTGGCCATCGACCGCTCAGACGAGCAGGTGGCCGGCCTCTACGACCCGTTACACCCGGCCGTGCTAATGCTGATCGCCCATACGCTGTCGATGGCGGAAAAAGTCGGCGTTCCGGTTTCCGTCTGCGGCGAAATGGCCGGCGACCCGGACCTCACCCGCCTGTTGCTCGGCATGGGCCTGCGCATCTTCTCGATGCACCCGTCGCAGATCCTCAAGGTCAAGAATCGCGTGCTGAAGGCCGAAGTCAATGAACTCGCCCCCAACGTCCGCCGCATCCTGCGCCTCGACGAGCCGATGAAGCTGCGCGAGGCACTGGACAAGTTGAATGCCTGACCGGAATCCCTCCACCTTGCGCCGCTTTTTCCTGAAATTTTTCTTTGGCATGGCCTGCGCCACCATCCTTGGCCCGGCTTGGGCTGAGGAACCCCGCCCCTTCGTACTGGGCATTGCCCCCCACACCAGCGCCCGGGTGATTCTGGAAATGTACCAGCCGCTGCGCCGGTCTCTGGAAGCAGCCCTGAAGCAACCCGTGGAAGTTCAGACTGCCCCGGATTTCAGCGAATTTGCCCGCCGCGCCCTGAATCAGGAATACGACATCGCCGTCACGACCGGGCACCAGGCCCGCCTCTACCAGACCGATGCCGCCTACCTGCCGCTGCTGACCTATGTCGCCGAATTCAAGGCAGTAGCCTTGGTGGACAAGAATGGGCCGATCCACACAGCGGCCGACCTGAAAGGGAAATCCGTCCTCGGACTGTCGCCCACTTCGCTGGTCACGCTGTGGGGCCAGCAATGGCTGAAAAAGCAGAATCTCGGTGACGTTCCCGTCCGCTACGTTTCGGCCGCCGACAGCGTCAGCCGCCAGGTTCTCGCCGGCGAGGCCGCCGCCGCCTTTACGTCGCTGGCCAATTACCAGAAGCTGCCGCCGGATATCCGCCCCCGCATGCGCATCCTGGCCGAAAGCGAAGCGATGGCCGGCCGGGTCTATATGCTCAACAAGCGCTGGGCCAAAGAGCGCAAGGGCATCGAAAAAGCCCTTTGGTCGTTTGCCGCCACCCCCGAAGGCAAGAATTACTTTGAGCAGAACAAGCTGGATGGCTATCGCAGCCTGAAGCCGCGCGAACTTGAGGCGATGGACCCGTATGTCGCTGAAACGCGGCAGGCGCTGAGTTCAAAATGAAATTCACATCGCCGCTTCGCTCGGTGCGAGGTCGGCTGCTGATCGTCGCCATTGCCATCGAAGCGGTGATGCTGACTTTGCTGGTCGCCAACAGCCTGCGCCTGCTGACCACCCATATGGGCCGACAGGCGGAGCAGCATGTCGAGGAAATCGCCCCCGTGCTGATCGCCGCCATCGTGGCGCCACTGGCCCAGCGCGACTATGCCACCGTGCAGGCGGTGTTCGACGAAAGCACCAAGGTTGGCGGCATCGATTACCTGGCGCTTGCCAACAATGACGGAAAACTGGTGGCCAGCAGCGGCTGGCCGGAAGGCGCAGCCCTGCCGCCAGCCGACCCGCACCTCAATATCTTTGATGCCGACAAGCAGAAACCGCGCTACGACGTGCTGGTTCCGGTCGTTACCTATGGCCAGAAAATGGGTTCGCTGCACATCGGCATCGATCTCTCGCAAATCCGGACCGCCCATAACCAGTTGTTCTCCCAAGGCATTTTCATCGCCCTGATCGAGATGCTGCTTTCGGCCGGTCTGATGATCCTGCTCGGCTATTTCCTGACCCGCCATCTGGCGGGCCTGACCCAGGCCAGCGAAGCAGTTGCCGCCGGCAACCTGACCCCGCCACCGGTGCCCGAAGGCAACGACGAGGTAGGGCGCCTTGGTGCCGCCTTCAACGCCATGTCACGGGCTGTGGCCGAGCGCATTCTTGAACTCACCGCCTCACGCGACGAACAGGCCCGACTGGCCAGAAGCGCCGAGACGGCAGCCCGCGCCAAGACCTCCTTTCTGGCCACGATGAGTCATGAAATACGGACGCCGATGAACGGCATCCTGGGCATGACCGAACTGGCGCTGGCCACAGAGCTCACCGAGGAACAACGCGAATACCTGACCTGGGTTAAATCCTCGGGTGACAACCTGATGCGTGTTCTCAACGACATCCTCGATTTCTCGAAGATCAATGCCGGTGAACTCAACCTCGAACACATTCCGCTAGACCTGAGCAGCTTGCTGGACAGCGTGGTCGCGCTCTATTCATCGGTGGCTGCCAACAAGGGCTTGCGCCTCTACTGGGCCGCCGACACCGAACTCCCCGAACACCTTCTGGGCGACCCGGTGCGCATCCAGCAAGTGCTCAACAATTTGCTGTCCAATGCACTCAAATTTACCGAGCATGGCGAGGTCGCCATTCGCGTGCATTGCGAGAAAACCCTCGAAAACAGCAAGCTGTGGCGTGTCCACTTCACCGTCGCTGATACCGGCATCGGCATCCCGGCCAGCAAACTGGGCAATATCTTCGACCCCTTCGCCCAGGCCGAAGAATGGACAACGCGCAAGTATGGTGGCACCGGCCTCGGGCTCTCGATTGTCGAGCGTCTTGTCCGGCTGATGCATGGCGAGATTCGCGTTGAAAGTGCGGTGGGCGAAGGCACCCGCTTTCATTTGCTGATCCATCTCGATCAGGCCGAAAAATCGACCCCGAAGATCGCCGAACTCGACAAGGAAGCGGCGCAGTGCAAACTGACCAACAAGCAAATCCTCCTGGTCGAAGACACGCCGGTCAATCAGAAAATCGCCGAAAAGCTGCTTTCCCGCTATGGCTGCCGCGTGACCATTGCCGTCAATGGTCTGGAAGCGCTGGCCGCGGTCGAACGCGACACCTTCGATCTGATTCTGATGGACATGCAGATGCCCGAAATGGATGGCGTCGAAGCAACCCGGCTCCTGCGCATCCGGGAAGCAGAACTCAAGCTGCCACGCCAGCCAATTGTCGCCATGACCGCCAATGCCATGGAGGAAGATCGGGAACAATGCATCACCGCCGGCATGGACGACTTCATCGCGAAACCCTTCCGGGCTGACGAAGTGATCAGCATGCTGCTGCGTTACCTCTAGGCTAAACGCACCAAATCAGCGGATGCTTGATGCAGGCTCCAGCGCCGCCGTTTCCATCGGCCGCTCGCTACTCATCCCGGCCCGCCGCCTGAGTTCGGCCAGCACCTGAACCGAACTGGCGCGCGAAGCGGCAACTTGTTCACGGCGATCGCGCTCATCGATCAAGGCCAGCGCCTGCTGACGCCAGGCAACCATCTTCGGCTCATGCTCATGGTGCAGATGGTGTTTGCGATGCATGGTAAACCAGCGGTGCGCCTCGGCTTCGTCGACCGGCACGCCTTGACCAATCTGGTACATCAGCCCGATCTGGAGTTGCGAAACCTTGTCGCCCTGGTCGGCAGCTTGGCGGTACCAGCGCATCGCTTTCGCGTAGTCGAGCGGAACGCCATCGCCATACTGGTGGATGACCGCCAGGTTGTAGGCAGCATCGATATTGCCTCTGGCCGCCTGCGCCTCCCAGATCGCCACCGCGCGCCCAGCTTCACCGCCCTTGAGCAACATGGCAGCCTCCCGCATCTCCTCGTCCGCGCTGGCGGCGAAACTGCTCAGGTTAAACAGGGAAAGGCAGAGGGCAAGGCAAAACCGCAGCATTGGTCCGGACATGGCAATTCTCCAAAAAACGCTCTGACGCCCAAAACAGACATCGGCGGGCAATCGACGCTTGAGCAAAAGACGCAGGAATGCCGGCATCCTAGGTTCGATCTTCCTTCTTTGGAATTAGACAAATTGTCGCGCGACAATTTGTCACATTCCCGCCCCCCTGCAACTCCCGGACAATTAGCGCCCACTTAAATACCAATAAATCAGGGAGAGCTTCATGGGGTATCGCATCCATCCGTTGGCGGCGGCGTTGGCCGTCGCCTTTTCATCGTTGGCAGCGCAACAGGCAGCCGCCCAAACAACATTGAATGAGGTAGTGGTTAGCGCGAGCAAGATTCGTGACGCGGCCACGCCGCAGCAAATCGGCTCAGCGGAAATTGCCGCCCAGCATGCCATCACCCGCGATACGGCTGCCTTGCTGCGCGATGTACCCGGCGTCAGCCTGTACGGTGCCGGCGGTGTATCCAGCCTGCCCGTCATCCATGGCCTAGCCGACGACCGCCTGCGCATCACCGTGGATGGCATGGACTTCATCGCCTCCTGCCCCAACCACATGAACCCACCGCTTTCCTACCTTGACCCAACCAACGTATCGAAGATCAAGGTATTTGCTGGCATCTCTCCAGTCAGCGTTGGCGGGGACAGTATCGGCGGCGCCATCGTTGCCGAGTCGGCCGCTCCTCAATTCGCGACACCGGACCAGGGCCTCCTGGCCAAGGGTGAAATCGGCGCCTTCTTCCACAGCAACAACAATGCTCAGGGCGGGAACCTTTCTGCCACGCTAGCAACCGAAAACATTAGCATCAGCTATACCGGCGCCCTGGCCAAGGCTGACAACTACAAGGCTGGCGGTAATTTCAAGACGTGGACAACGACTGGCCGCATTGGCCACACGCTGGCCCTCGACGAAGTCGGCTCGACGGCCTACGAAAGCCGCACCCACACCCTCGGCTTCGCCGTGCGTGGCGGCAACCACCTGGTCGAAGCCAAGTTCGGTTATCAGGACGTTCCCTACCAGCTCTACCCCAACCAGCGGATGGACATGCTGGATAACGAGCAGAAGCGCATCAACCTGCGCTATCTCGGCCAGTACGACTGGGGTACGTTCGAAGCTCGCGCCTACCATGAGACGGTGGATCACTTCATGGACTTCGGGGCAGACAAGCGGTATTGGTACAGCGGCATGTCGGGTGGGTCGAACTCTCTTAACGGCACCCCCTGCTCACCAATCACGGGCGGCATGTCAGGCTGTGCTGCAGGCATGCCGATGTACACAAGCAGCAAAACGACAGGTGTCAATCTGAAAGCCGATATCGAGCTCGGCGCCAATGATCTGCTGCGCATCGGTACGTTGTACCAGCACTACACGCTCAACGACTGGTGGCCGGCCTCCGGCGGCGGCATGTACCCCAATACCTTCGACAATATCAAGGATGGCAAGCGTGATCGCCTCGGCGCTTTTGCGGAATGGGAACGCCGTATCGGCAAGCAATGGACAACCTTGCTCGGCGCTCGGTACGAGCGGGTTGAAACCGATGCCGGTGATATTCAGGGCTATAGCAGCAGTTACGCTACGGATGCGAACACCTTCAACAACCGCGACCATAACCGCAGCGACAACAATGTCGACCTGACAGCCCTCGCCCGGTACACGGCGAACAACATGTCCGACATAGAGTTCGGACTGGCCCGCAAGGTTCGTTCGCCCAACCTGTACGAGCGCTACACCTGGTCGACTTCGACCATGGCCGCATTGATGAACAACTTCGTCGGCGATGGCAACGGCTATGTCGGCAACCTCGATCTGAAACCGGAAAAGGCCTACACCGCTTCCTTCACCTTCGACTGGCATGCTGCAGACCGTAGCTGGGAACTGAAGGCAACCCCGTACTACACCCATGTCGATGACTACATCGATGCAACACGCCTGACTGCTTTCGCGATCACGAACAACCAGTTTGTCGTCCTCAAATACGCCAACCAGTCCGCCCGCCTCTACGGCCTCGACCTCTCCGGCCGCATGCCGCTGGCTAAAACCGGCTTGGGTGAGTTCGGCCTGCGCGGCTTGATGAACTACACAAAAGGTGAAAACCGCGACACCGGCGGTAACCTGTACAACATCATGCCGCTCAACGGAAAACTGGCACTCACGCACCAATACGGCAGCTGGAGTAACGCACTTGAACTGGTTGGGATAAGCGGCAAGAACGATGTTTCCTCGGCCCGCAACGAGATCCACACGGCTGGCTACAGTCTGACCCATCTGCGTACCAGCTACACGTGGAAAAACGTCCGTATTGACCTCGGTGTCGAGAACCTCTTCGACCGCTTCTACTACTTGCCGCTCGGGGGGGCCTACACCGGCCAGGGCACCACCATGAGTACCACTGGCACTTATTCGCCGGCCTGGGGCATTGTAGTTCCCGGTATGGGGCGTTCGATTTACGCTGGACTCAACGTCAAGTTTTAAGCCATTGAACCTGGCAAGCCCCGGCCCTGGCCGGGGCTTTATCATTTTTGGACAAGGAAAAACCATGCGAGCAACGTCTGCCACCTCATCCAATAACCAAGGACATTTACCAGCTGGTGCGTTGATCTACTCGGCCCGCGCCCCGGGGAATGGCTGGCGCCTGCGTGAAGGCGTCGTCCGTCTGGACAACATGGCGAACGATGGCCTGGCCACGTTTGCCAGCCTGGCCATTGCCGGCGACATTCTCGGCTGCGAAACCCTGCTCTTCGGCTGCTACACCTTCCGCGCCACGGCGCTGACCCAGTGCCGCCTGACCCCCTGGCCGGAAGGCCCCGAAGCTGCCGACAGCGCATCGCTGCTCACCTCGCTGGCCAATGCCCAGCAACGGGCGGCCGAACTGGTCGCCCTGCGCGGCGGCCAGGCCACTGACCGCGTCCTCGGCCTGATTCGGCTACTCGCCGATCAGGCTGGCCGTGTCGTCCTGCCCACCCGTCAGGACATCGCCGATATTACCGATCTGCGTTTCGAAACGATCTCGCGCATCGTCAAACAACTGGAGCGTAGCGAGATGATCCGCTCGATCCGCATCAACGGCGTCCATGCCACCCGCAGCTTCGCGCTCGGCGTAGCAATCCCCTGAAAAGCTTGCCACCCAAGGCATGGCGCCAGGGGTGCGACAATTTGCCACATTCACGCGCACCGGTGCGCTCCGTATCATCCGCTCCTAACCATCTGTTTCATAAGTATTTTTTGATACAAATCAATTAGGATTCGATGATGAAGCGTTTTGCACTCGCGCCGTTGGCGCTGGCGGTCCTTTCGGCCTTTGCCTCTACCCAAGTAGTCGCAGCTGACACCTCTCTGGCCGAAGTCACCGTTACCGCCACGCGTGAGGGGCAACTGGTCAGCGAAACGCCGGCCACGGTCGGCGTCATCAAGGAAAAAACGTTGCGCGAGGTCAAGCCGACGCACCCGAGCGAAATCATGGGCCAGGTCGCCGGCGTCTGGGTCAACGTCACCGGTGGCGAGGGCCATCAGACGGCCATCCGCCAGCCGCTGACCACCAACCCCGTCTATCTCTACCTGGAGGATGGCATCCCGACCCGGTCCACTGGCTTCTTCAACCACAACGCCCTGTACGAGGTGAACCTGCCGATGGCCGGCGGCATAGAGATCAACAAGGGACCAGGCAGTGCGCTCTACGGCTCCGATGCCATCGGTGGCGTGGTCAATGTGCTGACCCGCAAGCCACCGACCAAACCGGAAATCGAAGGCTCGCTCGAAGGCGGCAGCTACGGCTGGGCGCGGACCATGGTTTCCGGCGGCAGCGCCTTTGGCGACCATGCTTTCCGGGCTGACCTCAACCTGAGCCACACCGACGGCTGGCGCGACAAGACCGCGTACGATCGACAGAGCGGCACCCTGCGCTGGGACAGCGCTATCGGCGATGATGCAACCCTGAAGACGGTCGCCACCTTCTCCAAGATCGACCAGCAGACAGCCGGCAGCTCGGCCATCTCGAAGAACGATTACGACAACAATCCGAAGGCCAACTACACCCCGATCTCGTTGCGCAAGGTCGACGCCTTCCGCCTGTCGACCGCCTACGAGAAGGAGTGGGGCAACTCGCTGCTCAGCATCACCCCCTACTACCGCAACGATTCGATGGATCTGCTGGCCAACTGGTCGCTGTCCTACGACCCGACCATCTACACCACCGAGAACCAGTCCTTCGGCGCCCAGATCAAGTATCGCCACGACTTCGAGCCGCTGCGCACCCGTTTCATCGTCGGTATCGACCTCGACCACAGTCCAGGCAGCCGCATCGAAAACCGCATCAACACGACCTCGACCGGCAGCGGCTACACCAAAATCTACACCGGCTACACGATGGGCGCCCGGGTCTATGACTACGACGTGACCTATCAGGGAATCTCGCCCTATGTGCATGGTGAGATTTCGCCGATCGAAAAGCTGCGCATCACTGCCGGCCTGCGCCAGGACCATGTCACCTACCGTTTCGACAACCGCTACGGTACCTCTCCGGTCGTCGTCGGCTCCGCCTATTACGGGCAGGTCGCCGATGGCGACCTGAGCTTCAACCACCTCAGTCCCAAGCTGGGTGCCACCTACGCCTTCAGCGATTCTCTGAACGCCTTCGCCGCCTACAACCACGCCTTCCGCGCCCCGTCCGAAGGCCAGCTCTTCCGACCCTCCGTCGCCGCCAGCGCCGCTGCAGCGAATGCCGCAGCAATCGCCGCCAGCAACCTGAAACCTATCAAGGTCGACAGCGTCGAAACCGGCCTGCGTGGCAACATTAACCGTTCCGTAAACTACGAGGTCTCGGTCTATTACATGACCAAGACCGACGACATCCTGAGCTACCGCGACCCGGTCACCAACATCACGACCTCGACCAATGCCGGCAAGACGCTGCACAAAGGGATCGAAATCGGCCTCGGCGTCCAGATCGCTTCCGCCTGGCGACTCGATACCGCCCTCTCGCACGCCAAGCACACCTATGGCGAGTGGCGCGTTGGCACGATCGATTACACTGGCAAGGAAATGGAACTCGCCCCCCGCACCATCGCCAATACCCGCCTGACCTGGGGCGATGCCAAGAGCGGCATGGTCCAGGCCGAATGGCTGCACTTCAGCAGTTGGTGGTCCGACCAGGCCAACACCACGAAGTACGATGGTCACGACCTGCTTAACCTGCGCGGCGCTTATCCGCTGTACCGCGATATCAGCCTGTTCGGCAACGTGCATAACGTGACCGACCGTCGTTACGCGGAAAGTACCGGAACACAAACCGCCGGTGGCGTGATTTACCCGACCTTCGCCCCTGGCCTGCCACGCACCTTTACCGTCGGGATCCAGGCCAAATGGTAAAGACTTCGGCACGCGCTAGCGTCTTGCTGGCCGCACTGCTGCTCGCCGACACGGCGGCCGCCCATGACCATGCCGACCACTTGGCCCACGACACCAAGCCCAAGGTCGACTACGCCAAGGTCTGGCTGGAAAAACAACAGACGGCGCCCCGCCTGGCCATTGCTGCACAATTCGACGCAAGCCAACTCTGGCTGGCCCGCGTGATCGGCCAGCAGATTTTCGTCAGCCATTCCAGGGATGCCGGCAAGACCTTCAGCGAAGCGGTGACGGTCAACCGCCAACCCGAGCTGATCTCGGCCGATGGCGAAGCCCGCCCGCAGATCGCTGTTGCCGGGCAGCGGGTTTATCTCAGCTGGACGCAGGCGTTGCCGCAACCGTTTGCCGGGCACGTCCGCTTCTCGGTGTCCGAAGATGGCGGCCAGACGTTTAGCGAACCCGTCACCGTCAATGACGACAGCCGCCCGATCACGCATCGCTTCAACGCCATGCTGGCCGATGCCGGCGGCGTGACGCTGGCCTGGATCGACAAGCGGGACGGCACCGGCAACCCGGACTATCGCGGTGCGGCCATCTACACCGCCCGCTCGACCGATGGCGGGCGCAGCTTCGCAACCAACCGCAAGCTGGCCGACAACTCCTGCGAATGCTGCCGCCTGGGCCTGGCCGCTGACAGCGACGGCACCCCGGTCGTTTTCTGGCGCCAGATTTTCGGCAAGAACGTCCGCGACTTCGCGCTGGCCCGCCTCGATGAACCGCTGCGCCGCGTTTCTGAAGATGGCTGGGAAATCGATGCCTGTCCGCACCATGGCGGCGCACTGGCTATCGACAACGAAGGCAGTCGCCACATCGCCTGGTTTACCGGCGCCGAAAAATCGCCCGGTCTGCACTATCGCCGCATCGACGGCGAGACGATGAGCCGTCCGTTCCACTTCGGCAAGCTTGATGCCCAGTCCGGACACCCGCAAGTGGCGGTTGTCGGGCGCAAGGTCGTACTCGTCTGGCGGGAATTCGACGGCAAGTTCAATCACATCCGCCTGATGACCTCGCGCGACCGGGGCCAGACCTGGTCGGCCCCGACCAGTCTGGCCCGCACCGCCGGTGCCGCCGACGATCCATTGCTGCTCACCGACCGTGGTATCCCCTGGCTGGTCTGGAATACCACGGCAGATGGTTTGAAACGCTCGCGGATTGCGCCATGAAGCGCCTCGCCATATTGATCGCCGCACTGCTGATCGCCGGTCTGGCCCAGGCCGAGATGCGCCCCTTCGTCAGCGGATCCCTGCAAAAAATCGAACGGGCACAAAAAGGGAAACCCTTCATCCTCGGTTTCTGGTCGGCCAGCTGCACGCATTGCCCGGCCGAGCTCAAGGCCCTCGGCGAACTGGTCCGCAAATATCCGAAACTGGAACTGATCCTGGTCGCCACCGATACGCCGGCCGAAGCCCCTGAACTCGAGCAACTGGCCCAGGATTACGGCGTTGCCCCCCAGGCACGCTGGATCTTCGCCGACGCCCAGCCCGAACGGCTGCGTTATGAAATCGACCGCCGCTGGTATGGCGAATTGCCGCGCACCTACTTTTACGATGGACGGCAGCAGCGCAAGGGGCACTCCGGGGTCCTGCCGACAGCACAACTCGAACAGTGGGCCAGCGAACACGTAAAATAGAAAAATGTCTGCCGAGCGACTTCTCCATTTCGAACCAGAACTGCCTGAATGGCGCAGGAGCGGTCGCTTTTTCCTGGTCGCCATCGGCCTGCACGCTGCCGTGCTCGCCTACCCGCTGGGCAAGGTCGTCAGCCAGCTCGACATCCCGCCACCCGGCCCACTCACCGTCAAACTAATCGAAGCCCTGCGCCCGGCGCCGGTAGTGCAGCCGGTCAGCACGCCGAAACCACAACCGGCACCGGTCGCCCCCGCTGCCCCCAAGCCGCGCCCGGTCCTGGCCATGACACCGGATCAGAAACCGGTCACGGCAAGCACACCAACGGTCGCCCCGCCAGCCCCGGTTGCCCCCGAACCCGTCGCCCGGGTCGCGGCCAACCCCACCCCAACTGCGCCCTCTGCCACTCCGGTGACAGCTGCCCGCTTCAATGCGGCCTACCTGAACAATCCGGAACCCAAATACCCGCCGCTGTCGCGCCGCCTTGGTGAAGAGGGCAAGGTCCTGCTCAAAGTCCGGGTGAGCAGCGACGGCACCGCCGCGACGGTTGATCTGGAAAAAAGCAGCAATTACGACCGCCTCGACGAAGCGGCGCGCCAGGCCGTGGCCCGCTGGCGTTTCATCCCGGCCAAGCGTGGCGACGAGCCAATCGAGGCATCGGTCATCGTGCCTATCGTTTTCCGGCTGGATAGCTGATTCTGGAATGTGGACGTGACGACGGGGACCGAAGTCCCCGCCGGCTATCTTTGGTAACAAGGCTCTAGCAGCCCCGGCTAACCGTTTTTAGGCGGCAATAGCGAATTGCTCATCATTGGCAATTATGGATTTGCTTCATTAACGTCGATCGCCTGACGAGTTGCCTGCGCACCTTTGCCCGCCCTGTCGAAACCAGTGCACCCCCATCTAAAGGCGCCGTGACGCCCTTAGGTGGAGGTGAGGGGAATCGAACCCCTGTCCAGAACGCCTCCAGATTGCCGGAATTACAACCATGGACGGATTATGAGGGCGGGGGTGCCGATTTACAAGTGCGGAGTGTTCTTTCTGCGTAAGACCGGCGGCTATTGCAGTTCGTTGCCGCACCACTCGCGAAACCGCTTGACTTCGGGATAGCCTTGGGTGGTGCGTACTTTCTTGGTCGTGTTGTCGAAAAGCACATTGAAGCGAGCGGGTTCGTTCCACGGGTCGCAGTAGCGCCATTCCCAGACCAGTTCGTCGCGCCGCTCGAAGTAAATCGTCCACGCTGCCACCGATGGACCGAGTATGCGGAGTACCTGTTCCTGGGTCATGCCTTCGCGGATCAGGGCGAAGGTTTTCATATTGAGGACACCGTGCAGGCTGATCATCCTGCCGTCCGGACCGATCGTCACCAT
>Ga0316604_10000326_pt1 | contig 63830 bp, 62 predicted proteins | sample OWC_soil_day20_C_FD_207650 | JGI IMG/M metagenome (GOLD analysis project Ga0316604, IMG submission 207650) | Wetland soil microbial communities from Old Woman Creek delta, Ohio, United States - OWC_soil_day20_CT | ecosystem: Environmental > Terrestrial > Soil > Wetlands | place: USA: Ohio...
CAAGAACAAGGGGATCCGGTACCGGGGGGAACGCCTGATCAAGAAGGTCGGGAAGGCTGCAGGCAAGTAAAGGGACCAAACGGGCAATCCGAATACGACGGGGATCGAAAACGCCATGGGACAGAAGAATCAGCGGGAAACCGCACGCCAGAACCGGAAGGCCCGGATCCGCAAGCGGATCTTCGGGACGGAGCGCTGCCCCCGCCTCTCGGTCTTCCGCAGCGCCAAGCACATCTACGCGCAGCTGGTGGTCGACTCGACCGGCTCCACCATCATTGCGGCTTCCACCCTCTCCCCGGAGATCCGGCCGGAGATCGTCGAGCTCGACAAGAGCGACGCGGCGAAAAAGGTGGGGCAGCTGATCGGGAAGAAGGCGATCGAGAAGAACATCCACCGGGTCGTGTTCGACCGGAACGGGTTCCTCTACCATGGCCGCGTCAAGGCGCTGGCCGAGGGTGCCCGGGAATCCGGCCTGGAATTCTAGGGGACGCACACATTCGCGAGGGCACGGGGAGGAAGGCTTGAAGAGAGTCAATCCGGAAGGGCTGGAGCTGAAGGACCGGGTGGTGCACATCAGCCGGGTCGCCAAGGTCGTCAAGGGCGGCCGGCGGTTCTCGTTCAGCGCGGTCGTCGTCGTTGGCGACAGCAACGGGCACGTGGGAACGGGGCTCGGGAAGGCGAACGAAGTGCCGGACGCCATCCGGAAGGCCATCCAGAACGCCAAGCGCGGACTCATCCAGGTGCCGCTGGTGAACGGGACGATCCCCCACGAGGTCGTGGGGGAATACGGCGCCAGCCGGGTGATCATCCGTCCGGCCTCACCCGGCACCGGGGTCATCGCCGGCGGCGGCGTCCGGGCCGTCATCGAGTCCAGCGGGATCTCGAACATCCTGACGAAGTCTCTCGGGAGCAACAACCCCCACAACCTCGTCAAGGCGGCCATCGAGGGGCTCTCGCAGCTGCGCACCTTCGAGCAGCTCTCGAGCGCCCGGGGCCTGAAGGATGAGGAGGCGACGGCATGAGCGGAACGCTCCGCATCACCCTCGTCCGGGGCCTGAGCGGCCGGAACGAGTACCACCGAAGGGTCGTGAAGGGGCTCGGCCTCACGCGCACGAACCGGGCGGTGGTGCGGCAGGACACCCCGGAGATCCGCGGAATGGTAGAAAAAGTCAAGTTCCTCGTCCGGATGGAGGAATTGGGGGAAGGGAAATGAAGCTCTCGGAACTCCGCCCCGCCGAAGGGGCCACGAGCGACAGGAAACGCGTCGGGCGCGGGAAGGGATCCGGCCTCGGCAAGACCGCCGGCAAGGGGCACAAGGGCCTGAGGGCCCGCAGCGGCGGGGGCACCAAGCCCGGCTACGAGGGCGGCCAGATGCCCCTCCAGCGACGCCTGCCCAAGCGCGGGTTCGTGAACATCTTCCGGAAGGAGTGGGCGATCGTCAACGTGAAGTCGCTCAACCGGTTCCCGGCCGGTTCGGTCGTCGATGCCGATGCGCTCCGGAAGGAGGGCCTGATCAAGGGGACCGCGGACGGGGTGAAGCTCCTGGGGGACGGCGACATCGACAGGAAACTCACGGTGAAGGTCGACAAGGCCAGCCGGTCGGCGGTGGAGAAGGTCGTTGCTGCCGGCGGGACCGTGGAGGTCTGACCCCGGTGCTCAGCGGCTTCCAGAACATCGCCCGCGTCCCCGAGCTGAAGCGGCGGATCCTCATGACGGGACTGCTCCTCGTCGTGTACCGGATCGGGATCCACATCCCCACTCCCGGGATCAACAACATCGCGCTGAAGTCCGTGTTCGACAGCCAGGCGGGCACCCTCTTCGGGCTGATCGACATGTTCTCCGGGGGCGCGCTGGCGCGTTTCTCCATCTTCACCCTCGGCATCATGCCGTACATCAGCGCATCGATCATCCTGCAGCTGCTCACCGTGGTCATCCCGCAGCTCGAGAAGCTCTCCAAGGAGGGCGAACTGGGCCGCCGGAAGATCACCCAGTACACCCGGTACGGGACCATCGTCCTGTCCATCATCCAGGGGATGGGGATCGCAGTGGGGCTGGAGAGCGTGACGTCCGGAGGCGCCGGCTCGGTCGTCTACATCCCCGGCTGGTCCTTCCGTCTCATGACCGTGCTGACCCTGACCTCCGGGACCGCGTTCCTGATGTGGCTGGGGGAGCAGATCACCGAGCGGGGGATCGGAAACGGCATCTCCCTGATCATCTTCGCGGGCATCGTCGCGAGGTTCCCCAGCGGACTGGTCCGCACGGTGACCCTCGTGCGCACCGGCGAGATGAACATCTTCAGCGCCCTGTTCCTGCTGGCCCTGATGATCGCGGTCATCGGCGTCATCATCTTCTTCGAGAGGGCGCACCGCCGGATCCCCGTGCAGTACGCACGGCGCATCGTCGGGAGGCGGGTGTACGGCGGGCAAAGCACCCACCTGCCCCTGAAGGTGAACACCGCGGGCGTCATCCCGCCGATTTTCGCCTCCTCGATCCTGCTCTTCCCCGCGACGATCGCAAATTTCATCACGCACCCGGTTACGAAGACGATCTCCGACGCCCTGACGCCGGGAAGATTCGCCTACGAGTCCCTGTACGTGGCCTTCATCATCTTCTTCTGCTATTTCTACACCGCGGTGACCTTCAACCCGGTGGACGTCGCCGAGAACATGAAGAAGTACGGGGGATTCGTCCCCGGGATCCGGCCGGGGAAGAAGACGGCGGAATACATCGACAAGATCCTCACCCGGATCACCCTGGGCGGGGCCCTATACGTGGCCGTCATCTGCGTTCTCCCCAGCATCCTCATCGCCCGGTTCAACGTCCCCTTCTACTTCGGGGGGACGGGGCTCCTGATCGTGGTGGGAGTCGCCATGGACACGATCCAGCAAATCGAATCGCACCTGATCACCCGCCATTACGAGGGATTCCTGAAGAAGGGACAGATGAAAGGAAGGAGGGGATAGGACGATGATGGGAATCATACTCCTCGGCCCCCCCGGGGCGGGGAAGGGAACGCAGGCGAAGAAGCTCACCGGCGAGTTCTCCATCCCCCAGATCTCGACGGGCGACATGCTCCGGGAGGCGGTCAAGAACGGCACGGATCTCGGGAAGAAGGCGAAGGGTTTCATGGACGCCGGCGGGCTTGTTCCCGACGAGGTGGTCATCGGCATCGTCAAGGAGCGGTTGGCGGCGAAGGACTGCGCGAAGGGATTCATCCTCGACGGATTTCCCCGCACGATCCCACAGGCCCAGGCGCTGGACCGCGTCGCGAAGGAGCTGGGGAAGGAGATCCGGTTCGTCCTCTCGCTCGAGGTGGACCAGAACGAGCTGATGGAACGGCTGTGCGGGCGCCGCACCTGCACGGGATGTGGCGCCATGTTCCACGTGAAGTTCAACCCGCCGAAGGCGGCCGGGAAGTGCGACAAATGCGGGACCGCCCTCATCCAGCGGGACGACGACAAGGAAGAGACGATCACGGCGAGACTGGCCAACTACAACAAGGCCACCGCGCCGCTGCTGGACTATTACAGGAGCACGGGGAAGATCCGCACGGTGATGGCGTCCGGGGAGATCGACGCCATCTACGCCAGCATCGCGAAGATTCTCCGGTAGGGATGATCCTCATCAAGTCGCCTCAGGAAATCGAGGCGATGCGGCGCGTGGGCGCCGTCGTAGGCCGGTTCTTTGAAGAAGTGGGGCCGCTGGTCCGGCCCGGTGTGACGACAGGACTGCTGGAGGAGTTCGCCGACCAGTTCATCGCCAGGCACGGCGTCCGGAGCGCCTTCAAGGGGTACCACGGGTATCCCGCCCACCTGTGCACTTCCGTCAACGAGGAAGTGGTCCACGGGATCCCCTCGGTCGAACGGGTGGTGCGGGAGGGCGACATCCTGAGCATCGACTTCGGGGTCATGCTGGACGGGTATTACGGGGATGCGGCCAGGACCTTCGCGGTCGGTACGGTCAACGCGGAGTCCCGGCGGCTCCTGGCGACCACCGAGCGATCCCTGGAAAAGGCCATCGAGGCGGCCCGGGGGGGGAACCGGCTGGGCGATGTCTCGGCCGCCGTGCAATCCACCGTGGAGGCGGAAGGGTTCTCCGTCGTGCGCGACTTCGTGGGCCACGGCATCGGGCGGTCGATGCACGAGGAACCCCAGGTGCCGAACTTCGGGAAGCCGGGAGCCGGCCCGAAGCTCCTTCCCGGGATGGTCCTGGCGATCGAGCCGATGGTGAACGCGGGGGGGTACGAGGTCGAGGTCCTGCCGGACGGGTGGACCGTGGTGTCCCGGGACCGCAGCCGCTCGGCCCACTTCGAACACACGGTGGCCGTCATGGAAGACGGGAGCAGAATATTAAGTCTTCCTTGATGTATTGATGGAATAAACCCGGAAACACTGGTGAAATGCCAAAGGAAGAAGCGATAGAGATCGAGGGGACCGTGATCGAGCCGCTCCCGAACGCGATGTTCCGGGTGGAGCTCGACAACAAGATGAAGGTGCTCGCCCACATATCCGGGAAGATGCGGATGCACTTCATCAAGATCCTCCCGGGGGACCGGGTCACGGTGCAGCTGACGCCGTACGACCTCACCCGCGGGCGGATCATCTACCGCTCGAAGTGAAGGAGAGAGGGAAATGAAAGTCCGGCCATCGGTGCGGAAGGTTTGCGCAAAGTGCAAGGTCATCCGACGGAAGGGCGTCGTCCGGATCATCTGCGAAAACCCCAAGCACAAGCAGCGCCAGGGATAGGCGCGGCAACAGAACGCCCAGGAGGGATCCGGTTGGCACGCATAGCGGGAGTGGACATTCCGAAGACGAAGAAGATCGGGGCGGCCCTGACCTACATCTACGGGATCGGGCCGGCCACAGCCCAGAAGATCCTGGCGGAGGCGCGCGTTTCGCCGGACCTGCGTACGACCACGCTTACGGAGGACCAGGTAGCGCGGATCCGGGACGTCATCGACGCGAACTACCGCGTCGAGGGGGACCTCCGCAAGGAAATCTCCATGAACATCAAGCGGCTGATGGACCTGGGCAGTTACCGGGGGCTGCGTCACCGGAAGGGGCTGCCGGCCCGCGGCCAGCGCACCCACACCAACGCGCGCACCCGGAAGGGCCCGCGGAAGGGCGCCGTCGCCAAGAAGAAGGAAGCCACGAAGAAATAGGGGGGCCGGAGGAACGATGGCAACGCCGAAGAAGAAGGGGAAGAGGAAGGTACGACGGAACGTGCCGGTCGGGGTGGCCCACATCCAGGCGACCTTCAACAACACGATCATCACGATCACGGACCCGGACGGAAACACCCTGGCGTGGGCGAGCTCCGGCGCGAAGGGATTCAAGGGGTCCCGCAAGAGCACCCCGTTCGCGGCCACGGTGGCCGCGGAGGACGTCGCAAAGAAGGCGATGGACTGCGGGGTCAACACGGTGACGGTCCACATCAAGGGCCCCGGCTCCGGGCGCGAGGCGGCGCTGCGGACCCTGCAGGCCGCGGGGCTCAAGATCAACTACATCCGGGACGTCACTCCCATCCCGCACAACGGGTGCCGGCCGCCGAAGCGCCGGCGCGTGTGACGGGCGCCACACCAAGGAACAAGGAGGGAATCTTCTTTGGCAAGGTATCGTGAGGCAGTCTGCAGGCTGTGTCGTCGGGAGGGGGTCGAGCTCTACCTCAAGGGAGACCGCTGCTTCACCGACAAGTGCGCCATCAAGCGGAGGGGCTATCCCCCGGGGCAGCACGGACAGCGCCGCCCCAAGCACAGCGACTACGGGGTCCAGCTGCGGGAGAAGCAGAAAGCCAAGAGGATCTACGGGATCCTCGAGAAACAGTTCCGGAACTATTTCGAGAAGGCCGACCGGATGAAGGGAAAGACGGGCGACAACCTGCTGATCCTCCTCGAGCGCCGGCTCGACAGCGTGGTATACAAGCTCGGCTTCACACAGACGAGGCGGGAAAGCCGGCAGGTCGTGCGCCACGGACACTTTCTGGTGAACGGACGCAAGGTGAACATCCCCTCGTTCCTCGTCAAGGCGGGCGACGTCGTCGAACTGCGCGAAAAAAGCCGAAAGATCCCGTCGGTGAACGAGGCGCTGGACGCCGTCGTGCGAAAGGGGATCCCGGCCTGGCTGGAGCTGGACCGCGGGAGCTTCCGCGGCGCAGTGAAGTCCATCCCGGGCCGTTCGGACATCCAGGAACCGATCCAGGAACAGCTGATCGTCGAACTGTACTCGAAGTAAACCTCTCTTTTGCCATAAAGAAGGGGGACGCATGTTCCAGAGAAATTGGAAGCAGCTCATCAAGCCGCGACGCATCGAGGTGCAGACCGATACGGCGACCTTCAACTACGGGAAATTCGTTGCCGAGCCGCTCGAGCGGGGCTTCGGCACCACCCTGGGAAACGCGATCCGGAGGATCCTCCTCTCGGCGTTGCAGGGGGGCGCCATCACCTCCGTCCGGATCGAGGGTGTTCAGCACGAGTTCTCCACGATGGTCGGCGTCGTCGAGGACGTCACCGACATCGTCCTGAATCTCAAGGAGGTCCGCCTCCGGATGCACTCTCCGGAGCCGCGGACGCTGTACCTCGACGCCAAGGGCCCCCGGCGCGTGAAGGCATCGGACATCCAGACGGACCCCATGGTGGAGATCCTAAACCGGGACCACCACATCGCGGAACTGTCCGACAACGCCACGCTGAAGATGGAGATGACGGTCCGGATGGGGAAGGGGTACGTCTCCGCCGAGCGGAACCTCGAGGAGAATTCGCCGATCGGCACGATTCCCATCGACGCCATCTTCTCTCCGATCCGCAAGGTGAACTTCGCCGTGACCAATGCGCGGGTCGGGCAGCAGACCGACTACGACCGCCTGACCCTCGAGGTGTGGACCGACGGGTCCGTCCTGCCTGCGGACGCGATGGCCTACGCGGCGAAGATCCTGAAGGACCAGCTCACGGTCTTCATCAACTTCGACGACGAGACCGAGATACCCGACGAGCCGACCCGCCTGGACGAGGCGACCGGAAACGAGAACCTGTACAAACCGGTGGAGGAGCTCGAGCTTTCCGTCCGGGCGTACAACTGCCTGAAAAACGCCGACATCAAGTTCATCGGAGAGCTCGTACAGCGATCCGAGCAGGAGATGCTCAAGACCAAGAACTTCGGCAAGAAGAGCCTGAACGAGATCAAGGAGGTCCTGGTCGGAATGGGCCTCTCCCTCGGCATGAAGGTCGAGGGGTTCTCCCCGGAGAAGTACAGCCCGCCGCGGGACGTGGACTGACCAACTGAACCCAGCGAGGAAGCCGCATGCGCCACGCAAAAGACCACCGCAAGCTCGGCAGGAGCCCCGCACACCGAAAGGCGCTGCTGCGGAACCTGATGAACTCCCTCGTGATCTCCGAGCGGATCGAGACCACCGTACCGAGGGCGAAGGAACTGCGCCGCCTGGCGGACCGTCTGATCACGCTCGGGAAGCGGGAGACCCTCCATGCACGGCGCCGGGTCTTTTCGCTGCTGAGCAACAAGGCGGCCACCGACAAGATCTTCACTTCTCTCGCCGGCCGGTTCGCCGGCCGGGAGGGAGGATACACCCGCATCATGCGGACGGGATACCGCCCGGGGGACGGGGCGGAAATGGCGATCCTCGAGTACCTCCCGGCGGAGGAGAAGAAGGCTGCTTCGAAGGGAAAAAAGAAAGGCGCCGCGAAGAAGGCACCGGCGAAAGCCGCGGCGGCCAAAAAGGCTACCGCGAGGCCCGGAGCGAAACGCAAGGGGACAACCGGGGAGAAGGCGAAGGAAAGCAGGGCCCCCGGGGCGCCCCGGAAGAGGAAGGCGGGGACGGAAGAAAAATAGGAGGGGGACTCCTCCTCCAGCCCGGGTACGGAAACCGGATCGGAAACGGCCCTTCGGGGCCGTTTCCCTTTTTACGGGGACGTCCGCTCCCTGCCGGATTTCCGTTGACCCCGGAGAGGGCGGGGGATAACATGAAAGTGAATTTCAATTTCTGGAACGGGGTTCCGACTTTTCTTGGAACGGCTTCTCCTCCGCATCGACCGGGAAATCATCGCCGCCGGCGGGAAACGCAGCAAGAGCCGCGCGGCCGTCATGGAGCGGTTCTTCCGCGCCGGGGACCACGTGACTGTGGACGAACTGACTCGGGCCGTCCGCAAGACGTTCCCGCGCGTCGGCACGGTCACCGTGTACCGCACCCTCAAACTCCTCGCGCGGATGGGGTACGCCAACGAAGTGGACTTCGGCGAGGGGGCCAGGCGCTACGAGAGCAACCTGGACTCCCACCACGATCACCTGGTCTGCACGGCGTGCGGCACGGTCATCGAGTTCAAGGATCCCGACATCGAGAAGCTCCAGGACCTGGTGACACGCCGGCACGGGTTCCGGCCGACGGCGCACCGGCTGGAAATCTTCGGCCTGTGCCGGAAATGCGCTGACCGGAGCGCGGGGCGGCGGCAGGGATGAGGACGGGTACGGCGCGGGTGGACCCCCAGGCCGCCACCGTGATCCTCGTGGGGAATCCCAACGTGGGAAAAAGCGTCGTCTTCGGGACGTTGACGGGCCGGTACGTCAACGTCTCGAACTATCCCGGCACGACGGTCGAGATCACACGGGGGGAGGCGAGAGACCGGGGAACGGTCTACGAAATCATCGACACCCCGGGCGTCTACTCCCTCCTCCCCATGTCCGAGGACGAGCGGGTGACGAGGGATATCCTCATGCGGGAGCCCGGAGCCCGCGTCCTCCAAGTGTGCGACGCCAAGAACATGCGCCGTTCCCTGATGATCACCATCCAGCTGGCGGAGATGGGCGTCCCCCTGGTCCTGGCCGTAAACATGGCGGACGAGGCACGGGAGCGCGGTGTGATGCCCCGGCTCGAGCTGCTCGAGGAGCGTTTCGGGGTGCCCGCCATACCGACCGTGGCGGTGCGGAAGAAGGGTACGGACCGGCTGCTCCCGTTGATGGCGCATCCTGTCGCCGCCGCGCCCCGCGTCCGCTACGGCGACCGCATCGAGGCGGCTATCGACCGGATGGAGGCGCTGCTCCCCCCGGACACACCGGTCGGGAGGCGGGCCCTTGCGATCATGCTCCTGTGCGGCGACGACTCCCTCTCGCCATGGCTGGCCGAAAGCGTGCCCGGCCATCGGGTGCGGGAGATGAACGAGGTGCGAAACCGGCTCATCGGGGAGGCGGGGGAGGACATCGCCTACCAGGTCAACCAGACGCGCCTCGCGTGGATCGACCGCCTCCTGGGGGAGCTGGGACAGGAGCCTGCGCCGCCGGCTGGAAGGGACCTCGCCCAGCGGTTCGGAAGCCTCGCCATGGACCCGGTCTACGGAATCCCCATCCTGGCGGGGGTCCTGCTGCTGGCGTACGGTTTCGTGGGGGTGTTCGGAGCCGGATATCTCGTCGACCTGTTCGAGGAGGTCCTCTTCGGGAGGTGGCTCGTGCCTGCCGTGGCCTGGGCGGTGGACCGCGTCCTGCCGTGGCCGTTCGCGAGGGACTTCCTCGTGGGACCGTACGGAATGGTGTCGATGGCCCTCTCCTACGCGATCGCCATCGTCCTGCCGATCGTCGGGACATTTTTCCTCGGCTTCGGGATCCTCGAGGACTCGGGGTACCTTCCGCGGCTCGCCGTGATGGTGGACAAGGTGTTCAAGAAGATCGGGTGCAACGGGAAAGCGGTGCTCCCGATGATCCTCGGCCTGGGGTGCGACACGATGGCGACGCTCACCACCCGCATCCTGGAGACCCGGAAGGAGCGCGTCATCATCACGCTGCTGCTCGCCCTGGGCGTACCATGCTCGGCCCAGCTCGGAGTGATCCTCGGGATGCTCGCAAGCCTGGGGCTTGCCGCCACGGTCACATGGCTCGCCCTGCTCCTGGGGGTGATCCTCCTGGTGGGATACCTGGCGTCGAAGGTGATCCCCGGGGAGTCTTCGGATTTCATACTCGAGATCCCCCCGATCCGGTGGCCACAGATCGGGAACCTCGCCGTGAAGACGATGGCGCGGATCGAGTGGTACCTCCGGGAGGCGGTGCCGCTGTTCCTGGTCGGGACCCTTGTCCTGTTCGTGGCGGACCGCATGGGGTGGCTCCTCCTGGCACGGAATGTCGCGGAGCCCCTGATCGTGGGCGCGCTGGACCTCCCTCCGCAGTCGACCGACGCGTTCCTGATCGGGTTCCTGAGAAGGGACTACGGCGCCGCGGGCCTGTACGACATGGCGAAGGCGGGGATGCTCACGAACCTCCAGGTCGTCGTGAGCCTGATCACCATCACCCTGTTCATACCCTGTCTGGCAAACCTTCTCGTGATCATCAAGGAGCACGGCCCGAAAGTGGCGGTCGGCATGGCCCTGTTCATATTCCCCTTCGCCCTGCTGGTCGGCTCGGCGGTGAACTTCGGGGCGCGGTGGCTGGGGGTCCGATTCTGATGGAAGGAAGAAAGCCCGGGAACATCCGCTGTCCGCTCTGCCAGCACGTGTTCGACCCTTCCGACCGCGGCTGCCGGACCGGTTGCCCCATGGGGAAAAGCTGCTCCCTTGTCTGCTGCCCGCGATGCCGGTACTCTTTCCCAATGCCCGAATCGAAGGTGATCGACTTCCTGAAATCGCTTTTCCCGAAGGGAACGCGCGCATGACCCAGTACGGACAGGACGAGATCCTCGAACTGCTCTGGACGCTCCGGGAAGAAGGGAAGGCCACCCGGGCCGAACTCCTCCGCTCCACGGCGGAGGACCGCCCCGAGGCGCTCCTCGAGGAACTTCACACCTCGGGGCACATCGTGGCGTCCGGCGAGGACGTCCGGCTGACGACCCGCGGGGAGGAGCGTGCCCGCGGCATCATCCGGCGCCACCGGCTTGCGGAGGTGCTCCTCCACAATCTGTTCGAGCTCGACAACCTGCAGCTCGAGAGCAGCGCCTGCCAGTTCGAGCACATTCTCTCCGAGCCCGTGACGGAGAGCGTATGCACCTTCCTGGGGCATCCTCCGGTCTGCCCGCACGGGCGACCGATCCCGCGGGGAGAGTGCTGCGACCGCATCCGCACGGAGATCCGGCCCCTGGTCACCCGCCTGTCCGACGCGTCACTGGGCGTGCCCGTCCGGATCGTCTTCATCACACCGAAGTCGAGGAAGCGGCTGGAGAAGCTTTCCGCCCTGGGGATCGTGCCCGGGAGCCGCCTCCGTCTCCTGCAGCGGAATCCGTCCTTCGTCATCCAGATCGGGCAGACCACGGTGGCGGTGGACCGTGACATCACGGATGAGATCTACGTCAAGCAGGCATAGTGCACCGTCTCACAAATATCTTGGCATTCGAGCGCCGCTGCATCCGCTCCAGCTTCGTTGCACAAGTTCGCCGTACTCTCCCAGTACGCCTTCACTTGTGGCGCCTCGCAGGCGCAGCGCATCGACGCTCTCGGTGCGCAAGCTATTTATGAGACGGTACACTCGCGCCGTCGCGGTCTTCCTCTGCGGCACGCTGCTCGCGCAGGGGCTGGTGTCCGGCTCGGCCCGCGCGGCGGAATCGGCCGCGGAGGCCGCCCTGCTGCTGAAGTACGTCTCTCCGGGGGTACCCGATGCGGCGGCGCGGGAGATCATCGACCCGCTCCCGGCCCTCCTCAAGGAAGAGGTGTCCGTCCTGTGGGTTCCCGCGCCGGTGGAGCCCGCAGCAGAACCCGAAGAACCCGCCCGTCTCCCTTTGCCGGACGACGCCGCCCTCCGTGGAATCGCTGGGAAACTGTCTGCCGCTTCCACCAGCATGGAAGCGGTGGAGTGGACAAATGCCCGGGTCCTCCTGGAGGAAGCTGAACGGGAGGCCCGGTCGTTCCGTTTCGATGAGGCGATCCGTCCATTTCTCTTCGAGATTTTCCTCCGGAAGGGGATGCTGATGCTCTGGGAAGGGGACACCGCATCGGCGGAAGCGTACCTCGCCCGCTCGCGAGCCCTCCGTCCGGGTTTCTCTCCGGATCCCGCGCTCTTTCCCCCGCAGGTCCTCTCGGCGTGGGCACGGGCGGCCGCCCGCCCCCCGCCGGAGGCCGAATTGCTCGTGCGATCCCTTCCCCCCGGAGCACAGATCTTCGTGGACGGGGAGAAGCGCGGAACGACGCCCTCGAGGGTCCGGATCGCGTCCCCGGGGCCGCATCGGATCCGGCTGATTCATCCCGGATACCGGGATGCGACGCGGGAGGGTCAATGGCTGCCGGGAGACTCCGAGATCCTGGAGATCACATTACCGGGGGACCGAATCGCGCGGCTCGGGGAGATCATCGGCGGTCCCCTGCGCGGATCCGGGTCCGGTCCCATCCTGACGGAGATCGCCGCCGCGGCGGGCGTCGGGAGGATGGCGGTCCTCGTGCTGGAGAGAGGGGAAACCGGCGATGCTCTCCGGGCGAGGCTCTACGCGAGGCCTCCGGCCGGCGGCGACGCAGTCCCGATCGGAGAGAAGACGCTGTCCCCGGGGAAACAGTCCGCGAGCGCAGCCGCGAAGTGGGCGGCGGAACGGATGCTGTCGGCTGGCTGGCCCCCGGTCGGGACCGAACGCCGAGAGAGCCCCTGGTACGGAAGTTTCTGGCTCTGGGCGGCCGTCGTTTCCGTCGCCGTCGCGATCGCCGTTGCGGCAGGGGGAGGCGGAGGAGGGAGCGGTTCCGGGGGCACCACCGGGACCGTCGCCGTGGATTTCTGATTTTCGGGGAACGGGAAGAACAGGGACAATCCCGCGGCGATTTCCGATAAGATGACACGGTGATGACGGAAACGCGGAAAGACACCGAACGCTGGAAGCGCCGCCTTCCCATCCTCCTTGCCGCCGGCCTCGTGGCGGCGGGATTGCTCATTTCCCTGTTCCGGGACATGGGGCTCGTCGACACCTGGCGACTCCGGAGCAAGGAGCGCCAATTGATGTCCGAGGTTGAGCAGCTGCGGGAGGAGAACTCCCGCCTGAAACGGGAAATGGACGACCTGCGGAGCAACCCGGCGGTCATCGAGGAAGAGGCGCGCAAGCTCGGCCTCATCAAGGACAGGGAGAAAGTCATCGTCGTACCCCGGCGGCAGGATGCCCCCGCCCAACCGTCCGCGAAATCCGGCACTGGTCGCCCGTAGGCACTGGGCGGCCTTTCTCGCCCCGCCGTACCTCCTCGCCCTGATCTTCCTGCGGGACAGGTACCCGGAGGGTCCCGCGTTCCTCGCGGCGGCGGCACCGGGCTTTCTCCTGTTCCTTTCGGTTTTCGCCTGGAATTTCCGGAAACGGCAGGTGGAAGGCCGGCTGCCGGACCGCGAATCGATCCTCGTCTGGGCGGGGGTAGCGGCCCTCGAGATCCACGTCATCGTTCCCGCCGTCGCGAAGAGCCGGACCGTACCCGCCGCCCTGTTCTTCCTCCTCGGGCTGCTCCTGCCGCCGTATCTCGCCGTCCCCGCCGCGCTTGCCTGCGCCGCCTGGTTCCCGGCGATGGTCCGCGGGCAAGGCCTGGCCGCGGCGGAAGGGTGGGCGACGTTCGCCATGGCGGCGATGGCGTGCACGGCCGGTGCATTCGTTCGCCGCAGGGTCGGACGCCTGCCGGAAACAAGGGACCCTGCCCGGGAAGCGATCGCGCGGGGCCGCGCGATGGTTCTCACTCGGGAAGACCCCCCCGGGGAATCGCAGAAACCGGGGGAGAGGGTGGCCGAAGGGGCGGCGCTGCTGCGACGGGAGGTCGAATTGCGGGATGGGGTCCGCCGGTCCCTGGAGACGGTTCTGCCGCTCACCGGAGCCTCGCACGCCGCCTACCTCCTCCCCTCGCACGCTCCGGGAAGCGCGCACCTGGAGGGCGTTTTCGTGAGCTCCGGAGGCCGGGCCCCGGTGGAGTTCATCGTTCCCGAATCGTACCTCCCCGTGCGGGAGGCGACCGTCTTCCGACGACCGTTCTTTTCGGAAGGGCAGGACGCCGGGCGCTACGGACCCGCCCTGACGGGACATGGAATCCGCCCCACCGGCGTCGCCGCCGTCCCGGTCCTGCGCGAGGGCGAGCCCGAGGGAGTCCTGCTGGCCGTCCGGGAAGGAGAGGGACGCTGGGAGGGGCCCGTGATCCCCCTGATGGAGCTGGTGGCCTTCTTCGTCGGGCGGGAAATCGAGAGGGTTCGGGCGCTCCACCGCGGCGAGCGGCACCTCCTCCGGGAGGACTGGTATCACCGGATGGTCCGGAAGATGGCGGAGGTACGGCTTCCCGGCGCGGAGGAAGGCGACGAGGATATCCGGACGCGACGCGAAAGGGTGTACGCCGAGGCGGCCTCGCAGGTGCGGATCCAGGTGGGTGCGGCCCGTGTGCTCCTGATCGCATCGGACGAGGGGGGCCGGAAGGGGCTTCTCGTCCGGGAGGAGACAGGACGGGGAGGGCGGGGCGAGGAGGCTGCCGTACCCTTGGGGGATTCCTACGTGGGCTGGGTGATCCGCACCGGAACCCAGCGTCTCTTCTCCGGTTCGCAGGGATCGCAAAGGCCCCAGAATGTCCTGCCGGCGGGATGGCAGGTGCAGGGCGAGCGGTCGTTCATCGTCTTTCCCACCGGGGTCCCCGGCGGTTTCCGCGGGGCGATCGTCTGCACCCACGCGGAGGAGCGCCGGTTCCACCGCGAGCATGCCGATATCGTCCGGGACATCGCGGAGGTGATGCAGCTCGGGCTTTCCCACGTCGAGCATCTGGAGGCGCTGACCCGACGGGCGACCACGGACGGATTGACGGGATTATCGAACCGGAAGTCGTTCCTCGCGCGCCTCGCGGAGGATCTTGCCCGGATCGACGGCCGCCACCCGTGCGCGGTGGTCATGCTGGACATCGACCATTTCAAGCGGATCAACGACTCGTACGGGCACCCCTTCGGGGACGAAGTGCTGCGCCGGGTCGCGGGCATCCTGGGAAAAGCCGTTCGGAAAGGGGATTCGACGGGACGCTACGGAGGGGAGGAGTTCGCGCTTTACCTGCACATGACAGACCCGGAGCACGCCCGGGAGGTAGCCGAGCGGTGCCGGAGGATGATCCGGCAGGCCCGTTTCCTGCACGAGGGCCGGGAAGTGACCGTAACGGCATCCTTTGGAATCGCCTGCTCCCCGGACCACGGGGCCGGGGCGGAGGAACTTCTGAAGCGGGCGGACGAGGCTCTCTACATGTCCAAGAACCGGGGAAGGGACCGGGTGACGGTCTACCCGGGGCGCGTTGACACCCCCCCTCGTACGGAATAAACTACCTACTTTATTGCCATTTTCCCTACGAGGCGGCGATTGGACGTCCGGCAGATCGTGGAGTCCCTCGTTCTCTCCGCGGTGCGGAGGAAACGGGGGGGGTGGGGCATGGAGGTGGAACTCCCCGTGTCGGTGGAGATCCCCCGCCAGGAATCGCACGGCGATTTCTCCACCAACGCGGCGATGCAGGTCGCGCGGCACCTCCACCGGAAGCCGCGGGAGATCGCCGCCGAGCTCGTCGCCGCGCTCCGGGAGGAAGACCGTGAAGGGCGGATCGCCTCCCTCGAAGTCGCCGGCCCCGGGTTCATCAACATCTTCCTGTCCGAGGACGTGTGGCGGGAAACCCTCGCCAGGGCGCTCGCGGCGGGGCCGCGTTTCGGGTCGTCCCGCGTCGGGGCGGGCCAGGCCGTCCATCTGGAGTTCGTATCCGCGAACCCGACGGGCCCCCTGCACGTCGGCCACGGCCGCGGAGCCGCCGTCGGCGACGCGCTGGCGCGGATCCTCGAGTTCACGGGACACCGGGTGGTGCGGGAGTATTACGTCAACGATGTGGGCAACCAGATGGACAACCTCGGGAGGTCCCTCCTGGCCCGTTACCGGGAAGCGTGCGGCAGGCCTTCCATCCTGCCGGAGGACGGGTACCGCGGGGAGTACATGGTCGAACTCGCGGAGGCGGTGCGGGCGGAGGTGGGAGACCGGTACGCGGACGCGGCGGATGAGTCGGCGCTCCCCTTTTTCCGGAGGGAGGCCGGGGACCGGATCCTTCGCGGTATCCGGGAGGATCTCGCCGCGTTCCGGGTGTCGTACGACAGGTGGTTTCCGGAACAGGAGCTCCACGCCAGCGGGGAAGTGACCGCGGCACTCGCGAAGCTGCGGGATCGCGGGCAGGTGTACGAATCGGAGGGAGCCACCTACTTCCGCAGCGCGGAGCTCGGGGACGAGAAGGACCGCGTGCTCGTGCGGGGGGACGGGAGGACCACGTACTTCGCCGCGGACATCGGGTACCACAGCCGCAAGGTGGCGGAGGGGTATTCCCGGATGATCGACATCTGGGGTGCCGACCACCACGGGTACGTATCCAGGCTACGGGCGGCGCTGAAGGGGCTGGGGGAGGATGACGGCCGCCTCACGGTGCTCCTCATCCAGTTCGTCACGCTGATCCGGGACGGCAAGGCCGTGCAGATGTCCACCCGCTCCGGCGAGTTCACCACCCTGCGGGAGGTGCTCGACGAGGTGGGTGTGGACGCCGCCCGGTTCTTTTACCTGCTGCGGAGCTACCACACGCACCTCGACTTCGACCTCACGCTCGCGAAAACGCAGTCCCGCAACAACCCGGTCTACTACATCCAGTACGTCCACGCCCGGATCAGCAGCATCTTCCGCGAAGCGGAAGGACGGGGAGAGACGCTGGGGGAGCACCCCCCCCTGTCCATCCTCACCCTTCCGGAGGAGACGCGGCTGATGAAGGCCGTCGCCCGCTTCCCCGACGTGGTCTCCGAGTGCGTGAAGACGCTGGAACCCCACCGGATCCCCTTCTACCTGCTGGAGGTGGCAGACCTGTTCCACGCCTTCTATCACCAGCACCGTTTCCTGGGGGAAACGCCGGAGCGGACGCAGGCACGGCTGGCCCTGGCCCTCGCCGTGCGGACGGTGGTCGCGACGGGGCTTTCCCTGATCGGCGTGACCGCCCCGGAGCGGATGTGAGATTCCTGCGCCACAAGGGAGGGTACCGGCGGGATGGGGACCGGAACTCCTTCGCCTTCTTCGTCGTGGGGGCGATCGTGGTGATCGCCGTGGCCTTTTTCATCGGACTGCAGGTGGGGCGGGTGCTGGAAAAGGACGGCGCGGAGAAAGATGGCGCAACAGGCAGAACGGCTTCACGGGCAACGGGCGCGGACAACGACCGGCGCGCCGGGGGGCCATCGGACATCCGGAAGGAAATGTCCGCCTTTTCGGAGGAAGCGTCCCGTGTACCCGCCGTCCCGGCCCAACCCGTCCCGGCGCCGACCGCAGGCGAGGAACTGCGGCAGACCGAACGGTCCGCCACGTTCCCGGAGGCGCTTTCCCGGAAGGACCCGGCTCCCCAGCTGCTGGTCCCCACCGGGGCGAAGCCCGCGGGGCCCGGCGCCGGGGACGGGCGGTACAACCTGCAGGCCGGCGCAATGAAGAACCGCGAAACGGCCGAGGCGGTCCGGAGAAGGCTTACGACGGCCGGGTACAAGGCGAAGGTCGCGCAGGGGAAGGACCGGAACGGGCAGGACGTCTACAGGGTCCGGATCGGGCCGTACGAAACGCGGGAGGCGGCGACGAAGGCGATGAAAACCATCCGGGACCGGATGAAAATCGACATCATCCTGCTGAAGGGGTAGGTGGAAGGTGATCCGTCCCGACAAGGCGACGTTCCTGCGGCAGGCGGAACCGGGGACCGTGATCCCCGTCTTCCGGGAACTTTACGCGGATCTCGAAACCCCGGTATCCGCCTACCTGAAGGTATCCGCGCGGTTTCCCACGGACCACTTCCTCCTCGAGAGCGTGGAGGGAGGAGAGAAATGGGCGCGGTACTCCTTCATCGGGTTCGACCCGCACACGCGGTTTTGCGCCGACGACCGGGAGGTGACGGTCCTCAAGGGCGGGAAGACACGAACGCGGGCGGCGACGGGGGACCCGCTGAACGTGCTGGAGGAACTGCTGTCCGGGATGAGATACCGTCCGGCGCCGGGTCTTCCCCGCCTGTCGGGAGGCGCGGTCGGCTACATCGGGTACGACTACGTACGGCATCTGGAGAACATCGGGGCGAACCGGCCTCTGAACCCTCTCCCGGACGCGATGTTCCTGTTCCCTTCGCGCCTGCTGGTGTTCGATAACGTGCGGCACACGGTCCTCATCGTCGTCCACGCTGAGGTGCGGGAGGGGGAGGATCCGTCCGCGTCCTATGACCGGTGCGCCGCGGCGATCGGGGAGGTCTCCGCGATACTGCGGGAGCCTCTGCCCTGGTCCGAAGTGCCGGACGAGACCGGCGGCGATACGCCGCGGTTCGCCATGTCCCGCGAGGAGTTCCTGGGAGCAGTGAGGCGCGCGAAGGACCACATCCGGGAGGGAGACATCATCCAGGCGGTCCTTTCCAACCGGGCGACCGTCCGGACCCGGCGGACCCCCTCGGAGGTGTACCGGATTCTCCGGGCGCTGAACCCCTCGCCGTACATGTACATCCTCCGGATGGGAGACCTGTCCGTGGTGGGCTCATCGCCGGAGATCCTCGTGCGCCTGGAAGGGGACGACGTCCAGCTCCGTCCGATCGCCGGCACGCGCCCGAGGGGGGCGTCCCCGGACGAGGACCGGCGGATGGAAGCGGAGCTGCTGTCCGACCCGAAGGAGATCGCCGAGCACGTGATGCTGGTGGACCTGGGGAGGAACGACGTCGGCCGGGTCGCCGAGTGGGGCAGCGTGAAGGCGGACGAACTGATGGTCGTCGAGCGGTATTCCCACGTGATGCACATCGTCTCGAACGTGGTGGGGAAGCTCCGGAAGGGGCTTACCGCGTTCGACGTGCTGCGGGCGGCCTTCCCCGCGGGGACGGTCTCCGGGGCCCCGAAGGTGCGGGCGATGCAGATCATCTCCGGACTCGAAGCGTTCCGGAGGGGGATCTACGCGGGGGCCGTGGGCTACTTCGACCCACAGGGGAGTATGGACTTCTGCATCGCCATCCGGACGATCGTGATGACCGGGAACGAGGCGATGATCCAGGCGGGGGCGGGCATCGTGGCCGACTCCGTCCCGGAAAGGGAGTGGGACGAGATCATGAGCAAGGCGAGGATCCTCTTCCGGGCCGTCGGGGTTTCCCCGGACGGGGGGATGACGACGTGATCGCCCTCATCGACAATTACGACTCCTTCACCTACAACCTCGTGCAGTACCTCGGCGAACTGGGGGCGGAGGTCTCGGTGTTCCGCAACGACGCGGTCGCCGTGGAGGAGATCGTTCGACTCGGGCCCGCCGGGCTCGTGATCTCTCCCGGCCCGGGGGGACCCGCGGAGGCGGGGATTTCCCTCGAGGCGATCCGCGCGTTCCGGGACAGGGTCCCCATCCTCGGGGTATGCCTCGGACACCAGTGCATCGGGCAGGCGTTCGGCGGGCGGATCGTGCACGCCCAGGCGCTGATGCACGGAAAGACCTCCCGCATCCGCCACAACGGCAAGGGGATCTTCTCGATGATCGAAAATCCCATGACGGCGACCCGGTATCACTCCCTCGCCGTTGACCGGGCGACGCTCCCGGACGAACTCGAGGTGTGCGCCGAGTCCGAGGACGGGGAGGTGATGGGGATCCGCCATCGGGAACGGCCGGTATTCGGCGTCCAGTTCCACCCGGAGTCGATCCTGACCCTGTCGGGCATGCGCATGCTGGAGAACTTCCTGTCTCTCATCGACCCGACCCAGCCGGTAATGCGGGAGTTCGGCAACATCCGGGAGGCGATCGCCGCCGTTTCCGCGCGCAGGAACCTCTCCGCCGACGGTATGCGGGACGCCATGCGGATGATTATGGAGGGGGAGGCCACCCCGGCGCAGATCGCCTCGTTCCTCACCAGTCTCGCCATGAAGGGGGAGACCATCACCGAGATCGCCGCCGCGGCGGAAGTGATGCGGCAGAAGGCGATCCGGATCGTCCCACCGGCGGGCGCGGAAGTGCTCGACACCTGCGGGACGGGAGGGGACCGGACCGGCACGTTCAACATCTCCACCACCGTGGCCTTCGTTGCCGCGGGCGCGGGGATCCCGGTGGCCAAGCACGGGAACCGGTCCGTGACCAGCCGGTCGGGGAGCGCCGACGTGCTGGAGGCGCTCGGGATGGACCTCAACGCGGACACGGGGCGCGTGCAGCGCGCCCTCGACGAGGCAGGGATCACCTTCCTGTTCGCCCCGAAGTTCCACGCCGCGATGAAATACGCCATCGGACCGCGCCGGGAGATCGCCATCCGGACCATCTTCAACATCCTCGGCCCCATCAGCAACCCGGCCGGGGCGAGGCGCCAGGTGGTCGGCGTATTCAGCGAGGAACTCGGCGAGACGTACGCCAGGGTACTCGCGGAATCCGGCCACAGGCGCGCCTTCGTCGTGCACGGAACGGACGGGGTGGACGAGGTCTCACTCTCCGCGCCCACTATCGTCTGGGACGTGAGGGAAGGGAAGGTCAAGCGATTCCTGTTCGATCCCCGGTCGGCCGGATTCGAGTACGTGCCGCTGGGGTTCCTGAAGGGCGGCGACCCGGAGACCAACGCCGGGATCCTGAAGGATGTGCTCTCCGGAGCCCCGGGGCCGGCACGACAGGCGGTCCTGCTGAACGCGTCCTTCGCGATGATCGCCGGGGGCAAGGCGGAGGACGTCCGGCAAGGCGTCCACGTGGCGAAGACGGCGATCGACTCCGGGGCTGCACGGGCGCGGCTTACGGCGTTCCTCGACATCCTGGGGCGGAAGGACGCGCGGTGACGGGGGATGGGAAGCCACCTCGAACGCATCCTCGGAGGAGTGCGGCTTTCGCTGGCCACCCGGAAGGCAGCCGTCCCGATGGACGGGCTTCTGCGCAGGGCGGCTTTGCGGGGCCCGGCCAGGGACCTGTTGTCCTCCCTGCCGGAAGGGCCGGGGCTCATCGCGGAGATCAAGCGCGCCTCCCCCTCCAGGGGATGGATCCGGAAGGGGCTGGATGCCCCGAAGACGGCACGCAGCTACCTGGCGGGAGGCGCCTGGGGAATCTCCGTCCTGACGGAGGGACGCCTGTTCGGGGGATCCCTGGACGACCTGGAAGCCGTCCGGGCGGCGTGCCCCGAAGCGATCCTGCTGAGGAAGGATTTCATCCTGGACGAATACATGCTGGCCGAGTCCCGGGCGCGCGGGGCCGACCTCGTGCTGCTGATGGTCAGCGTCCTCGGCGACCGGACGGGGGAGATGGTGCGCCTCTCCCGGCGCCACGCGCTGGAACCCCTCGTCGAGATCCACGACGAGGGGGAAATGGGGACGGCCGCGAAGTCCGGAGCGCTCCTGGTCGGCATCAACAACCGGGACCTGAAGACCCTTTCCGTGGACCTCGCCACGTCGGAACGGCTCCTGCCCCTGCTGCCGCCCGGCGCCGTCGCGGTCGTGGAGAGCGGCATATCCGACGCGGCGCAGGTCCGGCGGCTGCACGCGATCGGGGGACGGCTGTTCCTCGTGGGGGAATCCCTGGTCGCCAGCGCCGATCCCGCTGACACGATACGCCGGTTCATGGGAAAATAGCCCGGAATATCCCGGAAAAGGAGACGATCCCATGCAAGTGAAATTCCTGCTGAAGGACTCGGACATTCCCAAGACCTGGTACAACATCATCGCGGACATGCCCAAACCCCCCGAGGCGGTGCTCCATCCGGGGACCGGGAAGCCGATCGGTCCCGCGGACCTTGCGCCCCTGTTCCCCATGCCTCTGATCGAGCAGGAAGTATCCTCGCAGCGGGAGATCCCGATACCGGACGAGATCCGGGAGATCTACGCCCTATGGCGCCCCACCCCGATGTTCCGCGCCAGGCGGCTCGAGGAGGCGATCGGGACGAAGTCGAGGATCTACTACAAGTACGAGGGGGTGAGCCCCGCCGGGAGCCACAAGCCGAACACGTCCATTCCCCAGGCGTACTACAACAAGATGTCGGGACGGAAACGCATCGCGACGGAAACGGGAGCCGGGCAATGGGGTTCTGCCATGGCCATCGCCGGTGCCTTCTTCGGGCTGGAAGTGAAGGTCTACATGGTGAAGGTGAGCTACAACCAGAAACCGTACCGGCGGATGCTGATGGAGGCGTACGGCGCGAAGGTGGTCGCCTCGCCCAGCCCGGACACCAACTCCGGGCGCGGCATCCTTGCCCAGGCCCCCGACTCCCCGGGTTCCCTGGGGATCGCGATTTCCGAGGCGGTGGAGGACGCCGCGACGCGGGAGGACACCAGCTACGCCCTCGGGTCCGTCCTGAACCACGTCTGCCTCCACCAGACGGTCGTCGGCCTCGAGGCGCAGGAACAGATGAAGCTGGCCGGCGACTACCCCGACGTGGTGATCGCGTGCTGCGGCGGGGGCAGCAACCTCGCCGGGATCGGTTTCCCGTTCCTCCGGGACAAGATCGCCGGGAAGAGGAACCCCCGCATCGTCGCCGTGGAACCCTCCTCCTGCCCGACGCTGACCAAGGGCGTGTACGCGTACGATTTCGGCGACACGGCGCAGCTGACGCCGCTGGTGAAGATGTACACCCTGGGCCACGATTTCGTGCCGGCGGGAATCCACGCCGGGGGGCTCCGGTACCACGGGGACTCGCCTCTGGTCAGCCAGCTGTGCCACGAGGGGCTCCTGGATGCGCAGGCGTACAACCAGACCGTGGTGTTCCAGAGCGCCGTGACCTTCGCGCGGTCCGAGGGACTGCTCCCCGCCCCCGAGTCGTCCCACGCCATCCATGCGGCCGTCGTGGAGGCGAAGCAGGCGGACCAGGAAGGAAAGCAGAAGACGATCCTCTTCAACCTGAGCGGCCACGGGTTCTTCGACCTGACCGCATACGACGACTTCCTCAACGGGCGGCTGCAGGATTACGAATACCCGAAGGAGAAGATCGCGGAGGCGCTGCACCGGCTGCCGAAGGTCGGGGCGTAGAGCGAACGGGGCGATGTTCCGCGTCAAGGTGTGCGGCGTCACGACGCCGGGGGACGCGGCCCACGCCGTGTCGTGCGGCGCCGACGCCGTGGGGATCAATTTTTTCCGGGGTTCCCGCCGTCGCGTGGACGAGGGCGCCGCCCGGGAGATCGTCCGGGCCGTCGAGGGCCGTGCCGAGGTCGTGGCGGTGTTCGTCAACGCGCCGCCCGATGCGGTCGCATCCCTGTGTGCGCGACTCGGGATCTCCCGCGTGCAGCTCCACGGAGACGAGGCGCCGGAAGAGGCCGCGTGCCTGTCCCTGTGGCGCCTGAAAGCGGTCCACGCGGGGGGAGAGGTCGACCTCCCGGCGCTGCGCGCCTACCCGTGCGAGGCGTTTCTCCTGGATGCGGGGGCGGGTGACCGATACGGAGGGACGGGTCGCGAACTTCCGTGGAAGACGCTCCGCGACCGTTTCGGGGATCTCCTTGCGCGGCCGGGGACGTCGGGGCCGGGCCGCCCCTGGGTCCTCGCGGGAGGGCTCACCCCGGACAACGTCGGGCGCGCGATCGCGGAGGCAAGGCCGGACGCGGTGGACGTGGCGTCGGGGGTCGAAACAGCCCCGGGCAGGAAGGACCCGGAGAAGGTGGCCGCCTTCGTGGAGAGGGCGAGGAAGGGGTTTCTCCTTGCGGGTGCGTAAACTCTTTCGGGTGCCGGACCGCCGGGGGCATTTCGGTCCCTTCGGCGGGAGGTACGTCGCCGAGACGCTGATGCCCGCACTGATCACGCTTTCGGAGGCGTACCGCGCGGCGAAGAAGGACCCCGCCTTCCGGAAGGAGCTCGCGGCCGCGCTCCGCGATTATGCCGGCCGGCCCACCCCGCTGTACTTCGCGGAGCGCCTCACCCGCGAAGCGGGGGGAGCCCGGATCTACATCAAGCGCGAGGACCTGGCCCACACCGGTTCCCACAAGATCAACAACACGCTGGGACAGGGGCTCCTGGCGCGCCGCATGGGGAAGGGACGGATCATCGCGGAGACCGGCGCGGGCCAGCACGGCGTCGCCACGGCGACGATCTGCGCCCGGATGGGGGTTCCCTGCGAGGTCTACATGGGGGAGGAGGATGTGCGGCGGCAGGCGCTGAACGTCTTCCGGATGCGTCTTCTCGGGACGAAGGTCAATCCGGTGACCTCCGGCAGCCGCACGCTGAAGGACGCCATGAACGAGGCGCTCCGCGACTGGGTTACCCACGTCCGCACCACGTACTATCTCATCGGGTCGACCGCCGGGCCGCATCCATACCCCGTCATGGTGCGCGACTTCCAGTCGGTGATCGGGCGGGAGGCCATCCGCCAGTTCCGGAACGCGGAAGGGGGATTGCCGACTGCCGTGGTGGCGTGCGTCGGCGGCGGCAGCAACGCGATGGGGATCTTCGCTCCCTTCATCCGGTTTCCGCGCGTGCGGCTCGTCGGCGTGGAGGCGGCCGGAAAGGGTCTTTCCACCGGCCGGCACGGAGCAACCCTGTCCCGGGGAGAGGTGGGGGTTCTTCACGGCAGCAAATCGTTCGTTCTGCAGGATCGCGACGGCCAGGTCCTCGAGGCGCACTCGATCTCGGCGGGCCTCGACTACCCCGGCGTCGGCCCGGAGCATGCGTGGCTCAAAACGACGGGCAGGGCCCGTTACGTGTCCGTGACGGACGCCCAGGCGCTCGAGGGGTTCCATCTTCTGTCGCGACTGGAAGGGATCCAGCCGGCCCTGGAATCGTCCCACGCCGTGTCGTACGCCGTTGCCCTTGCGCGCCGGATGAGGCGGTCGGAAACCGTGATCCTGAACCTGTCCGGGCGGGGCGACAAGGACATGGCGATCCTGATGGAGCGCATGGGGGGGCGCGGTGTCGGGAATTGATGCCGCGTTCCGGCGGCTGCGATCGTCCGGGGAGAAAGGACTCGTGGTGTACCTGACGGCGGGGGACCCATCCCCCGCGGCATCCCTGGCCTATCTCCGGGCTGCGGCGGACGCCGGGGCGGACATCCTGGAGGTGGGGGTCCCGTTCTCCGACCCCACGGCGGACGGGCCGACGATCGAAGCCGCCTCCGGCCGCGCTCTCGCGGGGGGGATGACCGTCGCCGGCGCGCTGGACCTGGTAGCGGGCTTCCGGCGGACCCACGCCACGCCGGTGGTCCTCTTCGGGTACTACAACCCGTTTTTCCGATACGGGATCCCGCGGTTGTGCCGCCATGCGCGGGCGGCCGGCGCGGACGGTTTTCTCGTCGTCGACCTGCCGTACGAAGAGAGCCGGGAGGCGGTGCCGACCATGCGGGAAGCCGGGCTGGACTGGATCCCGCTGGCGGCTCCCACCAGCGGCATGGAGAGGGTTCTGGAGGCCGACAAGGCAGGGTCCGGGTTCCTGTACCTCATCTCGCTGACCGGGGTGACGGGCGTGCGCAGATCCCTCCCCCCGGGCGTCGCGGCCTGGACCCGGGTGGTGTCCCGCGCGGTCCGGCTCCCGGTGGCGGTGGGGTTCGGCATCTCCTCGCCGCGCATGGCAAGAGAGGCCACCCGCCACGCGGCCGCCGCGGTGGTGGGGAGCGCCTGCGTGAAGGTCGTCGAGACGCACGGCCGCGGGCGGCGTGGCCCTGCGGAGCTCCAACGGTTCGTCCGCTCCCTCAAATCGGCGCTGAGGTGAAATGGCCATGGCGATTCGACTGTTCCGGAAAAAGGACGAAGGCGACAAGCGGATCAAGATCCCGGAGGGGATGTGGATCAAGTGCGACGCATGCCTCGAGATCATCTACAAGCCCGAGGTGGAGCGGAACCTGAACGTCTGCCCCAAGTGCGTCTACCATTTCCGGATCCCCGCCATGGAGCGGATTCGCACCGTGACCGACGAGGGGACATTCGACGAGTTCGCGCGGGAACTGGAGTCGGTGGACCCGTTGAACTTCTCGGACACCAAGAAATACGTCGACCGCATCAAGGAAGCGAAGAAGAAGACGGGGCGGAACGAGGCGGTCATCACCGGGAAGGCGAGGATCAACGGCATCGACGTCGTGCTGGCGGTCCTCGACTTCGAGTTCCAGGGCGGCTCCATGGGCAGCGTGGTCGGGGAGAAGGTCGCCCTTGCCGCGGAAGCCGCGCTGGAGTCGCGGTTCCCGCTGATCATCTTCAGCGCCTCCGGGGGAGCCCGGATGCAGGAAGGGACCCTCTCCCTGATGCAGATGGCCAAGACGAGCGCCGCGCTGGCGCGTCTCTCAGACGCCCGCATCCTGTTCATCAGCGTGCTCACGGACCCGACCACGGGCGGGGTGGCCGCCAGCTTCGCCATGCTGGGGGACGTGATCATCTCGGAACCCGGCGCGCTGGTCGGGTTCGCGGGGCCGCGTGTCATCGAGCAGACCATCAAGCAGAAGCTGCCCGAAGGGTTCCAGCGCGCGGAGTTTCTCCTGGAGCACGGGATGGTGGACATGATCGTCGAGAGGAGCCGGCTCAAGGCGACCCTGACGCAGATCCTGCGGTACCTCTCGAGCGCCGGGGATCGATGACCCGGGACCCGGGGCCGTCCGGTCCGGAAACGGTCCGGAAAGGGCTCTCCCGCATGCGGGAGGCCCTGGCGCGTTCCGGGCACCCGGAGCGGGCCTTCCGGACCCTGCACGTCGCGGGGACCAACGGTAAGGGTTCAACGGCCTGTTTCCTCGAGGCCATCCTCCGGGCGATTTCCGGCGTTCGCGTCGGACTCTACACCTCCCCCCACCTCCTGTCGCCGGAGGAGCGGATCCGCGTCGACGGGAGGAACATATCATCCCGGGCGCTGCGGAGCGGTTTCCGGGCCGCGGTCCGGCTCGGCAGACCGGGGGACCCCCTCACGTATTTCGAGACGATGACGTGGGTGGCGTGCGACTGGTTCCGGAAGGTTGGGGTTCCTCTGGCGGTCATGGAGACCGGCCTGGGAGGACGATGGGACGCCACCACCGCCTGCCGGTCGCTCGTGTCCGTCATCACCACGATCGGGGTCGACCACCGGGATTGGCTGGGGAACACCCTGGAGGAGATCGCCAGGGAAAAGGCGGGGATCCTGCGGATGGGCGTCCCCGTGGTGATGGGCCGGATCCGGCCGTCGGCCCGCGCCGTGGTCCGTCGACAGGCACGGTCCCTGGGATGCCCCGTCTGGGAACTGGGGAAGGATTACACGTGGAGTCTCCGCCGCGACGGGACCCTCACGGTCGGATTGCCGGGGATTACGGTCCGTGGAATCCGCCTCCGCATGGACGGCGGATTCCAGCGGGACAACGCGGCCGTCGCGCTCGCGGCAGCCTGGCGCTGGGCGGCGGGGGAGGCGATCCCGCCGTCCCGTTTTCACGCAGGGGCGGTTGCCGCGCTGTCCGCGGCCCGCTGGCCCGGCAGGCTATGCCGGCTGCCGGGCAGGAACAACCGGGGAGCCTGGGTGGACGGTGGACACAACCCCGACGCCGCCGGGACGCTGGCCCGCGAAATCGCCGTATCCCCCCCTTGGGGAAAGGGAAGGAGGCTGATCGCCCTCTGGAGCATGCTGGCGGACAAGGATCACGCCGGGTACCTCCGGGCCTTGGCGCCCCACTTCCGGGGCGTCGTGACGTACCCGCTGCGCCACGACCGGGCCGCGGATGCCTTGCTTCTCGCCGATCGCGCGCGGTGCGGCGGCGTTCCCTGCGCGGCGATGGAAGAGTTTCCGCAAGCGTGGAGGGCCGCCCGGCGCCTTGCCGGGAAGGACGGGGTGGTGCTGGTCTGCGGATCGCTGGCGAACGTCGCAGAGGCGTACAGACACCGCGTGGGATCCGTCCGGTGAGAAGGCTCGTCGTCACCGGGTTCGTTATCCTGCTTGCCGCGGCGCCTTCCCCTTCCACCGGGGAGGAAACGAAATCCCCCCGCGACGCCATCCAGAGCCTGAAAATGGGGAGGGGGATCAGCCTGGATGGGCCCGTGCACCTGACGGCCGACAACGTCGCATACGACGAGGTTGCCGGTGTGGCGCTGGCCGAGGGGAACGTGGAACTCGCGGTGGGGAACCGCTCGATGAAGGCGGACCGGATCCGGTACGACTACCGGTCGGGGGATGCCGAATTCGCGGGGCAGGTGCGGTACAGAGACGAGGACGAGGAGTTTTCCTTCGACCGGGTCACGATGAATCTGGACGACGAGACCGGCGTCCTATACAACGGGACCATCCGGGTACGGACGAACAACTATCTCCTCGCCAGCGAACGCATAGAGAAGACCGGGAAGCAATCCTTCACCATCGATAAAGGGTCCCTGACCACGTGCCCATGCGACCCGGAACCGGACTGGAAGTTCACCCTCCGCCACGCGAAGGTGACCATCGACGACTACGCGTACGGAAGGGACGTGACATTCCGGATCCGCGGCGTCCCCGTGCTGTGGCTCCCGTGGGGGGCGTTCCCCGTGAAGATTGCGCGACAGACCGGTTTCCTGCTGCCTTCCTTCTCCTCGAACCAGTACAGGGGGTTCACGCTGACGGTGCCGTTCTACTGGGCGATCAACCGCTGGAGCGACGCGACGATCACGCTGAACGCCATGACGAAGGCGGGATTTCAACCGGAGGCGGAGTACCGGTTCGTCCTCAACCCGGCTTCGGAAGGGGTTTTCCGGGGAGTGTATTTCCGCGATATGGAAGCGCACGCCACCCGCTGGCGCACGTGGGGTGCGAACACCTACGCATCGGGCAGATGGACGGCCAACGCGCGGTGGGACATCCCCTCGGACAACCAGTACTACGTGGACCTCCAGGATTCGGAGTACCTGCGGTCGGCGCGCCAGGCCCAGGCCACCGGATTCGTGGGGCTTTCCGGGGGGAGTTGGTCGGAGGAGCTTTCCGCCACCTGGTACCGGGAGCTGGAAAACCCCCCGGCCCAGGACAACACTGTCCAGCGACTTCCCGAATACACGGCGACCCTCCTGCCCGCCACGATACCGGTCGTCGGGATCGACGCAGGGGGAGAGTTCCAGGCCACGAATTTCTACCGCCAGGACGGGAACATGGAATTGCGGGGGAACGTTTTCGCGACGATTTCCCGCAGCATGGAGCTGTACCCGTCGGTTTCCCTGACGCCGTACCTCTTCGTGAACCTGCTGGGAGACCGGCACGATCTGCCTTCTGAGGGGGGGTCGGAGAACGCGGGTCGCGTTGTGCCGGGTGGAGGCGCGACGCTTTCCATCGAGGCGAGGAAGGATTTCCCGGACGGGGAGGAGGGATACGTCCACGTGGTGGGATCGGCGGTCGGGTACCGGTACGTGCCCGAAGTCGCACAGGACAACATCCCCGTGACCGACCGCTGGTCCCGGATCGCCCCGCAAAACCAGTTCGTCCTGACCCTCGCCCAGCGTTTCCTCGGGGTGAAGGACGGCGCGTCCCCGAGGGAGCTTGCGGCCCTGTACATCGAGTGGGCATACGACATCGGCGGAAAGATCCCTCCCCCGTCGCCCTACGTGGATCCCCTCTCCCCGTTCGTCCGGACGCTGCAGTCCCAGATCAGCACGGCAGAAGGGCTCCCATCCGGCAACAACGCCGCGTCCGACATCTACGCGCGGTTCACGCTGACGCCCGGAAAGCGCTGGAAATTCCTGGCGGAAGCCCTCTTCGACCCCATGGCGACCTCCTTTGTAACCTCCGCGGTCGGGGGGGAATGGAAGAAGGACGACGACCACCGGCTAGCGGCCGAATACCGTACGACCCAGAACCTGGCGCAGGATGTGCACGGTCTCTTCGCCTGGCGTCTCGCGCGCTTCCTGAAATTGCAGGCGCAGGCGAACTACTCCCTCAAGAGCGGGTATTTCACCGACGCCTCCGCGGGCTTCACGGTCAACCCGCGAAGCGACTGCTGGGGCGTCGGCCTCACCGTCGACAGGAAGAACCAGCCAAGGGACACGAGCGTGAAGCTGACCTTCAACCTCAAGGGGATCGGGTCGGTGGGGAAATGAGCCGCGGGGAGGGTCGCTCGGGACGGGTTCTGATCACAGGCGGACGCGGCCTGCTCGGGAAGGAGATCGTGGAGGCGTTTCACGGCCGCTTCGAACTGCGGGTCACGGACCGGGAGGAGTGCGACGTGACGATCCTCCCGGAATGCTTCCGGGAGATCGAAGGGTTCCGCCCGGAAGTGGCGATCCACTGCGCCGCCTACACGGCGGTCGACCGGGCGGAGGTCGAGCCGGAACGGGCGCACGCCGTCAACGCGTTGGGAACCGGGAACATGGCTCGTGTCTGCCGGGAGCGCGGGATCCTCCTGGTGACCTTCGGGACCGACTACGTCTTCGACGGTATGGCGTCCCGCCCGTACCGGGAAGAAGATCCCGTCCTGCCTCTCTCCGCCTACGGGAAAAGCAAGCTGGCCGCCGAGGAGGCCCTGCGGGAGGCGGGGACCGAGCATCTCCTGGTCCGCACCCAGTGGCTCTACGGCGCGGGAGGCGGGAACTTCATCCTCACGATCCTCGGGAAGGCGCGGCTGGGGGAGACGCTCCGGGTGGCATCCGACCAGACCGGCTGCCCCACGTTCGCGGGGGACCTCGCGAAGGCCGTCCTGAAACTTCTGGACGCGGGGGCCAGGGGCACGGTGCATTTCTCCAGCGAAGGGGAGACGACCTGGTACGGCCTCGCTAGGTACGTGCTGGAACGATCGGGGATGGCGGGAGCGCCGCTGTTTCCGGCGCTGACCCGGGACCTTCCGTACCCCGCCAAGCGGCCTTCGTATGCCGTCCTCAGCAAGGAAAGGTACAGGCGGATCACGGGGGAATCCCCCCGCTCGTGGGAAGAGGCGGCGGGCGAGTTCCTCGAATCCATTGTCGGAAAAGGAGGGAGATAGGCATGCGCATCCTGGTCACCGGAGGGGCGGGTTTCATCGGCTCCCACGTCGCGGCGGCATACGTAGAAGCGGGCCATGAGGTCCTCGTACTGGACAACCTTTCTTCCGGGAAGGAAGGAAACGTCCCTCCCGGGGCGCGCTTCGTATTCTGCGACGTGGGATCGGACACCGCCGCCGAGGCGGTCCGTACGTTCCATCCGGAGGTGATCAACCACCACGCGGCGCAGATCAACGTCCGCCGGTCGGTGGCCGAACCGGTGTTCGACGCGCGGGAAAACATCCTCGGGTCGCTGACGCTCCTGGAGGCGGCGCGCTCGGCGGAAGTCCGGAAGGTGATCTTCGCATCCTCCGGGGGCGCGGGGTACGGGGAGCAGGAGGAGTTCCCCGCGGACGAGAGTCATCCGCTCCGGCCCGTTTCCCCATACGGGGTGGCGAAGGTCTCCGTCGAGCTCTACCTCCACTTCTACCGCGCCCAGTACGGGCTTTCGTACACCGCCCTCCGGTACGCGAACGTGTACGGGCCGCGACAGGACCCGCACGGCGAGGCGGGCGTCGTGGCCATCTTCTCGGAACGTCTTCTCCGGGGCCAGACGGCAATCGTGAACGGCGACGGGGAGCAGACGCGGGACTACGTCTACGTGGGGGACGTGGTGCGTGCCAACCTGGCCGCCCTGACGCGGGGGGACGGGCTTGCGATCAACATCGGCACCGGGATCGAAACGGACGTGAACACGCTCTTCCGGAAGCTCCGGGACCTCTCCGGGAGCCGCCAGGAGGAGATCCACGGCCCCGCGATGCCGGGGGAGCAGCGCCGCTCCGTCATCGAGAACGCATTGGCGTACAACGAGCTGGGATGGTATCCTGAAAAATCACTGGACGACGGGCTCGCCCTCACGCTGGCGTACTTCCGCGACAAGGTGAAATCCTCCGGCAGATGGTAGGCATGCGCATCGGAAACATCCGCAACTTCTCCATCATCGCCCACATCGACCACGGGAAGTCCACCCTGGCCGACCGGTTGCTGGAGATCACCGGCACCCTGTCGGAGCGGGAGAAGGTCGACCAGTTCCTCGACAAGATGGACCTCGAGCGGGAACGGGGGATCACCATCAAGGCCCAGACCGTCCGGATGCGGTACCTCTCCCCGGACGGGAGCGAATACCAGCTCAACCTGATCGACACCCCCGGGCACGTGGACTTCTCCTACGAGGTATCGCGGAGCCTGTGCGCCTGCGAGGGGGCGGTCCTGGTTGTGGACGCGTCCCAGGGTGTGGAGGCGCAGACGCTGGCCAACGTGTACCTGGCCCTGGACCAGAACCTCGAGGTCCTGCCGGTCCTCAACAAGATCGACCTCCCGAACGCGGAGCCGGAACGCGTGCGGAGGGAGATCGAGGACGTCATCGGCCTCGACACGTCCGGGATGCTCCAGGTGAGCGCGAAGAAGGGGACCGGCGTCCCGGAGCTGCTTGAGCGGATCGTCCGGCAGGTCCCCCCCCCGCAGGGGGATCCCGAAGCCCCGGTGAAGGCGCTCATCATCGACTCGTGGTTCGACAACTACGTAGGGGTCGTGGTCCTTGCGCGGGTGTTCGACGGGTCTGTCCGGCCGGGGCAGCGGATCACCTTCATGGCCACCGGAAACACCTTCGAGGTGCAGAAAGTGGGCGTCTTCTCCCCCCATCCCCAGGAGGTGGAGCGGCTTTGCACCGGTGAGGTGGGGTTCGTCATCGCCAACGTCAAGGAACTCACGGAGACGAAGGTGGGGGACACGATCACCGACTCGCGGCGTCCCGCCGCGATGCCGCTGCCGGGGTTCAAGGTCGTCCGGCCGATGGTGTTCGCCGGCGTGTATCCCGTCGCCTCGGATCAGTACGCCCAGCTGCGCACCGCCATCGAGAAACTCCGCCTGAACGACTCCTCCTTCACCGCCGAACCGGAGACCTCCGTCGCGCTGGGGTTCGGCTTCCGGTGCGGGTTCCTGGGCCTTCTTCACATGGAGATCGTCCAGGAGCGCCTCGAGCGGGAGTACGGCGTGGAGCTGATCACCACGGCACCCACCGTCGGGTATCGCGCGGTGAAGACGGACGGGTCCGTGGTGGAGGTGGACAGCCCCGCCCGCCTTCCCGAGCCGCTGGAGCTGGACCACATCGAGGAGCCGCTGATCCTCGCCACGATCCACCTCCCGGCGGAGTACCTCGGGGGGATCCTCAAGCTGTGCGAGGAGCGGCGCGGGGTCCAGCGCCAGATGAAATTCGTCTCCACGAACCGGGTCATCCTGGAGTACGAGCTCCCGCTGAACGAGATCGTCCTCGACTTCTACGACAAGCTCAAGACCGCCTCCCGCGGCTACGCCTCCATGGACTACGAATTCCACGAGTTCCGCCGGTCCAGCCTGGTGAAGCTCGACATCCTCCTGAACGGAGACAAGGTGGACGCCCTCTCCCTCATCGTCCACCGGGAAAGCGCATACCCGAAGGGGAGGGAGGTCACCGAGCGGCTGCGGAAGCTGATCCCACGGCAGATGTTCGAAGTGGTCATCCAGGCGGCGATCGGGTCGAAGGTCATCGCGCGGGAGTCGGTCAAGGCGATCCGGAAGAACGTGATCGCGAAGTGCTACGGGGGCGACATCACGCGGAAGCGGAAGCTCCTGGAGAAGCAGAAGGAGGGGAAGAGGCGGATGAAGCAGGTGGGAACCGTTGAGATCCCCCAGGAAGCGTTCCTGTCGATCCTGAAGGTCAAGGAGTGAAGGGGGGCGACATGTCGGCGAGGACACCGGTGACGGATATCCACCCTCCGGGGAAACGCGGGGGGAAGGCACGCGAGTACGCCGAGGCGTTCGGCATGGCGCTCCTGATCGCCCTGGTGGTCCGCACGCTCCTGCTCCAGGCATTCAAGATACCTTCCAGCTCCATGGAGAACACGCTCCTGGTGGGCGACCACATCTTCGTCAACAAGTTCATCTACGGATACCATGTGCCCTACACAAAGGGGCGGATCCTGCGGTTCTCCACGCCGAAGCGGGGGGACATCATCGTGTTCGTCTTCCCGGAAGACACGAGCAAGGATTTCATCAAGCGCGTCATCGGGCTGCCGGGCGACACGGTGGAGATCCGGCGGAAAACCGTCCTCGTCAACGGGGAACCCCTCGAAGAGCCGTACACGCGGTTCGCCGACGGGATGGACGCCGAACTCCTCGTGCGGACACGGGACATCCTGCCTCCCGTGCGGGTGCCCGCGGGGAAGCTCTTCGTGATGGGGGACAACCGGGACCGGTCGTACGACTCCCGCTTCTGGGGATTCGTGGAAATGGACGCGGTCATCGGGAAGGCGCTGTTCATCTACTTTTCCATCGACTGGAACAGGGGGGTCGGATGGACGGAGGTGTGGCGGTACCCCGAACTCGTCCGGTGGGACCGGCTCGGGCACGTCCTGAAATAGTCCGCCCCTCTCCTTGACGGGGGAGGGGGATCGGTATAGTATCGATCTGGCCTTTTAAGCTAATCCCGTGAGGTTAGCAAAGGATGACGTTTACCAGCCGCTCACCGTGCCTCTCCGCCCCGGCGGAGGGGCTTTTTTTTGCCCCGGGGGCCGCCGTACCCCCCCGGCGTGCACGAAAGGAGTCCCCATGAAAAAGGCCCCCGCAAAGACCATCCTGGACGGGAAGGGAGTGGAGCGCGTCCTCTCCCGCCTGACACACGAGATCCTCGAGAAGAACAAGGGGGCGGGGGAGATCGTCCTCGTCGGCATCGCTTCCGGAGGGATCCCGCTTTCCCGCGTGATCCGGAGGAAGATCCTCTCCATCGAGGGAGTCGAGGTCCCGGCGGGATTCGTCGACATCACCCTGTACCGCGACGACCTCTCGAAGGCGGGGTACCAGACGCGTCTGAAACGGACGGAGATCCCGTTCTCCATCGACGAGAGGAAGGTGATCCTTGTGGACGACGTCCTCTACACGGGGCGGACCATCCGGGCGGCCATGGACGCACTGATGGATTTCGGCCGCCCGCGCAACATCCAGCTGGCCGTCCTCATCGACCGGGGGCACCGGGAGCTCCCCATCCGGGCCGACTACGTCGGGCGGAATGTGCCCACGTCGCGGGGCGAAACCGTGGAGGTGCGGGTGGAAGGAGAACCCGACGAGTGGTCCGTCGTCCTCACGGGGGCGCCGGCCGGGAAGGGAGAATAGACATGGAATGGCGACGTCGGCACGTCCTGGGGCTGTCCGACTTCCGGCCGGAGGAGATCGAGTTCGTCGTCGACACGGCTCGCTCGATGGAGGAGGTCCTCACCCGCGACATCAAGAAGGTCCCGGCGCTCCGGGGCAAGACGGTGGTGAACCTGTTCTTCGAGGCGAGCACACGGACCCGCACCTCCTTCGAGATGGCGGGAAAGCGCCTCTCCGCGGACGTGGTCAACTTCAGTTCCTCCACATCCAGCATCACCAAGGGGGAGACCCTGCTCGACACGGCGCGCAACATCGAGGCGATGACACCCAACATCCTGGTGATCCGGCACTACGCATCGGGTGCCCCGCACTTCCTCTCCCGCCACCTGTCGTGCTCGATCGTCAACGCGGGGGACGGCGCGAACGAACACCCGTCCCAGGGGCTTCTGGACCTCTACACCATCCTCAAGGCGAAGGGCAAGGTCGCCGGACTGAAGATCGCCATCGTGGGGGACATCCTGCACAGCCGGGTCGTCCGCTCCGACCTGCACTCCCTCGGACGGATGGGGGCGAGGTTGTGGCTGTGCGGCCCGGAGACCCTGCTGCCGCGGGAAATGGCCCGGACGGGAGCCACGCTGACGAGCGATATCCGGGAAGCTGTCCGGGATGCCGACGCGATCATCATGCTCAGGATCCAGTTGGAGAGGCAGAAAACATCTTTTTTTCCATCTATTAGAGAGTATTGTCGAAGGTATGGCTTGAACCGTGCGCTTTTTTCGCTGGCCAAGGACGACGCGGTGATCATGCACCCCGGACCGATCAACCGGGGAGTCGAATTGTCCGACGACCTTGCGGATTGCGATCAGTCGCGGATACTCGACCAGGTGGCGTCCGGGGTCGCCGTCCGGATGGCCCTCCTGTACCTTCTGGCTGGAGGTTCCCATGCTGCTCATTAGGGGAGGAAGGGTCATCGACCCCGCGTCCCGGCGGGACGAGGAGGGACACCTGGTCCTGTCGGAAGGAAAGGTCCGGGAATTCCTCGCCGGGGAGGCGCCGAAGAATTTTCCGGGGCGGGTGATACCCGCAGAGGGGAAGTGGGTGGTCCCGGGATTGATCGACATGCACGTCCACCTCCGGGAGCCGGGGTACGAGTGGAAGGAGGACATCCGCTCGGGGACACTGGCCGCCGCGGCCGGAGGGTTCACCACGCTGGCGTGCATGGGGAACACGAAACCCGTAAACGACCATCCGGAGGTGACCCGGTTCATCCTGGACAAGGCCCGGACGGAGGGTGCCGTCAACGTCTTCCCCGTCGCCGCGGTGACCCGCGGCCTGGAGGGGAAGGAGATGACGGACTTCACGGAGCTTTCCGAGGCGGGGGCCGTGGCGTTCTCCGACGACGGCAAACCCGTGGCCAGCGCCCTCCTGATGCGGCGCGCCATGGAGTACGCCAGGCCGTTCGGGTATCTCATCATGACACACTCCGAGGACCCGGAACTCGCGGAGGGAGGCGCGGCGCACGAGGGATGGACCGCGCAGAGACTCGGCCTCCCCGGAATCCCAGCGGCGGCGGAGGATATCGCCATCGCACGGGAGATCCTCCTCGCCCGCCAGACGGGAGGGCGCGTGCACATCCAGCACATCAGCACCCGGATGGGCGTGGATCTCCTGAGGATGGCCAAGCGGGCCGGCCTCGCGGTCACCGGCGAGACCGCGCCGCAATATTTCACCCTGACCGATGCAGCCCTCGAGGGGTACGACACGAACGCGAAGATGAACCCGCCCCTGAGAGGCGAGGAGGACCGGATGGCCATCCTCGAGGGGATCCTTGACGGGACCATCGACGCCGTGGCAAGCGACCACGCCCCCCACGAGGATTACGTCAAGCGGTGCGAGTTCGTCGCCGCCGCCAACGGGATCATCGGCCTGCAGACGTCCCTCCCCCTGACCCTCGCCCTGCTGGCGGGCGGGAAGGTTTCCCCTTCCCGTGCGGTCGACCTGCTCTCCGCCGGGCCCGCGCGGCTCCTCTCCCTGAAGGGGAAGGGAACGCTTGCACCCGGGGCGGACGCCGACGTGACGGTGGTGGACCCCGACGCGGAGTGGGAGTTCCGCAAGGAGGACATCCTCTCCAAATCGAGGAACAGCCCGTTCATCGGGTGGAAGCTGCGGGGCCGTGCGGCGGTCACGATCTGCGGCGGCCGGATCCGCCATTCCTGCCAGTCCGGGATCGATACCGATGGCTGAGAGGAAAGCCGTCCTCGCCCTGGCCGACGGCACCGTGTACGAAGGGACGTCCTTCGGGTACGAAGGGGAGAGCGGCGGCGAGGTCGTCTTCAACACCAGCATGACGGGGTACCAGGAGGTCCTAACCGACCCTTCCTACAAGGGGCAGATCGTCACGATGACGTACCCCGAGATCGGCAACACCGGAGTCAACCCGGAAGACGTGGAGTCCAACCGCCCCTGGGTGGAGGGGTTCGTCGTGCGGGAGGCGTGGAGACCCCCGTCGAGCTGGCGTCACGTGGAGTCGCTCGACGGCTACCTGCGCCGGTACCACATCTGCGGGATCGCCGGGATCGACACCCGCGCGCTCACGCGCCGCCTCCGGGACGGCGGATCCCAGATGGCGGTGATCTCCGCAGTGGACCTCGATCCGGAACGCCTCTCGCGGAGGGCCCGGGACCTGCCGTCGATCGTCGGCCGCGACCTGGTCCGGGAAGTCACCACCGACCGCGTCCTCCATTGGGACACCGGAGACTGGGACCTGGAGAAAGGATACCTCCCCGCATCCGAATACCGGGACCGGTTTGGCCGCGTGCCCCGGATCGTCGCGGTGGACTACGGAATCAAGCAGAACATCCTCCGGATGATGGTGGCCAACGGGTTCGACGTGACCGTCGTCCCCGCCTCCACGACGGCGGAGGAGATCCTCGCCCGGAAACCGGACGGCGTCTTCCTGTCCAACGGACCGGGGGATCCCGAAGGGGTGCCGTACGCCGTCGAGGCGGCCCGGAAGGTTCTCGGGAAGGTCCCGGTGTTCGGCATCTGCCTCGGGCACCAGATCATGGGGCTCGCGCTGGGGGGGAGGACCTTCAAGCTGAAATTCGGCCACCACGGGTGCAACCAGCCGGTGAAGGACCTCGCCACGGGAAAGGTGGAGATCACCAGCCAGAACCACAACTTCTCCGTGGACGCCGACTCGCTGGGGAATGCGGCGCGGATCACCCACGTGAACCTGAACGACCGGACGGTCGAGGGGCTCTCCGTCCCCTCCATGCGCTGCTTCTCCGTGCAGTACCACCCGGAGGCGTCCCCGGGGCCGCACGACTCGCGCTACCTCTTCACCCGGTTCCACCGGTTCCTGCTGGGCGAGGAGGAACTCTAGTTGCCGCAATCCGCCTCTCACAATCCTTTGATGAGAGACCCATTTCCGCGGGGTGACGCAGCGGGGGGTTCCTCGCAGCGGCGTATGGAGCGAGGCGGAGATTGCGTCGAGCGGAATCGCAGCGAGCGGGCGAAGGTCGCGAGCGTAGCGGAGAGGAAGCCCCCCGCGAGGAACCCCGCGGCGAAAAATATCCCGGCGACACGGATTGATGCGGCACTGGCGTCGTGCCGACTGTGCCCCCGGGAGTGCGGCGTCGACCGTCTCGCCGGCGAGCGGGGATTCTGCAGGGCGGGCGCGGTCGCCCGGGTGGCCGCCGTCTCCGTCCATCACGGGGAGGAGCCGCCGATCTCCGGGACGCGCGGGTCCGGCACGGTGTTCTTCAGCCACTGCAACATGGCGTGCCGCTTCTGCCAGAACTACCCGATCAGCCAGATGGGGAACGGCAGGGACATGGATGCGGAGACGCTGGCGGGGGAGCTGATGCGGCTCCAGGCAAAGGGGGCGCACAACGTGAACTTCGTGACCCCGACCCCGCATGCCACCCACCTCGTCGAGGCGGTGCTGCGGGCCCGCGTGCGCGGATTCTCGATCCCCGTGGTGTACAACACGAACGGATACGACTCTCTCGAGGCGCTCGAACTGCTCGACGGCGTCGTCGACATCTACCTCCCCGACGCGAAATACCGCTCCGTCGAACTTTCCTCCGAACTCTCCGGCACACCCGGCTACGTGACCGGAAACGACGCCGCCATCGCCGCGATGGTGCGGCAGGTCGGGTTCCTCTCGGAAGGGAAAGACGGAATCGCCGTCCGGGGGGTGATGGTCCGGCACCTCGTCCTCCCGGGGCGGGTGGGGGAGACGGAAGCCGTGCTCGCCCGCCTCGCGGGAACGTTCGGGCCCGACCTGCCTCTGTCGCTGATGGGGCAATATTTCCCGGCCTGGAAGGCCCCCCGGATGCCGGGTCTCGACCGGAAACTTACGGGGAGGGAGTACGCCCGCGCGGTGGCGGCGGCCGAGCGGCTCTCCTTCTCGAACGTATTCATCCAGGAGCAATAGTGCCCAAGCGGACCGACCTGAAGAAGATCCTGCTGATCGGCTCCGGGCCGATCATCATCGGCCAGGCGTGCGAGTTCGACTACTCCGGCACGCAGGCGTGCAAGGCGCTGAAGGAGGAGGGGTACACGGTCGTCCTCGTCAACAGCAACCCGGCGACGATCATGACCGACACAGACTTCGCCGACCGCACCTACGTGGAGCCGATCACCCCGGAGATCGTGGCGAAGATCATCGAGCGGGAGCGCCCCGACGCCCTGCTGCCGACCATCGGGGGCCAGACCGGACTGAACATCGCCGTATCCCTCCACGAGATGGGCATCCTCCGGAAATTCGGCGTGGAGCTGATCGGGGCGAGCTTCGACGCCATCCAGAAGGCGGAGGACCGGGACCTGTTCCGCAAGGCGATGGAGAAGCTCGGCCTCGTCGTCCCCCGCTCGGGGTACATCCGGTCCCTCGAAGAGGCGCTCCGGGTCATTTCGGAAATCGGCTACCCCGCCATCATCCGCCCCTCCTTCACCCTCGGCGGCACCGGCGCGGGGATCGCCTACAACCGGGAGGAGTTCGAGGAGGGGATCCGCTGGGCGCTGGACGCCTCCCCGAAACGGACCGTCCTCGTCGAGCAGTCGGTCATCGGGTGGAAGGAGTTCGAGCTCGAGGTGATGCGGGACCTGGCGGACAACGTGGTCATCATCTGCTCCATCGAGAACCTCGACCCGATGGGGGTCCACACGGGGGATTCGATCACGGTGGCGCCCGCCCAGACCCTCACCGACAAGGAGTACCAGTTGATGCGCAACGCGGCGCTGCGCATCATCCGGGAGATCGGCGTGGACACGGGGGGGAGCAACATCCAGTTCGCCGTGCACCCCGACACTGGGGAGATGGTGGTCATCGAAATGAACCCCCGCGTCTCCCGCTCCTCCGCGCTGGCTTCCAAGGCGACGGGGTTCCCCATCGCCAAGATCGCCGCGAAGCTTGCCGTAGGATACACGCTCGACGAGATCCCCAACGATATCACCCGCGTGACGCCCGCGTCTTTCGAACCCACCATCGACTACGTGGTGACCAAGATCCCGCGCTTCACTTTCGAGAAGTTCCCCCAGACCGAGGACGTGCTGGGTACCCAGATGAAATCGGTCGGGGAGGTCATGGCGATCGGGCGTACCTTCAAGGAGTCCCTCCAGAAGGCGCTCCGCTCCCTGGAGACCGGCGTGTACGGCTTCGAGGAGCGCCTGCCGCCCCGGGACGCAGCGAACCGGACGGCACGGTGGAAGATCGTCGAGGGACGCCTGAGAAAGCCGAACTCCGAGCGGCTCCTCTACATCGGCGAGGCGTTCCGGGACGGGTGGACGGTGGCCGAGGTCCGGGCCCTCACGGGGATCGATCCCTGGTTCCTCGAGAACATCCGGCAGATCGTCGACATGGAGGGCGAGATCCAGGCCCGCGCGAAATCGTTTCCCCCGTCCAGGACGGCGGGGACGGAGTGGGGGCCGTTCCTTCGCAGGATGAAGTCGAACGGCTTCTCCGACCGGCGACTGGCGAAGCTTCTGGCCTCCGGGGAGGACGAGGTCCGGAAAGCCCGGTACGCCGCCGGGGTGAAGGCGGTCTTCAAGCGCGTCGACACCTGCGGCGCCGAGTTCGAGGCCCACACTCCCTACCTCTACTCGACGTACGAAAGCGAAAGCGAAGGGCGTCCCACGGACAGGAAGAAGGTGGTGATCCTGGGCGGCGGTCCGAACCGGATCGGGCAGGGGATCGAGTTCGACTACTGCTGCGTCCACGGAGTCTTCGCGCTGCGCGAGGAGGGATTCGAGACGATTATGGTGAACTGCAACCCGGAGACGGTCTCCACCGACTACGACACCTCCGACCGCCTCTATTTCGAGCCCCTCACCAAGGAGGACGTCCTTGCCATCGTCGAGGACGAAAAGCCCGCAGGGGTGATCGTCCAGTTCGGGGGGCAGACGCCGCTGAAGCTCGCCGTCCCGCTGGAGAAGGAAGGGGTGCCGATCCTGGGGACGTCGCCGGACAGCATCGACCGGGCGGAAGACCGGGAACGGTTCGCGGAGCTCCTCACCCGCCTCGAGCTGCGGCAACCGCCCAACGGGATCGCCCGCTCCACGACGGAGGCGGTCGGGATCGCGGCACGCATCGGATACCCGGTCCTCCTGCGGCCGTCGTATGTCCTCGGCGGGCGTGCGATGGAGATCGTCCACGACGAGGAGGGGGTGCGGAAATACCTCACCCACGCCGTCTCCGCCTCCGAAGAGCGCCCCGTCCTGGTGGACCGGTTCCTCGAGGATGCCATCGAGATAGACGTGGACGCCATCTCCGACGGAGAGACCGTGGTGATCGGCGGGATCATGGAGCACATCGAGGAAGCGGGGGTCCACTCGGGCGACTCCGCCTGCTCCCTGCCGCCGCACTCCATCGGGCGGGAGACGATCGCGGAAATCGCCCGGCAGACCCGGGCCCTGGCGAAGGACCTCGCGGTGGTTGGGCTGATGAACGTCCAGTTCGCCATCCAGAAGGGGGAGATCTTCATCCTGGAGGTGAACCCGCGGGCATCGCGGACGGTCCCGTTCGTCAGCAAGGCGATCGGGGTGCCCCTGGCGAAGCTCGCCGCGAAGGTCATGGCGGGGCGGAAACTCCGCGACCTGGGATTTACGGAAGAGATCGTGCCGGGGCACGTATGCGTGAAGGAGGCGGTATTCCCCTTCATCAAGTTTCCGGACGTCGACACCCTGCTGGGGCCGGAGATGAAATCCACCGGCGAAGTGATGGGGATCGACGCGCGGTTCGGCACCGCCTTCGCCAAGGCGCAGATCGCCGCCGGGATGAACCTGCCCCGGTCGGGGAAGGTTTTCGTGAGCGTGCGGGACGAGGACAAGGAGGGGGTCATCTCCGCCGCCCGGATGCTCCACGGGTGCGGCTTCTCGGTCGTCGCCACCCGGGGGACGGCCGAGTACCTGTCGGGACGGGGGGTGCCGGCGACGCCGGTGCTCAAGGTCACCGAAGGGCGTCCCCACGTGGCCGATCTCATCAAAAACGGGGAGATCGCCATGGTGATCAACACCCCCCTCGGGGCGCAGTCCAAAGCCGACTCATACTACATCCGGCGCGCGTCCCTGATGTACAACGTCCCGTACTTCACCACCCTCGCCGCCGCGCGCGCCGTCGCCCACGCGATCTCCGACCTGATCGCCGACGAGCTGTCCGTCCGGAGCCTCCAGGAGTACCACGGGACGCCCCGGGAAGCTCCTCCCGGAGCCCGGTGACCGCGCCACACCCCATCCAGTACGTGAAGGGGGTGGGCCCCCGGCTCGCCGAAAAATTCGCGTGCCGCGGCATCCGGACGGCGCAGGACGCACTGTACTTCTTCCCGAAGGGGTACGAGGACCGCAGGAGGGTGGTTCCCGTGCGGGAGCTTTCCGCAGGGATGACCGTGCCCGTCCGGGGGAAGATCCTCTCCGTCCAGGGCTCAGGGCGGGCTTATCAGAGTCATCGACCTGTTGGTCGAGGACCCCGGACGTTCGAAGTCGTGATCGCGGACGGGACCGGCCGGATCGCCGCGAAATGGTTCCGGTTCCACCCCACCCTCGTGGACCGTTTCCGCGTCGGGGAGACCGTGACGCTGTGCGGAACGGTCCGCATCTTCCGGTTCTTCCCGGAGATGCACCACCCCGAGATCCTCCACGGAGAGGAGTCGGCGGACCCGGTGAACTTCGGCCGTATCGTCCCCGTGTATCCCGAAGTGGAAGGGATACCCCCCCGCATCCTCCGGAAGATCCAGTGGGAGGTCGTCACCCGTCACGCGGACCGGGAAGCCGAATTCTTTCCGTCCTGGATCCTGGAAAAGGCCGGCGTTCCACCCCTCCACGAATCCCTTCCGGCCATCCACTTCCCGCGGGACGACGCGGACGCGGCGCGTTTCCGGGATTTCTCCTCGCCGCAACAGAGGCGCCTCGTGTTCGGAGAACTCTTCGCCCTCCAGTGGGCCATGGCGAGACGTCGCGCAGGTATGGAGCGTGAGTCGGCGATACCCTTGCCGTGGGACCGGGACATCGTGGGCGAGATCAAGCGGCGCTTGCCGTTCGATCTGACCGGCGCCCAGCGCAGGGTGGTGAACGAGATCCTCAAGGACATGGGGAATTCCCACCCGATGCACCGGCTGCTCCAGGGAGACGTGGGGAGCGGGAAGACGATCGTCGCCTGGATCGCCGCGATGGTTGCCTGGCGGCACGGCGTCCAGGTAGCCGTGATGGCTCCCACCGAAATTCTCGCCGAGCAGCATTTCCGCCGTTTTTCGTCCCTTTCCGGGGGTCTTGCCGCGCAGGTGGACCTGCTCTCCGCGGCCTTGCCGCCGAAGGCGCGGGAAGCGGCCCGGAAACGGATCCGGACCGGTGAAACCCACATCGCCATCGGGACGCACGCTCTGATCCAGGAGAGCGTGGAGTTCCGCAACCTCGCCCTGGGCGTCATCGACGAGCAGCACCGGTTCGGCGTCCTCCAGCGGGCGGCCCTGCGGCGGAAGGCCGCTACCGCGCCCCACCTCCTCGTGATGACCGCCACCCCCATCCCGAGGACCCTCGCCATCGCCCTGTACGGGGACCTCGACGTCTCCGTGATCGACGAGATGCCGGAGGGCCGCGTCCCGATCCGGACGCGGATCGTCCGGGAAGGGGACCGGCGGAAGGTCTTCGAGGAGATGCGGCGGGAGCTCGACCAGGGAGGGCGTGCGTACGTCGTCCTCCCGCTGGTGGAGGAGTCCGAGAAGATCGCACTGAGGGACGCCACCCGGACGGCGGACCGGATCCGGGAGGCGTTTCCGGACATCGGGGTCGGGCTCCTCCACGGGAGGATGAAGGGAGAAGAGAAGGAGGGTACGATGCGCCGCTTCAAGGAGGGGGCGCTTCGGATCCTCGTCTCCACGACGGTCGTCGAAGTAGGAATCGACGTGCCCGAAGCCACGATGATCGTGATCGAGCACGCCGAACGGTTCGGCCTCTCCCAGCTCCACCAGCTTCGGGGACGGGTCGGGCGTGGAAGCCGCGCCTCGTCCTGCTTCCTGATGGTGGGGGACGCACAGGGGGAGGAGGCGGCCGCGCGCCTCGCCATCCTGGAACGCACGACGGACGGCTTCCGTCTGGCGGAGGAGGACCTGAAGATCCGGGGGCCGGGAGATTTCGCGGGGGTCCGGCAGTCCGGGATCCCCGACCTCGTCTTCGCCGACCTCGTGCGGGACGCGGGGATGCTCCAGGTGGCGAAGGAGTTGTCGGAGGAACTCCACCGCCGCGACCCGGATCTGTCCACGAAAGACCACGAGGGAATCCGCCGCTTCCTCGTGCGGCGGGGTAGCGGGGTGGTGGAAAACGCGGGATGAGGCCCCGATACGGGCTCCGCACCGCCGGGGCAAATTGACTTGGCCCGGGCGATTCATTAGCATATCCAATTACCTTTACAGGAGATTCCCATGGAACAGTTCCCGAGGATCCAGCGGCTGCCCCCATACGTGTTCGCCGTCGTCACCGAGCTCAAGTCGAAGATGCGCCGCGCCGGGGAGGACATCATCGATCTCGGGATGGGGAACCCCGACCTCCCCACGCCCAAGCACATCGTCGAGAAGCTGATCGAGGCGGCGAGGAATCCCAGGAACCACCGGTACTCCCTGTCCCGCGGCATCCCGAAACTGCGACTGGCCATCTGCAACTGGTACAAGCGGAAGTACGGAGTGACCCTGGACCCCGACACCGAGGCGATCGCCACGATCGGGGCGAAGGAAGGGATCTCCCACCTGGTGCTGGCCACGATGGGACCCGGCGACATCGCGCTGGTCCCGAGCCCGACGTACCCGATCCACAACTACTCGGTGATCATCGCCGGGGCGGACGTGCGCTCCATCTCCCTCACCAGCGGGGAGGGGGATTTCCTGGACCGCGTGGAGCGCGCCATGAAGACGCTGTGGCCGCGCCCGAAGATGATGATCATCTCCTTCCCGCACAACCCGACAACGGAGGTGGTGGAACTCGATTTCTTCCGGCGGGTTGTCGCATTCGCGAAGGAGCACGGCATACTGGTCGTCCACGACCTGGCGTACGCGGATCTCGTTTTCGACGGGTACAAGGCCCCTTCCATCCTCCAGGTGCCGGGCGCCAAGGACGTGGCGGTGGAGCTGTACTCCATGTCGAAGGGGTACTCGATGCCCGGCTGGCGGGTCGGGTTCGTCGTCGGGAACAAGCGGATGGTCGGCGCGCTGACGCGGATCAAGAGCTATCTCGATTACGGGATGTTCCAGGCGATCCAGATCGCCGCCACCGTCGCGCTGAACGGCCCCAACCGGGTCGTGGACGAGGCGGTGGAGGTGTACCGGAAGCGGCGGGACTGCCTCGTGGACGGCTTCGCCCGCATCGGCTGGGAATTCGAAAAGCCGAAGGGGACGATGTTCGTATGGGCGCCGCTCCCGGAACCGTTCCGTGCGATGGGGTCCCTCGAGTTCTCCAAGCACCTCCTCACCCACGCCAAGGTCGCGGTGTCGCCGGGGATCGGGTTCGGCGAGCACGGGGAGGGTTTTGTCCGCTTCGCCCTCGTGGAGAACGAGCACCGGATCCGCCAGGCCATCCGGGGCGTCAAGACGATGTTCCAGGCGCCCGCCAGAGTGCGGGCACGATGAACTCCCAACGGAAGGAGATCGGTGTCGGCGTCGTAGGGTTCGGTACCGTCGGCACCGGGACCGTCCGGCTCCTCCTCGAGAACGCCGAGCACCTGCGCAAGCGCGTCGGGATCCCCATCCGGCTGGTCCGGGTGGCGGACCTCGATCTGTCCCGCGACCGCGGGATCCGCCTTCCGGAGGGGGTGCTGGTATCCGACGGGATGCAGGTCGCCGGGGACCCCGCCGTCCAGATCGTGGTGGAGCTGGTCGGCGGCACAGGGGCGGCGAAGGACTACCTCCTGGCGGCCGTGAAAAACGGGAAGTCCGTCGTCACGGCGAACAAGGCGCTCCTCGCCGAGTGCGGTCCGGAGATCCTGAAGGCGGTGGTCTCCGCGGGCGTTGACATCGGATTCGAGGCCAGCGTCGGAGGAGGGATCCCCATCATCCGGACGTTGCGGGAAGGACTGGCGGCGAACCGGATTCGCGCGATCTTCGGCATCATCAACGGGACGTGCAATTACATCCTCTCCCGCATGACAAGGGAAGGGCGGCCCTTCGCGGATGTCCTCGAGGAGGCCCAGAAGACCGGCCTGGCGGAGGCCGATCCGTCCTTCGACGTGGACGGGATCGACACGGCCCACAAGCTGGCGATCCTTGTCTGGCTCGCAACGGGCGGCCACGTCCCCCTCAAGGAGATCTTCGTGGAGGGGATCCGGGAAATCGCGCCGCAGGACATCGCCTTCGCGAAGGAGTTCGGGTACACGATCAAGCTGCTCGCGATCGCGAAGGAGAAAGGGACCGGGATCGAGGTCCGGGTCCATCCCACGATGATCCCGTCGCACTACCTCCTCGCCACCGTCGACGGTGCGAACAACGCCGTCTACGTGAAAGGGGATTTCGTAGGCTCCTCCCTGTCGGTGGGGCAGGGGGCGGGGATGCTGCCCACCGCCTCCGCCGTGGTGAGCGACGTGATCGAGATCGCCAGGAACCTCCGCAAGGGATCGTCCGGGCGGATCCCGCCTAGCGGCTTCTTCCTCTCGGACCCGGCGGCGCGGATCGAGGTGGCCCCATTCCACCAGGTGTCATGCGAGTATTACCTCCGGATCCACGTGGTGGACAGGCCGGGCGTCCTCTCCCGGATCGCGGGAGTCCTCGGCCACCACCAGATCAGCATCTCCTCCGTGCTCCAGAAGGGGCGGGGGGAGAGCGCCGTGCCGATCTTCATCGTCACCCACCGCGCGAAGGAGAGCGACATGCGGTCGGCCCTCGCCGAAGTGGACCGGCTTCCCGACGTACTCGACCGGACCCGGATGATCCGGATCGAAAACAACCTGTAAAAGGGGCCCCGACGCGATGCACTGGGAAGGGATCATCCGCCACTACCGGCGCTTCTTCACCCCGGTCCCGGAGGAGTGCGTCATCACCCTCCTCGAGGGGAACACTCCGCTGATCCCCGCGCCGGTCCTTGCCCGCCAAATCGCTCCGGGGACGGAAATATTCCTCAAGTACGAAGGTCTCAACCCTACGGGATCCTTCAAGGACCGGGGGATGACGATGGCGGTCTCGAAGGCGAAGGCAGACGGCGCAGGCTCCGTCATCTGCGCCTCCACGGGGAACACCTCCGCATCCGCCGCCGCATACGCGACCCGCGCGGGGATGAATGCGTTCGTCCTCATCCCGGAGGGGAAGATCGCGCTGGGGAAACTCTCCCAGGCGATGATCCACGGGGCGCAGGTCCTCCAGGTGCTGGGGAATTTCGACGAGGCGCTGACCCTCGTGAAGGAGATCTCGGAGAAATATCCCGTCACGCTCGTGAACTCCCTGAACCCGTTCCGGATCGAGGGGCAGAAATCCGCCGCCTTCGAGATCGTGGACGCGCTGGGCGACGCACCCGACTACCACGTCCTCCCGGTGGGAAACGCCGGCAACATCACCGCGTACTGGGCGGGGTACAAGGATTACCACGCCGCGGGGAACGCCGGGCGGCTCCCGAAGATGCTCGGCTGGCAGGCGGAGGGGGCGGCCCCGATCGTCCGGGGCGCGCCGGTGAAAAAGCCCGAAACCGTGGCGACCGCCATCCGGATCGGGAACCCCGCCTCCTGGAAGCAGGCCGAAGCCGCGCGGGACGAGTCCGGCGGACTCATCCGGATGGTGAGCGACGCGGAGATCCTGGATGCCTACAAGCTGGTGGCCGAGACGGAAGGGGTCTTCTGCGAGCCCGCCTCCGCGGCGTCCATCGCCGGCGTGGTAAAATTGGGCCGCGACGGTTTTTTCCGGGCGGGCCAGCGGCTCGTGTGCACCCTCACCGGCCACGGGCTGAAGGACCCGGACAACGCCATCGCGCAGTCCGTCGCGCCCGTGACGATCCCCCCGACCCTGGCGGACGTCCTCAAGGTCCTCGGTTTCTGAGGAAGGAGACATCGATGGGCACCAAGTACCTCATCCTGATCGGCGACGGGATGGCCGACTGGCCGATCCCGTCGATCGGGGACCGGACGCCACTGGAGGCGGCGGAGAAGCCGAACATGGACTTCATGGCGTCCCACGGGGCGATCGGGATGGTCCAGGTCGTGCCCAAGGAGATGTACCCGGGGAGCGACGTCTCCAACCTGAGCATCCTGGGGTACGATCCCGCGTCCGTCTACACGGGCCGCTCCCCGCTGGAGGCCGCTTCCATCGGCATCACTCTCGCCCCGGACGACGTGGCGGTCCGGTGCAACGTGGTGGCGCTGAAGAACGACGGGGCCGACTCCGAGATGGAGGATTTCTCCGCGGGCCACATCGCCACCGCGGAGGCGGCGCAGCTGCTCGCATCCCTCCAGGAGAAGGTCGCGGACAAGGGGGTCCGGTTCCACACGGGGGTCTCGTACCGGCACCTCATGGTGTGGCCCGGCGGAAACGACGGCGTCCTGACGACACCCCCCCACGACATCCACGGGAAGAAGATCACGGAGTACCTCCCGAAGGGGGACGGCGCGGAACTGCTTCTGACCATCATGGAGATTTCCCGGGAGGTCTTCGCGGACCACCCGGTGAACCGCCGGCGCGCGGCGGAAGGAAAGCGCCCCGGAAACTCCGTGTGGCTGTGGGGGCAGGGGAAGGCGCCCCGGATCCCCACCTTGCAGGAGAGGTACGGCCTGTCGGGCTCCGTGGTGGCCGCAGTCGATCTCATCAAGGGGATCGGGATCTACGCGGGCCTTTCCGTGATCAACGTACCGGGGGCCACGGGGTACATCGACACGAACTACCGGGGGAAGATGGAAGCGGCGCTGCGGGAGCTGGAGACCAAGGACTTCGTCCTCATCCACGTGGAGGCCCCCGACGAGGCGGGGCACAACGGCAACGTGCAGGAGAAGATCCGGGCAATCGAGCGGATCGACCGGGAAATGCTCGGGCCGATCCTCGGAAGAGCGCGGGAGAAGGGGGACCTGAAGATCCTCCTGCTGCCGGACCACCCGACGCCGGTCGCCATACGGACCCACGCGCAGGAACCGGTCCCCTTCGTCTTCTACCCGGCGCCCGCCGGCCTTTCGACGCACCCTGGAAAGCGGTACACCGAAGCGGACGCCCGCGCCTCGGGCCAGTTCGTCCCGGCCGGGACGCTGCTGATCGGGCACCTGCTCTCCTGAGAGGCCGGCCCGCGTGGAGCACGTCGCCGACGTACGCGTGATCTACGGGGACACCGACGCCGCGGGGATCGCCTATTACGGGAACTACCTTCGGTGGTTCGAGGTCGGCCGGGCCGAACTGATGCGGCGGAAGGGATTCTCCTACCGCGACGTGATGGAACGGGACGGCGTCCTGCTCCCCGTGATCGAGGCCGGAGCCTCGTACCACGCCTCGGCGCGATACGACGACGTGCTCCGGATCCACGCGGAGATCCGGGCGGTCGCGGGGGTCCGGCTGATTTTCGGGTACCGGATCGAGCGGGAGGACGGCACACTGCTGGTGACGGGTCACACCGTGCACGCCTTCACCCGTCTGAACGGCAAACCCGTCCGGCCGCCGGCGGCGTTCCGGGAGCTTTCGGGATCGGATTAGTCAACTCCGGGGGAAGGGGGAACAGGGCGTGGAACGAAATCTGGCCATGGAAGTCGTCCGGGTTACGGAGGCCGCCGCGCTGGCGGCGGCGCGGCTGATGGGCCGAGGGGACAATATGGCGGCGGACCAGGCGGCGGTCACGGCGATGCGGAAGGCCCTGAACTACGTTCAGTTCAAGGGGCGCGTCGTCATCGGCGAGGGGGAGCGGGACGAGGCGCCGATGCTCTACATCGGGGAGGAGGTCGGGGCGGCGGAGTCCCCGCGGGTGGACATCGCCGTCGACCCCCTCGAGGGGACGAGCATCGTGGCGTCGGGCGGAAACAACGCCCTCGCCGTGATCGCCATAGCGGAGGAGGGAGGGTTCCTCCACGCCCCGGACACCTACATGCAGAAGATCGCCGTGGGCCCGAGGGCCCGCGGGACGATCGACATCACCGCCTCCCCGACGGAAAACCTGCGGCGCATTGCAAAGGCGCTGAAGGCGTACGTGGAGGATCTGTGCGTGGTCATCCTCGACCGGCCGCGCCACCAGGAACTGATCCGGGAGTGCCGCGAGGCGGGCGCCCGGATCAAGCTGATCGGCGACGGCGACGTGGCGGGAGCGATCGCGACGTCGAAAGAGGGGTCCGGAGTGGACGTCCTCATGGGGACCGGCGGCGCACCGGAGGGTGTGCTCGCGGCAGCGGCGTTGAAATGCATGGGCGGCGACTTCCAGGGGGTCCTCAAGTTCCGGAACAAGGAGGAGATCGAGCGGGCGAAGACGATGGGGGTGACGGACCTGAACCGCGTGTACTCCCTCGAGGACCTGGCCCGGAGCGACGTCATGTTCGCCGCCACCGGGGTCACCTTCGGAGACTACCTGCAGGGCGTGCGGTTCTTCAGCGGGGGAGCATACACCCAGTCCGTTGTCCTGCGGTCCCGTTCCCGCACATCCCGGATAATCGACACGACCCACTACTTCGAGTTCAAGCCGAAGTACGATTAGGAAACCGGGGGATGGCGAAGGAAGGGGTCGCCGCGGCGACGGGACGGATCGAAATCGACTTCGAGCGATGCAAGGCGTGCGAACTGTGCGTGCCCGCCTGCCCGAAGTCGTGCATCGAGATGGGCGGGAGTTTCAACCGGCAGGGGTACGCGGCGGCCGTGTTCGCGCGTCCCGACGACTGCACGGGGTGCGCGATCTGCGCGGAGACGTGCCCCGACGTCTGCATCCGGGTGTGGCGATGAACGGGACCGCGACGGGCGAGGCCCTGCGGCTCCTGACGAAGGGGAACGAGGCGATCTGCCTGGGCGCGATCGCTGCAGGGTGCCGGCACTACTACGGGTACCCGATCACGCCGCAGAACGACATCCCGGAATACATGGCGGCGCGGCTCCCCGCCATCGGCGGAACCTTCCTGCAGGCCGAGAGCGAGGTGGCCACGATCAACTTCCTCCTCGGCACCGCCGCCTCCGGGAAACGGGTGATGACCTCCTCGTCGGGCCCCGGCATCTCCCTGATGCAGGAGGGGCTCTCCTACATGGCGGGTTCGGAGCTTCCGGCCGTGATCGTCAACATCTCCCGCTCGGGGCCGGGACTCGGCGGAATCGCCCCGTCGCAGGGGGATTACTTCCAGGCGGTCAAGGGAGGCGGGCACGGCGGATACCGGCTCATCGTGCTGGCGCCCCACTCGGTGCAGGAGATGTACTCCCTCACCATGCTGGCGTTCGACCTCGCGGACAAGTACCGCAATCCGGTTTTTCTGCTGGGGGACGCCATCATCGGCCAGATGAAGGAACCGTTCGTCCCCACCCCGTACGACGCGTCTTTCCCGCAGGAGAAGCCGTGGGCGCTCACGGGGTGCAGGGGGCGGGAGCGGCAGAACCTGAAGTCGCTGTACCTGAAGGACAACGCGATCGAGGTCCACAACTGGAAGCTCCACGGGAAATACGAGGCGATGCGCCAGACGGAGGCGCGCGCCGAGTCGTATCTCCTTTCCGGCGCGAAGATCGCGGTCGTCGCCTTCGGGACGGCGGCCCGGGTGAGCAAGACGGCGATCCAGTGGGCCCGGAAAGAGGGCATCCCGGCCGGCATGCTGCGGCCGATCACCCTCTTCCCGTTTCCGGAGCGGGAGGTGCAGGAAATCGCCCGGACCGCGGACAGGCTGCTCGTTGTCGAGATGAACACGGGCCAGATGGTGGAGGACGTGAAGATCTGCACTCCACACCACGATAAAATCGGGTTCTTCGGAAAGCCGTGCGCCATGCCGACGCCCGAGGAGATCCTCGACCGGATCCGGGCGCTTGCGGGGAGGAAGGGATGAAACCGGACGCGAAGCCGCAATTCACGAAGGCCGTTTTCGAACGGCCCCGCAGCCTCGTGGACGTGAAGACCCACTTTTGCCCGGGGTGCCACCACGGGACGATCCACCGCATCGTGGCGGAGTGCATCGACCGGTACGGCGTTCGGGAGAACACGGTCGGCGTGGCGTGCGTCGGCTGTTCGGTCTTCCTGTACGACTACATCGACGTGGACGTGGTGGAGGCCCCCCACGGGCGGGCGCCCGCCGTGGCCACGGGAGTCAAGCGGGCCCAGCCTGACCGGTTCGTCTTCACCTACCAAGGGGACGGCGACCTCGCGGCCATCGGCACCTCGGAGGTCGTCCACGCGGCGAACCGGGGTGAGAACCTGACCGTGATCTTCGTGAACAACACCACCTACGGGATGACGGGCGGGCAGATGGCCCCCACCACGATGCTCGGGCAGAAAACCTCCACCTCCCCCTACGGCCGGGACTTCCGGGGAGACGGCTACCCGATCAAGATGGCGGAGCTGCTGGCCGGCCTCGAGGGAACCGCCTACTCCGCACGGGTCGCGGTGTCCACACCCGCCCAGATCCGGAAGGCCAGGGAGTCGGTCCGCAAGGCGTTCGAGATGCAGCTCAACGGGATGGGGTTCTCCATCGTCGAGTTCCTCTCCACCTGCCCGACGAACTGGGGGATGAAGCCGCTGGACGCCCAGAAGCGGGTCCTGGGGGAGATGTCGGAATATTTCCCGCTCGGGGTCTTCAAGGAGAGGAAACAGGCGGACTTCGCATGACCACCGACATCATCATGGCCGGCTTCGGCGGGCAGGGGATCCTGATGATCGGCAACCTCCTGGCGCTGGCGGCGATGGAGGAGGGGAGGCACGTCACCTACTTCCCGGCGTACGGCGTGGAGATGCGTGGGGGCACGGCGAACTGCACCGTCGTCATCTCCGACGAGGAGATCGGGTCCCCCGTCGTGGGGCGCCCGAAATCCCTCCTCATCATGAACGGGCCGTCCCTGGAGAGGTTCCTCCCTTCGATGGCGCCGGGGGGGGACCTGATCATCAACAGCTCCCTGGTGGATGCGTCGATGGTGAACCGCAACGACGTGCGGCTGCTCTCCGTCCCGGCGGACGAGATCGCCCGGAACGTCATCGGGAGCCGGCAGATGGCGTCGATGGTCGCGCTCGGGGCGTATGTGGCCCGCACAGGGGTCGTGAGACTCGATACGCTGAACGACTGCCTCCCGAAGGTCATCTCGAAGAAGTACGAGAAGTTCATCCCGCTCAACGTCAACGCCTTGAAGGAGGGGGCCGCCCTTGCCGGAATACACGCGTGACGAGACGATGGACGACGTCCTGGCGAAAGTTGCAAAGGAGTCGGGGGACCGCGAGGAGCCCGGGAAGAAAGGCGAGATCCCGGTGGGGGAGAACGTACGGAAGTTCCGCGAGGCGGCCGGGCTGACGGTGCAGCAGTTCGCGGAGAGGACCGGCTTCTCCGCCGCGCTGCTGGCACAGGTGGAGAACCGGATGGTATCCCCGTCGCTGGGAACCCTCGTCAAGATCGCCAACGCCTTCGACACCACCGTGTCCGCGTTCCTCGGCGGGAAGGAGGAGCGGGAGTTCTCCATCGTACGGAAGGAGGAACGCGCCGTCGTCTCCCGCGTGGGGCTGAAGGAAGGCGGGAAGTCCCCCTACACATACGAGTCCCTGGGTTCCGGGAAGGCGGGGCGGAAGATGGAGCCGTTCCTCGTCCGACTGCAGCCCCTCTCCGAACCCCCCAGGGCGCGCAGCACCCACGACGGGGAGGAGTTCCTGTACGTCCTGTCAGGGAAGATCGAGGTGTGCCTCGGGGCCCTCTCCGACATCCTGGAGGAGGGAGACAGCATCTATTACGATTCCACGATTCCCCACCACGTCCACTCCGCGGATGCCCGGGAAGCGCTGATCCTCGCGGTGATCCACGCGGGCTAGTCCCCGGTGAGCGGCCCCGCTCCGGAACTGGCGTTCCGGTTCGCCGCCCGGATCGTCGCCGATCCCGCGCACGCCGTCGGGTTGTGGAGGTCGGTGACGGGGTGCAAGGCCGTGGGGTGCGTGCCCCCGATCCCCGTACCCGAGATCCTTCACGCCGCCGGACTTCTCCCCGTATCGTTGGCCGTCCGGAAAATTCCCGGTTCGCTGTGGTCCTGCGTAGACGCATGGGTAGTCGCCCCGGGCGATCCGCCGTTGCGGGAACCTGCAACGGAGAAGGGACGGTTCGAATTCCCGACCGTACCTCCCGTCGACCTCGCAGCGGCCCTTGACCTGCTGGAATCCCTGGCGGAATGGGCGAGCCAGCTGTCCGGCCGGCCTGTGACGGAAGGAGGCCTCTGGAAGTCGGTCCGGGCATACCGCGAACGGAACGACCTTCTCTCCCTATACGAGGACCGTTCCGAAAAAGGAGACGGGCTCCCGCCGGGCGCAGCAGCGGGCGACATCGCCAGCGCAGGAAATTATCTCCCGCCGGAGGCGCATTCCCGGCTTCTCGCACAGTCGCTTCGAATCGGTTGCCCTGATACGCCGGGATCATGGAAGGAGGAGAGGGAAGACCCGCTCCTTCGCCTGGCCCGCCGGATGATGATGGATAGATGACACGCCAGTTATAGAAAGAAAAACGGTTGACAGCGAAGGGGCTAGGGGATAGTATCTTGCCAGTTAACGTAAGGTGGTAATCGTGGTTCCGCAGACCCAGGAGAACCCCTCGCAATCCTCCCCCCGTAAGGACACGTACGCCATCGGCGAACTCAGCCGGCTGGTGAACCTTTCCCAACGCACGATCCGCTACTACGAGGAGATCGGGCTGCTGCACTCGGTGCGCCGCATCGAGAACGGGAAACGGGTTTTCACCGACGGCGACGTGCGTCGCCTGAAATTCATCAACCGGCTGAAGGTGCTCGGCCTCTCGCTCGCGGAGATGGTCGAACTCGAGAAGATCTACCGGAAGCAGCGGAACAACCGCGAGATCCTTCCGAAGCTCCTCGTGATCCTCGACGAGCGCGCGGAGCAGATAGACGACCGGATCTCCCAGTTGGTCGCCCTGAGGAAGGAAATCCGGGAATACCAGCAACGCCTGCGGGAGAAAGTCCGGCTGGAAACGCCGGAACCACCCGAACAAGGGAAAGGAGAGGCCTCATGAAGGAAGCCGTCATCACCGGAGCCGCCCGAACCGCCGTCGGTTCGCTGGGAGGCAGCCTCGCGGACATCCCCGCGCCGAAGCTCGGTGCGATCGCCGTGGCCGAGGCCGTGTCGCGCGGCGGGATCCGCAAGGAGGACGTCGAACAGGTCATCATGGGGAACGTGCTGTCCGCCGGGATCGGTCAGGCCCCCGCCCGCCAGGCGGGGATCTACGCCGGCATCCCCGTGTCCGCCGGCGCGGTCACGATCAACAAGATGTGCGGCTCGGGGCTGAAGGCCGTCATGCTCGCGGCGCAATCCGTGGCGACGGACGAGTTCGACGTGGTCGTCGCCGGCGGGATGGAGTCGATGAGCCAGGCGCCCTACCTCCTGAAGAAGGCGCGCACCGGATACCGCCTCGGAAACGACACGATCTTCGACCACATGATGGTCGACGGGCTGATGGATGCCTACCAGAACATCCACATGGGGAACTGCGCCGAGCTCCTCGCAAAAGAGCGCAAGATATCCCGGGAGGACCAGGACGCGTACGCCGCATCCTCCTACACCCGGGCGCTGAACGCCATCAAGGCAGGGAAATTCACCAAGGAAATCGTGGCGGTGCCGATCCCGCAACGGAAAGGGGATCCCGTCCCGTTCCTGGTGGACGAGGAGCCCGGGCGGGGAAACGTGGCGAAGCTGCCCGAGCTCCGCGCCGTCTTCGAGAAAAGCGGCACCGTCACGGCGGGGAACGCCTCGACGATCAACGACGGGGCGGCGGCGGTCGTCGTCATGTCTTCGGAGGGTGCGAAGAAGCGGGGGATCACGCCGCTGGCGCGGATCGTCGGATACGCCACGGCGTCCCTGGAGCCGGTCTGGTTCACCGTCGCGCCGGTGGATGCCATCCGGAAGCTGTTCCAGAAGACGGGAGTAAGGAAGGAGCAGGTAGGCCTCTTCGAGATCAACGAGGCGTTCTCCGGCGTCGCGCTGGCCGCCATCCGGGAACTTGCACTGGACCCGGAGCGGGTGAACGTGAACGGGGGAGCCGTGGCTCTGGGGCACCCCATCGGCGCATCGGGAGCCAGGGTCCTAACGACGCTATTGTATGCGATGGAGGACCGGGGCGAGCGATACGGCGTGGCATCGCTGTGCATCGGCGGCGGGGAAGCGGTGGCAATGCTGGTGGAACGCTTGTAACGGTTACATTTTGTATCGGCATATAACGTATCGAAATACAAGCTTTATCGTCATTGATATTTCGGGGGGTGCTATGGCCATTTCAAGGATCGGCGTGCTCGGGGCGGGCCAGATGGGGAGCGGCATCGCCCAGGTCTCTTTGATGAGCGGGTTCCAGGTGGTGCTGGCCGACGTGTCCGACGCGGTGCTCGCGAAATCCCGGGCGGGCATAGGGAAGGGGCTCGACATCCTGGTCCGGAAGGAGAAGATCACGGAGCAGGACCGCGAGCGGATGATGGCCGGCCTCGCGACCACGACAAGCCTCGCGGAGTTCGCCGCGTGCGACTTCACGGTCGAGGCGGCCACGGAGAAGGAGGAACTCAAGCTCGACCTCTTCCGGGAACTCGACGGGGTGGTCCCCGCGGGCAGGATCCTCGCCACGAACACCTCCTCCATCCCGATCACGAAGATCGCCGCGGCGACGAAGCGCCCGGACAAGGTCGTGGGGATGCACTTCATGAACCCGGTTCCCCTCATGAAGCTGGTGGAGGTCATCCGCGGGCTGCAGACGTCGCAGGATACCTTCGTCGCCACGATGGAGCTCTCCCGGAAACTCGGGAAGGAACCGGTTCCCGCAAACGACTTCCCGGGATTCGTCGCCAACCGGATCCTGATGCCCATGATCAACGAAGCGGTCTACGCCCTCATGGAGGGGGTCGGGAAGGCGGAGGACATCGACGCCATCATGCGGATGGGGGCCAACCACCCGATGGGGCCCCTCGCCCTGGCGGACCTGATCGGGCTGGACACCTGCCTCGAGGTGCTGAACGTCCTGCAGCAGGGTCTCGGCGATCCGAAGTACCGACCTTGTCCGCTCCTCCGGAAACACGTCGATGCCGGATACCTCGGGAAGAAGACGGGACGCGGTTTCTATTCCTACGAGAAGGCGTGAGGGAGGGGCCATGTCGTACCAGAACCTGCTGGTGGAAGTCTCCGAGCGGATCGCCACGATCACCTTCAACCGCCCGAAAACGCTCAACGCGTTGAACCGGGAAACCGTGCTGGAGCTGAAAGCGGCGCTTATGGAAGTGTCTTCCCGCGACGACATGGGAGTCGTCCTCCTTACCGGGGCGGGCGGGAAGGCGTTCATCGCCGGGGCTGACATCCCGATATTCCAGCAGTTCACCGCGATGGAGGCGCTGGATTTCGCCCTCCTCGGGCAGGAGGTCCTGGGCTTCATCGAGCGGATGCCCCAGCCGGTCATCGGAGTCGTCAATGGGTTCGCCCTCGGGGGCGGGTGCGAGGTGGCGATGGCGTGCGACATGCTCATCGCCGCGGACACGGCGAAGTTCGGGCAGCCCGAGGTCAACCTGGGGATCATCCCGGGGTACGGGGGGACCCAGCGTCTGCCGCGGCTGGTGGGACGCAACGTCGCCAAGGAGCTCGTCCTCACCGGGGACATGATCACCGCCCAGCGCGCGTACGAGATCGGCCTGGTCAACCGGGTAGTCCCCGCGGCGGAACTGATGGCGACCGCCAGGGACATCGCGAAGAAGATCCTCTCCAGGGGGCCGGTGGCCGTCCGCACGGCGAAGATGGCGATGAACCGGGGGCTGGACATGGACCTGCAGAACGGCTGCGCCCTGGAGGCAAGCCTGTTCGCCGCGGGTTTCGCCACCGACGACCGCGTCGAGGGGATCGCCGCCTTCATCGGGAAACGGACGCCCGAATTCAAGGGAAAGTGACAAGGGGGGACGACGCGATGACGTTCGAGCTGACCGAAGAGCAGCGGATGATCCAGGAGACGGCGCGGAACTTCGCTGCGAAGGAGGTCCTCCCGAAGGCGGCGGAGCTCGACGAGACCGGCCGGTTCCCGGAAGAGCTCGTGCGCCAGATGGCGGAGCTCGGCTTCATGGGCGTGGCGATCCCCGAGGAGTACGGCGGCGCGGGGATGGACAACGTCTGCTACGCGATCGCGATGGAGGAGATCTCCCGTGCCTGCGCCTCCACCGGCGTGATCATGTCCGTGAACAACTCGCTGGCGTGCGACCCGATCCTCAAGTTCGGCTCGGAGGAGATCAAGCGGGAGTACCTGGTGCCGATGGCCGCCGGGAAGACCCTCGGCTGCTTCGGCCTGACGGAGCCCGGCGCCGGGTCCGACGCAGGATCCCAGAAGACGACCGCGGTGCGCGACGGCGATTTCTACGTGGTCAACGGATCGAAGAACTTCATCACGAACGCCCCCCAGGCGGACACCTGCATCCTCTTCACGATGACGGACAGGGCCAGGGCCCACAAGGGGATCACCGCCTTCGTGGTCGACATGAGGTGGAAGGGTGTCTCCCTGGGCAAGCTCGAGAAGAAGATGGGGATCAAGGCGTCCGCCACCTCCTCGATCATCCTCGAGGACGTGCGGGTGCCGGCGAAGAACCGACTCGGGAACGAGGGGGACGGCTTCAAGGTCGCCATGAACACGCTGGACGGGGGCCGGATCGGCATCGCCGCCCAGGCCGTCGGCATCGCCCGTGCGGCCATGGAGGACGCGCTGGCGTACGCCAGGGAGCGGAAGCAGTTCGGGCAGGCGATCTCCGAGTTCCAGGCGATCCAGTGGATGCTCGCCGATATGGCCACGGAGATCGACGCGGCGAGGCTGCTGACCTGGCAGGCCGCCTGGATGAAGGACCGGAAGATGCGCCACTCCAAGGAGTCGTCGATGGCGAAGCTGTACGCCTCCGAGGTGGCGATGCGCGCGGCGGTCAAGGGGATCCAGATCCACGGCGGCTACGGGTACGTCAAGGAGTATCCCGCGGAGCGCCACTTCCGGGACGCGAAGATCACGGAAATCTACGAAGGGACCTCGGAGATCCAGCGTCTGGTCATCTCCTCGGCCCTGCTGAAGGGGTAGGAACCGGTGGAGTTCCGCCTGACGGAAGAGCAGTTCCAGGTCGAGGAGATGGTCCGGAACCTCTCCCGCAAGGAGTTCGCCCCGCGGGCCGGCGCGGTGGACGAGGAGAGCCGCTACCCCGGGGAGAACATGCGACGGCTGGCCGGGCTGGGGCTTCTGGGAATGCTCTACCCCGCGGAGTACGGCGGCTCCGAGGCCGGTCCCGTATCGTACAACATCGCGCTCCGCGAGGTGGCCTCGGGATGCGCATCCACGGCGGTGGGGATGGCGGTGACCAGCATGGTGGGGGAGGCGATCTACCGGTACGGCAGCGAGGCGCAGAGAAAGAGATACCTGCCGCGGCTCGCCGGCGGGGTGGGGGCCGGCGCGTTCGCACTGACCGAGCCGGGCGCGGGGTCCGACGCCGGGGGGATGTCGGCCTTCGCGCGGGAGGAGAGCGATGCGTTCGTCCTCAACGGCGCGAAGGCGTTCATCACCAACGGCGCGCACGCCTGCGTCGCCATCGTCATGGCCCTCGCGCAGAAATACCCGAGGAAGGTCGGCGCCTTCCTCGTCGAGCCGGGGACGCCCGGGTTCGAAGTAGGGAAGGCCGAGCGCAAGATGGGGTTGAAGGGCTCCGACACCGTGTCCTTCGCATTCGACGAGTGCCGCATTCCGAAGTCATCCCTGCTCGGTGCCCCGGGGGAAGGGCTGAAAATCGCACTGGGAACCCTGGACGGCGGCCGCATCGGCATCGCATCCCAGGCGATCGGGATCGCCCGGTCCGCACTCGGGATCGCCACGGAGTACGCGAAGGAGCGGAGGCAGTTCGGCCAGCCCCTTGGGGATTTCCAGGCGATCCAGTGGATGCTGGCCGACTCCGCCACCGAGCTCGAGGCGGCGCAGCTGCTGGTGTACCGCGCCGCATCCCTCAAGGAGAGAGGCTTCCCGTACTCCCGGGAAGCGTCGATGGCGAAAGTCTTCGCGACGGAAGCCGGGAACCGGGCGTGCTTGAAGGCCGTCCAGGTGCTGGGCGGATACGGGTACGTGAGCGACTACCCCGTGGAGCGCCATCTCCGGGACATCCGGGTGAGCACGATCTACGAGGGGACATCCGAGATCCAGCGGCTCGTGATCTCGCGGTCCCTCCTGAGGTAGGGTACGATGGGCGCCGGGGACATCGGCAAGGGGTACGTCCAGGTCTACACCGGAAACGGGAAAGGGAAGACCACCGCCTCCCTGGGGCTTGCGCTGCGAGCCGCCGGCCACGGGCTGAAGACGGTGATCATCCAGTTCATGAAAGGGTGGATCGACTACGGGGAGCTTTCGGGGGTCCGGATGCTCGCGCCGTACGTGGAGATCCACCAGGCGGGGCGGGACACCTTCGTCAACCGGAAGGACCCCGACCCGGAAGACGTCCGCCTCGCGCGGCAGGGGTTCGAGCTGGCCAGGGAGACGATCCTCGGGCGCCGGGCGGACATCGTGGTGCTGGATGAGATCAATTGCGCCATGGATTTCGGCCTCATCCCGGTCGCCGAGGTCCTGGAACTGGTCCGGAACAGGCCCGACGGGATGGAACTGGTGCTCACGGGACGCGGGGCCCCGCGGGAGATCGTCGACGCGGCGGACCTCGTCACGGAGATGCGGGAAGTGAAGCACTACTACGCGAAAGGTGTCGACGCCCGCACCGGCGTAGAACGGTAACGGAGGAGAATTTCCCATGTACGACCGAAAACGGCTCGCAGACCTCGCCGAACGGCGGAAGAAGTGGAAGGACGAGCGCCTCGCCCCCCTCCTCGCGAAGTCCCCGGAACGGCGGAAACGATTCTCCACCGTGTCGGACGAGGAAATCTTGGCGCTCTACACCCCGGACACCCTCTCGAACCTCGAGTACGACGAGGACCTCGGTTTCCCCGGGGAGTACCCGTACACCCGCGGGGTGCAATCCTCCATGTACCGTGGCCGCCTATGGACGATGCGCCAGTTCGCCGGCTACGGCTCCGCGGAAGACACCAACGCGCGCTTCAAGTTCCTCCTCTCCCAGGGGCAGACGGGGCTGTCGACGGCCTTCCACTTCCCGACGCTGATGGGGTACGACTCCGATTCCCCCCGCGCGAAGGGGGAGGTGGGGATGTGCGGCGTCGCGGTCGACTCCCTCCGGGACATGGAGATCCTCTTCGACGGCATCCCGCTGGACAAGGTCACCACCTCGATGACCATCAACGGCCCCGCGGCGATGGTGTTCGCCATGTACCTCGCCGTGGCGGAGCGGCAGGGCGTCCCCTTCCGCAAGCTCGGCGGGACGATCCAGAACGACATCCTGAAGGAGTACATCGCCCAGCACTCCTGGATCTTCCCCCCGGAACCGTCGATGCGGATCATCACGGACATCCTCGCCTACTGCTCCGACAAGGTCCCGAAGTGGAACACGATCAGCATCAGCGGGTACCACATACGGGAGGCGGGATCGACGGCGGTCCAGGAGCTCGCATTCACCATCGCCGACGGGATCGCCTACGTCCAGGCGGGGATCGGCGCCGGGATCCCGGTGGACCGGTTCGCACCCCGGCTGTCGTTCTTCTTCAACGCCCACATGGACTTCTTCGAGGAGATCGCGAAATACCGCGCCGCGCGGCGGATGTGGGCACGCATCATGCGGGAGCGCTTCCAGGCGAAAGACGAAAACTCCTGGAAGCTCCGGTTCCACACCCAGACCGCCGGATGCACCCTGACGGCGCAGCAGCCGATGAACAACGTCGTCCGGGTGGCCATCCAGGCGCTGGCGGGGGTCCTCGGCGGGACCCAGTCCCTCCACACGAACTCGATGGACGAGACCCTGGCCCTGCCCACGGAGCAGTCGGCGATGGTGGCGCTGCGCACCCAGCAGGTCCTGGCGGAGGAGTCGGGCGTGGCGAACACCGTCGACCCGCTAGGAGGCTCTTTCTTCGTGGAGCAGATGACGAACGAGATGGAAGAGAAGGCTATGGAGTACATCCGCCGGATCGACGAGATGGGCGGCATGGTGGCGGCCATCAAGCGGGGATACCCGCAGCGGGAGATCGCGGACGCCGCGTACCACTACCAGCGTCTCGTCGACGCGGGGGAGAAGCGGGTCGTGGGCGTGAACGCGTACCAGGTCGACGAGGAACAGCCGATCCCGCTCCTCCGGATCGACGACGGCGTCGAGAGGAGGCAGGTCGCGCGGACCCGGGATGTCCGCCGCAAGCGGAACGCCCGGAAGGCGCAGGCGTGCATCAACGCCCTGAGGGATGCGTCGCTCGCCCCGGACGTCAACCTGATGCCGCTGCTGGTCGACGCTGCGCGGGAGTACGTAACCCTCGGGGAGATGTGCGACGCCCTGCGGGAGACGATGGGCGTCTACACCGACCCGGCGATGTTCTAGCACGCATCACGCAGGAGGGGACCCGAATGGCGACGGCGAAAGGCAAGGGATCTGCGGCGGCAACGAAGAGGGCGGCGCGGAAGGTCCGCATCCTGGTCGGCAAGCCCGGACTGGACGGGCACGATCGCGGGGCGAAGATCATCGCCCGCGCGCTCCGGGACGCGGGAGTCGAGGTCATCTACACGGGGCTTCACCAGACCCCGGAGATGATCGTCAACACGGCAGCGCAGGAGGACGTGGACGGGATCGGGCTCTCCATTCTCTCCGGGGCGCACAACTACCTCTTCCCGAAGGTGATGGAGCTGCTCCGGGAGAAGAAGATGGGGGACGTGGTCCTGTTCGGGGGCGGGATCATCCCGGACGACGACATCCCGAAGCTCCTCAAGAAAGGGGTCGACCGGGTCTTCACACCGGGAACGCGGATCCAGGAGATCGTGGAGTACGTCAACGCGCGGATCCAGCCGCGGAAGTAGAAGGACGGTCCGGATTGGGAACGGATACGCCCCGATGACCTTCGTCCCGACGCCCGAACAGGAGGCGCTGCGCGACATGCTCCGGTCCTTCGTGGCCCGGGAGGTGCGCCCGAAGGCGCACGCCTGGGACGAGACGGGGGAGTTCCCCTCGGAAACGGTGTCGAAACTGGGGGAACTGGGGATCCTGGGCGCGATGGTCCCGGAGGTGTACGGCGGTGCGGGGATGGACACGGTGAGCTACGCGATCGCCGTGGAGGAGATCGCGAAGGGGGACGGCTCGCTGGGTCTGACCGTCGCGTCCCACAACTCCCTCTGCACCGCACACATCCTGGGATTCGGATCCGAGGAGATCAAGCGTCGGTACCTTCCCGGCCTCGCCTCCGGGAGGACGCTCGGCGCCTGGGCCCTCACGGAGCCCGGGTCCGGCTCCGACTCCATCTCCATGAAGACGCGCGCCGAGTGGACAGGTAGCA
>Ga0316604_10000327_pt1 | contig 63658 bp, 52 predicted proteins | sample OWC_soil_day20_C_FD_207650 | JGI IMG/M metagenome (GOLD analysis project Ga0316604, IMG submission 207650) | Wetland soil microbial communities from Old Woman Creek delta, Ohio, United States - OWC_soil_day20_CT | ecosystem: Environmental > Terrestrial > Soil > Wetlands | place: USA: Ohio...
CTTCGCCCCGACTTACGCCTGACGGCAAACCGTCTCTCTCTGCAGTAACCTCGGTTAGCCCCGGAAGAAATTCCGGGGCTCTTTTTTGGCACATTTTCAGGACGGATTGGCGCCGGAGATCACCTCAGCTTCTTGTTCTTGAGAATTACCCTGTAAAATCCGCGCTGCAGCTTTTTCACCGCTTGCCCGATAGCCTGCGGTGATCCACAAAGCAGCATTCTTGAAGTGGCGTAAACAGTTAGCCGGTGTTCCGGCATAAGCTTTTGCGCAAAGCTTGGATGGGAGCAACTCCTCTCCCTGCTTCAAGAACACGTGCCCGTAGCTCAACTGGATAGAGCAGCTGCCTTCTAAGCAGCAGGTCGGGGGTTCGAGTCCCTCCGGGCACGCCAATTACTTCTGGTGTGCCTCTTTTAGCTGATTTTTTGCACTTTCCCCCTGTTCGTGCCAAACCTTACCAAATTTCTATTTGGCATTAAAAGTTGGCTGGGGGCGTTGTCTCAGGCAAAATCCTATCTTCATCTTTGTAAGTGATGCCGCTTCAAGGAAGTCGGTAACGAGGGCTAACAAATGATTTTGGTGACGGGCGGCGCTGGCTACATCGGCTCACACACAGTAGTTGAATTGCTGGCCAGTGGGCAGGAACTGGTGATATTCGACAATTTTTCGAATAGTTCGCCAAAGGTCTTTGAACGGATCGAGACTATTTCGGGCAAGCGTCCGATTGTGCGTGAGGGTGATATCCGCGATGGCGAATTGCTAAAGGCGCTCTTCATGGATTACCCGATCTCGGCGGTGATTCATTTTGCCGGGCTGAAGGCAGTGGGCGAGTCGGTCGAGCAACCGATGCGTTACTACGACAACAATGTCCTTGGTTCCCTGCGCCTGTTTGAAGCGATGGCCGAAGCCAATGTCTTCAATTTGGTCTTCAGCTCTTCGGCGACGGTCTACGGTGATCCGCATACGGTGCCTATCCTTGAGCATTTCCCGTTGCAGGCGACCAACCCGTACGGGCGCTCGAAGCTGGTTATCGAAGATATGCTGCGTGACATTGCACGGGCCGATTCACGCTGGAAAATTGCCCTTCTGCGTTATTTCAATCCGGTCGGCGCCCATGTCAGCGGCCTTATCGGCGAGGATCCCCAAGGGATTCCAAATAATCTGATGCCCTTTGTCGCCCAGGTTGCGGTCGGGCGGCGCCAGGAGCTTGCGGTTTTTGGTGATGACTACCCGACAATTGATGGAACTGGAGTCAGAGACTACATCCATGTCGTGGATCTGGCGAAAGGGCATCTCGCGGCCTTGGACGCCCTGCCATCGCTGAACGGCGCAACCCCGATCAATCTCGGTACTGGACAGGGCCATAGCGTTCTGGAGGTTGTTGCAGCTTTTGAACGAGCTTCAGGACGTCCTGTTCCCTACCGTATTGCTCCAAGACGTGCCGGCGACGTTGCTGCATGCTATGCGGACCCCTCGTGCGCGCAAAAAGTCCTGGGCTGGTCAGCCATGCATGGCCTTGACACGATGTGTCAGGATGTTTGGCGCTGGCAGTCAGCGAATCCGCTGGGCTACGCCACATAACCGCAGGATGTCTGTTTGTAGACATTTGGCATTTAGGTGACTTTGTGCATACGACTTGGCTGCCAGCATCTATTTGCTGATTCTAAAAACATGTCGAAATAATTTGTAATGCCTTTACCGGCTTTGCAATTTTTGTCTGGGTTTTTGTTTTATTAAATCAATTTGTTGCTTGGTTTTTTTTGTTGCTTTACTGAGATGCCGGGCATGCTGCCTCGTGTGTTCTTTATGTGAAATAACTCACAGCAACGCAGTTGGATGTTTGATATTGTTTTTCCAAACAGCAATGGTTGGGATGAAAGGTGAGAATAGGGTCATGGACGATAAAAAAAACGAACTAGAAAACAATGGAGCCGCTGACCTCGTGTCGGATTCGCCAGACAAAATTGGTCTTGCTCGTTCTCGTCGTCGCTTGTTCAGGAAAGGTGCGTCGGTAGTAGCGGTGACCTTGGTAAGTCGCCCTGTTCTGGCTTGGCACTGCAAATCGCCCTCGGCCTGGGGGTCTGAACTAATTAATCCGAATACCAGCCTGAAAACGAATGACGGGCACGGTTCCTACGCTGATGAAACTTGGACTATTTCAAACTGGGTAGCGAATCAGTCGAGAAATAACTTTGGCAAGCCTTGGGCCAAGCTGAAAAGCAAGTTTCCTGCATTGAAAGATAGTTCGACTACGTCGACCGACAGTCAGGGCCGGACCTATTTTGATTACACCAAGGTTACGGTAAAAAAACTGTTTACTTCCGTATCTGGCTTGGCCCGGCCAAGTGGTTTGACTGATGATGCGAAGATGACAGAAGTGTTGAGTTTGGGGAGCGATCTTCAGAAATATACGATCGTTGCTCAATTGAACTATATTCTTCTGGCACCGTTAGGTACGCCGAATGACCTTGATAAATGCCTGACTCTTCAGGATCTTCAAAGAATGGCAAGTGGTTCTTATTCGCCCTCGAATATGGGGACGGTGACTTGGGGGCCGATGGAGATCAAGGACTATCTATTCAATAACTGGATTGTCAGACCTTAATAGTCGGTGCAACCAGTGATCATTCTCTAAGCCGGATGCCGGATGCGATGATTTTTTTGCAAAGCACGGATTTGATTTTCCGTGTTTTTGAAGACGAGGATCTCGTGGTTGTTTATGATCCTCGCAATGGAAATACCCATTTATTCAGTATTGTCGCCCACGAACTCTACCAACTTTTGGCAAGGTCGCCGGCAAGCCTGTCTGACCTGAAGCATTCGTTGTTCCAGCGCTTTTCTGACGATGATCAGGAGATGATTTCTGCGGCCGTTGATACTGCATTTGTTGAGCTTCAGTGTGCAGACCTGATTGATGCAATAGCCAATTGAAGGTTTCCGAGCTTTCCAACCATGCTCTTTTTTCGACTCTCCAGCGCGGAGAGTTGTGCATAGACATGTCTCCCTTTGTAGTTCGAGTTCGTTCAAATATTTCAGCACTGGCTGAAGACATTGGCCGGATGTATCAGGATTTTCCGGTTCTGGATTCCAACTGTTTTGCCGATTTCCATGTCGAAGTTTCCTTCGAACGCGGTATTCGGCGATGGTTTAGGCCACTGGCCCGGTTTTATTTCGACGGTCGACCATCTTTCATTCCGCTGCCGGTGCATCAAGCATTTCCGATGCTCGAATGGGGAATCAACTGGTGTGTAGCTGCCCATAGCCATAGTTTTTTGATAGTTCATGCGGCTGTTATTGAGCGGCAGGGGATGGCGGTGGTTATGCCTGCACCTCCTGGTTCGGGGAAAAGTACCTTATGCGCAGCGTTGGTAAATCGAGGCTGGCGATTATTGTCCGATGAGTTGGCTCTTTATGATTTTGAAAACAAGCTGCTCTACGGTATGGCACGTCCGGTCAGTTTGAAAAACCAGTCGATTCAGGTGATACAGGCTCATACGCCAGCTGCAGAGATCACGTCACCGGTGCCTGATACGACCAAAGGCACGGTTGCCTTGCTGAGACCACCACCGGAAAGTGTGCGACAGGTTAAGACTCCGGCCAAACCTGCACGGATAATTTTGCCGCGCTATCAGGTTGGTGCGGAATCTTTGCTTGAGCCCCTGAACAAAGGTAAGGCATTCATGCTGATTGCTGAGCAGTCCTTCAACTACAACGTCCATGGTCGTGAAGGCTTTGAGGCGGTTGGTAAGCTTGTTGATAGCTGCGAGTGCTTCGAGTTTACCTATAGTCGTTTAAGCGACGCCGAGCGTGTCTTTGATGATTTGCTGGCCAACAACATCAATGGCTGACGAAGGTGTGCTTGTTCAATGTATGCGGGATCCCCGGGCGGTTTTGTTGCTGGATCCTCGCGGCTGGGATTTGCTAATTCGTCAAGGACGTCGGGCGAACTTGCTTGGGAAACTTGCTGTTTTGCTTTCAGATGCAGGCTTGATCTCCTTGCTCCCAACGTCACCGAAAGGACATCTGCTTTCCGCGCTAAAAATGGCTGAGCGTCAGAGTTCGGCTATTCACTGGGAAATTTCTCGTATATCGGAAGCATTACGCTCCATCGGCGTGGATATTATTCTTTTGAAGGGCGCTGCCTATGTCTTGGCCGGCCTCCCAACCTCAAGGGGACGTACCTTCTCAGACGTTGATATCCTGGTGCGTAAGAGCGAAATTGTCGGTGTTGAGAGTGCGTTGATGATTCATGGTTGGCAGGGCAGCCATCATGATGAGTATGATCAGCGGTATTACCGAAAGTGGATGCACGAAATTCCACCGATGTTGCATGTTCGTCGCGGAACAACTATCGATGTCCATCATACGATTTTGCCGGAAACCGCTCGTATTCAAGTCAATACGCAAGCTTTGCTGGATGATCCTTTGCCCGTAGAAGGCTTTCACAATATTTTCGTTCTCAAACCTGTTGATATGGTTTTGCATAGCGCAACCCACTTGTTCCACGAGGGCGAGCTTGACAACGGTTTACGCGATCTTGCGGACTTGGACGCAATGCTGCGTCATTTTGGCGCTGAGCACAGTTTTTGGCCTGATCTTGTCCCGAGGGCCAGAGAGTTGGGATTGCTCCGCCCTCTGTATTACGCCCTGGTGTTCTCCATGCGTATTTTTAATACCCCATGTCCGCAGAGTGTTGTCGCTGAGTTGAAGACAATATCTCCGCCATGGCTTGCCAGATGGCTGATGGATGTTTGTTATACGAGAGCGTTGCGCCCGAATCATGCCACTACGCAGACCAGAGGTGCATGGTTGGCAAGAAAAGCTCTCTACATAAGATCACATTGGATAAAAATGCCAATGCTATTGTTGGCCTGGCATTTGTTGCATAAGGCAATAAAAACGCCTGCCAAAGAGAGTGAGCTTAATACTCAAAACAAAAGGCTTGATGCTCAATAATTTACTGAGACTCCAGCATGTTTTTTAGATGGTTGGCTGGAATGGCGTAGCTTATCCCGGAAGGATGGCTCAAAACAGCTTCTTTTGTGCTCTTGATGAAGACCATGTTAATGATGCCAATGATTTCACCGTGCTCAATATCAAAGACCGGGCTGCCACTGTTTCCGGGGTAGGCGGTAGCATCAAGCTGAAAAATATTAAACGTCCCGCTTTTTATGCGACGGATAACTTTCTCATTAAGTTGCTGTGCGTTCCCCCCTGGCAGAGCGATAGGGGTGATTGAGGAAATCATCCCGCGGTGGGTAACCGGCGAGAAGCCGAGTGCCCCTCCGATAGGGAAGCCGGTAAAACCGATTAGTTGCCCTTCGCGAACCGAGTCGGAGTTTTTAAGTTTGAGAGGGGGGAGGGCGGGGCCCTCGATTCGCAAAATCGCAAGGTCATGATCGCGATCGCGAGACGACAAATAAGCCTGCCTTAGCTGCGGAATTCCGCTGCCATTTTTTACCTGGACAGCAAGTACCGCTGAATCGGGGTCTGTGACCTCTGGTACAACATGAGCGTTGGTGGCTACCAGATTTCCATTGCCGATGACGAATCCGGTGCCGCGTAGAACAAACTGGGGACTATTGGTTTTTTTGTAGGTGCCAACGACGACGATCGAGGGTTTTATCTGCTCAATCAAGTCAGCAATTTCAGCAGCAACGATTATTGGTTGCATTAATACCAATGCAAAAAAAATCCGTTTTGCCGATGAGTTCAGTATCGTCACATCAACCTGCGTGAAGCAATTTTCTGTAGTTCAGGTGAAGGGTTCGTAACGCTTGGATCAAAGGGGTGATCCTCTCGTTTGAATATATCTCGAATTCGCTTTACGTAGCCCTGTGTTTCTGGATAAGGAGGAATACCTGCGAATCGGTTTACTGCCCCTTCGCCAGCATTGTATGCCGCGGCAACCAGTGTCACATCACCTTTAAAGTAGGCCAATAACCAACGCAGGTAGGCGAGACCGCCCCGGATATTTTGTTCGGGGTCAAACGGCTTTCTGACGTTGAATCGTTCAGCGGTTTCAGGGATCAGTTGCATTAGCCCTTGCGCATTCTTTGGTGATACGGCAGCCGGGTTGAAATTTGATTCAGCTCGGATAATTGCCATTGCCAGTCTAGGGTAGATGCCATATTCCGGCGCAAGCTTAAGCACCAGATCCATGACTTTTTTGTGTTCAGGAATGGCTTTGACCAAAATGTCATGACCATCGCTATCAAAAAGGCATTCAGGTGCTTTTGAGACGGGATCGCCTACTTGGCGAAGCATGCGCAGGGAAAGTGGATCCCCCTGTTTTGCCGCCATGGTAAAAAAATAGGCAGCAGTTGCGTCATCGCGCTGAATACCCCGTCCGTTGGCATACATCCAGCCAATACTGTATTGCGCTTCAACATCGCCAAGGCGTGCCGCTTCGCAGTACAACTGGATGGCTTTTTCTGCATCCCGCTTGACGCCGTCACCGTGCTCATAAGTACGCCCTTCAAGCCTTAATGCTAAGGCGCGCTCGGCATTGCGATTTTCTGCGAATGCCGGCCTGAATAAGATGCTGCCTAGAAATAGAGCAAACAACACCCAAGGTTTTGAGTTATGACTGATTGTCCTTGAGTGTGTCATGCCGTGCCCCCTTAGAGTCGCCAGACACCTATGCCTGCAGCGGTGAAAGCTGCTGAATCAAACATGCTTTTAACGTCGGTGATCACCCCACCTGTTTCCAGTTTAGACAAGAAATCAGCGGTTGCACGTTCTTTGAATTCTTTATGATTTACGGCCGCAACAATGGCCGCTGCTTTGGGGAGTTCATTCCACGAGACGAGATCAACACCGTACTCATGCTGTGCTTCCTTTACGTCAGCTACCGGGTCATGAACTACAACTCGTGCACCATAGGATTCGAGTTCACGGATAACGTCAATAACACGCGAGTTTCGAAGGTCAGGGCAATCTTCCTTAAAGGTCAGACCTAGAACGATGATCGGGCTGTTTTTGATTGGGTGCCCTTTGCGCACCAACTGCTTGATGGTCTGCTCGGCAACAAATTTACCCATTCCGTCATTAATTCGACGGCCGGCAAGGATCACCTCAGGGTGATATCCTAATTTTTGTGCTTTATGGGTCAGGTAGTATGGGTCAACGCCAATGCAGTGGCCGCCCACCAAGCCTGGCCTGAAAGGCAGGAAGTTCCACTTGGTTCCAGCCGCTTGCAGGACTTCAAGAGTATCAATGCCAATTCGGTCAAAGATTATGGCTAACTCATTCATCAGTGCAATGTTGAGATCGCGCTGAGTGTTCTCAATCACTTTTGCTGCTTCGGCGACTTTGATTGACGATGCCGGAAACACGCCCGCCGTAATTACGCTGGCGTATATCTCCTGAACGGTGGCAAGTGTTTCCGGCGTGTCTCCAGAAACGACCTTGACGATCTTGGTTACCGTACGCTCCTTGTCGCCAGGATTGATGCGTTCCGGGGAGTAGCCGACAAAGAAATCCTTTTTCCATTTCTTGCCAGAGTGCTGCTCAATGATGGGAATGCAGACCTCTTCCGTTGCCCCGGGATAAACAGTCGATTCGAAAACAATGATTGCACCTTGTTTAAGATTTTGGCCCACGGCACGGGAGGAGCTGACCAAGGGGCTGAAATCCGGCTGGTGGGCATCGTCTACCGGAGTAGGGACTGCAACGATGACAAAGTCAGCTTCTTTCAGCGCCGCTGCATTGGTTCCAACTTCAAGAAGGGTCGCTTCCTTCAGGTCTTGACTACTGACTTCGCCAGTCGGATCAATGTGCTGTTTATAGCTCGCAATTTTTTCTGCAGATAGATCTATGCCGATAGTACGAAATTTTTTACCGAATTCGACTGCTAACGGAAGTCCGACATAACCAAGTCCAACAACAGCGATTGTTTTCATCTTTGAACTCTTGGAATAAAGGGAAATAGTTAAAGTTCTTTTTGTAGGCGGGCTACATCAGCCTGCCCTTGGAATTTTTCACCGAGTTTGGCTAGTGCGTTTAGTTCAACACGTGCCTCATCTTTTCGTCCTGAACTGATCAATATCTTCGCTAAATTAAGTTGTATCGCAGCTGCACTGGGAGAAATGACCAAAGCCTTGCGCAGAATCTCGATGGCTTTGGCTGTTTCGCCTTTTTCCGCAAGAAGCATCGCCAAGGTATCCATGAATGGCGGTTGGTTGGGGGCCAATTGATTGGCTTTTCCCGCATATTCCAAGGCTTTAGGAGACTTCATCTGGCCGGAAACCCAAGCTAGATTGTTCAGGACAAGAGGGTTGTTGGCTTGTATCTCAAGTGCAGTCTGATAGTGCTGAACGGCGCTTGGGTAGTCTTTCCGTGCCGTTGCCACATCACCTAAATGGGAACGGAAGATAATATCTTGCGGATGCTCTTTTACCCAAGTGTTTGAGAATTTTTCCAGTTCGGCGTTGTTGCCAGAGGCTAAGAGTGCCGAGTGAAGTTTCACTGCTAGTTCTGGTGCTGCTCCTTGCTTTATCCCTGTGCGATAGGCTGCGATGGCCTCTGGCCAACGCTTGTTTGATGCATGAATATCGCCTTCAAGTATGAAGCCCGTCGGCTCCTTGGGGCGCTGCTTTTGAACTTCTCGAGCTAAGGCCAAGGCATCTTCCGGCTTTTTGTTCTCCAGCGCCAGCAGGATCAAGCCTCGTTGAGCCTCAACAAGATCTGGCTTGACTTCGAGGGCCTTGCGCAGGCTTTTTGATGCATCTTCCTTGTTGGTGTTCGCGATGTGTATTTCAGCCATGCGCATGTGAGCAACTGGCGAGGCCGGCTGCAGGGCCGCCAGCTTGCCGTAGGTTACCAAGGCTTGATTGGAGTCGCCGGAAGCTCTTTGCGTTCGGCCCACGGCATCAAGCAACTCGGGTTTGTCTGGCATGGCTGCCAGCGCTTCCTGGGCTGCTGTCTGGGCTTTTTTTGTTTCCTTGCTGCGCAGATAATACTCGATCAAGGCTAAACGGGGGGCCAGTTCTGTCGGATTGGTTTCAACCGCTTTGTTAATTAGGGCAACAACTTCTTCAGGTTTGCCCCCCGATGCATTTTTAAGATCAGCAAGTGCAATTAGCGCACCAAGGTTATTGGGGTCAGCAGCAAGCACTCTCTCAAAGCGTTTACGGGCGTCATCAGGTTTTTTGTCCACCATATCCATTGCGGCAAGACTGACCGCAGCGGGAAGGAATGCTGGATTGATTGATAGCGCTTTTTCAAAACTACTGCGCGCTCCCGCGAGATCGTTCTTGGCCAATTGCGTACGCGCTCGCAGATTGTAGGTGGCTGGATTGTCAGGTTGCTTGCGTTCCAAACTGTCAATGGCCTTAAGGGCCTTGTCAAGCTCATTCCGTCGCAAGTAGGTTGCAATCAATGCCAGATCAGCAGTAATGCCCTTATCTGATGCGGATATTTTTTCCAGTTCGTTGTAACCAGTATTTATGTCGCCAAGAGCCATATGCGCAATGGCGAGCGATGTTCTCTTTGCTGGATCACTGGGGTCAAGCTGGTTTGCTTTAGAAAAAAATTCTTCTGCCTTCTTGGCATCGCCGTTCTGGAGATATGTTTGCCCCGCGAGTGTAAGCAAGGTGGGGTCTTTTTCGATTCGTCCGAGCACAGGTGATAGCGTGGTCATTGCTTTGGCTGCTTGTCCTGTACGTAAGTAATTCGAGACAAGCAGGCGACGAGCAAGAAGCATGTCTGGCGCCTGTTGCAGTGCTTTGTTTAGATATGACTCAGCTTGTACGTAGGATCGAAGTTGATATTCGATGGCCCCTGCAATTTGGAGAGCATTCGGATTGTTCGGGGTGAGCTTCAATAGCTGTTGAGCCAAATCACGAGCAGCTTTGTAGTCCTTCCGCTGATAGGTCAGTTGGGTGTCCAAATAGATGGTCTGCGGATGTTTCGCAGCTATTTTCTTTAGTGCATCAAGTTGCTTGTTTGCATCATCTACTTTTCCTTGCTGCATGAAGATGGAGATAATCGCAGCGTGAGCTGGCAGAAAGTCGTTTTTGACTTCTGTTACCTTGCGATACAGCCCAAGCGATTTTTCTTGATTGCCCTGAACCGCAGCGAGAGAGGCGTTGAGGAAAATCGCCTCATGGTTATTGGATGCTTTGGCGAGAACGCTGTCGACGATGGCTTGAGCGCCAGCGTAATCACTGTTCGCAGCCTTTAAGCGGGCTTCTGCCAACAGCGCTGGCGCGTAATCAGGCTGAGCTGTCAATGCCGCCTTCAATGCGGCAAGAGCGGCTTCTCGATTTCCCTGGACCAGGTAAGCCGCACTCAAAGTTGTCTTAAGATTGGCGGATGCCTCGCTTGTGGGAAGCTCGAGTTTTGAGAATTCATCAGTGATTTTTTTCGCTTGCCCGGTGCCAAGTAAGGCTCTGGCAAGCAACGGGGCGGTTTGTTCTTGCGAATACTTGAGCTCCTGCGCTTTTCTAAACTCGACTTCGGCTCCTGCTGCATCGCCGCTTTCAAGCAGGGCTTTACCCAACAGGAAGCGTGCTTCACCGAGGTTGGGATTTTGCTGAAGAGCATTCTTGAACTGAATCGCAGCCGCTTTGCTGTCGTTCTTGGAAAGATAATCTCGCCCGGATGCGATAAGCGTTTCCGGCTTGTCGCCACTGCAGCCCGTAAGGGCTGTCAGCAGGACCGTCGAGAATGCGGCAGACCGAAAAAAGTTGCTTTTATTCATGATCGTGCTTTCGCTAAAGGTGATTATTTCAAGCCTAGTCTATGCATGAGGTCATACAGAGTAGGGCGGCTAATCCCTAGAATTTCTGATGCTCGCATGAGGTTGCCATTGGCTCGCCCAAGCGCTGTAACAATGGCACGTCTTTCAGCCTCGTCGCGTACACGGCGTAGGTCAATAAACTCGCTATCGTCTTCTGCTGTGTGATTGAGGCCTATGTCTTCGCGCGTAATTTGCGAGCCATCAGCCATAATTACTGAACGCTTTATGCAGTTTTCCAACTCTCGTACATTGCCTGGCCATGGATGGGCCTCGATTGCCCGAACAGCATCTTCTGTAAGTACCATGTTGCCGCAATTTTGCTCTGCGGCAAAACGCCTGACAAAGGCGTGGGCGAGTAGTGCAGGGTCCCCCTTGCGCAGCCGGAGTGGGGGGATGGTGATAATTATCTCGGCAAGCCGGTAGTAAAGGTCTTCACGGAAGCGACCTTCTTTTATTAGCGCACCAAGATCTTGGTGTGTGGCACAGACAATACGAACGTCAACCGGAATTTCCTGCCGACCGCCAATGCGTTCAATGACGCGTTCTTGAAGGAAGCGTAACAGTTTGGATTGCAAGGATAGCGGCAGATCTCCGATTTCATCCAAGAAAAGGGTGCCGGAATGGGCTGTTTCGATTTTCCCTGGAGTGGTCTTGGCGGCTCCGGTAAAGGCACCTTTTTCGTAACCGAAAAGTTCGCTTTCAAGCAAATTGTCAGGAATGGCTGCGCAATTTATGGCTACAAAGCGCTCTTTCCTTCGGGGAGAACTATCGTGCAAGCCTCGCGCCAGAACTTCTTTGCCAGTCCCACTTTCGCCTAGCAGGAGGACAGTAGCATTGCTGTTTGCAACTTTCTCAATGGTGCGGCAGACACGTAGCATTTCAGCATCGCGAGTGATCAACCCGGCAAGAGCTGCAGGATGTTGCATTTCCTGCAGGCGCCGGTTTTCCTGCTGAAGGTCAAATAGGCGGAATGCACGTTCGATCGTTAGTGTCAGCAACTCCGGTTCGAATGGCTTTGCAAAAAAATCATAGGCACCGAGGGCTATTGCACGCAGTGCATTGGCCCGGTCGTTTTGTCCGGTTAGTACAATTACCTTGGTTTCCGGCGCAGTGGATACGATCTGTTCTAGTAGGCGAAAGCCCTCGGAGACCGAGTCTGCATCAGGGGGGAGTCCAAGATCCATGGTTACGACCGGTGGACTGTGTCGGTGAATCTGCAGTAGCGCGCTTTCGCGGTCATCTGCGGTCAACGTCTCAAATTGGTCAAAAGACCAGCGCAATTGTTTTTGAAGGGCCGGGTCGTCTTCGACAATAAGCAAAGGGCGGCGTTTTTCGGTGCTCACGAAGCATCCCCTTCTTTTAAGTCGGACTCGGTTCGCAGATCGAAGAGGGGCAAAATCATTGTGATTCTTGTCCCGCGGTTTTCTTCACTATCAACCAGCATTTCCCCGCCTAGTTCTTTAATGTACTGCGCACTTTCAAAGGCACCGATCCCCATTCCCGATTGTTTAGTGCTCTGAAATGGTTTGAAGAGACGATTCCGGATGAAATCCTGGCTCATCCCGTGACCTGTATCACCAACTTCGATGGCCGCCCGGTCTCCTCTTTTTTCCAGCGAGACCCAAACTCGTCCGCTCGGGTCAGTTGCATCCAGGGCGTTTTGAACTAGATGACCGATGACTCTTTCTAAGCGCTCCTCGTGGCCGCGTGTGGTTAGCCGCTCATGGAGGCGAATTTCCAACAATCGGCCCTGGTTGATTTTACCGCGTTGTATCCGTTCAATGACATCTGGAAGATTTACGCCGCAAGGTGTACCCGGTGGTGTTGCACCTTCTCTTAATTGCATCATGAGTTGGCGCATCCGTTCGACCGAGTGCTCCACTGTCATCAGCATATCCTGTTGGAACTCGGGGTTGTCCCTATGGCGCTCAGCATTGCGCAGCATCAAGGAAAGTTGCGTGACAATATTTTTCAAGTCATGCACTACGAAAGCCGACATCTTGTTGAAGGCATCAAATTTCTTTGACTCGAGCAGCGCTTCTGTTGCTTGCATTTTGGCGAGGAAACCCGCTGCTTGACAGCCGGCTGTGCGTAGCAAATCGTTGACTTCCCAATTGATGTCGATTTGGGTTCGAGAACTTGTCAGGATCACAAAGCCATTGATTTCGGTGCCGACCATTAAGGGGATAATAAGCCATGCGTTTGGAATGTTTGAGATCCAGGCTGGAATATCGAGTTGGCCGTAACGGCCAGGAAAACAACGGTATTCCTCCAGATTGATGACCCAGCCACTGGTTAGAAGAAATTGGATTAGAGGAGAGTCAAAGCCTTCTCTGCTGCTTTCAACAGGGATATTCCAACGAGCAGCCTGGCAAAAAACGATCCGCCCAGAGTCAAGTAACCATAGTCCACCACCAGGGCTTTCAACCATGTTGGCCAAGCCACGAACGACTTGCTGTCCCATGGCTTGCGGGGAGTCCTGGGTCGATAGCGTTTGCGTGAAGCGTAGCCATTCTTCCCTGTAATCATAGCGATAGCTGAAAAAGTGCTTGCCGACCAGAACGCGCAATTTGGCACGCATTGATCCGGAAACTACTAAATAGCCTAGACCTAATAGCCCAGCGAACAGCAAGCCCAATTGTAGTGCCCGGCCCCAGTCGCCGCCAAAATAGCGAACGTAGTAACCGATGCCAGACATGAACAGTAAGTACAGGCCGGCGATTAGGAGTGTTGCTGAATGAAAGGCGGCTTTTTGTGAGAGGCGGATCTTTGAGGTCCAGTCGCGGCTTCGTAGTGTGGAGACTATAAAAAGCGGAATGACCAGTGTATTGACAAAGCCACGGACGGCTAAGGCATCAGCATCAATCCGGTTGAACATCAATGCGTCGGAATAAAGATACAAATCGAAGATGAAAAGACCGCCAAGACCAAGGCAGAGTGGTTTTATGTTCCATCGAGAGTCTTCCGATACATTTCGGAACAATTGCTCAACCAGGATCAGGCCGAGAAGTATCATCAACAATGCTTGGAAAAGTACGGTCCTGGCCCAGTGTTCTATCGAGATCAGGCCAAAACCTATTGCGAGATGCAATGCAATACCGCTGATGACTGCAACCCAGCAGGCGGGCGTTAGCCATGAGGCTATGGTAGGCCGTGTTTTCTCGACGGATCTCTTGTCAAAGGCGAGAAGTAGAATCAAAAAGCCATACCAACTGCCGTAGCGAAGAAAGTCAGCGAGCGTGTTGGCCAGAAGAAGGAGGGGGGAGCCGGTAAGTGCAAAGGCGGTGCCTAGACCTGCCCAGCACGCTGAAATCAGCATAGCCAAGAGCAATGCTCTGGGGCGGGCGCTATGGCGCCATTCTGTTCCAAGTGAAAACAAGTAGGCAGCAAACAGCGAGTAGCCACATGCTGCAATTCCGAAGCTCCAGGCGATCAGTGATGCCGGTTGGTTTTCCATTGAGAGGTATTTATGCCAAGGTGCTATTGCGTCTCGGCTTTGCCTTAGTGAGCACCCTTACCTGTCAAGACGACACCAACTGTTTCGAATAGAACGACCATGTCCAGGAAAAGAGAGTGGTTCTTGACGTAGTAGAGGTCGTATTGCAATTTTTCAGCTGAGTCCTCAACGGTAGCGCCATAGTGATAGCGTACTTGTGCCCAGCCAGTGACTCCCGGCTTGACGCTGTGGCGAACTGCATAAAAAGGAATTTCCTTTGTTAATTGGTCGACAAAGAACGGGCGTTCTGGGCGAGGACCAACGAGGCTCATATCGCCTTTTAGAACGCTGAATAGTTGAGGAAGTTCGTCAATGCGCAGTTTCCGGATGAATTTCCCTACCTTGGTAACGCGATCATCCTGCGCCTTGGCCCAGATTGGCTTACCGTCTTTTTCTGCATCACGTCGCATGCTGCGAAACTTGATGACATTAAACAAGCGGCCGTTTAGACCAACTCGTTCTTGACGATAGAACAATGGGAATCCATTTTCTGCGACGATCAAAATACCAGTGGTCAACATGACCGGCATCGCAAGAATAATCAGGATCAAGGCAAAGACAATGTCGAACAAGCGCTTGACGACGGTTCGTACAGTTCCTTGGCGAAAGCCATCGCCAAAAATAAGCCAGCCCGCATATAGAGAGTCGAGACGGATTTGTCCTAGCGTTTGCTCAAAATGGCTGGCCAGATCCATAACGCGGATACCGTGCAACTTACAGTCAAGCAGTTCGCGTAATGGCATTGATCCGCCGCGGCGCTCGCTCAGTGCTACCACAATTTCATTGGCTCTCAGAGCGATCGCAGTGTCTGTCAGGGTTTTGCTCCGGGAGAGAATCTGTGTCTCCGGGACGACATGTGCCTCTTCGTTCGGGCTGGGAATGAAGCCAATTATTTCGGCTGCTGGATCTGATTTGGCGAGAGCCCGTTTGACGGATAAGGCTTGTGAGCCAGCGCCAAATATCAGGATACGACGGCTGACGAGCGAGGCATTATTTCTGTGAGAGGCGCTGACGCGATTGACCAACATGCCAAATACAGCAGACATTGCAGATAGTTGGGCGAATTCCCGGCTGATGTCGGTTACCGGCAGCAATGCAAAAACCGCGTAGGCAAGTGGTACGGCTAAATAGAGCGACAACACTGCCCTTGCTCTGCTTTCGCTGACTGTACGGTTGTGTATCCGCTGATAAAAGCCTAGCCATCCATTGACGATTAGCATGGTCACGCCAAGGATCGCGGCAAACAGAAGGAGGTGACTATGGTTGATCGGGAGGCCGCTGCTGATCCACATAAAGGCAATGAGCATCCCGACAATGATGAATGAGAGGTCAAAGATCATCTGTATCAAGCTGCGCCAACTGAACCAGTGATTAAAAATCTTGACCATTGCTTGCCTCCAAACTCATCCCGTAAATGCCAATGCCCTGCAAAATCAATTACCTCTACCTTGTGGGCAACGCCTTAGCGTAGATCATGACCACTTCCAACCTGCAAGTCGTCTGAAATGATTCTACGAGCCATGGCACATATTGCCTGTGTACTATTTCACGGCGACTTCACATTCAAACGCTATATCATCTGGAATGTTGAATGTCATAAGCCAGAGGGGTTTCGGACGACGATTCTGAGTAATATCAGGCATCTACGCCTCATCGGCCCAAAGAGTGACAAAACTGACTATGACGATTGCGCATTGTACTGAGTTCGGTAACTAAAAGCCCTACAACCAAAGTGATAGATCTGCTTGCATTGTGATCTTCTCTGGCGGTCTACTCAAATGAAGAGTGGTGTATAACACTGACATCACCCCTTAGGTACTACATGGCTCCTGGGAGGTATCGCTGATGGCAAATAATCCCGTCAAAGCCTTACGCAAGTTAGTGCATCAAAGCATCCGAAAAATGATTGCTGCATTGCCAAAGGAGGCGAGGTTTGCGGTTTACCGTTCCTTCGTCGATTGTGATCCTGCGCCGAGCGAGCGTTTGCAGTTGAAAATCGCTCAGACAAAGGAAGAGTTGGAAGCATGCTTTCGGCTGTTGCATGACGCTTATGTTGAGAGCGGCTTCATGCAAGCCCAACCCTCGGGGATGAGGGTAACCATTTACCATGCTCTGCCATCGACAACCACGCTATGCGCCAAGTGGGACGGGGAGGTGGTTGGTACCATTTCCCTTATTCGCGAGAGTGCTTTTGGTTTTCCGCTACAGAAAATTTTTGATCTCAGTGGTGTCAGACAAAACGAAGGGAATCTTGCAGAGGTGTCCGCTTTGGCGGTGCACCCAAAGTTTCGCAAGACCGGTGGTGCGATTCTTTTTCCTTTGATGAAATTCATGTATGAGTACGCCACGCAATACTTCGATACACGCCATTTATTGATTGCGGTAAATCCCAACCGGATTGAAATGTATGAATCGTTGTTGTTTTTTGAGCGTTTGGTGGCGAATGTAGTCGAGAACTACGATTTCGCGAATGGCGCACCCGCTGTTGGAGCTTCCCTTGATCTGCGGTTTGCCCCAGCTGTTTTGGAGAGGGTTTACGCGAAAAAATCGCCGCGTAAGAACCTGCATCAGTATTTCACTCAGATTCGCTTGCCGAACCTGATGCTTCCCAATCGTCGATATTTCACTACGAACGACCCGGTTTTGACGCCTGAGTTGCTCGATTATTTCTTTAATGTCCGAACGCATGGCTTTGCCAGCCTGGATCAACGGAAGAGAGTCTTGCTGCACTCGATATATGACTTGCCGAGTTATCGGGACATCCTGCCTGCCCTACCGGATAGCGGTGAGGGCGTGCTGACGCGACAGCACCAACGTTTTTCTGTTCGCTGTCCCGGGCATCTTCGCTTGGATGAGGCGGGCGACCGGGAGTGCGAATTCGCCGTTCAGGTTATTGAAGTGTCCGAATACGGCTTTCAGGCATATGCCAGGGAAGACTTGCCGCTGAATATCTGGAGTTCGGCCACGGTATGTCTTGGGAAATCGGAGGTGTCAGTGATCAAGGCACTCGCTGTTCGTGATCATGCGAATGGCTTCAACGGATTTTATGGCTTTCGTGTTGGCGAGCCGGACCTGATCTGGCGGAAATTTGTCAATGCGCTACAAAAAGGGCGTACGCATGAAGATCTCGAGCATGCGACACTGTACCTAGCCTAAACAAGTACTTCTGTTACCTCCTGGTGCCCTAGGAAGCCTTGGGGGCTGGCGCTGGCGCCGTAGGCGCCTGACTGAAAAATTACCACGTAGTCACCCGGCTGGGCTATGGGCAACTCCATCTTGTCCGCTAACAGGTCGAGTGGTGTGCATAGCGGGCCAACGACGGAGGATATTTCCCGATTGCCGGCATTCATTTTGTTGCCGATCGCCACCGGATAGTTTTTCCGGATGACCTGGCCGAAGTTTCCGGAGGCCGAGAGATGGTGATTCAGGCCGCCATCTACGACAAGGAAGGTTTGTCCTCGTGAAATCTTGCGGTCAACGACCTGAGTAACATAAATTCCAGCTTCGCCGACCAGATAGCGTCCCAGTTCGATGACGATGTGCGCTTCAGGCATCTCTGCCTTGGCACGGTTGGCCAGCCGTTCAAGGTTGTCGCCAATTGCATCTAGGTCAAGCGGACGTTCGCCAGGAAAGTATGGGATGCCAAAACCGCCGCCCAAGTTGAGAAATCTGACCGGTGAGTGGGCGTTTTTGGCAAGAGCTAGCGCGAGTTCATAAGATTTTTGTTGCGCCTCGCAGATCGACTCGGCTTTCAGGTTTTGCGATCCGGCAAACAGGTGAAAGCCCTCAAACTGCAGATTTGCCTTGCTGATTTCGGCTAGCAATTCCGGCACGCATTCTGCGTCTACACCGAACTGTTTGGGGCCGCCCCCCATTTTCATGCCTGAACCTTTTAGCTCAAAGTCCGGATTGACGCGGACGGCAACTCTTGCCGGTAGCGTTAGCTTGTTGGCAATTGAGGCAAGTTCCTTTATTTCCCGGAAAGACTCGATATTGATCAGTACCCCCGCGGCGACAGCCTGCTCCAGCTCGATCTGCCGCTTTCCCGGCCCGGCAAAGCTGATCTCTTGCGCAGGGGCGCCGGCATCCAGTGCAATCTTCAACTCTCCTGCAGAGGCCACGTCAATGCCATCAACCAGGCCTGCCATGAACCCCACTACCGCAGGCAGAGGGTTTGCCTTCATCGCGTAATGCAGCTTTATCGATGCCGGCAGCGCTTGGCGCAATTGTCCAATGCGCATGCGAAGAAGCTGGCGGTCATAGGCATAAAACGGTGTTTTCCCAACCCGAGCTGCAAGTTGCCTTAATGGAATGCCATTTACTACCAACTGATCATCGGCGACAGAAAACTGTTCCATCGGGGGGTGCGTGGGCAGCGGACGGGCTTGGTTTGACATTTTTTGGAGTTCCAGGGAAAGCTGATCGATGAGCTTGCATTTACTCAGAGGGCGATTGGATGCGAAGCAAATGTTCGCTAATCTAAGATGCGTTTTTCTCGATCCATGCGGTCGACAGTGTTTTTCGGTCGATTTTCCCGTTCGGGTTGCGTGGTAGGGGGCCTGCCTGAATCTCGATACCCTGTGGAACCATGTAGGCCGGCATCCGATTTCGACACTCCAAGAGCAGGGCTGCTATATCAAGATCCCCTTGGGCTGGCGCGGTGGCGATTACCTGGATGGCTTGTCCCAAGCGTTCGTTATCAACGCCAAAAGCAACGCATTCGCCTACCATCTTGGTCGCGTAGAGGATTTCTTCCACTTCAGTCGGACTGACTCGATAGCCTGATGTTTTCATCATTTCATCGCGACGCCCAATGAAGTACAGGAAGCCATCCTCATCCATGCGAACGGTGTCGCCAGAGAAAACGGCAATCTCCGGTAGAACAAGCCCTGCCTCACGGCCTGGCGCATGAACTGGCAACGGTTTGTAGCGTTCGGCGGTTTTTTCCGGATCGTTCCAGTAACCTTGACCAACCAAGGCGCCGCGGTGAACTAGTTCCCCCGGCTCGTTTGGGGCGCAAGGAAAGCCGTCGTCGCGTAGCACCAGAATCTCTGCATTTGGGATGGCTTTGCCGATCGAGTCCGGTCGTTTATCGACTTCGCTCGGTGGCAGATAGGTCGAGCGGAATGCTTCGGTCAGGCCGTACATCAAATATGGTTTTGTTTTTGGCAGATGCCGGCGTAAGGCGTCCAATGTCTCACGTGGCATGCGGCCGCCGGTATTGGCAAAGTAGCGCAGGTGTTCAGTGATTGATTCCGACCAGGCAAGTTGCGTGAGTTGAATATAAAGCGGCGGCACGGCAGTCAAGCCGGTAACTTTCTCGTGCTCAATAGCCTTCAGCACATCACGAGGAAGCAGGTAATTCAACAGAACGACCCGTGCGCCGACGTGAAAGGCGGTGGTCAACTGGCTGAAGCCGGCATCAAAGGAGAGTGGGAGAGCGGCAAGCAGTGTGTCGCCAGCATGGTTTTCAAGATAGCTGGAAACACTTTTTGCACCGGCCACCATGTTGCGATGGGAGAGTACGACGCCTTTTGGCTTGCCTGTACTGCCTGATGTGTAAAGTATGCTCAATACGTCAGTGTCGATCAGCCGATGCCCGGAGCGTGACGGCTGATCGAGTAATTCTCCCCAGCGACATATGTTCAGGGCGCCGATGGATGCAATGGCCTCGGTATTCTCAAGAACGACAACATGGCGGAGGTCATGGCAGCCTGGAAGTGTTTCCTGCAAGAGCGCAAGTCGTTCGGGGGAGGTCACCAGAATGCGAACGTTGCAGTCACGAAGGATGTAAGCAACCTGGTCAGCTTTAAGCAGCGGGTTGATTGGGACAAAAACGCCTCCCGCAGCCGGTGTGCCAAAACTTGCGATGACCATCTCAAAGCGTTTTTCAAGGTAGATCGCCACTCGCTCGCCGCGCTGGAGGCCGATGGAGAGTAGGCCGCTGGCAAAACGATTTACTGCATCCTGCAACTCGCCATAACAAAGTGTTGATTTGCCGAAGGTGAGCGCTGGCGCGCTTGGGGCACGCTCTGCGGCACGGTAAATTAGTTCGGGGAGAAGTATTGAGTCGCGCATGATGAGTGATTCTGCCATGGGCCAAGGTATGACGATGTGGAGTATCTCACAGTCGAAATGGCATTCTGTGCCTATAATGCTGCGTCTGAAATCTGATGTTTCTGGAGCAAGGTTTGAATACCGAAAAAGAAGTGCTGTCCCTTCTGGATGAAATTCTGAGTTTGAATGGCCGTTCAGCAGAGTTCACGCTGAACACCCCGCTGCTGGGCGCGATCCCGGAATTGGATTCGATGGCGGTAGTGGCTTTGATTACCAGTTTCGAAGACCGTTTCGGTTTTACCGTGGATGACGATGAAATTGAGGGCAGTACTTTTGCCACCCTCGGTTCGCTGATTGCGTTTGTCGACGCCAAGCTGGCTTCCTGAAAGCTGTTCTGGCTTGCGTGTTTGGCAAGCTGAAGCATGAAGGCTTTCAGGGGGGCGTTGGGGTTTTGCTGTGGCTAATTTTTGCCGGTATTTGACGCGCTGGGTCTGATTTTATTGTTGGGCGCTTCTTTTTAGCTGAGTTGAGATGCCCGGGAAAAATATTCTCCTGCTCCGTGTGGTGATGTTTTTCGTGGGGGCTGTTTCAGTCCTCGCAGCAGGTTTTTTATTTTTGCATCACCCCATGCGGAACGAGTGGCTTTTGGGCACCCTTTGTTTTGCCTCGTTTTTTGCTGCTGCGCTTTACCCTCCGCTGGTTTTTTTCCTTGTCCCGACACTGCTACCGGTTGTCGACCTTGCTCCGTGGACTGGGTGGATCACTTTCGAGGAGTTTGACCTCGTTGTGTTCCTTCTTCTTGGCGGTGCATACCTTCGGTATGCCCTAGCGTTTCCCTCGTTCATCGGGAAAACTCATGGACTCAAGGTCTCCTGGGGCGCCTTGTTGCTCATTGCCATGTCAGGGTCAGTCCTGATTTCACTCTTTCGCGGCTTGGCGGAGAGCGGCGGATTTAGCTTTTCCTTGTTTCATGGCTACTATCAGGCGATGAACAGTGTCCGGCTGGCAAAGCCTTTTTTGCTGGCTGTTTTGCTGCTGCCACTTTGTCTGATCCTATGGCCTCAGGACAAGAAAGGGGGGGGCTGTTATTCCTTACTGGGGTTGGGGATGACGGCTGGTCTTTGTCTTGTCTCCCTCGCAACAATCTGGGAACGCGTCGCCTTCCTGGGCTTACTCGACTTCTCTTCGGACTATCGAACGACCGCCTTGTTTTGGGAGATGCATGTAGGCGGTGCGGCACTTGATGGCTTTCTTGCCTTGACCGTACCTTTTGCCGCTCGGGAGCTGGTTTTCGCCAAATCGCGTTGGCACCTTGCGTTCGTGCTTACAGCCCTTGCTTTGGCCTGTTATGCCTGCCTGACCACCTTTTCGCGAGGTGTCTATGCTGCAATCCCGATTGCCTTGGCAGTAAGCATCTGGCTCTCAATGCGCGAGATCGGATCTGCTAATTTGCTCTTGCCGGCGAAGAAAAGTGCCCTTGCCGTTGCATTGGCGAGTGTGGCTTTATTCACCATTGCTGCTTATTGGATATTTGAGACCTCCGGTTATCGGGGAATGTTTGCATTTCTGGTAGCCAGCGGCCTCTTTTATCCCGCAGGTCTTGCTCTAGCTTCAGTGTCCAGCGCAACTTGGTGGCGCGGGATATCGCTAGGGGTGCTGTCATCAATGGTTGGTTTAGCGCTAGCCATTAGCGTGCCGAAAGGCGCTTATCTGGTTTTTTCCATTTCGGCACTGTTGACCGCAGGAAGTCTTGTTTGGAGACGGCAGGGCGTCTCTGCAATTGCCCAAGGCTTGCTTGTTGCCGCGTATGTTTCGATGCTAAGTAGCGGCGTGCTGGTCGCCTGGCATTGGGGCGGGAATGAGGCTATTGCGAGCATGGCTATCCCTTGCTCGATTTTGCTTTGTGGGATTTTCGTTGCTAGCCGCCGGACACTGCCGCGGTGTGGTTTTCGCTCACAGTTGTCGATTGTTGTCGTTTTGGCATTACTTGCGGCGATCGTTGCAATTTTTTCCGGTGGGCGATACATGGCTGATCGCTTCTCAACGACGAACAAGGATCTGGATTATCGTCTGCAGCACTGGGAGACTGGGCTTGGCCAGCTTCAAGGTGCCGATTGGTGGTTGGGTAAAGGTCTGGGTCGAGTTCCGGCAACATATTTCTTTGCAGCACCGCAAAGCGAGTATCCCGGCGGTTTTCATTTGCAATCCGATCCCTCAGGGAATCCGTATTTACGCCTCGTGGGCGGGCGCCATATAAATGGATGGGGGGAGGTCTTTCGGGTAACGCAGCGTATCCGGCCGGAACCGGGCGTGTACCGGGTGCAATTCAACGTTCGAGCCGAACAAGATGTCATTTTTGTTTTTGAGGTCTGCGCCAAGCACCTGCTTTATCAAGGCCGGTGTGTTGCTCGTCAGGTTGAAGCCAAAGGACAGGGCGGCACGTGGCAGCGAATGGAGGTTGATCTGCAGGGGGACTTGCCGGGCGGAGGGGCGTGGTATGCCCCGGAACTGGTTGTCTTTTCGATTGCCATGCTCTCCAGAGGCGGAGTTGCTGATTTTGACAACCTGGTTTTACAAAACAACGGTCTGGAATTGCTTGACAATGGCAATTTCGATAACGAACTGACACACTGGTTTTCATCGTCAGACAAATACCATATGCCCTGGCATATGAAGAATATTTTCCTGCATATCCTGTTCGAGCAGGGAGGGCTAGGGTTGGTCATACTGTTGGTGATGTTGGCATCTGCATTTTTCCGCTTGGTCTGGGGAAAGGCGCCCGGCCATCCGATTGCTCCTGCGATGGCTGGTGGACTTGCCGGCTTCTGCATTGTAGGTATGTTCGATAGCCTGCTGGATGTTCCCAGGGTGGCAACGCTCTTTTACTTGCTGCTGTTATTGGGGCTTTTTGTGAGGCGCCAAAATAATGAGCACTAAATCACAACTGCGATATGAAGACGAGCCAGATGGGTGAGAGGGTTTCTCTGTAAGTAGTCTGAATGCGTGATACCAATAATTGCCAAGGAATCATTTCCAGTGAGCACTGATAAAAATGCACTATTAGCCGGTCGGCCCAATTTTCCCGCCGGCGAGTTTGCCGTTCTTGCACGGACAGAGGGGGATTTGGCTGCTTGGGGAAGGCTCTTTGCGACCCATGGTGCCAGCGGAGTGAAGGACGTTGCTGGAGATTTTGCTGTCGGCCTCACTGACGCCAATGGACGTACGATACTTGCGGTTGACCGCTTTGCTGTACGCAGCCTGTGTTACCGGGTGGAGGGCGGGCGGATTCATTTTGCCTCCAGAGCAGATGAGTTGGCAGATGCCCATACAGAAATCGATGCTCAAGCGATCTACGACTATCTGTACTTTCACGTTATTCCTTCCCCTAGAACCATCTTCAAGAACATCTATCGCTTGCCACCAGGGCATTACGCCGTTTTTGAGAACGGTCAGCTGAGACTTGGACGTTATTGGACAGCTGATTTCCAGGAAGAAAAAAAGGCTTCATTTGACCAGCTTCGCACTGAGTTCAGGCATTTATTGGCAGATGGCGTGCGTCGCCAATTGGACGGGAGCAAACCCGCCTGCTTTCTCAGTGGCGGAACAGATAGCTCCACCGTGGCGGGAATGATCGGGCTGGTCTCAGGACAAGCCGCTGCCACCTATTCAATCGGCTTTGATGCCGAAGGCTACGACGAAATGGAGTATGCCCGCATTGCCGCCCGCCATTTTCATACCGATCACCATGAGTACTACGTGACGCCGGCTGACCTTGTACGAAGTATCCCGGATGTCGCGCGCTTCTATGACCAGCCATTTGGTAACTCATCAGCTTTGCCGGCCTATTACTGCGCAAAAATGGCTCAGGAGGATGGGGTCACACGCATACTTGCCGGCGATGGCGGTGATGAACTCTTCGGCGGCAACACTCGTTACGCCAAGCAAAAAGTATTCGGTTTCTACGATCAGCTGCCATCGGCACTGCGCAATACTTTGCTTGAACCGCTGTTGCTTGAATCGCCATTAGGAAAACTGCCTCTTTTCAGTAAGGGGGCGAGTTATATCCGCCAAGCCAAGGTGCCGCTGCCTGACCGTACTCAGACCTACAATCTGCTATTTCGCTTTGGCGTACATGATGTGTTTACAGCAGGCTTTCTGGAAGGTGTCGACCTGGCTGAGCCTGTGGCGCAGCAGAGGACTGTCTGGGCAGAAACAGGTTCTACAGCGCAAACAAATAAGGAATTGGCGTTTGACTGGCGATACACCCTGGCTGAGTGTGACCTTCCTAAAGTCGTTGGTACGACAACGCTGGCCGGAATTGACGTTGGTTTTCCTATGCTTGATGCAGACTTGCTTGCCTTCTCAATGCGCCTGCCTACGGAATACAAATTGAAAGGTTTGAAACTTCGCTGGTTCTTCAAGGAGGCTTTACGCGGCTTTCTCCCCGATGAAATTCTTACCAAGAAAAAGCAGGGATTTGGGCTCCCATTCGGTGTGTGGGTCACCCAGAACAATGAGCTAAGAAATTTGGCGGAAAACTCAGTCCGAGCCTTGGCGGAGCGAAAGATCTTTAAGTCGGAGTTCGTCGATCAGATATTCATGCATTTGCGCGAACATCCTGGCTACTATGGAGAGATGATTTGGATTTCCATCATGCTTGAACAATGGTTACGTGGGCATGATCAAAAGCTCTCTGGTAGAAATAGCAGTTAAAGCCAATAACGAGGTTCTGTATGTCCAAATTATTTTCGCTTGCTTTTCTGGTGCTTGCATCCGTAAATTTTTCATCCAATGCCGCTGTCGAGGACTGCGGCGAGCTGAAAAACTACGGCGATATTGGACCTTGGGATTATTCTGACCCATCAAGTTCAGCTTCTACCGGTGCTGATCCTATGGGCCGGATAAAGCGAGTTGAAAATGTCCATTTTAACTCGGATGTTAGAGGGTTAAACAAAAAACGGTATTCCATCGAGCAATTGACCGCTGAGATTCACTACACACTCCGTATGTTCCCAAATCATACAGAGGCTTTGGTTGCTGTTTCACGGCTGGAGAAAATGGCTGGTGGTAAATTGCCTCAAAATACAGCGACAATTTATACGCCAAGGTTATCTGCCTACTGTTTTTTTGATCGGGCCATACGGTTTAAAGAAAATGATAAAAACGTTCGTTTTGCCTACGCTATCCATCTGCATCAAAATGGAAAGTTTAAAGAGGCTTTGGAACAGTATCTGTTAGCAGAGCCGCAATGGGAAGATAACCGATATTTTCAGTACAATCTTGGGCTGCTGTATGCGGATATGAAAAACTGGGAAAAAGCGGTCGATTACGCCCAGCGAGCTTACAGCTATGGAGTAACCTTTCCTTCTCTACGACAAAGAATAGAAAAGTCCGGGTATAAGTTAAATGTGCCAATACCTAGTGTTAATCTGGGTTTGAGTGAGCCGGAGAGTGCTCAGGAGGATAAAAATATAAAATGAGGAGGTTCTCAATAAATTCAGTAGCCTTGAATTTTATCTGTTTTTAATAGAGCTAGCTATTGTGGTTATTTCTATATATAGCGGATGCTTGCTGGAGTAGATGGCTAGAATCCAACCAAGTGTTGATGAAGCCATGCAGCCGATTACAACAATAAAATCTCCAGCTTCGCTTGCAATTGTTTTAAATAAAAAGCAGGCGACTCCTGCACAAGCTGCAATGTATGCGGATGAAATTATAGTTAGAGCGAGGTCTTTCCAATAGAAGCCAGTTAGTTTTTTTAGCGTTCTAATGACATAAACTGCAATCAATAAGTCTCCAAATGCCATGGCTAGGGCTACGTGACTAAGAGAGTAAAAACATGCAATGAGTACTAGCAAGAGCTTTGCTGGTTGTCCAAATAGTTGAAAGCGCAACGAGTATTTCGTTTCCCCCAAGCCTGCTACTACTGAGCCTCCCACCACAGCAATGCTTAATCCAAGCATGCCCATGCAGAGAATGCGGGCTGGTTGAATGCTTGCTAGCCATTGGTTTCCATAAAGAAACATCACTACGGAGTCCATCGCTACAAAAAGACAAGAGAAAATTGGGAAGGTTAGAGCAGATACATTATTGATTGTCTTGATGAATTTTTTACCAATATCTTGCTGTTCTCGATGGCTTTTTGCAAAATGCGGCATCAATACAGGGGCCAAACCTTCCATAATGGTTCGATATATCAATCCGACCACCCCTTGGGCCCGCCCTAAAAAAGCTGTGCTTTCGAGACCCATGGTTTTTCCGACAATTAGTTCTGGACCACTTATTCCAGACTCCCAAAGTAAGGACGCTCCACTGAAGCGTCCCCCTGTTTTTATAATATGGCGCCAATCGATGAAATGCGGGCGCAAACTTATTTTTCTATCAGAGAAATAAATTGTCGCTATTACTGTGGTGATGGTGCTTAATACACCCGCCCAAGCAAGGCTGACAAACCCAAAGCCAAATAAACATAAAGAAATAGAAGCCAACGCGTGAACGATGGCTGCGCTGATGTTTATCTTTAATAAACAATCAAAACGCATCTCCCGTCTTAGTAGGGCTGATGACAATGCCCCAAAGGGTAGTATCAGAAAGTTTAACGAGAGAATGATTATTACTGTGCTGACCCCGGGTTCTGAATAATATGATGCTGCATATCCGTTGATCGACCACAATATAATCGCTAAAGTCCAACTGGTGGCGAACAGTAGACTCTGTGCTGTTTCGAGTCTGTCTTTACTTAGGTTTTGTTCCTGTATCACATAATTTGAAATCCCGATGTCCCGGAATATATGCGAAAAAGATAAAAAAATGCTGCCGATTGAAAATATTCCAAACTCGACAGGGGTTAATAACCTGGCAACAATTATTGATGTGAAAAACTGAATTGCAAAAATTATATATTTTTCGCCAACTGAAAATAATATTGATTTCTTGAGGGTACTCATTGGTTTTAAGTTGCCCCTGTCTTTCTGGCGGGGAATATGGCTTTAACGGCATGGATTAAGTGTTTTCCTGATTTTGACCATTTCCATGCATTAATATATGCATTTATTGATTTTTTTCGTATTTTCTTGCATCGATACATCCATCCTAGATCATCGTAGTAACTTGATATTCGATTAGTTAGGAGTATTTTTTCTTGTTCGTTTATTTTTTTTGATATGCGGGGGAAATTGTATTCCATTAGAATCAGAGCATCCTCTTGGACTTTTATCTGATTGCGAGTGATATTTGTACCATGCTGTCGATAACTGGCTAACGATTTATCCAAAAATATCATCTGGCCAGAAAGGCCTAGTCTTATCCACAAGTCAGTGTCATCGCAAACTTGGAAGCGTGTGTCAAAGGATAAATTGTTGCGGCCAAATCGCTCTATTGCAATCATTATTGATATGGTGTGAATGGCTGCATATTTTATGCTTTGAAATGCAAAGAATCTCATGCTGCATATGTACTTTGATGCGCTAACGTGTTGTATGTACTCGTTTGCCTCGGCAGTAAAGTTATCAAGGTATCTGTTCAGGAAATTCCCGTGCTCGTCTACCAAGTCAATATCGTGAAAAGCTGCTACGCACTCCGGGTTCTCAATTAAGCTGCTCAAAAGATATTCAATTTTTTTGGGGTGATAATAGTCGTCATGATCAAGAAAGCATACAAATTCCCCAGTGATGTATTCCAGTCCGGTGTTCTTGGTAATTGCAGGACGCCCACCACGTTGTTTTCGTTGTATGAGGCGGATGCGCTGATCACGCGCTATATATTCGTTGATTAAAGCAACAGTGCCATCGGTTGAGCAGTCGTCCACTAAAATTAATTCAATGTTTTTGTAAGTCTGATTGAGCACTGAATCGATTGTGCATGGCAAATATCGAACACTGTTAAAACAGGCGATAACTACTGAAACAAGAGGTTGATCTGGCATGGTTGTGGTTTCGTCAGCGAATACTGGTCAGGCTAGAGTCAGGTTCTGGGAGACTTTTCTAAAGATTCTCAAATAGCCTTCAAGCATATATTTTGCTGAGAATTGATTAGAGACACGTTGCTGTAAATTTCTGCCTCGTGCTTTTGCCTGATCGGGGGCGCGCAATGTGTCTAATAGGGCGGCCGTCAATTCATCAATATCACCATTATTGAATAGCAAGCCAAAATTAGAGGATGGAATTATTTCTGGTATTCCTCCAACCCTCGTCGCTATAACAGGGGTTTGGCAAGCGCCGGCTTCTATCAATACCAAGCCAAAAGACTCATACTTCGCTGTATGCACGAGGCAAATTGTGTGGCTCATCAATGATGCAATCTGATTCTGGGGCTTGTTTTCCAAAAAATTTACCCGAGTTTCGATATTTAACTTATTGACGAGTTCTTTTAGGTGCTTGAGCCAGTTGCCGTTATCGGTTCCGCCAACGCAAACAACGTTGAGTTCTGGATATTCCGAGGCTATTCGCGCAAAGGCGGTTAAAAAGATATCTTGTGCCTTGATCGGAACATAATTTCCAACATTTAATAAGTAGGGTGCATCGATTTGCGATGGGGCAGGGGCAACGTTACGAGTGAACTTTTCAGAATCAATGCCATTGTGTATGACATGTACGGGCTGATTGAAAAACTTAAGTTCTTCTATCCGATTGGCCAGTGCTGCTGAGCAGGCGGTAATTGCGTTAGTTTGTTTGGCAATTGTTTTCCATCGCGGACTATCGGTGGCTATTGCACTTACGTCTGACCCGTGGAAGGAGAGCACGAGTTTCCCATTCCATAGTCCGAAGAGTTTAAGCAAAGCCAGTGGATAAGCGTTTAATGTCGGAAAATGAACGTTGACCGTAGTGATATTGTGTATTCGCAGGTCTCGTTGTGCGCTAATGAGGCGACGCAGTAACGTCACGACGTATCTGAAAGGTAGGCGGCCGTGGGCGGATGGAGGGGCTGGTAGATTCAAGTGTAGAAATCTCCGGCCTTGCTCGTCGGTTCTTTCGCCGCGGCGTATCCAGTCTTGAATGCCTATGCTCGCCACGCCGGGAAAACGGTTTTCCATTCCACGCCATAGACGTTCGACAACAACGTCTACCCCGCCCAGCATATCGAACTCCCAGGGAAGATATAGAAGCAGCCTTCCCTGTTCATCTTTTGCCATTTCAGTCATTTCTATCGGGACGAGCGCTCAAACCATAACGGGTTTGGCTTGAATTCGCGATATCCATCATCAATGCGTCAGCATAAAACTTTGTCGCCCAGTTTGGATATTGCCATGGATGATAGCCGCCGTTGATCGGGTGAGATCCCTTAATACCGCCGACGGTGTCCTTGTTCGGTCCGAGCAGTTGTTGGGTTTTTTTGACGAAACCTAGAACTTTTGAGGTGGCTTCCCGATATTTGTGGTCACCGGTCGTTTTGAATAGGCGCCCCCAATTAATGCCGAGTTGGCAGTCCCCGGTCAGGCACGACCAAGTAACTGTCGGTTGCCAATTCTTGTTAAAGCGCCCTGAGAGTTTGCCATCGGGTGGGAGGGCTGCCAGCATCGCGTCACCGATAGTACGGGCGGCGACAATCAGGTCTTCCCGTTCTGTGGCTATGCCAATTTCGAGCAGTCCGCGCATCGCGTAAGCAATAGTGTGGGTGAATGGTTGGGTACTGTCCTGAAGGCAGTTTTCGGCCAGCCAGCCGAGTTCATTACGTTGACTCATGGCCCAATCGGCATTTTTGAGGGCTGCGTTGAGATAGCGGCGATCACCGGTGATGTCGAATACGCGAGCCAGGCTCCAAGCAGAGCGGGTGTTGTAGGTATTGATCTGCTTGCCGGTCATCGGGGAGCCAAATTTTCGCCAGCAACCATCGTCATCCATGACTTCGATTAACCAATCGGCAGCTCTTGCCGCAGCCTGGCGATAGCGCTCCTCACCTTCTTCTTCAAATGCGCGTACCCAGCCAAAGATTACTTGTCCAGTATTAAAAATAGTTGGCTGATCGGAGTCACCTAGTGCACCAGCCAAAACGCCTCCGCTTGAATGCTGAATCTCGATTTCCCAATCAGCCATCCTGCGTGCTCGGGCCCGTGCATCATCGTCGCCGGAAAGTGCCGCATAGCGATAGAAGGTGGGGATGATGTAGCCGGTTGTTTCCGGGTACGAAGGGGCCCAGCGCTGGTAGCGAACCAAGTAGGTCTGAGCGACACCGTTATTGCCGGTGACATCCTGTGCATGTTTTAGCCAAGCGATGGCTGCATCGAGGTGAATTCGATTGTCGGTGGGTGGAGTTAGCCCAAGTCCAAGCCGATCTTTCAAGACGAGCCGTTTCAGGTGGATGGTTTCAGCGATTCCCATACGCTTTCCTAGGATGTGAATGAGTTGGCCATTCAAGGGCGGTCAAAAAAATGGGCGCCCTCACTGGCAAGTTTCTGAGCGCCAGTTAGCAATGCTTGAGCACGTATCCAGACCAGCGCGGTATTGCCGATGCGCCCTCTGTGCAATACCTGGCTACCCTCCAGCTGTGCGATGAGTCGTTCCTCTCGACGCAGTTTATTGGCCAAAGGGGAAATTACGCGTAGCCACTGTGTGCTTTCGTTACCGTCATAGTCGACTACCTTGCCAGCCAGCAGCTCGGGTTCATATAGCGGAGTCGGCAAGCTATCTACTAGGTGGTCTTCAACAAAATGGGTGAAGGTGAATGTTGAGAATGGGGCATCGAAGCCGAGGATTAAGGCGTTCCGCTCAAGTAGTTTGGCAAATGGAGATAAGGGGCCAAAAGGGCGGTCAGTATGTTGATGTCCAGAAATAAAATCTTGCGCATTCTTTCCCCAGGCCAGCAAAGGATGTGTCGCACTAAGGCTGCGGTGGACACCTTCTGAACGGCGAAATACCTCGGAGACCAAGCCCATCATTGATGGGCTACGGCGAACATTCATCGGTTTGCCTTTTGCCAACCATTCCGCCGAACTCATGTTGTGATAGGGCATTGAAGTCATGACCAACAGGCCATTATTGCCCACCGCAGTTTTTAAGGCCCTGATCAGATCTGCAGGCTTATCGCGAAAACCATTGTGCTGATGCCATGACGAGTGAACGACTAAGGTGGCTCCCGATTCGAATCCGCATTGTCGAATTTGACGGACAACCTCATCCGGACCATAAGCCCAGATGGTTTTCGTTAGAAGATCCTTGGTCAGCTGTTTTAGTCGGGCAATCATCATCAGGCTTGAGTCATAGTATGACTGTTTACGACATCATCAAGCAGGACCGCTAAACGTCGGGTAATTTCGCGGCGGTCAAACTGACTGAGGTAATCGTTATCGGCTTCCATTTTTTCCGGTACCGGTCTCCCCAGCCATTCTCGTAGCATGGCCTCACAGGCATCAATCGACTCTGCCGGAACCGCCTTGCCCAGACCAGCGCGCTCAATGATTTGTTGAGTGGCGCCGGGGTCGCACAAGGCGAAAATCGGGCGACGAGCAGCGACATATTCAAACAGTTTTCCAGGAATCACCCCGTCGGATGTTTCGCCAGTATCGACAATCAATAATAGGTAGTCACAATTGATCTGCGCGTCCATGGCCGCGTTGTAACTAACGTCTCCCGCAAAGTCGTAAAGGTGGGCAATGCCATGGCGGGCCAGTATTTCGTCGTAACGTGCCCGGATATCTGCTTCTACGCCGCCAAGTATGCGGACCCGGATGTTTTCTACTTGCCTTGGGTCGGTGTTATGGATTCGTCCCAAGGCTTCGGCAAAGGCATAGCCTCGCCTGTTCTTGAAGAGTCGGCCGGTATAAACGAATTCAATCGTTCCCTTCCCGAGTTGACGGGTACGTTCGCGATTGCCGTAAATGTCTGTGTCGTAACCGTTGGTTAGTGTTTCCCATCTGGCCTTGAGTTGTGGATGTAGGCGTCGCATATAAACCGTTTTCGGCTCGGAGACGGTAACGACGACGTCTGCCGCCTTTAGCAGCCGCTTTTCTATTTTAAATTCAAGACGTTTTCTCCAGTCAGGGAGCCATTCTCGCAGGACGTCCCCAAACCAAAGATCTCGGTAGTCCACAATCCATGGCAGGCCCGTTGCTTTGCGCAAGTCATGTCCGACGTAAGCACTGGAGAATGGAGGAAGCGTGGTGTATATCGCATCAATTTTGCGTGCCGCACAAATCTTGATGCACTCTGCGGTAGCTGCTCGTGCCCACGGTAGGTAGTTATCCGGTACGTGAACAAAGTTTCTTAGTAATTTGCGAACAATCCCGTGAGCCCAATCGAGCAGGTTTGACTGGGGTGAAGAGGCTGAAATTTGTTGAGGAGGACGATTTCCTGGAGTTGTCGGCTCTTTGGTAAGCGATATGTTTCGCTTCCGGCCTAGCAGGAGTTTTACAAAGTCCGCAATTTTAGCTTCGATATCAGGGAGCGGAAGTCGAATGACTTCCAAGCCTGCGGTTATTTCATCAAGCAGTTTGGGATCGAAGTTTGGTTCTTGGCCAGATGGCGCCAGGGTAACGACCACGGCTTCCCAGCCATGAGCTCGCAACTGCTCGACGAACTTGACGGTCCTGATGCGACCAATGGTCTTCAGTGGCGGAAACTCTCCGGCGATTACCAACAAGGTTCGAGGGCGCGCGTTGTGCATGAGGATGATTTAGGTGGTCAATCTTTTGCAAAGGGAATGGAATTGGGTGGCACGAGTAGTCCAACTATTTGCTCTGGCATGAGCGAGTCCGGCTTGCGCCATTTGCATTCGGAGTTGGTCATCCTCGAGCAGGCGGTTGGTTGCCTCGGCAATTTGGTGAACGGAGTTTCCATCGACCAGCAGGCCTGTTTCACCATGTTTTATTGCTTCAGCCGCACCACCTGCACGGCCGCCGATTACCGGACGGCCGCAAGCATTGGCTTCCAGGAAGACTAGTCCGAAGCCTTCTGTATCACCATCCGGCATGGTCCGGTTCGGCATGATGAAGAATTCGGAGCTGCGATAGGCTGCAATAAGGTCGCTTTCGGACAAGGAGCCCGTCAAAGTGACTGCTTGTTGTAAGCCGCTTTCTACGATCAGTTTTTCCAGTTCATTTCTTTGAGGGCCGGCACCGATGATTAGCAAGTGGGCATCCGGATGTTCGGTCAGGACAGAACGCCAGGACCGTATTGTCTGATCAAAACCCTTGCGGGGGATCAGTCTTCCAATGCTGACCACGATGCGTTTTCCGATAAGGTTCCAACGCTGGACGAAGGATTGGTCGATACATCCAGGAGAGAAGCGTGTGGTATCGACGGCGTTCTCGATCAGGTGAACCCGATTCGATGCCAAACCTAATGCCAATAAGGCATTTTTTGTGAAACTGCTAACTGCAACAATGGCGTCTGCACGAGCTAAATACTTGAAGCGTTTGTTGCCAAAGGATCCAGCATCGAATCGCGTTGTGATCTCTTCGCCGTGAATGTAATAGATCAGACGGCAGCCTGTTAAACGGCGGCAAAGCTCACCCAGCCAGGCTGATGAGTTGAGTTCGCCAATACACAGCACGCCCACGTCGTATTGCTTGATCAGTTGCAGCGTCTTTTGAACGAGACGCCATGCAATTGGAAAGTCGACGCTGAGTAAACGCCAGGCAGAAATCAGTTTGTTGGCAGGTGCTGGCAGAATCGGGGGACGTAACAGTTCAAGGCGATGAACCGGATAGCAACAAGCTTTGTCGTGTTCTTCCCAGCCGGCGATGGGTTCGTTCCGGTCATAGTTATGGCGGGCCGCAAGGGCAATCATCGTATGCGGTGGCGAAAGTCGGCAGAGGCTTGCATAGACGTTTGCCGAGCCGCCATGTATCGGGGCAAAAATGTTGGCGACAAGTAAACAAGACTTTGCGGTGGCAGTATTCATGGCGGTTAGTCTTGGCTCAGTTGAGTTGCTTTGTCTGCTGCATCGTATGCTCGAGGTCGCTAAGAAGGCTTGGCAATAGATCACGAATCAATGCCTCAAGGGCCGGGCTTGCCTCTTCCTCCGTATGGGCAGATACCGATATAACGATTGCCGCGCCGTCGTCACCGTGCCCGCGTAACAGGTTGAATGCCTGAAACAGTTTTGAGTGGACTTCGCTTTGCGTTAGGTAACCGCCAACCCAATACAGGGTTGTGGCCAGCGCAACCGTGTCAGCAAGGGTGTATTTTTCCGTCTTTAGATTAGGCAGCAGGCTGCTTATTGCGCGAAGTTTTCTGTTTCCCCGCCATTCCCAGGTTTTTGAAGACTCAATTTGGCTTTTAACATTGACCAGTTCCTGGCCTTGCTTTTGATTACGGTAATAGGCGATGTAAATCCGTGCAATCCTATCTGCATAATAGTAGTCGCCCCGATGAATTGCTGTGGCACCTATAAAAGATGGTTCAAGCATTGCCAATCCAGGCTCAACTTTGGAAAGTTTGTCCAGTGATTGGGATAAATCAAGTTGCAGCGGCAAGTGCTCAATTGATACGCGATTGACCATGTTGTTGGTCCCGAGCTGCCAACCGAATGCTATTGCTGATGTTAATAGCGCGGTGGCCATGATGCGGGGAAGGGCGGTCTGGCTGACTTGTGGCGTTTCGTTACTAACACGAGGTGTATCACGCCAGCGGTCCCCGATCATGAACGCGGTTATCACGACGACACCGAATATGACCCAGCCGAATGCAAGGTGCGACAGACCAAGACCCCATTGATTGTCCGTAAGGTGGGCAATCAAGACAATGGCGTAGGCGCGCAGCCAGTTCGCAAATAGCGAAAGGAGGACCATCGCCGCGATAAAGATAAGGCGCTTATACCAGCGCTGATAAGTCAGATAGGCAAAGATCGACCCGACGAAAAATGATGTAAAGAGGTAGCGAATCCCCGAGCAGGCTTCGATGACCGACCAACTGCCGCTAGGAATAACAAAGTGCCTGTCTTGTTGAAGCACCGGTATGCCACTGAAGCGCAAGCCGGCTACGGTGGCATTTGCCGTCCAGTCCATCAAGGTCGGCAGGATGTCATGGCCGAAAGGTATGGCAAAAAACAGGAAGCTTAGCGGACCAAGGAGATTCCTGAATGCTTGGTACCCAAGAACGGCCCAGGTTGATCCCATTAACATGAAGACGACAGCGAACTGGGCAACTACCGCTGCAGAGACGAGTTCGCCGACGCAAGCTGCAGCGCTTGAGAGCAAGAAAAACGCCAAGCCAACATACGATGGTGCGAAGGAGACTCGCCTTAAAAGATGACGCTTTTTCCAGGAAAAATAGGCAACGACAGCCAAGACAACGTAGCCATGAGCATGCGATGGTAGTTTTTCCCAAGACTCGACAACCAGAAGCACGTGCTCGCGTAGTGTAAAAATAACGCTCGCCCAGACAAGGCCTAAGGCACCCCAAGCGATCTGTCTGGACAAGGTTGAGCCTGGATTGCTCTCTGGATGCGTTGAGTTCGACGACATATTTCCCGTCAGCATAATGGAGAGTCCGGTCCGCGTTGCGTTGTAATTGCGTTTGAGGGACGTTGATTGGGCAAGATGTCCTTTACCTTTGGCACAACCTTGCCGGTCTGCTTTAAAGCCTCTTGGACGCAACGCTCAGTACATAGCAGTACGACCAAAATGTAATACGGCATATCCCAGTAGGCCAAACTCAGGAATGCACCGCCCACACAAAAGCCAATCAGGCTGACCTTGGTCATGGAGGAAAGGGTGTGAGCCCATTCGAGTTGCTCATGTCCGGCCGATAGCTTTGCAAGCCTGCCGGCAAGGGAATAGGTTGCTATCCAGAAGGCAAGGTATAAGAACAATCCAATATAGCCATGCTCGCCAAGAACCTGAAAGTAGATGCTGTGGGCGACAATCACGAAATTCGGATTGGGGGCGTATTTCTGATAGATGATCGGAGAGTCGGTGACGAATCCGGCGCCGGTTGGATTTCCGTTGGCGATATTGACGGCCATTGTCCAGGCGTTTATTCGCCCTTGTGCAGAGTCGTCTTCCTCGTAGGTCTGAATGGTATTCATGCGTGTCGTCCACTCTTCCGGCATGAACGCGACCGCCATTACGCCGACGATCATGGCGACGACAAATAATGCCAGCTTCGATTTGCTTCTCCACCACAGCACGCTGCCCATGGCGATCATGGCGAGTAGCGCGCCGCGAGAGTGGCTGCCAAGGGCTGACAACAAACAGAGGAACATGGCGCTATACAGGAAACGCTTTGACCACTTCTCGGGAATCTTCGATATAAACGGTAGCCCGCGCAGTAGTGCCGATTGGGTCGCCAAATAGTAGAGGAGCGGTACGGTGATGATCAGGGCGACCGCCAATTCATTGTTCCCCTCAATGACGCTGGCTGGCGGTCCCCATACGCGGGATCCACCTCCCGTAAGAGCGGTGAAAATACCGCCTTTGATGCCAAAGAATGCCAATGATCCGGCTACAACAACGATGAATCCGAGAATCTCCTCACGCGTGCGAATTACCGCAGCGACAGGGAGCAGCATTAAAAGGACCTTGAGAACGAATATGTATTTCTCGAAGCTTTCATCGGGGAAGACTGCCAATGCGGTTGTAATCCCCATCCAGCCGACAAAAGCCAGCAGAAGCGGAACGGGAAAGCGCATTGTCCAGCGCACCTGTTCCGGGTTGATGAGCATTGAAAAGAACAGCGTCCCTGCTGCAATCATCGCCAGGGGAAGGGAATAGGCAAAACCCCAGCCGAGCCGGTGGGGATTCATCAAACCAACCCAGACCCAAAGCAATGCGGCGATATAGGGCCGCCGGAGTGCCATGAGGACCCCACTGGCAAAGAGCATCACAATCGCGATGTCACGCATTATCGATAAGTCTCCGGCTTGTCATCGAGACCTTGAAACTTCTTGGAATAGTTCGATCTGGGCTTGTGTTGTAGCATCCCAGCCGAATTGCTCGGCGTATTTCCTGATGGCTACTTTGTCGATAGGTGTTGAAAAAAGGTCGGCATAGGCTGCAAGCAGGGCTTTGTCGTCGCGTCTGGACATTAAGCGTCCGACGGCGTTGTTCCCAATAACTTCATTTGTTCCTGGAATATTGGTTGCAATGACTGGTGTACCGCAAGCCATTGACTCTAAAAGTACATTGGCCCATCCCTCGCGACTGGAGCACAGTAGCAGCGTATCAGCTGCGCTGTACCAGGAGGCCAGTTCTTCGTTGGGAACTTGGCCAGCAAAAAACACACGCTCGGAGAGTCTATGTTTGTCTGTGAGTTCTTGAAGAGTCGAACGTTCAGGACCGTGGCCAACAAGAACAAGTCGTTCATTGTTATTCAGCTTTGCCAGAGCCTTGATTGCGATATCGTGACCCTTCAGTTCAATGAGGTTGCCGACGGATAACAGAATGCGAGAATTTTTGGGAAGGCCGAGCTTGTCTCGGGCTTTTGCTTGGTCAATCGGCTGAAAACGCTCCAGATCAACACCATTGCGCATCACGTGTAACTTGCTGGCTTCTGCTCCCAGTGAGGAGAGTACTTGCATCAAGCCCGATGAGACGCCAATTGAAGCCTTTGCTTGTTTCGCCGTTTCAAGGATCAGGTGCCGTGGTTTTTGATATTGCGAGATCAGATTCAGGTCGCTGCCGCGAGCGGTAACGACAAACGGCTTACCAAGCGCATGGGCAATGATTCCAGCAGCAACCCCATCGGGATAGTAGTAGTGCGCATCAATCAGGTCGAAATCGAAACCGTCGCGAATGATCTTTCTAATGGTAGGCAGGGCTGAGCGTGCCAATGAGTAAGGTGCAATGTTCATCCCCACTTTGGGGGGCAGCAAATAGCGTGGGTGAAAAATATCAATGCTGTTTCTGTGTTCAGTTTTTGGCGTCTCGGCGTATTTTCCATACACGCCGAATTTCTTTCCCTTGAATGGAAACCAAGGGACCGGTGCTACGACCTTGGTTTCTACCTGGCCGGTTTTCAGCAGTTCACGAAGGCGCGTTTCAACGAAAACACCATGAATCGGCCTAGCTGCACTTGGGTACAGGGTTGAAAAGAGAAGGGTCCGGATTGGACGCTGAGCCGCATCGTTCACGCTTGTCTGCCTTGATGCGATGTGCTGCGCAAATTGCACTGCTGAGCGAGTGTTGCGACTTTTCGGGCATTGCCTAGCCAAGTGAGCTGCTGGCAGGTGATCGTTGTATGTGCCTCCTGTGCAATACGCGAGCGTAATTCGGCGTTGTTGCATAGCTCCGTCAGTTTTGCCTGCAAGTCGCCCTCCGAGCTTTCATCAAACATGAGGGCGTTGTGCTCATCTTTCAGAATTTCGAGCAGGTTTTGCGCCCGCGGAGCGATGATGGCTTTACCCAGCGCCATGTATTCCATCAATTTCAGTGGCGAGGCATACGAGGTCACTGCAGGTTGCAAGGCAATATCAAAGGCAGCAACGAGTCCGGGTACCGCATCGCGATGGACCACACCAGTGAAGGTGACCCGCTCTCCGACACCAAGACGCTGGGCCTGGGCTTCCAGATCCTGGCGCACTGGGCCATCGCCAACCACCAAAAGGTGTGAGTTCTTGGGGGCGTATTTGCTCGCCATCCAGTCGATAATGCGGTCAACGCCGTGCCAGTCCCTGACAAAACCAGTAAAGCCCAGTACCAGCGCGTTTGCCAAACCAATCTGTGCCTTCGCCGTTGCAATATGAGGGGCTGATGCGAAATGTTTTTCGTTGATTCCATTGGGAATCACCGAGATTCGCTCATCGGGTACGCCATAGGCTTTGACGTACTCGGCAAGAACGTGGGTTACTGGCAGCACATAATCGGCACTTCGCCAGGCAGTGCCTTCCGCCCATTTGGCAAGCCAAGGCAGGGCGAGACCGCCGCTATGTTGGGAGCGTTCGAAGACAAGGGGAGAATTGACTTCCAGCAAGAGAGGAATACCTGCACTGCGTTTGAGCATCGTTCCTGCCAGCAGATACAGGTTGTAGCGTTCGTAAATGACATCCGGCTCGAATTCGCGGGCGGCTGCCTTCAGCTTTCGATAGGCGTGTAGTGAATAAGCGAGTTCGAGCAATTCGTAGATTGCTTTCGGCAGGGAGGCCTTGAGGTGGTGCACCCAACTGACCTTGCCGCCCATTTCTCCCTGTTCACCAACGCTCGGCGCGACGACGAGAACTTCGTGTCCATTGGCTCGCAGCGCTTCGATCATCTCTTCGATATGGACTGCCTGGCCGTCCTTGGAAGCGGTACGGTGATGGTAGAGGATCTTCATGCGATGCCCGATCAGATAGCGGCAGGATCGTTCATGACGCAACGCATAAATGCATCAAACATCAGCAGGGTCCAGATTGGCGTGCTGTGGTCGCCGAGTCCGGACTCATGTTGCTCGACGATTTTCTTGATGACCTCGGGATTGAACCATCCGGAGTCGGCAATCTGCCCCTTGAGCAGCGTGTCGCGAACTCGCTGACGCAACGGCCCCCGAAACCAGCGGGAAAGCGGGACGGCAAAACCCATTTTGGGACGGTACATGATATCTGGCGGCAATAACGGCTCCATGCTTTTCTTGAGCAGGTACTTGCTTTCACTTCCCCGCATTTTGAGATGCGATGGCAGGGTCGCCAGCCATTCAACCAGTTGGTGGTCCATCAGCGGTTCTCGAACCTCCAGGGAGTGCGCCATGCTGGCGCGATCAACCTTGGTATTGATATCACCAATGAGGTAAGTATGGAGATCGATGTATTGAATCAAGCCGAGCGGGTCGTCTGTGCCTGCTTTCTTGGCGTGTTCGTGGAATACGTTGAGTGCGCTGTAGCCGCCAAGTGCCGAGTTCAGTGAATCGCTGAATAATCGCCGGCGCATCGGTGTGCGGATTAGCGACATGCTATGGAAATAGGCCTCGGCTGAAGTCCGCGCCAAGGCTTCGAAGGTCGTTTTGGCCCGGAATACTCGCGGGGCCCAGTCGGCTTTGGGATAGAGTTTGCCAAGTGTGCCAAAAAGCGGACGACGCAACCCCAAGGGCAGCGCAGAACGCATGCTTTCTTCCATCAGGTGCAGGCGATAGCGGCGATAGCCGCCAAAACTCTCATCTCCGCCATCACCGGAAAGCGCGACCGTGACATGCTTGCGTGCCAGTTCGCAGACCCGATAGGTCGGGATTGCCGAACTGTCGGCATAGGGTTCATCGTATAAGCGGGCCAGCGTGTCGATCAGATCAAAGTCATCGCTTTCGACCATGTCGAGATAGTGATTGGTCTGATAACGATCGGCCACCAGCTTGGCAAATTCAGTTTCGTTGAACGCAGGGTCGGAAAAGCCGATCGAGCAGGTGTTGACCGCAGTCTTCGAGAGGCCGGCCATCATGGCAACGACCGCGCTCGAATCAACGCCGCCGGAGAGGAAAGCGCCGAGCGGAACTTCGGAAATCATCCGTAGCCGGATTGACTCTTCAAGTCGGGCAGTCAACTCGGCGCAGGCGTCTTGATCGCTGATTGGGTTGTCGAGGGAGAAACGGACGTCCCAGTACTCCTTTGGCTGGCCAACCGTTTGGCCGCGGCGCAAAAGCAGCGTATGTGCCGGCGGAAGCTTCCTGGCCTGTTTGAAAATGGCGCGCGGCTCGGCCACATAGCCCAGCGAAAAATACTCCTCGATGGCGTAGGGATCGATCTCGCGCTTGAGGCCACCGTGGGCCAATAGCGATTTTAGTTCTGAGCCAAAAAGAAAACTTCCATCGTCGAGAAGTGCGTAGTACAGCGGTTTGACGCCGAGGCGGTCGCGGGCTAGAAATAGCGCTTGCTGATTACGGTCCCACAAAGCGAAGGCAAACATGCCGCGAAAGCGGTCTACACAGCGTTCCCCCCAGGATTCCCAAGCGTGCACAATGACTTCGGTGTCGCTGCGGGTATGGAAAACGTGACCAAGTGCCTGAAGCTCGGGGATGAGTTCCTGATAGTTGTAAATTTCCCCGTTGAAGACGACGCAAACACTCTGGTCTTCGTTGTATAACGGCTGCTGGCCAGTGGATAGGTCGATGATCGACAGGCGGCGATGACCAAGCCCGAGGCCTGGCTCGACGTGCAGTCCACCTTCATCCGGGCCGCGATGGAACTGCGATTCGTTCATGCGGTGCAATACCGTACGATCAATGTCGCTTCTACTTCGGGTGTCAAAAATTCCGGTAATGCCACACATGGGATTTTCCTGTCAGGGCCTGAGGTTCACACTATTGCGATGCAATAGTTTGTCGTAGGTGCCCTGGTAGCTTGCCACCATGGCTTTCATGCTGAATTTCTGTTCAACCAGGCGACGCCCGCTAAGTGCCATTGATTGCTTGGTGTCGGCCTGTTTGGCCATCCGTACGATCTCCCTGGCCATCGATTCCGGATCCGCCGCTGGGACAAGAACACCGGTTTTATCTGCCACAACAAGATCGGCATTGCCGCCAACATTGGTTGCGATTACCGGCAGGCCGGAAGCCATAGCTTCCAGGATAGTGTTGGATATGCCTTCGGCCAGAGAGGGAAGGACGAAGCAGTCCAGACCTTGCATGACCTCGGGGACATCGTTGCGTTCCCCGGGGAGCCAGGCCAATTGGTCGAGGCCTGCTGCGTCGAGCAACTGCTGGCACTCTTCACGTAGCGGTCCATCACCGACCAGGACGAGGCGAATCCGTTCTTTCAGTTGAGGCTCAATCTCCAGCGCACGGATGAAGGCGCGAACCAAAGTGGGCTGATCTTTGACTGTCTGCATACGACCTACCGTGCCTAGCAACCAGTGAGTCGGGCGCACAAACGGGCAGCCCGGGATGGATTGATCCGGTTGGCCTGGGTGAAAACGCGAGCAGTCAACGCCATTGTAAACTTGGAGCACCTTGTCATGAGGAACGCGAATTATACCGTTCAGATATTGCGCGAGGTCTCGTGAAAGTGCGAGGTAATAACTCACGAAGGGGCGATAAAAGCGTCGAACACGTTGGTAGGTGATATTGGATCCATCCAGGTCGCCAACGTCGCGACCGTGTTCTCCGTGAATACGGACCGGAACGCCGGCCAACCAGGCCGGTAATTGAACTTCAAGCGCGGCCAGATTCCGGCTATGAACAATTGCCGGACGTAATTGGCGAAAAATCCGGAAAAGCTTTGGAAACAGCCATATGCCATGGCCTGGCGGCTTGTGCAGAGAAACAAACTGAACATCGTCCCGCTTGATACGATTTCTGAAATCGGTGACTTCGGTCAATGCGATGATGACATGCCGATAGCTGTCGGCGGGCATATGGTTTATCAGGTTAACGATGCCATTTTCCAGACCGCCTGTATCGAAGCGGTACATCACGTGGGCGACCAGCGGCCGGGTGTCGTTTTTCATTGTTCACCATCGAAGATGTCAATTGATGGGCACCTTGCTCCTGCCCGGTACGGCGTACCGAAAAGCAGTCTGTTTCCCTTCTGAAATATTAGCTCCCCAGCTTGCCGCCATTGCATGTCATTGCTGGGGCTTGGCGCTTTCATGGGGACTGGCGTGACAGGTAGGGGTCAATACGATTCATGTGTGCATCCCAACTGCAATGTGCAACAACCCGGGCGCGAGCCGCTTCACCGATGGCGTTGCCGGCCATGGGCGATGCAAGCTGCGAATCAATAGTGTCGATGAACTCGATTGCATTGCTGGCGACCAGCAATTCCGTGCCTTTGACTGCGTCGACCGCAGCAGCGCAGTCGGTCGTCGCGACGACTGGGCGAGCCATGGCCATGGCTTCGAGAATCTTGTTTTGGATGCCGCGGGCAATGCGCAGTGGAGCGACCACGATGCCGGCATGTTGCAGGTAGGGGCGTACGTCCGGGACCGTGCCCGTGACAACGATATGCTCGCCGTCCAGGGCCTGGACTTCCGGTGTCGGCGAACGGCCGACAATGTAAAAACGAACGTTCGGTCGGCGTTGGTGCAGGGCGGGAAATACCTCATTGGCGAACCAGGATACGGCATCGACATTCGGCCAGTAATCCATGGCGCCCGTGAATACGATAGGGATTTCCTCGGTGCTGTAGGGGGAGGGGCGTTCCGGAGAGGGGGCAAAGTAGTCAGCGTCAACGCCGTTGCACATGGTTTCGGTTCGCACGCTGCATTCGGGAGCCAGGCGGTTGAAGAGCGTAACTTCGGCATCGGTGACAAAAAATGAGCGTACCGCCTGGGCGGCGATCAGCCGTTCGTAGGCCAGAAGCTGTTGCCCTTCGCGTCGGTAGAGCCAGGACATTGGCCAGCGATGCTTTGGGGCGTACTGAGCCCACTTGGCCGAATCGACATCGACAAAGTCGATCAGCACCGGCATGCGCCGTTTGTCTTCGATGTATTGAGCCATGGCGGAACTGAAAACGACCGTTGCATCAATTTTGTTCAATCGACAGGTCGTGTCCACCCAGTTTTGCAGTGCCGCATCGCGATAATAGCGAAGCGTCAGCGGCTCGCCGGCAAGGAGGCCGTTGAGACTGCGAATTTTGGCCATGCGTGGGTGGAGCTTGGCGACATGGAGATCGGCGCACATGCTCCGCAGGGTAGCGATGTATGGCTCATCTTCCGGGTCATCAATGAAGGTGCCTAGAAATACCCGATGCTGTTTGAGCAGATGCTTTAAGAGATTGTACGAACGTACCTTGTCCCCCTTGTTGGGGGGGTAGGGTAGGCGATGGACAAGATAAAGAATATTGGCCATCTATGCCCCTAGCCAAGATTCCGGACGATGTGTGGTCCCAGCCAGTTGGCGAGCCCTATCGGCATGCGCCGCCAGGCTTCGATGAACAGTTTGTATTTGGCATTGTTCGGGTTGTTCTGGGGAATGCTGTCACGCTTGTAAAGACAGTATTCGTAATGCAGCTGTAGAGGTTCAAAGCCCCAGTTTTTCTTGAAAGCGTAAGGGCCCGTATCTTTCTTGCTCCGGCCGTAATCAAAGACCTTGAGGCCACGCTCGCAAGCACGGCGCATCAATTCCCAATACTTGAAGTCGTTTGCCGCCAGGTTGCGGGCGCTTTCATCATCACCGGCGTAATAGGGCAGGACTTCGTCACGGAAGTAAAACGAGAAAACGCTGCTCAATAACTGACCATCGGCCGACGTAACGGTCAGGATTTCGCAGTCATCTCCGAAAACACGCATCAAGCTATCGAAGTAGCGCTTGGGTAGCGCCGGAGTGCCGTGGCGGTGTACATTGTCGGCAAACAGTTTGAAAAAGCGCTGACTGCTGCGGTCGACCGTGCTAACAAGGCCATTTTTGATGCCTTTGCGGACCATGGCTCGTTGTTTGCGCGGAATCGCGAGCATGTTCTGTTCAACTTCAGGCAGGATTTCCTTGCGAAAAGTAACGTATAGATCCTGGGTCGGCCAATCGTTGGCGTGATGCGGCTCGATATTGCGGAACTCGAGATGCCCGACACCAAGTTTTTGCGCGAGTGCCTTGGCTGCGTCTTCCAGTGCCTGTGAGGCTTCTGCATGATTGGCCGCGACACCACCGTAGACTGCAAAGGGCAGGGCAATCAGTGCATTGCCAAAGAGCAGGCTGTTAACATGCGCCAGCGGCAATACCCCTTGAATTTCACCACCATCTTCGGCGTAGAGGAAGTAGGTCGGGTGGCGAAAGACTTCGTGCAAAATATTCTGCCAGCCGGCACGATGAAAGAAGGTCGCGCTTGGGCAGGCAAAGACAAATTCATCCCAGCGCTGCGCATCGAGCAGGTCGGAAGGAGATAGCTGCTTGATGATCATGATGAATCAGGCCTTGCCAAGAAATAGGTGATCCATCCGAGTCCATGAAAAATCGGCCAACAGGCGGCGCAGACGATGCTCCATCTGGCCAATGTTCACGTAGTGGCGGAAACGCGTTTTGGCGCCGATGTTGGGGATGCGAGGTTGCTCGCTGTCAATTTCCCATGGGTGGAAATAAAAGACTGCCGGAAGCTTGTCTACCGCATTGACGCGGCGAATCATCCAGCGCGACAGGCCATATGGCATCAGGCGGAAATACCCGCCGCCACTGGCTGGCCAATTGCGGTTGAAGAAGCGCAAAGTGGTGGCCGGGACTTCCAGCAAGTTGCCTACTTTGTGGGCGTGACGAGGGGCGTCGGGCATCCCGTAGTGGTCGTGGCGAATGGGGTAAATGCTTGAGCTATAGCGGTAGCCGGCACGCTCGAGGCATTCAAAGGCCCATAAGTTCTTTTCTCCAATCGAGAAGCTTGGCGCTCGGTAGCCTTTGACTTCATAGCCGGCAAGGTCTTCAAGAATCAGCTTGGCAACCTGGATGTCGGCGAAAAATGCTTCCGGCCCCTGATCGCTTGCCCGTTCGTGTCCGTAGCCGTGACTGGCCAACTCATGACCGCCGGACACAATCCGCTGGATAACTTCAGGGTAGCGCTCGGCAATCCAGCCCAAGGTGAAAAACGTGGCTTTGGTTTGATGATCGTCAAGCATTGCCAGGATGCGATCAACGTTGCGTTCAACGCGGCATTCACGAATTGCCCAGTCGCTACGCGGGATGTGCGGCGCAAATGCAGAGACCTGAAAGTAGTCCTCTACATCAATGGTCAGGGCATTGCTGGCAGGGGGAGCGTGCATTGGCGTCTGCAACAATCAGTTAACTTCATTGCTGTGTCGGGACAGTAGCCATTCGGAGAGATCGGCAGCGATCCGCTCTGCGGCGTGACCATCCCATAGCTCCGGAATCCGTCCACTCTTGCCGCGTCCGGAGAGTGTTTCGGCAGCATGGTGGCGAATTGTTACAACATCACGTCCGACCATGGTGTTTGTGCCCTGTTCGACCGTGATCGGGCGTTCGGTATTTTCGCGCATTGTCAGGCAGGGGACACCAAGTGCGGTTGTTTCCTCCTGGAGACCGCCAGAGTCCGTCAATACCATGCGAGCCTCGGCCATCAATCCCAGCATTTCCAGGTAGCCCTGCGGCGGCAGCATGATCATGCGCTCTGCGTCGATGTGTTCGGCTAGTCCGAAGCGTTCGATATTGGCTTTTGTTCTGGGATGAAGGGCAAAGACCAAGGGAATGGACGTTGAAATTTCTCGCAGTACCTTCAACAACGAGGTGAGTACTTCTGGCTGATCTACATTGGATGGTCGGTGCATGGTGACCACACCATAACCCGATGTGCCCTCGATAATTTCAGGGTTGGCGCCAGTGGCGCGGATCGAGTCCGCCGGTGAACGCGCAAATTCGCGATTATTCAGAAGGGAGTCGATCATTACGTTGCCAACAAAACGGACGCGTTCCAAACCAATACCCTCGCGGAGCAGATTGTCGGCAGCGCTTCTTTCCGTCGTGTAAAGGAGATCGGCAATCTGGTCGGTCAGAATGCGATTGATCTCTTCCGGCATGCTGCGGTCATTGCTGCGCAGGCCGGCTTCGACATGGGCAACTGGAATGCCTTTCTTGACTGCAACAAGCGTGCAGGCCAGCGTCGAATTAACATCGCCTACAACGAGAACGCAGGACGGCTTTTTGTCATCAAGCACCGGTTCGAATCGTCGCATGACTTCAGCGGTCTGTACCGCGTGCGATCCTGAGCCGACACCAAGGTTGATGTCAGGGAGCGGCAAACGCAAATCTTCAAACAATTTGTCGTTCATGTCATGGTCGTAATGCTGGCCGGTATGCACGAGAAGTGTAGGAATGGCTGGCCGGTTCGCTGCGAAGGCGCGCAAAATAGGGGCAATCTTCATGAAGTTCGGGCGAGCCCCGACCACACAAATAACGGGGCCGAGTTCAACGGGCCAAAGGTCAGGCATTTTTATTCTCTGGTTGGACCGCTGCGGGTTTCAACTGCAAGTCGTTGCTGACTAGTTGCTGCAATAGCCCCAAGGTTGCGGTGTTGATTTTTTCCAGTTGCAGAAGGCTGCGCTCAAGGCGCGCAAGACGCTCACCAAACTGCTCGACATTCAGGCCAGCAAGCAAGGCAACAGGGTCTTCATAGGCTTCTCCTGTGCTACTGAAACGGGGGAGGTTGAGATTGGTATATGGGGAAGGGGAGGTCGGTACAGCGGGGGTATAGCCCGCCGGGAGTGGAGGGCTGTCGCCGAGGGTTTCCTCATAAATTTCACGGGCAACCTCGTCTACATCCGAGTCATTGAATTCTTTTTTCCCGATTAGATAGCCCGAGAGCAGAAGGCGGTCACAAACCGAATTGATGCGTCGCGGGATACCACTGCTCGCCTTGAAGATCGCTTCATATGCCTCCGGCAATATCTTGGGGATGCCCGTTGAGCCCGCGCATTTCAGGCGATGCTCAATGTAGGCCTGCGTTTCGGCAACATCTAGGGGGCCTATGTGACAGGCAGCGATGACCCGTTGGCGAAATTGCATCATGTGCGGGCTTTGCAGGATGCCTCGGAACTCCGGTTGTCCAATTAAGAAGCTTTGCAGAAGTGCATGGTTCCCAAATTGAAAATTCGAAAGCATGCGCAGTTCTTCCACCGCACGGGCCGTAAGATTCTGCGCTTCATCAACGACCAGCAAGCAACGCTTGCCCTTGCTTGTCATGCTGATCAGAAAGGCTTCAAGTGACATCAATATGTCAGACTTGGAGACATCTTTGGTTCGCAGCCCAAAAGCGGCGCCGACCAGTCTTAGGGTGTCGTCGGCATCAAGCTGGGTGCTGACCAAGTGGGCGGCAACAACTTTTTCTGGGTCCAGGCTTTCGAGCAATCCACGGACAATCGTGGTTTTGCCGGCACCAACTTCACCTGTAATGACAATGAAGCCCTCGTTCTGATGCATGCCGTATTCAAGATAGGCGGTTGCCCTTCGGTGTTGCCGGCTACCGAAATAGAATGACGGGTCAGGGTTTAGCTGGAAGGGCTTGTTTTTCAAGCCATAATAAGCTTCATACATATGATTAATATACGAAGAAAACGCTTCCGATTATGGCGTTTTCGGTATAGGGATTGGTGGCGCTGTCAAATTCCGAACGGCGGGCGCTAAGCGCTCCAGTAGTCTTGGCGCCAAGCTTGGTGGATAGATTGATCTGGTAGATCGTCGTTGTGGCCTTGAGATTTCCCGTACCTGTGATGGTGCCGGAATTAGTGCTTTCCTGGCGCGAGGCAAGTGCGTTCAGATTGGATATGTCACTGAGTCGGTGTGAATAATTCAAGCTAAAGCCCCGCTGCCGAACAATGTTGCTTTGTGAAAAGTCATCATTACTACTTGTCGATGCCAAGGCCGATTGATCTTCACCTTGGCTGACCATAAGCGTGATCGTATTTCGGATCCCTGTGAGCGTTAAACCTAGTTGTTGCCTACGCTGGACGGTGGCACGGGAGGTCAGGAAGCTACTGGTGACTTGAGTATTTGCCGGAACGCCAAAGGTGCTGTAAATAGCGTTAGCAATCGCACTTTCTTTCGCCCCGGGAGGCATGCTGGCATACGGCTCGACATTGGCCAGCAACGGGTAAAACAGATCGTATACAGTTCCAAAGCCGACTGTTGTGAACTGGTTCGGCAGAACCGAAACATCTCTCGTGTCGGAGAAACGGATGCTGCTCCTCGGGAAGCGATGAGTGAAGCTCACATTGTGACCATCGCCAAAAAAACGACGCTCCTTGAAGGCTGAGATCTGAGTACGCTCAGTCGGATTCCAGTCAAAGCCATAACCATAAGTGTCATTGGTCTTTTGGTCCAACGAGGCGTAGTTATTCGATTCCTGGCCGGCACTGCCGGAAACCCTGAATTGTGGGAATAGCGAATAAGTCAGCATGCCTCTAATGCGTTCAGAGTCGGTGTCACGTCCGCGTGAGTAATCGACGCTTTGTTGGCTACCATCTATTGTCCATTTCAGGTTTTGAAATGGGGTGGAACCACGAAGTTGACCAATCCATTCGGATATGTTGGTGTCCGATACTGCCGATGCATCAGATCGCGTAGTCGAAAGGTTGTAGCGCAGCAAGTAGTCAACGAGTCCTCCTGCCTGGCCACGAATGTAGGGTGAAAGTCTGTAGGTGGCGGTTTCAGTGACGTTATTGTTGATTGTCGAATTGCTGGGGGACTGAGGGCCAAATGCAGAGATTGCCTGTTGTGCAATAAGGGCACTGAAGTCAAGAAATAGCCATTTTTCAACAGCCTCAAAAGTGCCAAATGTATTCAACGAGTTCTGAGTTTGATTGTAGCCAGACTCCCGCGCATAGAATAAGCCTCGCAAGGTGTAATCCAGATAGGCTTTCAGGCGAGCGGTTCTCGCTTCCACACGAACGCCTGGGGAGATTTCAGTTGTAAAGTCTCCTTGTCTATTATTGTTACTGGCGTTGACGTTTACATTGTCACTATAGGTTTCGGTTAAACCGATTCTGGGGGTGATCACCCAGGCCCGCCCTTGTGACGTCGTGTTACCTAAACCTGAAGATGGAGTCTGGGCGGCAGTAGACGCATTTGTTGCTGAAAATGCAGAGCTAGAGCTGGAGTCAGTACTAACACTTTGCGCGAGAGCCAGTGAGCAAAAGCAACAGAGTCCGAGAATCGATGCTGGTTGTACAGTTTTAATATTTTTCCTAGCTCTCATTTCCATACCCGTATCCGTAGCCATACCCGTAACCATATCCATCTCCGGCAGTTTGGCGGGATTGATTGAGAACCGTCATTTTGACTGGGCAGGCATCGATAGTCGCAACAGCCTGTTTAACTGCAGCCTGGGTCGTTTGCGACGCATTGACCACCATTACAACTTGCCCCATATGTGTTGCTAAAGCGCGAGCTTCGGTAGTGAGTAGCAAAGGGGGGGAGTCAAAAATGATGATCCGGTCGCTGTATCGCCGGGACATATCATCCAGTAAGCGAACCATCGCATCACTGGCTAGGAGTTCTGTTGCACGAGGGTGTTGCGTACCACTCGGCAGAATAGATAGTTTGTCAATATTGGTCCGCATTAATACACTGGAAATGTCTACGGAATTTTTGTCGACAACATCCAGCAGGCCGGGGGCAGGAGGCAGGCCCAGCATGTTCAGAATTGATGGGCGTGCAACATCTGCGTCGACCAGCATTACCGTGTTGTCGAGTTCCATGGCAATACTGATCGCCAGGTTAATGGCCGTAAAACTTTTACCTTCGCCTGGCAATGCGCTGGTAATCATGATCAGATTCCCGTTTGCAATCTGCGTAGCGCTCCGCCCCATGGCATTTGCTATTAGGGGGCGCTTTATAACTCGATATTCGTCTGCTAACTGGCTACGGGTTGCATGAGGGACAAGCAGCCCAGAAGCGGCTATTGCCTCAAGGTTGAGATCTACGCGTTTGCCTCGGGAATTGCTTTGGGCGCTCGAGGTGCTGGAGTCGGGGGGCTGACATGTTGATGGCTCGCCCTGAAAGCCATCCGAAATTGGCGAGGGATGAGACTCGGGGGCTGGCTGCAATTGAGGCTTGTCTTCTGGAAGCTCAACACCGGCTTGCCGGAGTTGCTCAAGACGTTTGGCTGCTTGTTCAATCAGGCTCATCGAATAACCTCAGGCAGCGCGTTGGGAGAGAAAAGTTAGCATCGCGATACCTGCACCATAAGCAATAACAAGCCCCGCTGTGGCCAATAAAAAGCGGTGAAGGCTGCTGCGCTCCTTGGCGCGACGCACCTCGTTGGGAATCAAGGAAACGGTGCCGAGCAAGGTAAGTCCTGTGACATCGCGCAAAGTTTTTCCATCGAAAAATACTGGTCTAACCTGGCTGGCTACAAAGGCTGCCAAAAGGCCGGCAACAAGTGCCAGGACCAGTCCTGTAGGTAGCAAAATCAACCGGTTTGGGGCAACGGGATTGGGGGAGGCGCGTGGTGGGTCAATTAGACGAAAGTCTGCGACTGAACCGGCTGACTCCAAATCTCCAGACAATTCCGCTGACTCTCTACGAGTGACCAACTGTTCATAGTTCTTTTTGTGGATATCGTAGTCACGATTGAGTTGAGTGTATTCAGCCTCAAGTTGTGGCTGGGTCTTCAGCAAGTCAACCGCGCGCCGATAGCGTGATTCGTATTCAGAAACTCGAGCGCGCAATGATGCAACATTGGCTTCAGATTCAGCCAAAGAAACCTTTAACTGCTGATAGACAGGGTTGTTGCTTACCGAGGATCCGGGGTTGGCGGCAGCAAACTTTTTGCGTGCGATGAGTTCCTGCCGTTTTTGATCCTCCAGGTCCTTGATCAGGCGCCGAGCACCAACAACATCTGGGTGCTGGTCTGTGTAGCGTTGGAGGAGGTTGTCTAGGTTTCTTTTTTGCGTGTCTATCCGCCCATCTATTTCTGGAAGCGATACACCCGAGTCAGCGCCTGGTGCCTCAGGTAACAGTACCGGCTCTTCACCGACAATCTGGCGCCGCATGGCATCCCGGGAGTTTTCAGCTTCCCTTAGTGCCAAGCGGGAACTGTTCAGCATATTTGTAAGCTCTGACAAATGCTCCGTGCTGTTTTTTCCGTCCGCGGTGTATAAGTCGACATTGCGGAGCTTGAATTCCTTAAGGCGCCCCTCTGCATCCTGAAGCTTTTTCTCGTAATTTCGAATCTGCTCGTCGATAAATTTTCTAGCGGAATCCGAGTCTTGGCGTTTGTCACCCAGACTGGACTCTACGAAAATCGAAACCAGTGCTTGTACTACACGTTGTGCTTTGCCGGGGTCACTATCTCTGTAGGAAATCGTATAGAGATTATCGCGACCTACACTGGAAATGGTCAGGGTTTTGGTCAGACGCTCCATAAGCGCCTCTCGTTCAGCCTTGCCGTTGAGGTTTAGGTCAAGATCGGCCATGCGAATCAGCTTCTCGACATTGGGTCTACTAATCAATGTCCGACTAAGCATCATAACTTGCTGCTCGACGTTGGGCTGGACAGCCAGGCCTGACATCAAGGGCTTGAGGATCGATTGGGTATCGACAAATATTCTGGCGGAGGCTTCGTATTTGTCAGGGATGCGCAATATCACACCGGCAGCGATCGCTCCAACCACCCAAGCAACCAGCATTCCCAGTCGGCGATGCTGCCATGTCGCACGCAGGATGACCAAAGCCTGGCGGAGAATCTCTTCCATCTATGAGTCCAAACGAATGGCCGTCCAAAGGGCGGACGGCTTTGGTTTAATTGGGATATTCAGAACCAGCTTTGCGGGATGATTAGAACATCGCCAGGTTTCATTTCGACGTTAGCGGAAACATCGCCTCGCTTAACGAGATCCTTCAGCCTTACAGTATATTGGGCATTGTTTTCCGATGTGCGCAGGATGGTTGCATGGTTACCATCGGCGAAGTCAGTAATTCCCCCGACTGCAATCATTACGTCAAGAATCGTCATTTTCTGTTTGTAAGCCAAGATCTGGGGTTTTGTAGCTTCCCCGATTACGCGGATTTGTTCGCTGTAAGGGCCAACGAAACCGGTGACAATGACTGTTACCACCGGGTCTCGAATGAACTTTCCGAGCTCCTTTTCGATATCGCGAGCTAAGCTGGTGGAGTCTTTGCCCATGGCATTGAGGTCATCAATCAGCGGTGCAGAGATTTTTCCATCAGGACGAACTGGAACCGACATCGAAAGTTCCGGGTTCCGCCAGACCACGATATTAAGATTGTCACCCGGGCCAATTTTGTAGCTGTAGTCAGCAGAAGCCGCTGCGCTAGGAGCTGGAGGATGGCTAGAGCAGGCTCCCAATGTCACTGCGGCAAGTGCTACCAAGACGAGTTTGGAAAGCGACAAGGCGGTTTGACGAGTCTTTAGCATATGTTTTCCCTCAATCATGTGGCAGGAGCGCCTGCTCAGCTAAATCAACAGAGCATAATAATAGCGGAAACTAGGTGAAGATTACGTGAAAGAGCAGGTGTTCCAGAGGAACTATTTCACAGCAGATTACACTCCATGACGAAGAGCGTCGGTAATGTTCAGTTTTGATGCTCGGTGGGCTGGTAGAAGAGAGGCCAGAAAGGCTGCCAAAAACCCAATTCCTCCTGAAACAAGTGCCATCGTAAAACTTAGGCGAATTTGAGCCGTATATCCAAGATTTGAGTTAGGAGGGGGAGGCATTTCAATACCTATGGTTGAAATGGCGAAGGCGAAAACTAAGCCAAGAGTGATGCCGAGTAGGGCGCCAAATAATCCAAGTAAAGCGCTCTCCGTCATGATCAGTGCAAACACCCCCCTGGGAGTTTCCCCTAAGGCCAATAGTGTTCCGAACTCTCGGGTCCTTTCAAACAGGGTCATGTTTACGCTGTTGGCTACGCTAAGTAGGACCATGAGAAAAATGATGAGGCGCAACACTCCAAATTGAGCATCGTAGAGTTGAACGGTTTTCTCGTAGAAATCAGATAGCTCGCGCCAAGTCAAAAGTTCAAGGTCATAGGCTTTGGCTGCGTCTCGAATAGCTTGCGCAATGATGTCAGTTTTCTCTGTCTGGGAAAGGGAAATGACTAACAGGTGTGCGGATTGAGTATCGAGCAGTTCGCGCGTAGCTGTCATCGGAATGCGTACTGCTCTAGCATCAAATTCTTTAGAAAAACTTTGAAAAATTCCAATTACTTGAAAATCTAGTGTGTTTACTGCACCTTGAGCCAAGCTGATCAGAAGCGTCACTCGGTCTCCGATTTTTAGATTCAGGGTGCGCGCTACACCTTGGCCAACAACAATCCCATCCGTGTCTTTGTCCGTTAGCGCTCTGCCTTCGATATATCGCATGAAACTTCCGATTTTGGCTTCACCGTCAGGTTCGATGCCATCTCCAATTATGCCTAGATCGCGTTTGCCGTTATTTAGCATCCCAGAGAAATTGATTCGAGTAACGATCTGCTCTATTTCGGGATGTGTTGTTAAGGAGCGTTTGATCTCATCCGCGTGTTCGATCATGTGATTTTCTGGTGTCCGCGTTCGCGTTGCCCAGAAGCCTTGGCGTGCTAATTGGATGTGTCCTGTTTGGGAGTGGATGGTTGCCTCGCCAAGTTGGACAAAGATGTCTTGCACAAATCCTCCTGCCAGCATCAGGCTGGCGACACCGAGGCTGATTGCTGCCAGCGTGCCTGCAGTGCGAGCTCTATGCCGTAGCAGATTGCGCAATGCCAGCGAAAATCCTCCAAAAGTACGAAAATTCATTGATTGCATCGTAGGGCGTCGACTACGTTCATTCGGCTAGCCTTCCATGCTGGCATGATGCTGGCGATCAGTGTTGTAATAAAGGCTAGGAGCAAGGCATCCAGAGCTAGATTTGTAGTGACAGTTATCGCTGCAGTAAAGCCAGTATCCATTCCCGGTGGTGGAGGCATGGGGATGCCAATGATTGAGAGAGTTTCAGCAATTCCGTATCCCAGGGCAACTCCAATTAGGCCGCCAATGGCTCCTATTAATACCCCTTCTATGACGAACATGCGCAGTACTTCTGAGCGCCGCGATCCCGTAGCCATGATTGTTCCAATTTCCGTTGTACGTTCGAGAACGCTCATGGTCTGGGTATTGGATATGGTCAGAATAATAATGATCGCAATGATCATTTTCATCAGGTTGACCTGTTTGCCAAACAAGATGACAGTTTTGTTATAAAAATCTGCTAGATCGGTCCATGGAATAACTTCAAAATTTGTGCTGGATAGTGTTTGGCGAAGTTGGCTAGTGGCTTGGACGGTATTTTCGGTATTGTCCAAAAGAAGAGCCCAACTGGTTGCACTTTTTACACGCATCAATTTGCGAGCTAGGTCGATGGGGAGGCGTAGTGCGGTGTCGTCAAATTCCTTGGCCGCGGTAAAAAAAGTTCCTGAAACCTTGACTTCAATGGCGTTTGGGGTCCCGTTGGCAGCAGTTACAAGGAGGACGGTAATGTCGCCTGCTGAAACCCCCAAGTTCTTTGCCAACCCTTCGCCTAGTAGAACCGATTTTTCATCTGAATTTTCAAGATTTTTCCCGGTTCGAATATGAATTTGATCACTAATTACGGATTCGCGCTCAGGTTCAATTCCCTCTCCTATGAAACTGATTGTTGCGTCTCCATGACTGAGCAGGCCGCTGAATGCAAGGCGTTGGGCGACATTGACGATGCCGGGGGTCTGTTCGATGTTTTTCAGTTCGCTTGAGTTTGCTGGAAGAAGAAAATTGTACGGATCAGCAATACCTTTTTCCATGTATCCGGGCTTGACGATCTGAATATGTCCCAGTTGTGAGCGAATCGTGGATTCGCGCATGCTTGCAAAGATCCATTCAATAAACCCCCCGGCAAGCAGATATGCAATGACACCACACGCAACCGTCAGAAGGGCAACCGCGGTCCGATTTTTATTGCGCCTCAGGTTTCGGATGGCAATCCGTAACTCCGTAATTAAATTGCTCATTGGCGCCGTTGGAAGCTTCGGGTAATGTAGTTGCATTGATTCTAATACCAAACACACTTGATCTGGAGGCGCGATGGGAGTCTTTAATTATGACGAGGCATTTTCCAGAAATATCGGTTGGGTAACAGAAGCCGAGCAGCAGCAGTTGCGACAATCTCGCGTGGCTATCGGGGGCCTCGGTGGGGTGGGGGGAGTTCATTTGCTGACCTTGGCACGCCTTGGTATTGGTCGATTCTCGATTGCTGATTTCGATGTGTTTGATATTGTCAATTTCAATCGTCAAGTAGGGGCTGTAGTCAGTACGATTGGTCAGCCGAAAATTGATGTGCTGGCCGGTATGGCTCGCGAAATCAACCCGGGGGTTGATCTCCGTTTGTTTTCTGATGGCGTAAAACCGGAGTCCCTTGAGAGCTTTTTGGAGGGGGTTGATGTCTATGTGGATGGATTGGATTTTTTTGCTTTTTCAGCCCGTCGAGCAACCTTCTCTGCTTGTGAGAAAAAGGGGATTCCAATTGTTACCGCTGCACCGCTGGGCTTGGGAGTAGCGTTGCTGGCATTTGGCCCTGGGGGGATGCCATATGAGGATTACTTTGGATTCAATGGGTGCGACGAAGATGAGATGGCTATCCGATTTCTCGTCGGCTTGTCCCCTGCGATGCTTCAGCGAGGCTATGTGGTCGATGCTACTAGAGTGAATCTGACGGAGCGTCGCGGGCCTTCCAGTATTGCTGCTTGCCAGCTTTGTGCCGGGGTGGCGGCAGTGGAAACTTTGAAGCTTCTGTTGGGAAGAGGTGGGGTTAAGTATGCTCCTTGGGGGAGTCAGTTTGATGCTTACCGGATGCAGTATTCGCGTACTTGGCGCCCGGGTGGATACAAAAATCCATTGCAGCGTCTGATGCGTAGTTTGGTCAGATGGCAATTGGCGAAGATGGCCCAAGGTAGATAAAAATGAATCGAGATACCTTAGCCCAAATACTTGATTTGGCACGTTGGGCCCCTAGCGGAGACAATACTCAACCATGGCGTTTCGAGATTGTTGGGGATGACCGTGTTGCAATTCACGGTTTTGATACCAGAAACCACGTCGTATACGATTTCAACGGTCGCCCGAGTCAGATGGCTCACGGTGCACTTATCGAAACGCTCCGAATTGCCGCTACGGGTTTTAAACATGTGATCGATTGGACGATTCGGGCCGGATGTCGAGAGGATGCTCCCGTCTACGATGTGACCTTCTGCAATATGCCGGATTTGGAGCCAGATCCTTTATTCCCGTACATTGAACAGCGTGTCGTTCAGCGTCGGCCGATGCGGATGCGGCCATTAAGTTCACTTCAGCGAAGGAGTCTTGAGGCGGCCGTTGGTAAGGACTATTCCTTGCGCTTTTTTGAGGGGGGGCTTGAGCGGCTGAAGGTTGCTAGATTGCTCTGGGATAGCGCGGATATTCGGCTGAGGTCTCCAGAAGCTTACTTGGTTCATCGCGAGGTAATTGAGTGGGGCGTGCGTTATAGCAAAGACCGACTGCCGGAGGAGGCCGTTGGTGTTGACCCGGTTACAGCCAAATTGATGAAATGGGTAATGGGGAGTTGGGAGCGAGTGCAGTTTTTCAATCGATATCTGTTGGGAACTGTTGCTCCGCGGATACAGCTTGATTTCATTCCCGGTTTTTCTTGTGCGGCGCATATCCTTGTTCAAGCCCGAACTGCGCCGAGTGGCCTGATCGATTATGTTCAGGCAGGGATTGCCTTGCAGCGGCTTTGGCTTACGGCAACCGCCAACGACTTGTATCTGCAGCCTGAGATGACGCCTGTAATATTTCGCTGGTATGCGAGAGCGGAACAGAAAATTTCGACCGTGGAGGCTTTAAATCAGAAAGCTAATGAACTGACAGGGTCTTTCGAGAGTTTGGCTTGTGCCCAAAAAGACGATAGTTTGGTGTTTTTTTGTCGAGTAGGAGCCTCTCGCATGCCGCATTCGCGTTCAATCCGAAAAGACTTGGCTGACTTGTGGCTTAGTTAGGTGCGGTGCTGAAGTATGGCATCGCTGTTGGGAGAGCTATTTCTACGGTCAAAAAAATACCGCCCGAACTCATTCGGGCGGTATTTCGTTTTAAGCTAGAAATATTGCTAGCTCTAACTATTAGGCCTTGCGGCGGCGGAGTGCGCCGAAGCCAAGCAGGCCCAAGCCAACGAGTGCCAGTGAACCAGGCTCCGGGACAAAGGCTTGATTTGCATCGGCCTGGAACACAAATTGACCGTTTGCACCACCAAGGAAGGGGTTGTAAGCCGGATCGGTTCCACCTCCGGCAGCGGCCGAGAAACCAGTCGGTGCAGTCCAGCCTGAAGTGAAAGAGCCGACCTGCAGGGTGGAGGTTGCGTTGGTTCCGGTTGGTTCCGGGGTTACATCACCATTGGCACCCGTGACCAAGCCAAGGAGAGCACTGATGCCGAATCCGTTGGCGCCGGAGAAGTTGAAGCTACCGCTCGGGCCGCTGAGGAAGGTACCGTTCAAAATACTGGTTCCGTCGGTAAAGCCAACGCCATTGAGCGGATTGGCGTTACCCAGCGCTTGCTGGAAGACGTTCCAACTACCGCTAACGACACTGAAGGTGGCCAAGCCGGCGCTAACAGAATCAATGGTTTCAGTTATGTGTGCATAAAGCGTCAGTTCAGGGGTGCCGTCGACACCGGTAAAATTGTAGGTAGTACTTGCACCATTGTTAAGTGTCACGGCGTCTGCCATGACATACAGGTCAAAAGTGCTACCGACCACACCTGTGAAATTGGTTACCCATGCAGAACCGGTCTTGCTCCAGTCGATGCTGTCGAAATTTACATTGCCAACCCCGTCGAGGTCGAGAACGTAAGCTTGAGCGGCAGTACTGGCAACGAGCACCGCGGCACCGCCGATCAGGGTCTTCAGAAGATTCTTTTTCATAATTACACCCTATTGAAAGTTGTTGGGTCAGGCACTCGCTGACGTGTTCTTAAAAGCATGTGCCGTGCCAGAAAACAAATATTTTTAATAATCAATTGGTTATGCTGTTTTGTCTGGTTGTTTTTTATGTTGGTGTATTTGAGTGTAAAAAAAATCGACAGTGGTTCTTGGCGATGTTTTCGGTATTAGGAAAGTGTGGATTCCGCATTTTCCAATCTGTCTGCTACAGCCTTAAAAAAACGTGCAGCCGGGGCCCCGCCCATGAGTCGTCTATCAAAGCTCATGATGAGCATCATCGTCGGCCGCACCGTTAGTTGCCCATCTATTACAAATGGGCGGTCTTTTACCAGGCCAAAAGAGATTCCGATCGGCCATGGCCAATTTCCGACCAGCATGTCCACTCCGTATTTGGCTGGCGATGAAATCATTACGGCTCCACCACGGTGCTCGACCCATAGCCCTGGCCATAGGCGAGGAAACTTGACGACCAGGCGAGCGAGCGGGGTGGGGAGTCGTCGAATGATGGTGTTGAGCAGCCTCCAGCGTTCTCCATGCACGCCTTGTACTGTGGCGAGTTGCTGAAGTTCTGCAGTCAGTTTGGTGAGGTCGAGTTTGTCGGTGTCGCGAATCGTGCCGGCGTAGACTGCCTGCTCGATTCCGGGGGTGTCGCGTTCCACCGCAACAGTGATGTGAATGTTTTCGAGTTGGATGATGCGTCGGAAAAATGGCCACTCCAGGGTTGTTCTGTTTGCGTAGGGGTGGCTTTTCAGCGTTTGGGCGACAGCGCTGGTAACAAACGCAGTGAATGAGGGTTTTATTGCGTGTTTTTCATTGATTGTCTGGCGCAAGCGAATGCATTGGGTCATGTCTATTTCGCTAAGCATGGCCACCTTGTTGTCGCCATGGTTTTCCACATTCATTCCGCCTATAACTTCGAAGAAGCGATTGCGCGGCATAAGTGAGTATTCAGGCATGGTGATCCCCTTCTCGGTTGGGCGAAAATCATTCATGAAGCAGTTGATCCTCCATCCTGCATGGAGGTGGTGTAATTCAGTTCTTCAGACCGGAAAAAACTTTTAGGGTTGTGTAAGCGTTGTCGTGGAACGTCCATGCAGGCGTATCAGGTGTTGCCCCAGAATTTCGTGAAAAGTTTGTTTGGATAGAGTGTTTGCCAAATGCCTGGCTTGAAACGAGTACTTGGGATCGCCAAACAGTGTGGAGAGTGCCGCATCAATGCTGCTCCGGTTGGCACGATCAGCTCGTAATTGGATGCCGGCTCCGTATGACTCAATCGCTTCCATGTTCAGGAATTGGTCCATGTTCTGGCAAATCCCGAGTACGGGCTTGCCATTGATCAAGGCTTGATTCGTTGTCGGACTGCCGCCATTACAGATAACCAGGTCGGCCTGCTTGCAGGCTACAGCCCCTGGGAAAAAGTTGAATATCTGCGTGCTTGATTTTTTTTGAGCAATTATTAGCTGTTTGCCTGCCGTGGAAACGATGATTCTTACCCCTTTTTTTTCCAGGACAGGAATGATTGCTTCCGTTACCCGGGCGCTGCCGGAGCTACCCATGGTGACGTAAACTAAAGGTCGTTCGTCTTCGGAGAGGATCGTTTGCTCGGTCGATGGAGGGGGCGACCATGATATGGGACCTAGGAAATCGGCACCTGGATGCGAGCGAATTTTTGGGAATAGCGCTGGAAAATTGGCAAAGAGTCTCAAGTCTGCATCTGTGTAGCAGCATCGGAGGTCATGCCCCAATGAGGGCAAGCCAAATTTTGCACGCAGCCTTTCGACTGGTCGAGCATGTAGCTTGAAGGCCAATGGTGATATCTGTCGAAACAGAAAATCCATCAAGGGAATTGGGGTAAAGCGCGTGAATCCAAAGACGGGAAGCTTCGGGCTAAGCGCTTGCTCTGGACTCCAGTAGGCATCGCAAATAGTTATATACGGAGTTGAGCGCAGGCGGGCGCTAACGGTGAGTGAGAGACGAAAGTCGCCAACAATGATGTCGGGTTCTTCCTGATCTATCAGCCCAAGGTCTATTTCGACATACTGAGATAGCGTTGTGAAGTCGTAGAGTGGCCGGCCGTGCTCGAGGTGAGCAGCGAAAACACCTGCGTCCTGGCACGCGAGGTCGAGAACGGGGAAGGGCAAACCAGCCGTCAGGTTGGCGTAGCTTGGCGGGCGGCAGAGAACTACATCGAATTGTCTTGCATCCAGGCCTTCGGCCAGCATGAGCGGTCTGGCGACATGGGCGAGTGTTGCGCCTTCACCAAAGAACAGGACCTTGAGCTTCTTCACTGCCATCCTCCCTGTTCAATCTGCTGGACAGGCTGAATTACGCCGAGGAACAGCCTGGCCGGCAACTAAAAGCTGTAACGGACCTCAGAGTAGACTCGATCCTGTTGGTCGTATCGGCCAAACATTCCATTCGGCGGGCCTTTGAAAACATCGGCGCCAACCAGCAAACGCCAGTTGCGCTCAAAGTTCCAGGTCACGCGGGGGCGGAAAAGCCAGTCTGGGCGGTTCGCGCTGGAAATGAAGATCGCTTGAGCTTCCCAGTTGTTGAGCACTTTGGTGTTGAGCAGGAAACTGTAGCCGTTCTCTCGCTTGTCTGGGGCGATATCTGTGTCGTAGTTGAAAAATTGGCGCTGGAAGATCTGCACGTTGAATCTGGTTTCAGCCGGGAGCGTGAAATCCAGCCCCGCCGCCCAGTCTATGGTGTTTTGAGCAACAACACCGTCGGTATCTAGTGCATTCAGTACGTTGAAACTCCGGCCCTTGGTATAGACGGCTTCCGTCTTGAAGACCACATCGCCGAAATCTTTGGCGAGCGTCCCGCCAAACTGACTGATGCGATCATGGCGCGCCTGGAAGGTAATCGTCGGTGTTGGGGCTAGCGCAATTTCACGATAGATCGTTGCCGAGATATCCGTGCTGCGGTAGTAGAAAGCCGATGCATCCCAGCCGTTCTTGAGTGTGGACAGCCGGAGACCGTAGTTCATGTTCTCGGCATTGCGCTCAGGACGCAGTTCCTGCTGGTAGTTTGCAGTAAAGCCGGTGGGTACCGGGTAGTATGGGTAAAACTCGGCACCGGGTTTGCCGATGTTGTCGTAGCTGGCTACCGGAATCCACAATAGTTCGGCGTGGAAGTCATCGACGAAGTATTCGGCACGGGCGGCCCATTGCGGGATACGCAGTTGGTCGAAGTCGGGAAGCAGGAATTCGCGCATGTCGCGGGCTGACACAACGTCGGCGAAGAACAGGCCGACCATTTCCCCCCAGACGACATGCTGGCGGCCAAGGCGGAAATCCCAGTTGCCGGCACTGTAATCGAGATAGTTTTCACGCAATTGGGCATTGAAGCGTTGATCGCGTTCCACTTCCGGGTTGTAGAAGTCGTTGATGCCGTAAACGGCGTCGTAGTCGAAGCGGGCGCCGAGCTTCCATTTCAGGCTGTCACTGAATTTCCCTTGGCTGCTCAAGTCGGCACGGGTGCGCATTTTTGACCAATGTTCCGGGCTCGCTATTGTTCGGGCCAGTTCAAACTGTAGAAAGCCCCTGACACCATTCCCTGTGCTTGCTTTTTCGGCTGGTTTTTCCAAGTCATCGCCAAAGAGTGCATTGCGGCCAAGAGGGTCGTCATCGTCAGCTTGGGCTCCGAGTGAAAAGCATAGTGCGGCAATCAGTGTCAGGCGGTGAATGGTCATTGTTGGTGTCTCGGGTTTCTCGGCTGCTGGATTATTCAGCATCGTCCTCATCATCACCTTCAGGGAGGGGGCGAACGCGAGCCAGATTCCATGTCTTGTCGTTGCGGACGCCAAAGGCGGTGACGTATCCATCTTCCATCTGGACCAGACGGTCGGCGTGGTCGATAACCTTCTGGTCGTGGGTAGAGAAGATGAAGGTGGTTTTCAGGTAGCGATTGATCTGTTTCATCAGGCGGAGGATTTCCCGGCCTGTGACCTTGTCCAGATTGGCGGTGGGTTCATCGGCCAGGACAATACTGGGCTTGATGGCGAGTGCCCGGGCAATGGCTACGCGTTGCCGCTGGCCGCCGCTGAGTTGATTCGGGCGATTGTTCGCGAACTTGGAGAGGCCGACAATATCAAGGAAGTAATTGACCCGTTTTTTTCGTTCGGTCGCGGAAATTTCCGGGCAGCGGAGCAGCGGGTATTCGACGTTCTCGGCGGCCGACAGTACGGGCAGAAGATTGAAGGTCTGGAAGATGAATCCGATGGAGCGGGCCCTTAGATCGGCCAGTTCATTGGCGGATTTCAGGGAGACATCCTGGTCGTTGACGTATATTTTTCCGCTGCTCGGCTTGTCGATACAGCCGATCAGGTTGAGCAGGGTGGTCTTGCCGCTGCCGGAGGGGCCGGAGATGGCGAGGAAGACGCCGGGTTCGATGGCCAGTGTAATATCATGGAGCGCCTGGACCGTCTGTTCGCCCAGGCGATAGTCCTTGAAGACATGCTCGATTCGTACGACGCTCATACTGGGTTGATGCTGTCAAAGTTAACGCCAAACCAATACGGGAGAATGCTCATGTCGCGTAATGGCGCCGAGGGGCTGAAGTTGAGGGCCTGTGTTCTGCTTGCGGGCATGTCTTTGTCGCTCCAGACTTTCACAGCGGTGGCGGAAGAACCTGGTTCAGCCCCGGTTGATGACTCATATGCCCGGAGTATAGTGGAAAAGGCTGACAAGGTCCGCTTTCCGGCCGAGGGCTTCCAGGTCGATATCGTAATTAATACCAGTCAGCAGGATAAACAGGCTGAAACGCGCAAGTATCGTGTTCTCTCCAAAGGCAATGAAAATTCCGTTGTCATGGTTACCGAGCCGGCCGCGGAGCGGGGGCAGATCATTTTGATGAAGGGGCGCGATCTTTGGGTGTTCATGCCCGAGGTTTCCCAGCCGGTCCGCATCTCGCTGGCGCAGCGCCTGACGGGGCAGGTGGCTAATGGCGACCTGGCGCGGGCCAATTTTTCCGGCGACTACAATCCCAAAGTGCTACGTACCGAAACGATCAATGGCGAGACTTATCAGGTTCTGGAGCTGATTGCCGTCGATCGCAGCGTGACTTACCAGCGCGTTGTCTACTGGGTGAATCCGAAGAATGCCTGGCCGCTGAAGGCCGAGTTTTACTCGCTTTCCAACCGCCTGTTGAAAAAGTGCAGCTACGAAAACTTTCAAA
>Ga0316604_10000329_pt1 | contig 63528 bp, 37 predicted proteins | sample OWC_soil_day20_C_FD_207650 | JGI IMG/M metagenome (GOLD analysis project Ga0316604, IMG submission 207650) | Wetland soil microbial communities from Old Woman Creek delta, Ohio, United States - OWC_soil_day20_CT | ecosystem: Environmental > Terrestrial > Soil > Wetlands | place: USA: Ohio...
GGACTGCATTTCCATGACCCGGACTTTTTGGCCGAATATATTGGTTCTACCCTGAGCAACCCATTCATCGACATGCTCAGCCATCGGTGAAGACGGTGTAATTGGGTATATGGTGGCTACATCCGTAAACGCATACGAAATATGCGCCGCCGCGGTATTACCATCCATAGTTTTTGTTTTCATTTTTCCCATTAACAAAATCCCCCTCTTTTTTCAAAATGACTTTCTGGCTGCCATTATGAGTAACACTATACAACAAATTTTTCTACATGTAAAACGAATTACTGTAGTTTATGCGCCAAACCGCAAAGTTTATATTTTCAGAAAACAAATCCCCCCTTTCACGCGGAATTCAGCGAAATTTGTAACTATTTCTATAATTCTTATGAATATGAAACAAGCACCCCATTTTTTCCAGGATGCCTGCCGCGTCTTTATCATTTATCCGTTATTCTTTCCGCAAAATTTTTAAAGCTTGTGCAATGAGTTCTTCGCTTACGCCAGTCACCAATTCTACCCTTTTCACTTCCGGACAAGATTCCTTCAAGGACGCTTCCACCACTCCGGTCAAGGTTTGCTGTGAACCGCCGCAGGTTGCGCAAGCGCCGTATAATTTTACCTTTACAATTCCATTTGGCGTTATTTCTACCAACCCGATATCTCCGCCATCTTCATTCAGCACCGGACGGATTTTTTCTTCAATAACTTCTTCGATTTTTTGTTCAAGCGCTTCTATATCTTTTAACACAATATCAACCTCACAAAATTAGATTAAAAAAGTCTGTCTTATCATTATATCATTTCAGTATTTCAACAACAAGATGATCATTCCGCAAGATTGATAATTTTGTTAGAATTTAGGCTAAATGTAATCCCTATTTAATCACCGGCAAAGCCTCAGTCGGTTCGACTGGGATCTTACAGACCATTAACGTGTTATATTTTTCTTTCCGCACAAAACAATTAATTCCTGCAAAAATTAAGACTGCAGCTATGAAGCCACAGTCTCAAACAGTCATGTTTTATCTCGTTAACAGCCTGTAAGACCCCGCCCTCTTAGGTCGGGGATCAACAGGCTATAACACTCGAAACCCTAAAGGGAAACTTCGGCTTCGCGAAATCAAAGATTTCGAGCCTCAGTCTTAAGTTCGCTCTAAGGGTTCGGCGGGGGCAATAACCCCCTCCGAACCTAAGGCTCACTTATATTCCATTTGCGAAACAAAAAAATTAATTTCCCCGCGCATAATAAACAACAACCACAAGCGCCGCCATCGCAATCCGATAAACTGCAAAAATAGCAAAATTATTTTTTTGCAGGTACTTTAACAAGAAACTAATGCAAAATAAGCCGACTAAAGCCGAAACCACAGTCCCAATCAAGAACAAAGGACTGGCAATATTGTGGATAATGTCCGGTGTATGCTTCAATGCCGCACCGGCAATAATCGGCGTCGCCAATAAAAAGGAAAATTTCGCAGCGGTTTCCCGCGTAAAGCCTAGTAAACGGGCAGTGGTCATGGTAATTCCCGACCGGGAAACCCCCGGGATCAGGGCTATTGCCTGCGAAATCCCAATAAGAAGAGCCTGTTTAAAGGTAACTTGTCCCAACTGAGTCCTCTGAACGGCATACTTATCGACAAAATAGAGAATAATTCCCATTATTGCAAGTCCAGTAGCAATAATCAACGGCTGCGACCGGATAAATTGGTCGATTTTGGATTCCAACACCAAACCGGCTAAGCCGCCGGGAATCGTAGCTGCTACCAAGTACCAAAAAATCGCGCCTTCTTTTGTTTTCCAACCCCGTGTTAAACCATTCACGGTCAGTTTTACCCAATCCTGGAAGAAATAAATCAACACCGCGAGCAAAGTCCCTGCATGAAGCGCAACATCCAGAGCAATATCAAGATTCGCCCCCGCTTGATTAATAACCGGATCCCAGCCAAAGAACCATCGAACAAGAATCAAATGAGCCGAACTGGATATCGGCAAAAATTCCCCAATTCCCTGTACAATTCCTAGAACAATCGCGATAAATAATAACATGAAACCCGCACTCCCCTATTAGAATCAAATTTTCATACATAAACCCGCAAAGATTGTAAACAGCAATTTGTTTATTCGATCTGCCGGAAAACAGCACTTTTTAATAATACCACATCCCTATTGCCGGGGAAAGAAATATCGGCAAAAACGAAACAAATAAATAGAAAAGCAACCGGGATACTTTCTGATGAAAGTTTTCCGGTTGCTTTTCTATCTTTTACCTTATTGTATAGCATCCATTCCAGCTTTAAACGCCTGAATATTGATTTCGGCAGTATGCGGTTTCACATTTTTCCGGATCGCACTCTCCCAATCAATCTCCGTCAAATTCATCCCTTTTACCAAAGCTCCAAACAACACCACGTTCATCGCTTTGCTGTTGCCCAGCTGTTTTGCTATTTCTGCCGCCTTAATGACCGTAGTGGGAACTTTTGCTTTTACGATATCCAAAACGCCTTCCGGATAATCCTGTTTGCCGATCAAAATAGGAACGGAAGGGATGCGGTGATCGTTGACTACCGCTTTGCCAGCCGGGTTTAAGAAATCCAGCCAACGCAACGATTCCATGGTTTCAAACGATACGAGGATATCCGCTTGTCCTTTGCCGATAATCGGCGAATGGACTTCTTTACCATACCGTACTTGTGTGGTTACGCTTCCGCCGCGCTGCGCCATACCATGGACTTCCGACATCTTCACGTCATATCCGGCTTCCACCAAGCCATCCGATAGGATTTTACTGACTAAAATCGTGCCTTGTCCGCCAACTCCGACCAACAAAATATTTTTGGTTTCCATCATAATTATTGATTCACTCTCCCTATTGCCTGTGCCGGGCATGCCTGTAGGCAAACTTCACAACCTGCACATTGTGTCACATCAATTTTTACTTTCTTGACTTCTTTATTCAAACGAAGCGCCGGACAACCTGTTTTCAAGCACACTTTGCAACCCACACATTTTTCTTCGTCAATAACACATTTTCCTAAATATTTACCAAATTCCACTACATCTTTCGGAGAATGTTTTTTCAACAGACAAGGCCAGCGAGTGATGATAACCGAAGGTTCGTCAAGCTGAAAAGCCCAGTCAAAAGCATTCCGAACTTCCTGCAGATTACGCGGGTTCACCGTTCTTATATTGGCAACGCCCATCCCTTTTACCACACTGGCAATGTCGATTTCCGGCGTTTCCATGCCCTGCAGGGTATAGCCGCTGCCAGGATGTTCCTGATGTCCGGTCATTGCCGTAACCCGGTTATCCAAAATACAGGTAATGACGTTGCTCCTATTATAGATGACATCCAACAGGCTATTGATGCCCATATGGAAAAAGGTAGAGTCGCCAATCGTGGCAACAGACCTCTTATTCACGCCAAACTTTTTAAACATTTGCTGTGCTCCATGCCCCATACTGATGCTGGAACCCATGCAAATACAAGTATCCTGGGCATTGAGCGGTTCCGCGCCACCGAGGCCATAACAACCAATATCACCGGTAATCATTACATTTTTCCGCTTGGCTAATTCAAAGAAGAAACCACGGTGCGGACAGCCGGCACAAAGAGTCGGCGGCCGGTTGACGATAATCGAACTGTCATACGTAAGCAACGGCCGTTCTTCGTTCAGTAACGCCTTGGCGATGATATCCGGGTTCAATTCACCGGTATTGGGGATCTTCTCTTTCCCGATGCAGGAGATTCCCGCCGCTTTCATCTGTTCTTCGATATACGGTTCCAATTCTTCCACGACATATACTGTATCCACTTCTTGCGCAAACGCCCGGATTTTATCCATCGGCAGCGGATGAGTAAAGCCAAGCTTCAAATACGATGCCGTCTTCCCAAACACTTCCTTGGCATATTCGTACGCGATGCCGGAAGTAACGATGCCAATTTTTTTATCATTCCACTCAATAAAGTTTAGGTCCGTCTTATTGGAGAATTTCTCAAGATCCTTCAGCTTTTTTTCCACCACTAAATGCAGATTCCTTGCCACATGCGGTACCAGCGAATACTTTGATAAATCCCGAACATACGGTCGCAAGGGAACTTCTGTCCTTTCGCCGGTTTCCACCAAACTTTTGCTGTGGCAGACTCGGGTCGTCATCCGCATCAGGACCAGCGTATTATAGGTTTCACTGATTTCCATCGCTGCTTTGACCATATCTTTGCAATCCTGGCTGTTGCTCGGCTCCAGGAGCGCTACCTTGGCGAACTTCGCATAATAGCGGTTGTCCTGTTCATCCTGCGAGGAATGGGTGCCAGGGTCGTCCGCGCTTACCAAAACCAAACCGCCGTTAATTCCTGCATAGCCGATGCTGAACAAAGGATCGGCGGCAACGTTTACGCCCACATGCTTCATCGCCGACAAGGCCCGCGCTCCTACTACGGATGCTCCTATGGCGCTTTCCAGGGCTACTTTCTCGTTCGGAGCCCACTCGGCAACAATTTCTTTGAACGGAGCTATGTTCTCCAAGATCTCTGTACTGGGAGTTCCCGGATAAGCAGCGGCGAACGCCACTCCGGCTTCATAGGCCCCTTGTGCAATTGCTTCATTTCCCGTCAATAGTTTTTTCACTCTTGATCCCCCTATGTCTGTTACTATATTTCATTTATCTCGTTAACAGCCTGTAAGACCCCGCCCTCTTAGGTCGGGGATCAACAGGCTATAACACTCGAAACCCTAAAGGGAAACTTCAGCTTCGCGAAATCAAAGATTTCGAGCCTCAGTCTTAAGTTCGCTCTAAGGGTTCGGCGGGGACAATAACCCCCTCCGAACCTAAGGCTCACTTATATGAATAAATCTAGGCATAAGTCTTTGCTGCTTCTTCCCCCAGCAAGACGCGCAGCGCGCCGGCAGCCAGCGATTGCAGTTCCTCTTCTCCCGGGACAAGGACAACTGGAGCAAGAAATTGCACCTTAGAAGATATCGCCCCGGTAATCCGTTCAGAATGAGCAATCCCGCCAGTGATGATAATCCGGTCCACGTGGCCTCCCAGCACGACTGCCATCGCGCCAATTTCTTTCGCAGTTTGGTACGCCAAAGCATCTAAAACCAGGTCCGCCTGCTCGTCGCCTTCAGTGGCCCTTCGTTCGGCCTCCCGGACATCTTTGGTGCCGAGATAGGCAAACATCCCACCTTCGCCGTTGATTCTGCGCCGTAGTTGATTGAACTCATATTTGCCGGAAAAACAAAGTTTCACCAATTGGCTGGCCGGCAATCCGCCGCAGCGGTCGGGGGAAAAAGGTCCGTCATCCTGGGCATTGTTGACATCAATCATTCTTCCGTGTTTGTGGGCCGCAACTGTTACCCCGGTTCCCAAATGAACGGTAATCAGGTCCACATCCTCGTATCGTTTTCCCATAGCCTTGGCCGTACTACGGGCTACAGCCTTGGAGTTGAGCGCATGGGACAAACTGATCCGCGGCAAATCCGGCAAGCCGGAAACCCGGGCAACCGGCGCCAATTCATCAACCGATACCGGATCGACAATATACGAGGTAATTCCCAACCGCCGCGACAGCGTATAGGCTATCGCCGCTCCCAGATTCGAAGCGTGTTCCCCGCGCTCCGCTTTTTTCAGGTCCTCAACCATTTGGTCATTGATTGCAAAAGTTCCTCCGGGCAGCGGTTTCAGCAACCCGCCCCGCGCAACAATCGCAGCAAATGAATCTAATGAGATGGCAGCTTCCGAAAGGGCAGCCAAAATGATTTCTAACCGGTACGGATATTGATCGAACACTTTGGCAAACCGGCTCATCTCCTCACCATGATGTTCCAATGTTTTTTCAAAAATACTCTCTTCGCCGTCGAATACGGCAATTTTCGTTGATGTGGCGCCAGGATTGATCGCCAAAATTCGCTTCATACAATTCCTCCATTTTCGTCAAAAATCACTACTATTTACTCAACTAAGTTTATTTATCTCGTTAACAGCCTGTAATACCCACAGGGCACAGGGACCCCGCCCTCTTAGGTCGGGGATCAACAGGCTATAACACTCGAAACCCTAAAGGGAAACTTCGGCTTCGCGAAATCAAAGATTTCGAGCCTCAGTCTTAAGTTCGCTCTAAGGGTTCGGCGGGGGCAATAACCCCCTCCGAACCTAAGGCTCACTTATATTTCCCGGAAAAACGATCAATATTTTTTAACGACCAGGATCAGCATGCCAAGACAACCCAAAGCGCCCAGGAAAACAAGATACATCAGTCCGCCGATATAACTGCCGGTTGAACTAATCTATTTGCGACATCAACATCTTCTTCTACTATTCAGTCTAGCATTTTCTTGAAAATTGTTGAAATATTTAAAAAGTTTCATTACTATATAAAAAAGGTATAATCGATTGCAATGTAAAATTAACTACGTATCGTTATTCATCGGGAGGTAAAAATGGACATCAAACAACTGCGCTACTTCATTGCCATTGTCGAAGAAGGCAAGATAACTTCAGCGGCCAAACGGCTGCACATGGCCCAACCGCCACTAAGCCGTCAGTTAGCCCTCATGGAACAAGAACTGCAAGTTGTTCTATTCCATCGCAAAGGGCCCCATATGGAACTGACCGACGCCGGTAAATTATTGTATCTGAAAGCAAAAGAAGCCGTCGTTAATATGGAAAAATTGATAGCTGAAGTCCAGGATGCCGGGCAGGGCCTGCAAGGTTTGCTGACCATCGGCACCATTCAATCCTGCGTTTCCCATCTACTGGCTCCTATGCGCTATTTCCGTCGAAACTATCCGCTGATTTCCTTCAAACTTTGGTTAGGCATTCCGCCCCGATTGACAGAATACTTGGAAAGACGCATTATCGATTTTGCCATTCTGCGTCCACCTTTCCCCATGCAAAATTTCTCTTCCGTAAAGCTGCATGAGGACCCTTACGTCCTTGCAGTTCCAGCCAATCTCGACCCCTTTTATCCACGTAGTTCGATCCGGATCAATGAGCTCGGTGGTTTGCCCATGGCGCTTTTCCACAGCGGGCAGCACATCGGCTACAATGAAGCAATTATCAGCGAGTGCAACCGCCTAGGGGAAGAATTAAACATCGTAGCTGAATGTTCCGATACCGCTTTGATAATGTCGTTGGTACGCGGAGGGATTGGCGCGACCATTCTGCCCAAAACCGCGTTTGCCTCGATCCCGACCACCGAGCTGCATATATTAGACATCCTTGATTTTTCAATAAAATCGGAAGTCCATGCGCTTTGGCGGGCTGATGATTTTCTGTCTAAAAGCGCCCAACGGTTTATCGAATTACTAACTTCGTCCACTCAGGTGACTCTAATTGGTGGCGAAACCGTTCTTCCAGAAGGCAATAAGGAATAAAAAAACAGGCCGATATCTCTATCGAACCTGTTCATTGCCCCCATATTCCCGGTTAAGCGGCATCTTTTCCTTGTTTCTGATCCGTATTCACACGTTCCAAGCGGTTGTCGCCGGAAAAATCAATAACCTGTTGTTTACGAATTGCATCCGCCAACATATCTCGCACCGGAATTCCGGTATCGGTAAGATTGCGGCCGGCCTGAAAGACGATAAAACCGTCTCCGCCCGAAGCCATAAAATCATTGATAACGACTTTGTATGTCTTATTTAACCCGAGAGGGGTCCCGTCAGCCAACGTTACAGAAACCATCTGCCGGCTTTCCATGTCGCAAACCACCTTCAACCCTGAATATTGGATCACACCGGCATTCTCGTTCCAAAGCCCTTGTTCTAACGCTTTACGTATTTGTTCGCCTGTCATAGTTACTGTAACCAAGGTATTATCAAACGGCATGATCTCGTACAAATTGCCCATAGTAACCGTTCCTTGCGCAAGTCCGGTCCTCAAGCCGCCCATGTTTTGGAATGCAACATCAGCCTGTGCCGTTTGCCGCATTTGGTCTGTTGCCCATTGCCCTAACAGAGTTTCATCCCGCACGTTGCGGTCATGATCAAGAGCCCGTTCGTTTTGCCCCACAACAACTCCTTTAACCGCCGCAACTTCCTGCTGTCCTTCCTCTAGCAGCGCCTGAACCTCCGGATCAGCCGCTAAATCTGGATAGGGCAATTTGATTACGGCAACAGAAGAATCGTCGATTTGCCGGTTGGCTTTGTCATACAACAATTCAACTTTACCTACCGCTCGGCCGCCATAACCGGCTTGCACGACTGCTACCCCATTAACCATTGCAGAAACCATCTGATGGGAATGGCCAGAAACAACAGCAGAGATCCCTTTCGTTTTCCAGACCAAATCAACCGCATCTCCATCGACCTCTCCATTCTCTTTGCTAAAAGCAGAAAGATGCGAAACCACTACAATTAGGTCAACACCCTGTTGTTGCAAAACTGGAACGAGGGCGTTCACTGTCTGAACCGGATCGGCGAATGTATAGCTGGCAATCAGCTTCGGATTCACCTTAAAAACTGTTTCCGGAGTAGCTATTCCAATCATGCCAATCTTGACACCACTGCGTTCCATAATTGTGTATGGTTTCACGAAATCAGCCGTTTTACCGGTGCGTTTGTCAAGCAAATTGGCACAAACGTAAGAAAAATCGGATTGGGCAATCCGCTGCTTCAATACGTCAATTCCCCAATCGAGCTCATGGTTTCCTAAGGTCATCGCATCAAATCCGGCGTAATTCATCACAGCAACCACACTTTTGCCAAACAGCAAATTAGAATCTGAACTCCCCTGGAACATATCGCCGGCACTTACGATCAGTGTTCCTTCCGGAAGCTCAGCTTTGGCCTCATGCAAAAATTGCACCAGTTTAGCCGCACCGGTATTCTTGCCGTTTTCCACTAATGCGCCATGAAAATCGTTCACCGTCAAGATCTGCAGTTGGACGATATCCGGGTTGGTCTCGTTATCGCAAGCTGCAACTTGTCCAGCCATCAAAAAAATACAAGACAAAAAAACAACCAGAACCAGCCATTTTGTTTTCACAATATTTCTGAGCATTGGCTCCCTCCTAAAAAACAGAATACATGTTACATTCTCCATCAGAAAATACTATTCCTACACCCACAGAAGAAACGCAAACAGGCAGCGCATGAAGATCATTTCTTCTTCCGCACTGCCTGTTTTGCTGTAAACTTTTAAAATTTGTAATTCGTACCGATCATAACCCAAGTTCCCGGATCAGGGTAGAATAATTCTTCTTCATAGTGCTTATTGAAGATATTATAGACGGTTACATACCAGTCTTGCTGTTTGTTGATTTGACGGCTTATTTTCAAATCCACTACGTTATAACTAGGCAGATGGGAATAAACAGTAGACCCCGATCTAGTATCGCTGCCTACACTGTCAGCGGTGTATCGCTTATCAACCCAATGGCCGGTGAGATTGAAGCGATATCCTTTGTCAGCCTCGTAATTCAACCCATAGTTAATATGATGTTTAGGAGTATACGTAAGCTCGGTTACTGTTCCACTATAATTGGTAGCAGAAGCATCCAGATACGTATAATTAACAAATCCATTTAATTTCTCAGTAAATTTTTTGTCAAGTTCCAGTTCGATCCCTTTAATGTTGGCTGATTCAAGATTTTCATACAGAGAAGCTTTATTAATACGGTTAATTTTATCGGCGATATCGTTTTTGAAAATGGCAATATCGCCGTTCAGGCTGGAATCAAATTCATGCTTCAAGCCAACTTCATAGTTTTTCGATTTTTCCGGTTTTAAATCAGGATTGCCAGATGAACCAAAAAGCTGCTCAGCGCTGGGGAAACTATAGGTTTCGCCGTAAGATACACGCAAAGTATTGCGCCGATCCAACTGATAGGTGGTATTGACGACCGGACTGGTTTTTGAACCATCCCTGTCAGTGCTGCTATAATCGACCTTATAACTGTCGCGTCGCACACCCAGGGTAACAGTAGTTCGGTCATTGGCAAGAATGTTATCCTGTACATAATAACCAAAACGATCGTTTGTATACTTATCCCATGTATAATTATTAGGATCCGCGAGAGCAGAATTCGATTTTTTCCAATCGATAGTATTATAGAGCATACCAACGGTTACGGTATTCTTTTCATTCGGTTTCCAATTGCCGGACCACTCCGCCCCATTTAAGGCGCTATCCCAATAGCTGGCGTTCCAGCGAGAGGTGCTATAACCAAAACTGCTTTTATACGGGACAGTTGCGTCATAGTTAGCGCCATCAGCCCATAAACCCTGGCTTTCGGTGAATCGGTAAACCTTGATATCATAATCCAGTTTCTGATTTACTTTTTGGACATAATTCAAGGACAAATTAGTCCTCTCCCAGTCACGGAACTCCCAATCGTTCAACGCAGGCCAGAAGCCTGTTTTGGAGCTAATTACCTTTCCGGTAGCCGGATCAATCGCATTTTGGCAATCCTTGTCAGTTGACGAATAGCCCCCCGAAAAAGTCAATTGTGACTTATTATCGAAAAACCAATTCATTTTTGTATTAAAATAACGTTCATTCCTATTGTAATCCCGATAGCCATCGGTATTTTGTGTTCCAGCATCAAAATAATAGTTGAAGTTCTTATCGCCGCCGCCATAATTCACGGAAGCGTTCAGTGTTCCCCATGTTCCGGTTTCAAGGTTCACATTGCCGCCCGGATTGCTGATGCCGCTTTTCGTAGTAATTAATATAACTCCGCCTTTGGCGTCAGTTCCGTAAATAACCGGAGCCGGCCCTTTAATAATTTCAATTTTAGCAATATTATTGGTTGGGATTAACGAAATATCCACTGCCGCACTGCTGGTCATTTTAGCAAGTGGATTTACTAATACTCCATCGACATAAATTTTCACATCCGATGAAGTCACTCCCCGAATATCTACAGCAGTATTGCCTTTTTTTCCTTTGTGCAGGTTGAGCCCCGGTACATCTACCAACACATCAGCCAACGTCCGCGCTCCTTTGACCTCAATATCCTTATCAGTAATCACCGTGGTAGTCACCAAATATTTGTCCAAATGGACAGCACTCACAACAATCTCATCCAATGTTGTTTCCTCAATTGCATCCGCGCTTTCCGCCGCCCACGCCATACTGGGCAGCATCAGCAAAAGACAATTGAGGATTGCCATTTTACCGCGAATCCCCTTTTTCATTGTACGCCTCCCTGGATTTTCTATTTCATTAAGTTACGTTCAAGCCTTCACGCACGCTAAACTTATACTTCAACTTAATAATGGTATGCAGACCTTCAGTTTTTCGGAAGTTCCATCATCTACTTCAGCGATCTTAACCTTTGTTGCATAAAGATCGCTCAAAATTCCATCCGTTACAACCTCTGCCGGAGCGCCTTGCGCAGTAATTTTGCCATTTTTCATAATGAAAACTTTATTACACAATAAAAATGCATGATTAGGAAAATGGGATGTCATAATGATGGAATATCCTTGTTTCGCCAGTTTATCAATGACGCGCAATATGCGGACTTGATTTCCGTAATCCAAACTGGATGTCGGTTCGTCCATAATAAACAATTTGGCTTTCTGCACTAATGCGCGGGCAATCAAGGTCAATTGCCTTTCGCCGCCGCTAATACGGCTAAATAAATTATCCGCTAAATGCAATATTCCAAGTTCAGACAATGCATTCTTAGCTAATGCGTAGTCTTCATCCGTTGGGACAGCGGTAAACGCAACATGCGGCGTCCGCCCCATAACAACAATATCCACCACTCGGTGCGGAAATACGGTCGTTGCCGCTTGCGGCACATAGGCTACATCTTTTGCCAATTCCCGCGCCGGTATTTCATTAATCTTGCGCCCTCTGATTTTTATGCTGCCGGCTCGCACCTTAAGAACGCCCAACAAACAACGGAGTAACGTTGTCTTACCAGCACCATTCGGTCCCAGGAGACATACAACGTCTCCCTGATCCACTGAAAAAGACAGATTGGAAAGCAAGTCACCGGATGGCGAATAGCCGAAACTCACATTTTCTACCGCAAGCAATGTTCATCCCCTCCTTTACAAAACAAGTGTAGATTGAACCGCCCTCTTCCAAACAAATCCTCTGCCGATAACCGAGTTTCCACATCAACATCAACATCCGGCCATACCGTCACGAAGAGGCCCTCACCTCCCTTCATTTCCTCTATGGTTTTGCCGTGATCATTCCCAGCCTTTTTTGGCTTTCGCCAGCAAAAAAACAAAGAACGGCGCGCCAATTAATGCCGTAAGAATACCAACCTGAATTTCCAACGAAGCGACGCTCCGGCTTAGATTGTCCATAACCAATAAATATGTTCCACCCAACACCAACGACGCCGGAAGAACAACAGCAAAATTTGCCCCGAATAACATGCGGGCTACATGTGGAATCAATAATCCAACCCATTGGATAATCCCCCCCATGCTGGTTGCCGCAGCCGCTAAAAGCGTAGCACAGGCTATAACAATGAACCGGGTGCGTCGGACATCAACTCCCAAGGTCCTCGCTTCTTCTTCGCCGATACTCAAAACATTAATCTGCCAACGCATAAAATACAGCACGATTATCGGAACTAAAACCGGGAGAAGCAACCAGATTACATCTTGCTCCCTGACTTTGGAAAGCCCGCCCATCAGCCAAAAACTAATTTCCGGCAGCGTATTCATCGGATCAGCCAAATACTTCAACGAAGATACGAGCGCCTGAAAGAATGCCGAAACCACGATACCCGCCAATACCAACGAAATCGTAGATTTATTGCCAAAATAAGAACTGACCGCAATTGCACAAAATACCGCCGCCAATCCGAAAACAAACGCAGCCGCTTCTACCCAGATCCAGGATAGATGAAGAATCATACCTAACACAGCGCCAAAAGCGGCGCCCCATGAAGCACCTAATATCGAAGGCGATACCAAAGGATTGCGGAACAAGTTCTGATATGCTGCGCCGGAAACAGATAATGCGCCACCAATGAGCAATGCAGCTACAATCCGCGGCAGCCGGATCTTTAATACAATCGTTTCCATCGTGTCTGTCCAAACCTGTGGTAAACTCAATACTTTTGAACATAAAATAGCCAACACCATGTCCGGCGCCACTGGGTAACGTCCAAGTAAAAACGAACCAAAAAACGCACTCAGCAACACAATAAGGATGGCCAACACTTTTCCCAATTTTGCATGGGCCCGCAAAAATCGAAAAGCGACAATCCCTTTTATGGCATTAACCGGTTTCTCCTCTTGCTGTGTTGTTAGGCCGCCTCCCATACACACCGCCTCTTTTCGCCCGCTGTTCATCTACCGGTTTACCGGTGTTGCGCAGGCAATGCAGGCAACTTTCCCCTCACGCATTCTTGTCCATGGCTCCATCACCTGTTCCCCGCAATATTCACAACACGGCGAATTGAAAATCATTTCTTTTTCCGGCAAGGCGACAACAACCGTTTCTACTTTCAACAACTCCGTATCCGGCGTGGTCAAAATTTCATGGATCCTTGCTTCGCGCTCGCTTTTATAGTGCCGGTATTCCGCATCGGAAGCGTTGCCGCTCATCACTTTTTGCGTCAATGCATTGCTTTCCGGTGAATATTCGTACGGAAGTTGAACTACCCGCACCGCCTTGCCGCTCTTACGACAGCCCACTGTAAAAGCCTGTTTTCCGGTGAGGCTGGTGTACATCTTGCCTTTACCAATAGTACAACCCAGCACAATTTGAAACGGATCGATGGTGCAGCGATCGCTCTCGGCGATCGTTACCAAATCACCTTCGTCCGGGTTTTCATAGCCTAAGGCAGCCAGCGCCGCTTTGGCCAAACGATACCCCGTAGCCAATCCAGGACAGACATGTCCGTGAAATTCAACAACCTTTTTCCAGTCAGCTGAATCAATATTTCCCATTCTTATCGCTCCTTTTCGTCTGTTGTGATGAAAGAACTATACACAATTTCTATTTCACTTCCGCTGCGTTCTGGCCGCCAGCTCATCCAACTCCTGTTCCGAAAGTTGGTAGTGGTAAAACAACGAATAAAACCGTTTTACTTCTGAACGAAACTCAAAACGATATACATCCGGGTACAGTAAATTTGCCACCCAGCGGATACCGATTTGCCGGCTCACTGCCGGGGGACGGTCAAACCAGTTGAACGGGCCGGTAGGAATTTCGTATACTCGCCCGTCTTGAACCGCACGAACATCACGCCATTCTTTTTCGCTCATGATGGACGGAAAACTGCTGCTTTCTCCGTCACGGAAATAGCCGATCAATATGACTTGCGGATTCCAAGCCATTACTTGTTCCATCGATACCGGGCTGCGACCAATATTCGTAGCTCCCGGCAAGTTCGGATCCGCGACATTTTTTCCGCCAACATACTCAATAATCTCTGCATGCCAGGATCCTCTTGGTTCCGTTTCCAGTCCCCGCCGTCCTTCAGCATAATACACCGTAACGGGGTCACGACCTGCTAACTGTGTTTTTTTTGCGTCCACCATTTCCGTTGTTTCCCGGCAATATGCCGCAAGATCGGCGGTATGTTCTTCTCGGCCCAGAACCTTACCGGCCATCAAATAGGTTTGATCCATTTTCGTCATGCTGTTATCGAGAAAAACAACGGGAATTTTGGTCAACTGCTGCAGTTCATCCGCATACTCCTTATTGGCTTTGTTGATTTCGCTTACCATCAGAATGAGATCCGGCGCCGTTTTCATAACTTCTTCCACATTGCCGGTCGACCCACGGGAAATCCAGCCAATAACCGGTAAATTCCGATATCGAGGCAATATATAGCCTACTTGGTCAGACCCCATGTGATAACTCCACCCTGCCAACAACTCAGGATCAATGGTATACAACAATACCGCTTCTACGGGCGATACCGGATACACTTTCTGTATTTTTGACGGCAATGCCACCTGGCGCCCAGCCATATCAGTGATTATTCTGCCGCTATTGGCGGTTGCCGTCGTTCCTTTTTTTTCATCATTCGGTTTCCCGCAGCCGGTTAAGGCAATCAAAAAAATGAAAACAACGAACAGTAAAACCAAACTTTTCTTCTTCATGTTTTCCTCCAACTATAAAATCAAATCATACAACAACAAAAACAAACTCATCCTATAAGCAAAACAAAAACTTTATAACAAAACACAACAATTCAATAATAATACAAAATATAAAACAATTCAATATATTAATCAGTTTTGTTTAGTTTGTTTTTGTTGAAGTTGCAAAACAAAAAACTCTGCCGTTTTCAGCAGAGTTTTTGTTTAAAACCTTCAACAAACAACTTATTTCCAATGTATTCCCTTGAGAACATCCGCCATTTTCTCGGCCGCAATTTTCAGCCCTTCATTTTCTTCCTCCGCCAGCGGCATTTCAACGATCTTCTCAATTCCTTTCGGCCCTAGAACAACCGGCACACCGAGACTAACACCCGTAATCCCATATTCTCCATTTAATATGGCCGAACAAGCCAATACTTCCCCCGTACGTTTGACCATTGCTTCGACAAGATAAGCAACCGCCAAGCCGGACGTCCAGCCGGAAGTTCTGCCGCTTTGCAAGGCTTGATAATTGACAAACCAGTTTTTGACCATTTGATCAACTTGTATTTTCTGTTCCCTGCTCAAGATAACCGGTTCACCTTTGACCTTAACCGACGAATAGAGCGGCACCTGCGCCTCACCATGTTCGCCGATAACCAAGGCTTGCACGTCATACGTTTGAACACCCAGCAACTTAGCGATAGCCCACCGCAACCGCAAGGAATCATTGCGGGAAAAGCCGATAAATTGCCGCGCCGGCATCCCCGTAATGTCATACAAAATATAATCAAACGGATCCACCGGATTGGTCCCGTTAATAATTGCCGCATTGGGACAATATTGTTTAATATGTTCGGCCACCGTTTTTACAATCGGCATATTGTTCTCCAAGTATTCAATCCTGGACTTGACCGGCCGTTCCGGCATGCTTGCTGTCATAATAGCAATATCACATTTCTCTAATGCGTCCCATTTCCCATACATAATATTTGTTGGATTATACTCAGAGATCGCTTGTTCCATATCCATTACATGGGCACGCGCTACATTTTCTTTCACATCAATTAACACAATTTCATCGACAATGTTTTTCTGCGCAATACAGAACACCATCGTTGATCCTAACAATCCCGCGCCACCGATAATTCCAACTTTCATTTCTTCCACTCCCATCTTTATTTTTTAGTGCTTACCGCTCACCAATCCATACCATTACAAAACGACCGCCGTAAACAAAATTTGTTAACTCTAGATTATTATTATATAATAGATCCAACAATCCTCTAAAACAGCACTATTATTTCATACAAATCTTGAAACGCAAAGGGAGAACCGTATGAACATCATAATCGGCGCACTCATCGGCTTTATCAACGCCCTTTGGATCGGCATTTTTGTCATGTCCATTGCGTGGGGACTGATATATTGCCTCTACCAAATCATCACTGGCAAGCAGAAAAATTCCTCCGCTTGGCAATACGTTAATCAGAGCGGCAAAAAAAATCCTAAGTTGTACTATTTTATGCTCGAATTTTTATCGACAACAAGTACAACCATAATAACCGCAATTATCGTTCACGCCGGAATATCCTTCTTTCTGCATCATTAATCAAAAAATCATTTGCAAGTATATCGCAGAAAAAACGCGTATACCAAATAAAGAAGCTGGCCTTACATGCATTGTTCGGCCAGCTTCTTAGTCCGTCTTTATTGAAATTTCATCGCCAAAAATCGTTTATTCCTCCTCTCACCAGACAGCGCCAAGTTTATAATTTCCTCCGGAAGCATCGTACCATACCACGTCGATATTGTTGCCATACCTGCCTAGCCAATTATTGCTTACGCCATATTGATACATTGTACTTTGGAGATATCCTTCCAACTCACCAGTGGAGAGGTATCCGTCGGCGTTCATATCTGCCGCTCCAGAAAATGCATCGGTCGTATAGGATACAAATCCTTGGTGGGCGGGAGTGTAATCCGCAGTATACCAAGCCTCACTGATTCCAATATCATCCCAGTCGGACGCAGCAATAACCGTAAGGTTCTGTGGTTTGGATTCATTAAAAAAATTCACCCACGTACCGGCATAACACGTATCTTCAAGAATTGTTACATGACCGGTTGTGCCTGCTTTATCCATAATGTCTTGCAAGTAACCGGTAATATCTGTTTCTCCTGCGTAACTATACGGCGCCAAATTCAATCCCAATTTCCCATTATAGGCTTCCATATTTTGCGAATCAGGCCGTATATTATAATTCGGGTCAAGGTTGTATCCACCATGCGTATCAAACAGCAACAACACATTATCCCCAGCGTCTGTCGCTTCGGCAAATTGCTGCAAAGCGTTCACAACATTTGCAACGGTGGCGTTCGCATCATATAAGCTCGTGGTCTGCCAGCCATCGCTATTGAGATCATTCTGGAATTCTTTTGCGACCGGACTTTCCGCATACAAAGAGCTTAAAGACGCATTAGAAAACTCAGATAGCGCCATCAAAAACGCCCGGTTGCTTGGCAATAATTCAAGTATCGATTCCCTATAACCCCCGGAAAATAACAGCTTATCCAGTTTTGCCGATGTCCAGTTTTGTATAGTGATATGCGAACTGCCCATAGAAATGACACAGTCGTTTCCCGCTAACGAAACTAAAATATCACTCGGGGAAATACCCGTAAGAAAAGAAATGCTATCGGCATTGTTAGCAGCTTCATATTGGATGACATCATTGCCCCAATTTGCTGCAAATTGATAAATATCATTACCGCTTCCACCGACTAGGGTGTCATTGCCGGCAGCACCAGTCAGGGTATCATTGCCACCGCCGCCGCTTAGCCAGTTTTTTCCGGCATTTCCGGCCAACACATTGTTCAAACTATTCCCCGTCCCATTGATTGCCCCCGTCCCCGTCAGCGTCAGGTTTTCCACATTCGCTCCCAAGGCATAACTGATGGACGAAAGCACCGTATCCACTCCTGCAGCCGCCAGTTCCGTCACCACGTCGCCGACATTATCTACAGTATAAGCGTCATTTCCCAACCCACCTCGAATGGTGTCTGCGCCAACTCCGCCATTTAAAGCGTTGTTGCCGCTGTTGCCAACCAGCACGTTGTTCAAACTATTCCCCGTCCCATTGATTGCCCGCGTCCCCGTCAGCGTCAGGTTTTCCACATTCGCTCCCAACACGTAACTGATGGACGAAAGCACCGTATCCGCTCCTGCAGCCGCCAGTTCCGTCACCACGTCGCCGACATTATCTACAGTATACGTGTCATTTCCCAACCCACCTCGCATGGTGTCTACGCCAACTCCGCCATTCAAAGCGTTGTTGCCGCTGTTGCCCACCAACACGTTGTTCAAACTATTTCCCGTCCCATTGATCACCCCAGCCCCCGTCAACGTCAGATTTTCCACATTCGTTCCCAAGGTATAACTGACGGAGGAAAACACCGCATCCGTTCCCGCAGCAGCCAGTTCCGTCACTACATCGCCAACGTTGTTTACAATGTAAATATCATTACCCAAACCACCGGCCATCGTAATTGCTCCATCCAAGCTTGTACCTAATGTATCATTGCCATTCGTTCCAGTTATAGTTGCCATAACAAATCACATCCCCTGTTGCTTTGCTTGAACATACAGGATCTCTTTTGTGACAACGAATCGGCCTGTTTTTGGTAAACCTTGCTGCAGATGGCAGACAGACGAGAAAAAACAACGGTTTTGCCAGTTTAAATTTTAATAACATAATTCTACATGACTTCGCTAACTCCTGTTTGGTCACTCAATATTTTTCGATTATTATGAATTTTTAGATAATACTTCAGGCAATACTATCCCTTTCTAGTCACAATCTTTTAATAAACTTTTAATACACGCTCTAATCAATCTTCGTTCTCTTTTTTTATCAATGTAACCTCATACCACTTTTCCTCTTCAACAGCAGGAATGGGTAAGCAATTGATCTTGATTTCATAGTCCGGCCACCGATACAGCATTAAGTCTGCAACATCTTGCTCCGCTCTAGCCATTATCAGTAATTGTCTAATCTGCACCCGTCCCACCTCCCAGTTTTGGCATACTCATAGTGCCGCATGCTCAACCCAAGAATAACCCAGGCCCTGGTGAATTGCGGAAAAACCGTTACAATTACAATAACAACAATAACTCCAAACTTTTGCACCATCCAAAACAAATAAAATCTTATGCTATGATTTTACCATTTTTTTATTCATATTTCTATTAAATTAAACATACAATTTCCAACTCGGATATATATGCAAAAAACCGCCTCAATTCCAAGGCGGTTCTTCTAACCGAGGGCAGTATAAGTGAGCCTTAGGTTCGGAGGGGGTTATTGCCCCCGCCGAACCCTTAGAGCGAACTTAGTTCGAGTGTTATAGCCTGTTGATCCCCGACCTAAGAGGGCGGGGTCTTACAGGCTGTTAACGAGATAAAAATGACGTTAAAACCAAAAATTAACGCGTCAAAGCCTGAAATTCCGGCAAACTGCGCATCCGGGCAAAATGTTCCTGTTGCCGAGCGACCACTTTTACCCCTTCATCGAGTTCAATGGCTTTCTTTAAATACTTCAGGGCTTCTTGCGCATTTCCTCGGTCAGCATGGATTGTGGCAATACCATAATAGCTCCAGGTATTTTCCGGGTCTCCTTGAATGGTTTTTTCAAACCAGTACAAAGATTGATCATAATTGTTTTGTAATTTATACGCCATGGCCATATCGTAATAAGCAGGCACATATCCCGGATTCATAGCAAGGGTTTTTTGTATCTGCTCAAATCCGCCCTTATAATCGCCTTCGAAACAAAGCGCAATTCCCTTGGCTGTATAGATTTTGAAATTGGCAGGGTTAGCGGCAATCGCCTTGTCAAAACCAGCCACCGCTTCCCGATAATTTCCTTGTTCATACAGCTTCAAACCCTGATTTAAGAATTCTTCCGACTCTCTGGCCTTAGCCGGATCAATGGCAGAAACTGCCGGCGCCGATCCGGAATTCGCTCCCCCTAATCCACACCTTCCTTTCATCGTGATTATAATCGTTTCGTATTCCTGCAAATCTTCTTTGCTTTGTTGAACTAATAAACCAACAGGAGCAAAATCATCCGGGTTTCCCCGCCCTTTTCCTATGTCTACGATCTCGGCAGCTCCCAACACGGTGCCGCCAAAGGTATGTGCCGCCTTGCCAAGTCTCCTCATTGCCTCGTTCAGCATCGCCCGATCCTCTTGCGACATTTTTTTCGAAGGATCATTTTTCCCAATAGCAGAGCTTATTTTTTTGAATTTCTCGCCAATATTGCCTAATTCCACATACGCCCGATATTGCGACATTTGTCCTTGGCCGTATAAAGACATAATCTCTTCCGCCCTTTTCCAGTTTGCCTCCATATCGGCTTTATGTTCTTCCATTTTAGAATACCAGAGGGTAAATGCTTCTGCTTTTTGTTCCATTGTAAGTTCCTGCTGTTGTTTCCCAAATAAATTATTATTTTCCAAAACAAAATAACCACCAACGGCAACAAGAACAACCAGTAAAACAATCGCCCCTATGCGTACAGGGGATTTTTTCAATATTTTTGTCATCGAGGTACCTCCATAACTATATTTGTGGTTGAAAATCAGAAAACCCACATCAGTACTGATAGCGGGCATTGGTTTTTATTCTCATATTGAATATAATCACATATGATCGCCAAGCCAGCAGACCAGCCATTGATTGATACATCCAATATTATGTTAAATTATTTCCAGTGAAAAAGCAATAGCAGCGAATGATATCAGACACGCACATGATGTATAATGGATATAAATTACAACCAGAAGGAGCTCGACAACTATGATAGAGATTGTAATTGGTGAAGAATTGAAAAAAGCTTGTCCAGCTATGACATTAGGCTGCATACAAGCTCAAGTAACGGTAAAAAACAGCAGTTCTGCCTTATGGGAAGAAATCCAGCAGTATTGCGATGTTTTAACGCAAGAAATACCAATTGAGGAATTAGCCGCCGTCCCCAAAATCAAAGACGGCAGGGAAGTATATAAGAACCTCGGAAAAGCCCCCAGTAAATACCGGCTGTCGGTCGAAGCGCTCATCAGAAGGGTGTTGCAAGGGAAAGGCGTTTACAAAATAAATAATGTCGTAGAAATTAATAATTTGATATCGTTAAAATCCAAATTCGCGGTCGGTTCTTATAACATTGAGCACCTACAACCCCCTGTTTCTTTGCTTGTAGGCAAAGCCGGACAACAATACAAAGGAATAGGCAAAGAACTGATCAACATAGAAAATCTCCCCATTTTAACGGATGCAGCCGGAAGTTTTGGCAGCCCTACCAGCGATTCCGAAAGAGCGATGATAACCGATACCGTCAAAGAAATAATCATGTGCATATTCTCGTTCAGCGGGCAAAATGACATGGAGGAATATTTACAATCCGCGAAAGAATTATTGGCTAGATATGCCGATGGGAAAAATATTGAAACGAAAATAATTGGCTAAATACGAAGAGTCCTTTACCTAGTTATTTATGCAACAGTATACGTTTATTATTTGTTTATAAATGCTCGCTACGGTCACTGCAGGTGAAAATGCCACCTTTATATTTTTTCGGTCCGTAAAATACTAATCGTCCCCTGGAGTAGCCGGGGGACGATTAGTATTTCCATCTAAATTCAGGAATATACGCGAATTACGTTTCTAAATATTATGTAATGACAACAGCAATATTTCCCTTAAAACAAGCGGCCTTCGTTTGTTAATTGCCATACATGGCCATTTGTATTGTACCAAAGTCCCTGTATCTGATAATGATCAATGGCATAGTCTCCACCCGTTCCCCAATTTTCCACTGTCAATACGTTCCCTGCACCATCAGTAATCGTAAGATTATTTCCAGTTGTAGAAACCAATAGATTTTCAACCGTAAATTGACTACCGAACTCAACACAATCATTACTGTTAAAGCTAGAGCTAACTATACTGTCGACGCCAAAATCGGCATTAAACAGGTATACGTCGTTGCCTGCTCCACCATCCAGAATATCGTTGCCCGCTCCACCATCTAAGGTATCATTCCCATTAGAACCAAGCAGGCGATCATTACCATCACCTCCATAGAGAAGATCACCCTGTTCACCACCATTGAGCGTGTCGTTGCCGCCCAGGCCATAGATTCGTTCTGCCAAGGCTGTCCCCACGATGTTGTTGCCGCTATCGTTGCCAATGCGGTACGTTGCAACGGTTCCATCTACCTCGAACTGCATTTGATTCACCTGGTTCGCTGTGCCACTAAACCAGCCATTAACAGTCAGGCTTTCACAGCCTAAGCCGATCACCAAGTTACTGCCACTGACCCTAAAGGCCAGCTCCAGCGGATCAACAGCACTGCCAAAGACAATCGTATCTTTGCTGTTGTACGAATTGGCTACAATGGTGTCATTCCCATAACCGTGATCAAACCAATATTGATCACTCCCGGCTCCGCCGGATAAAATATCATTCCCGGCTCCGCCGTCCAGAATATCATTGCCGTTGTTGCCGATTAGGCTGTTTGCCGCCTCATCACCGGTTAACGTATCGTTGCCATTTCCCCCGGCTAGGTTCTCTATTGACGTAAAGTTTACTAGTGAAAGAGCAAGCCCCTGCTGCATTTTGCTTGCATCCAGCGTATCGTTACCGCTTCCTCCGTCAATCACCATATCATTGGCATCATATACAATCCGGTCATTGCCATCGCCGCCATAAATGCTATCTGCGCCAGCTCCGCCGTTCATCGTGTCGTTGCCGCCCAGGCCATAGATTCGTTCTGCCAAGGCCGTCCCCACGAGGTTGTTGCCGCTATCATTGCCAATGCGGTACGTTGCAACAGTTCCATCTACCTCGAACTGCATTTGATTCACCTGGTTCGCTGTGCCACTAAACCAGCCATTAACAGTCAGGCTTTCACAGCCTAAGCCGATCACCAAGTTACTGCCACTGACCCTAAAGGCCAGCTCCAGCGGATCAACAGCACTGCCAAAGACAATCGTATCTTTGCTGTTGTACGAATTGGCTACAATGGTGTCATTCCCATAACCGTGATCAAACCAATATTGATCACTCCCGGCTCCGCCGGATAAAATATCATTCCCGGCTCCGCCGTCCAGAATATCATTGCCGTTGTTGCCGATTAGGCTGTTTGCCGCCTCATCACCGGTTAACGTATCGTTGCCATTTCCCCCGGCTAGGTTCTCTATTGACGTAAAGTTTACTAGTGAAAGAGCAAGCCCCTGCTGCATTTTGCTTGCATCCAGCGTATCGTTACCGCTTCCTCCGTCAATCACCATATCATTGGCATCATATACAATCCGGTCATTGCCATCGCCGCCATAAATGCTATCTGCGCCAGCTCCGCCGTTCATCGTGTCGTTGCCGCCCAGGCCATAGATTCGTTCTGCCAAGGCCGTCCCCACGAGGTTGTTGCCGCTATCATTGCCAATGCGGTACGTTGCAACAGTTCCATCTACCTCGAACTGCATCCGGTTCACTTGGTTGGTTGTCCCGCTGAACCAGTTATTCACGGTCAAACTATCGCCAGCCAAGCCAATCACTAAATTACTACCGCTGGCGCTAAAGGCCAGATCCAGTGGATCAATGTCACTGCCAAAGACAATCGTATCGCTGCTGTTCGACGTATTGGCTACAATCGTGTCATTCCCATAGCCAATGTCGAACCAGTACTGATCGTTGCCGGCTCCGCCGGATAAAATATCATTCCCGGCTCCGCCGTCCAGAATGTCATTGCCACCGTTGCCGGTTAGGATGTTGGCCAGCCCGTCGCCGGTTAACGTATCGCTGCCAGTGCCTCCAGTTAGGTTCTCTATTGAGAGTAAATCATCCGCCGACAAGACAACACTCTTCTGCATTTTGCTTGCATCCAGAGTATCGTTGCCGCTTCCTCCGTCAAGCACTACATCGTTGGCATCATACAGGATCCGGTCGTTTCCCGCTCCGCCATATATACTGTCAAAACCGGCGCCACCATCCAATGTATCGTTGCCGCCCAGGCCATAGATCCTCTCAGATACAACCGTCCCTACCAGGTTATTGCCGCTGTCGTTGCCAACCCGATACGTCGCAACGGTTCCATCTACTTCGAACTGCATCCGGTTCACTTGGTTGGTTGTGCCGCTGAACCAGTTATTCACAGTCAAACTATCGCCAGCCAAGCCAATCACCAAATTGCTGCCGCTGGCGTTAAACGCTAGATCAATCGGATCAATGTCACTGCCAAAGACAATTATGTCGTTGCTGTTCGACGTATTGGCTATAATCGTGTCATCTCCATAACCTTGATCGAACCAATATTGATCGTTGCCGGCTCCACCGGATAACAGATCATTTCCTGTTCCGCCCGCCAACCAATCGTTACCTGTACCGCCATCCAAAAGATCATTGCCTCCAAGACTAAATAAGAAATCATTACTTATCGATCCGACCATTGTGTCTGACCCATCCGTCCCCCTACGACTTCGGTTTGCAATCGCTGTGATTTCACTCGCGCTTACGCCTATGTGGTTCTGAAGGCAGTCACTGAAATGAATGAATTCAACTTGATTTTCGTTTCCTGCAAACCACTCTTTAAATACAATTTGATCTCCTGCATCGGTTTTCAGCGAAAGAACCAAATCATTACCGGTTTGCCCAAATAAGAAATCGTCTTGCTTATACTTGTAAAAAAGTAACGAGTCTATCCCCGAATTGTCCTCAATTACCGTTTTTCCGTCCAAAACATTGTTGATAAAATAGTGATCATTGCCATTTTCGCTTTTCAACGCGCTAAATATGCCTTTGATATCAGAATTAATTGTATAGGACTCATCATCACCATCAAACGTCAATGCATGGATCGGCTTTTCTGTCGTATACCAGTCCGTTAAAACTAACGACTGCCCGGAAGTATTTTGCAAGACAAAATTCGTCCCACTTTTCGATGCTACAACATCATTTGCGTGCCATTCTCCATAAAGATGAATAGAATCATCTTCGTCTCCGGAGAATATGCTGTCATTCCCTTGCCCATAGCCAATATTGTAAACGTCAGCTCCGCTGCCGCCAATCAAAATATCATTGCCAAAACCGCCATCCAGTATATTGGCACCCGTGTTGCCAATGATGACATTATCCAGCGCGTTGCCTGTGCCATTGATATCGCCTGTTCCCAGCAAAAGCAAGTTTTCAACATTCATTGCCAACGTGCAGTTAACATCCGCTTTTACTGCATCAATCCCTTCGTTTTGTTTTTCTATTACACTGTCGCCAACATTGTCAACGAAATAGATGTCATTTCCCAAGTTGCCAATCAAGGTATCTGCTCCTGTGCTGCCATCTAAAACGTTTGCTCCGCTATTGCCGACAATGCTATTTTCTAAGGCGTTACCTGTCCCATTGAGGTTAACACCACCTGTTAACGCCAAATTCTCTACATTATCGCCAAGCGTATAACTGACACTTGATTGTATCAGGTCAAGCCCCTCATTTAAATTTTCCACTACTACGTCGTTGATATTATCAACAATATAGGCATCATTTCCAGACCCGCCCATTAGCGTGTCGGCACCCAGCCCGCCATCTAAAATATTAGTACCATTATTCCCAATAATGGTGTTATTGAGTACGTTGCCTATACCGTTACTGTCAAACGTTCCTGTCAAAGTAAGATTCTCGATATTTTCAGTCAGTACATAGCTGACGCTCGACATGACCAGATCCGAACCTTCATTACTCTGTTCTACGATTTCATCGCCGAGATGATCAACAAAATAGATATCATTTCCCAGTCCGCCAATCAGCGTATCGTTGCCCAATCCACCGTCTAAAGTATCGTTGCCCCCCAGGCCATACAACGCTTCTGAATTTTCCGTGCCCATAAGCGTATTATCCAGATCATTCCCAATGATAGGCTGTTCCGCTTGTTCCAATGTACCATCTACCACTTTATAAGTGATATTTTCATTAGCAAATACGAAGTAATTTAATGGCGAAGTCGTACTATACCAGTTTTCCAACGTCAATATTTGTCCAGAAACATCGGTAAACAGTAAGTTGTCGTTATTTCTGCTTATGCCGATGTCCAATGCCGACCAATTACCTTGGAACCGGACTGTATCGGTTTCATCCATTGCACCTCGAATGGTATCATTCCCTTCGCCAAAGCCAATGACATAAGTATCAGCTCCGGATCCTCCATCGAGGATATCATTGCCGTCTCCGCCATCCAGTATATTAACGCCATAATTGCCCGTAAGGGTATTGTCTAAACTGTTTCCCGTACCATTGATGTCATCGCTGCCTGTTAAGACTAGATTTTCGGTATTCGTCCCAAGAATGTAGCTAACACTGGCATACACTGTATCCGTACCTGCGTCTGCATTTTCAACTACTACATCGCCGATATTATCTATCTTATACAAGTCATCTCCAGAACCACCTAGCAAGGTATCAGCCCCTTCGCCTCCGGTCAATAAGTTGTTGCCGCTATTTCCTTCAACGACGTTAGGGATATTATTTCCTGTACCGCTCAGATCTTCATTTCCTGTTAAGATAAGCCGCTCCACATTATCACTCAAAGTGTAGCTGATGCTGGAATCTACCTCGTCAATGCCTTCATCTACTTTTTCGACAATGATGTCAGTTGCATTATCCACTATGTAGACGTCATTTCCTATGCCGCCAACAAGCGTATCCGCGCCGATCCCGCCGTCTAACGTATTGTTGCCACTATTGCCGTTAATAATATTCGCTAAGTTATTGCCAGTCCCACTGATATCTGTAGTTCCTGTCAACGTGAGTTCCTCAACATTTTCGCTAAGAGCATAGCTAATGCTGGTAATGATTAGATCCTGTCCTGCACCAGCATCTTCGAATACAACATCATTAACATCATCAACATAATAGGTGTCGTTCCCGGTTCCCCCGCACATCCAATCGGCACCAGTACCGCCGTCAAGCAGATCATTTCCACCGAAACCGTACAGGGTATCATTCCCTTCTCCTCCGTACAATTTATCATCATGCGCGTCACTGGCTAGCATAAGATCCCCAGTTTCCGTCCCTAGCAAACTCGCCAGATTGGTTATTGTCGAAGCATCCATTTCGCTGCCGTCGGCAAAATAGACCTTACTTATTTTATGGCTGTCTTCGGCAAACCAATTGTTTAGAGTCAATGTTTCGTTCGATGACTTCAGGATAATAGTAAGATTTTCTCCGCTCTGCTGCCAAAGAATATCATTGGCGCTGATTCCCGCACCAAATTGAATGATATCATTGCCAGCATCATCAAGTACCCCTGCATCAATTACATCATTGCCATAAGAAATTCCATAAAGATAGCTGTCGTTACCAGTACCGCCAAACAAATAATCGTTACCGGCACCGCCGTCAAGAAGATCATCGCCGTCGCCGCCTCGTAAAATGTCGCATCCAGCATTGCCGTACAGCGAATCGCTGCCGGCAAAACCACATAGTTCACTGTCACTGCTGGTAGCTGCAATGATAGCTTCGTCCATCTCGCTGCCGGACAATTTCACCAGTCCATCAACATCTCCGACCCCCAGCTCGGTCCCGTCCGCAAAGCGTAGTCTTACACTGCCGTAATCCTCCTGCTCGTAGATGTTGATGAACGTCAATGTTTCCCCATTGTTGAAAGTGCTAATTAACTGTAATCCCTGGGTGGTTTGTTTATGGCTCCATTGAATGTCACTGGCGGCAATCCCTATTCCAAACTGAATAACGTCATTTCCCACGCGGTTATTCCCTGTGGCGCAGTCAATAATATCACTCCCTGAATCTTTGCCATAATTATAAATATCGTTTCCCACGCCGCCCGTTAAGTAATCATTTCCAATTCCACCGTCTAAGGTATCATCCCCGTCATACGCCAAGAGAGTATCGTTTCCATCCATCCCGTATATTTTATCGCCATGGAAATTGCTTCCCTGCAGCAAATCATCACCATTGCCGCCTTGAACCACGGCTAAATCAGTGGCCTGATAAGCCATAATCACGTTGTTTTCCGAAAAAATAAATTGATCTACCTCGGCATTTCCATCCAGGAACCAATTGTTCACCGTCAGCGTTTGGCTGCTCCCAATCACGTTCACGACAAGGTTTTCACCGTTCTGCTGCCACAAAACCTCGTTCGCGGCGATATCAGTAAGCAATACCGTGTCATTGCCACGTAACCCTTGGGCGACAGAATTATCAATGCAAGCATTGCCTAAACCGTTGCTGTACAAATACAGGTCGTTTCCCAATCCGCCCTGGAGAAGATCCTCGCCCAATCCGCCAACAAGAGTATCATCGCCGGAATAACCGTAAAGGCTGTCATTTCCTGTCCCAGCATCAAGAAGATCGTTTCCCGCCCCCCCATGAAGCTGGTCTGCGTCTTCTCCGCCAGAAAGGGTATCATCGCCGTCATAGCCAAAAACGATATCATTGCCGGCTAATCCATCAATTTTGTCATTCAGTAGGGAACTTCCCACCAAATAATCATTGCCATAGGTGCCGATGACTTGAGTCATTTCCATTACTTGATCCGCTTGTATCACGCTGCCGTCCGCAAAACGGAGTGCGTCGATCTTGTATCTATCATCATAGAACCAATTCAGTATGGTCAAAGTTTGGTCCGGCCCACTAATATGACCAACCAAGGACCAGCCGTTTTGTTTCCAATCGATATCCCTGTCGGAAATTCCTTCGCCAAATTGGACGACTCCATGTCCATGACTAGATCCTGATACCAAGGGAATTGAGATCACGTCATTGCCGGATTCCCTATCAAACAAGAAAATATCGTTGCCGGTTCCAATTAAATAATCGTTTCCTGCCCCACCCTGGACCGTGTCATTATCGCCGTTGCCAATTACCCTATTGTAGACTCCTCCCATGGCGCTGAGCTTTATCATGTTAGGCACCCTTGCCGAAGATATTACCGTGCCATCGGCGAAGGCAAAGGTATTGACCGGGTCGTTGCTGCTAAACCAATTATTGATCGTTATGCTTTCCCTTGTATCAGAGAGCTCGATTGCCAAATTTGTTCCGTCCTGTATCCAACGGACAGAATTAGCGAAAATCCCGGCGCCAAACCGAAGAGTGTCATTTCCTTGGCCACTCAAAGAAGACAGGGTAGCGATAACATCGTTCCCAGACCCTTTATAAAAAAGGTAAGTATCATTACCAATGCCACCGCATAAAGTGTCATTTCCCTGCGCACCATCCAGCAAATCATTTTCTTCATCGCCGTACAGCATATCATTGCCTTGACCGCCATAGAGAATATCATTTCCGGCAAGCCCCTCTAAATACAATGGCTGATTTGCGCTGTTTTGCAGGAACCAAAGATTGTCGTTGCATGCGGTTCCCAAATTTTCTTGCTTTTCTAAGGAAATGATTTGATCATACGTAAGCTCCGAGCCATCCGCAAATACAAGTTTTGTGTCATGATTGCAGCAATGCGATCCATAAATGCATATTGATTCTTTTGTGTCTTTTACTCGCAGCATGAAATCAATATTTCCGCCATTAATAGGGATAAACATAAGATCGTTTGCGGTTATTCCCGGCATCAATTGGATAATGTCATTATTATCACTTATAGGCGCATACGACATAGAAACAACATCATTGCCATAACCTCTGCCGTAAACAATCGTATCGTTCCCTGCCCCGATTTGCAGCACATCATCTCCTGCGCCGCCATCGAACAAGTTTGCCCCGTTATCATCCGATAGACAATCAGTGCCGGCACCGCCGTACAACTGATCATTGCCGCTGCCGCCCCTTAATGTATCATTGCCACCATTCCCTAAGATTGTGTCATTGCCATCCGATCCATCCATTAAAGTTGCCATCGAAAAATCAGCCTGTAAATTATCATCCGTCCCGGTACCTGTATTCACCAGATAAAGCTGCCCGCAGACATTCGCTATCATATCTCGGGTTATTACCGTCCCGTCAGTAAATTGAAATTTGCTGATCTTATTTGAATTACCCCCGAACCAGTTGTTAATCTTTAAATACTCCCGGGATTCCTTGATCCGGATGGTCAAATCGCTATAATAATCTTGTGAAAGGAGCTCAATATCATTTCCGCTGATGCTGGAATCAAATTGAACAACTGAACTGTCCTGAGTCGTATAACCGCCTTGGTCGATCGTATCATTGCCATAACCTTTGCCATAGATATACATGTCATTGCCATAACTACCGGATAACCAGTCATTCCCTGCCATCCCATCCAATGTATCATTACCAATAGTTCCTTTTAACGTGTCGTTGGCAGTGGATCCAGATAACTTCATTCCGGGGAAATGTTCTACCTGATCGGCGCTGAATTGCGTTCCGTCTGCAAAGATGAATTTGGCTATTCGATAACAGGGATTGGAAAACCAGTTATTCACCGCCAACGTTTCCCCGCTAGCTTCCAGTGCAACAATCAGTTCATTTGAGCTCCCGCGCCGTATCAATATATCATTGGCGGTAATCCCGGCACCAAACTGTATCGCATCATCAACCGATGGAGTATAGCCGTCTTTACTAATTACATCATTCCCGTAACCTTTGCCAAATATATAAATATCATTGCCATTGCCGCCTGCCATCCAGTCGTTGCCTGCCCCGCCATCTAACACTTCATTGACAGCGGTGCCGTTCAACGTATCATTACCACCCAAACCTGATAATTCATTGATCGTTGGCGTAGCATAGAGAACGTCATTGCTATTCGTAGGCATTAGTACCAATCTAGGTTCCACCTGAGACGCAGTCAACTGACTACCGTCGGCGAATATAAATTTAGCGGTCCGATAGTTTGCTCCGGAAAACCAGTTATTGATGGTAAGTGTTTCCCCCGTACCGTTCAAAGAAACTATAAGTTCATTGGAATTGCCACGATGCATCACCAAATCAGCGGCTGTAATACCTGCCCCAAACTGAACAACATCATTGACATTATAGCCGCTGTAGGCGGCTTTATTGATTACGTCATTTCCGTAACCCTTACAATAAACGTAAATATCATTGCCCGAGCCGCCTACCAGCCAATCGTTGCCGGATCCACCATCTAATGTATCGCTTGCCAGAGTTCCAAACAAGGTATCATTCCCAATAGAACCGGATAACTTTAAGCCCGGCAGGTTTTCCATTTGATCGGCACTCCATACTGTCCCATCAGCAAACTGAAGTTGGGCTATCCGATAGTTCATATCGGAAAACCAGTTATTAATCGTCAGTGTTTCTTTACTCGTCTTCCGGCGAATGATCAATTCATTGGAATTGCCACGAGAAGTATAAATATCTTGCGACGTTAGGTCCGCCCCTAACCGGACTGTATCATTGGCAGCATAATTTCCGCTATAATTCTTGGAAATAGTATCATTGCCATAACCATTGCCAAAAAGATAGATATCGTTACCCCAGCCATCCAACAGGAAATCATTTCCTAATCCACCATCAAGAGTGTCATTGCCAAGCGATCCATATAACATATCATTTCCTAATGATCCAATCACCGCTGTCCCTGGTAAATTTTCTACTTCATCAGCGCTTAACTCCGTACCATCCGCAAACTGAAATTTAGCCACGCGGTAACTTGAATCGCTAAACCAATTACTAATTGTCAGTGTTTCCTCTGTACTATCCAGCATAACCACCAATTCATTAGAGTTGCCGCGGCGAACCCGGATATCATGTAATAAAACATCCAATCCAAACTGAACAACAGCATTGCCTCCGTTATAATGGCTGATCGTGTCGTTGCCAGAGCCTTTCGCATAAACATAAATATCGTTGCCAGAACCGGACAATAAATAGTCGTTGCCGCTTCCACCGTCTAATAAAACATTGGCAGCACAACCAATCAACGTGTCATTCCCTGCCAACCCATAAAGCTTGCTTCCTCCATCATAATCATATAGCCAATCGCCACTATCCGTTCCTACTTGGATCATCCTAATCGGAGCATCAGCCTGATCAGCAGTAATCGTAGTCCCGTCAGCGAATTGAAATGTAGATACACGACACTCCGGGTTCAAAAACCATCGATTAAACGTTAATGTTTCACCAGTCTCTTTTAGTTGGACCACTAACTCAGAATTGTCACCTCGATTGATAGAGATATCGTTTGCAGTAATCCCTGGGGCAAACTGCACTATGTCGTTAGTTGCGTAAAGATAATGGCTAATTGTATCATTGCCAATCCCCGGACCAAATACGTACACATCATCGCCAGATCCACCCTCCAGCCAATCATTGCCAGATCCGCCATTCAAAACATTATTGCCAGATCCACTATCCAACCAATCGTTGCCAGATCCACCGTCCAACCAATCATTGCCGTCGGAACCAAATAAAGTATCATCTCCGCCTTGTCCAAACAACATATCACCTGATCCAAAAGCGTAGAGCACGTCACTATAGTCTGAAGCTATATTGGTAATCATGGCTTCAATCTGTCCAACCGCCATTTCCATCCCATCAGAGAACCTGAATTTTTTTATCTTCCGGTTGTCATCAATAAACCAATCCATTATGGTTACAGTTTCTCCGGTTCCCTTGATTTGCACCACAAGATTGTCGGCATCTCCGTGACGTATGCTGATATCATTGCAGCTTATTCCCGCAGCAAATTGGAGTATATCATTACCGGGATCCTCATAATCCCAAAAGCCAACAGAATTATCAATGAAATCATTGCCATAACCTTTGTCATAAAGATAGACATCATCGCCGCTACCACCGTTGAGTGTGTCGTTACCCTCGCCGCCATCCAACGTGTCATTGCCATAACTACTCAACAAATAATCGGCCCCTGCTCCACCCAAGACCAAATCGTCCCCACCAACATAATAGTTGTAACGATAGATGAAGTCATTACCATCTCCGCCGTCAAGCGTATCATTGCCTTCAGAGTCAATTAACACATCGTTGCCACTGCCGCCGAGCAATAAGTCGTTTTGGCAACCACCTTCCAGCCGATCATCATCCGCTCCGCCGTCCAATGTATCATTGCCGCCGTTGCCGCGCAGAACATCATTGCCGGCTCCCCCCGATAACATGTCGGCTTCGGCATCTCCAATAAGTGAATCATTCCCTGCTAAGCCGTATATTTTCGTCGCCAGACGAGCAGCGAACATCACATCGTCTCCATCTGTTCCTGTTGTTTGCTGTCTGCTTTCTATCTGATCACCGCTCAATTCCATGCCATCTGCAAATCGAATTGTCCCTACTGTATTATTATTCAAAAACCAATCTGCAAAAGTAAGCGTCTCCGTCGTGTCTTTGATCGCGAGAACTAAATCGCCTGCATTTCGATGGACAACCAGATCATTGCCTGTAATGCCGGTTCCTAACTGAACAATATCACTATAGCCGTCTAATCTGTTGACAACCGTGTCATTTCCATACCCCCTTCCGAAGACATAGATATCATTGCCGCTAGCACCAAACAAATAATCATTGCCACTGCCGCCGTCCAAGGTATCATTGCCGCCATGCCCAGCCAAGGTATCATTGCCATCCAGCCCGCACATTTCATCATTGTAATCAACGGAACCATAATCGCCATCAAGAATATCATTACTGCCAGTCCCAAAAACATTCATTTTGTTCATTACGACGTCATAATTTAAGCTGCTGCCGTCAGCGAACTGAAAAGTTCTAACTTTATGCCCAAAATTATCGTAAAACCAGTTCTTGATTGTCAGCGTTTCCCCGCTATCTTTTATCGTTGCCCGTAAAGATTGTCCATCAATGCGAAAATCACGGCACCATTCAATATCATTCGAAGTGATATCCTCCGCAAAACGGATAACATCGAATTCAACATATGGCATCCCTGAAACGCTATTATCAATCACATCATTCCCATGGCCTCGGCCATACAAGTACGTATCATTGCCTGGACCGCCGACTAAAACATCATTACCAGCGCCGCTGGTTAAGGTATCCTGTCCATCGCCGCCGAACAGAACGTCATCGCCTGCACCGCCGCTGATATAATCATCGTCATTTCCCCCATACAGCAAATCATTCCCATTGTAGCCATAAAGGGTATCGTTACCGTCTAGCCCGTAAATTTCATTATCTTTGCCTGCATTTCCATATAACATATCATTCGCTGTTGTGCCGAAAGCGGTTGTCAAATTAACGACTGGGACATCTACATCCATAAGAACTGCATCATTAGTAAAAGAAAATTGCCCGACATGGTCGCCATTGGGTAAATACCAGTCTTTTAACGTTAATGTTTCTCCCGTGCTTTGGATCTTAGCCACCAAGGAATGATCATCCCGTAGCCATATGATATCGTTGGCGGTAATCCCCGGTCCGAAGGATACTGTATCATTATTGCTAGCCACTGTAACTGTACTGTCAATAACATCATTGCCGTAGCCTTTATCATAAATATAAACATCATTGCCTGCACCGCCGATTAGATAGTCATTTCCCGTTCCACCGTTGAGAATGTCATTTCCGATACCCCCGTTCAGGATATCCTGCCCGCTGCCTCCCAGCAAGGTATCCTGTCCATCACCGCCGCTGATGACGTCATTGTCGTTTCCACCACTGAGGATGTCGTTTTGATTGCCTCCCACCAATGTATCATTACACTGCTCGCCGTAGAGGACCTGCTCTAAATTTGACCATGCTCCATCAATCGAGTCGTTGCCACTACCGCCAGCTATGGCAACATCGTTGCCCATATTGCCCACTGCAGACCATGTGGAAATCACATCGTTACCATCAGTTCCATAAATTTGATTGTCACGGCCGGCTGTATCAATGACCCAAGCCAGTTCTTCGCTCTGCTTGGCAAAGTAGTCACGGAAACTGCCAAAATCGGTGAGGTTTTGAATATAACCAAGCCCTCTCAAGGTACGGACAAATTCGCAAAGGGTCGTTTTCCCCTGCTCGTAGTTCACCAATAGAGCTTCCTGAATTGTATCCCTGACCATTGACATATCCGAAAGATAAACAACCTGTTGATTTCGCGCATCTTCCTTCATACTATATTGAATATTCTGAAGCAAGTCGAAACAATGTGTACTGCTCATTAACCGAACATAATAATATTCCCGCAGTTCATTATAAAACTTGGTTACGCGAGCCGGAACATAGGATTGAGCAGAATCGTGCAACGAAGTCCCGGATATGGTCTCCAGCGCGGCAAGCTGGCGTGCATCATATTCCACGCCAAACTCCGTCGGATCAATAGTATCGCAGCCTGTCCACTTAAAAATAATTTGATCTAATAGTTGATTGCGGATTACAGGGTCCTCTTCCTGAATAAACATCTTTACTAAGCCCTTAAGTTCTCCTGATGCATCCGATGCCATAGCCTGGTAAAGATCCGGTGCTGTACCCCAGCCCTTCAGATTCGGCAATTCTAAGATACTAATGTCCAAATAGAACTGATTGTTTAGAAAAAAACTATCCTCCGGATCGCGGTTGAAAAGATACTCGCCTAATTCACGCGTTACTAGAGAGCCATCATTGCCAGACATTTCATACGAGCCGTTCCTTGTCTTAATATTACCGTCAGTCCCTAATAGATTAACGAGATTGTTGTCAATATTTAAAGCACTGATTCCTGCCTCCGATAAAGTAAACAATTCGTTTGGCTGACTTTCCCCATCCATATTGACATCGCGCCATACTCGCAGTTGAGAATACACAGGATCATTTTGATCTATTTTGCCGTCACCATTGGCATCCACGGCCGCTAGAGCCTGGAAGCCGCTAGAGGCGATCGTTCCGTCATTAAGCCTGGTCTGATCGCCAAATAATTCCCGACCGTTATTAATAATGCCATCTCCATTACGATCCAAAACCAACAAACCATCATCCGGCTTCACCCAGCCAGTTTTCTCTGCATATCCGTTCGCATCTAAATCAAAGTAGACCCCAGAAGATAGTTGTACGGTTTCTGTACCATCACCATCCAAATCAAGGATTATTGGATCGCGGTGGTTATTAACAATAGCTTTTAAATAGTTGTCAATCCTACTATGTAGGGGTATGGGCTGATTTGATGAACTATCTGAATCGTTGCCTGGATTAATCGGTGGACGCGAACCATTTTCATCATACAAAGTTTTAAATTGATTGTACCATCTGTTTGGATCAATGTCCGCATTATCGCTCGAGCCACTATTATCTGGAATTACGGTACGAAGAAATGAATCGATAACATCCGCACTACAGTATATGGCTTCGTTTAAACACTTGTTTGTTATGTCCCACAGACTATTGGTTATGTTTAGATAAGAACCACCTATTAAATTCAAAAAAACAGAAAAAAAATCCACATTTCCACAATTTTCATTCGTTTTATTAGCAACTTCTCGTGCATAAATTTCCAAACCTGTCATGAGTTGACCTGGTGCAAATGATAAAAGCGACTTACTTGGAATTCCCATTTGTTCAGGCTTAACCTGATTTAAATGATATGCCACATATGTTTCATATGCAGAATGTTTGGGAAGTTGAAGAGCTGCGTCAACAACACTTTTTGTAGAAGCCTGAACGTGAACAGGCGTACTGAGATCAGAAATAAAGTGAACTGCATAACCCAAATATTCTGGCGCTAAATATCTACTAGGAAAAAACCTGATAGCTTTACTATATTTTTCGTTAAACATCTCAGCCGCGTTGTCATACTCATTTCCATTTACAGTCACGAAAAATAAAATTTCAGGCTGAGTGAATATCCGAAGCCTAGTCGTAATACTATTCATATCCCCTATCTTAGATTGATCCACAGACCAACCCCATGCAGAACTTTTAGAAAGGTTATAATAGTGATTACCATAAAAATTTCTACTTGATTCAGGAAGTGCGTCTTCTTGCCGCGATCCATGTATAATTTGGTTTCCATAATTATCTAAAAAATTTCTTCTTCTTTCAAGCACCTCCTGAAGGTCTGTATTGCCGCTAGCATAAGTATATTTCATCTGTTCATCTATGTTTTTCTCGACAAGTGAAATAGCCCACGCGGCAATAAATTCATGTGTTCCACGACCCGGATTGTCGTCTCCCGTTCGCCACTTAATCTCATCACTCGAAGCTTCCAACCCCGAGATTTCATCCATGATTTTGGTACTTCCGTCGCTCATTTCGATGGATGCTAGTCTAGCTGCAGACCAATTTTCGATGATCACCCTATCCTTATAATCATTGCTGCGGATAATGCAGTCATTGCCGGACATCTCAACAACTAAGTCCTCCTGGTTGATCCCTTCCCCGAATACAATTTTATCATTCTGATTAGAGGGGTCGAAAGTGATAACGTCCACACCCCACCCTTTGTTCAACACGTAGGTATCATTGCCTGAACCGCCTGTAAGTACGTCATCCCCGTCGCCTCCAATGAGAGTGTCGTCACCTTGTCCTCCCATGATCAAGTCATTGCCGGCTCCACCCATTAAAACATCATTGCCGTTCCCGCCGAATAGGAAATTGTCCGCACTGTTCCCTATGAGAGTATCATTTTCGCCGCCGCCAAGAACATTCTTTAGGGCAGTACCGATATATTCGCTTAAATTGATTGCAACACCAGTTTCACTGCTTGCTGCGTTGAGAGCATCGATACGATTCCCGACAATCTGGTTAACGGCTTCTTCCTGGAAATTATCCTCCGTGCTAAACATTTCTTCGGTTACAATATCCGCCCAAGTTTCATCCTGGAAGCTGCCAGTAGTATTCAATTCCGATTGCGTTTCTTGCAGTGTCGCTTGGTACTGATTTTCCTCCGCCATGTCCCCATCCCCTATCGCCATGAATTCTCTTATCCCAACAGTTTCCATTGCCCGCCAGCAATAGTATACAGTGTATTTCCAATATTAAACTGTTCAATTCGCGCTCCCGGTGTTACCGCCCACTCATCCAGCATCATGCTGCAATTATTATAGCCATCTATATATAAATCGTTGCCTGACAATAAAGGCTGCCAATCGCTAATCCTTTCATAACCACCCAAAAGCAACGTATCACCAAAATTGGCTGGATCCTGCACAAGGATGTCGTTTGCGCTGTTCGTATCAAAACAATATGTATCTACCCCCTGTCCGCCTGACAAGATATCATTGCCAGAACCGCCGGCCAAATAATCATCCCCTGCGCCGCCGTAAAGACTATCGTCGCCGCTCCCGCCTATCAAGCTGTCGTTTCCCGCATTAGCCCAGGAGAAGTTCAAATCTGCTTCTTTTATGGTACTTACATCGCCGCTTATATTGTCTTTAATCTCCAAAGTCCATTTCCCTTGCGCCATTTTGCCACTATACACAGTTAAAGAATTCAATGGCCAGCATTTATCGATCAGTTGTACGTAACTTTGCCCGATTGATTTGGCAGCTGAATCATCCAAAATAATATCCATAAACTTAGCGGTCTGCCGCATATTGTTAAACAAAGTGATTTGCGTCCCATCCGGCCCTGTGAGAATACACTCAAGATCGCTCATATCGGTGCTAGCCAGACTTAGCCCAACGTCCAGGTCTTGGACCACAAGATTATCAGAAACCATAAATTCCAGTTTGACTGACCCACTATCCGGAATTGCCAGCGGGAGGCCGTCAGTTGCAACTGTTTCACACGCCAAATCTCCATACAACAGATCACTACCGTCATCACCATAGAGAGTGTCGTTGCCCGAACCGCCGTACATCGTATCTCTTCCTGCTCCACCATAGGCCAGATCATTGCCGTCTCCACAATCAATCTGATCGTTGTCCAGATAAGTAGCTAGAGCCGTACTATCTTCGTTGCCTGTAAAGGCAGGGTGCATGGTCGGATATATTTCTTCCACATAAGAACTTCCGTAACTGTACAACTCGGAATTTGTAATAAATCCGTCTAAATTTAAATCGGCCTTTCCTTTTAGCAGACCCTGTTCAATGAAAAAGTATGAGAAAACCCCATTCTGAAGCGCACCGCTGCCAATACTGATTCCATCCGCAGAACTCGAGCTGAACACAGTCACGGCAGGGTTTCCTGCAAAGGCCGTGACAAAGTTACCTGAATAACAGGAATCGAGCATCAAGGTAATATGTCCGTCGCCTATCGCTTCGCTGAGATTGCTTAAGCTATATTCCATATCTGCTACGGAGATACCGCCTGCGTCATTAGTGCAATCATAAGGAACCAAGTCTCCGGTGCTCATACCATGCCCGGAATAGAACAGCAGTACTTCATCACCAGGTTTAACCTTGGAAACAAGGCCGTCTATCGATCTTAAGATCGCCTCACGAGTCGCATCCTTATCAATAAGACAATTCACGTCCGCCCCCTGCCAGCCTGGAGTGCTTTCCAGGAAACGAGTTACATCAAACGCGTCTAATTTAGGTGTGATGAGATTATCAGCCGGATTGAGATAATTACTGATGCCGACAACAATAGCATACTTCTTATGTTGATCTTCCCGGTCAAAACCGCCGTAAATGGTGTCTGCGCCACTGCCGCCGTACATGACATCGGATCCGGTTCCGCCAAATAAAAGGTCATTGCCGCCAAGCCCGCATAATAGATCGGATCCAGCAAAACCTGATATTACTTCCGCATCATTGGTGCCTTCCAGTGTTTTTCCGGTCCCGCCAGTCGAAGTTTCACCGATTACGGCTTCTATATCTGAGGCGTTCATTACTGTTCCATCAGCAAACTGCAGCTGATCGACAGCATGCAATGGATTCGTCCGATCTCCCAAAAACCAGTTATTGAACGTCAATGTCTGTACCTTGCCATTGACATTAACGCCAATAATCAGATCAGATACATTCTTTTGCAGAAAACATTCGTTCGCCTTAAATCCAACTTGAGCAGTATCATATCCATTGTCTGCTCCGTCGACAAAGCTATCGATACTATCATTGTCGTCCCCTAGCCCCCAGATATAGCAGTCATTGCCCAGCCCGCCCGCTAATACGTCATCACCGGATCCACCGCAGAGAGTGTCATTCCCGTCTGCCCCATACAACTCGTCATCCCCGCCCTGTCCGTATAATGCGTTATCGCTTGCATTCCCGCCCAGAAAATCATCACCCGAACCCGTCCGCAAATTTTCTATATCGGGATACAGAGCCAAGTTTATTGCGAGGTTATTTGTACACGACGAAGCCTCAAGCAAGTCTGTGCCATTACCGCCATGGATGGTATCGAGCGAGTCAAACCAGATCAGGTCATTACCGTCACCAGCCTCGATAACGTCTGCTCCAGCTCCTCCAATTAAGGTGTCATTGCCGTCTAACCCCCAAAGGGTATCGTTACCGTCGAAACCTTCAATATCCTCATTCCTTACAGTCCCGGTAAGGATTTCCGGCGAAGCCGTTCCCTCAATAAGGTTATTGTCCACGATGGTTATTGCGGCTGTATCGGTCTTAATGTCCCCTTTGGTTGGATTGCTTAGACACAGGCGGAAAAATTCATTACCTTCCACTTTATCATCATCGGCAACAGCAATCGTTACATTTTGATTTATTTCTCCTGCAGCAAAGGTTAGCGTACCGCTTTGAGCCGTATAATCCGAACCTGCCAATGCGGTACCATCGGCCGTTGTGTAGTCTAAACTTGCCGCCATTGTTATATTTCCCAAACGAGTAACGTTGATTTGCAGTAAGCCGCCTTCCGTTACGCAAGCATCCGACACGCTAAATACAGGGGAAGACGTGGCCTTTGTCCATTCATTATCGAAAAGAAAATAGCGCCCAGAGCGAAACTGAAACTGGTTTAACCTGTAATCTCCGCCCCAGGCCCAGTCTTCAAGAATCACCTTGCCGCCGTTTTTTTTCGTAAGTATCAAATTGTCATTATCCATGCCAATACTGACATCATCAATATCCATACCTTTAAATTGGATACAATCATTAATGTTATCGATTGACGCCATTATAATGTCGTTTCCCTTAGTCATTCTGCTACCCAAAATATATACGTCGCATCCTGGACCGCCATACAATGCAGAATCTCCTGCACCACCGTAAATGGTATCGTTGCCGCCTAAACCTAATACCATTTCCCCTGCCCTGGCTATTAATTTATTATTACCGTCAGCTTTTGTTGCAGCGGTTTTCAGTTTGTATTTCCATTCACCAACCGTATCATTTCCAGTAATATTCATAGTTTGATAGCGTTTCCATTTAAACCAGTTATTGAGTGTGATACTGTCATTATTTACAGAGCAGAGGATTAAATTATGATGATCTTTCCTAAACTCTATCGTTCCTAAAGAACCTTGAAAACACAACGAATTTAAACTATGAAAATTTTCACTTATTATTACGTCGTTCCCCCACCCTGATTCAAACATATAACTATCTGCATTCTTTCCGCCAACCAATGTGTCATTACCAGAACCACCGATAAGGACATCGGAGCCAGTATTTCCTGCTAGATAATCATTGCCACCATAACCATAAATGGTATCATTCCCTCTTCCGCCACTTATAGTCTCATCCAGTTCATTCCCATGCACAACGTCATGTCCTTCGCCGCCATTTATTCTATTCACTTTCGTGTCAACAATAATCATACATTATCTACCGTCCCTGGCAAATTGTCACTGAACAGAGTTCCTTCATGCACAACTTTTTTCATTTTTAGCAATTGAAATGCAATGCATAAAAAATATGAATTTTGATCGTTGCAGCCTAATTTTATATTGTTTGACCTGGATCACCTAACTCCTTCCCGGAAAACACTGCGCACTACAAAATTATGCATAAAAACCAAAAAATATTGAAATTTAACAGTACGGTAAAACAAAGTACCAATCGTAAGCGCAGGGTATGCTTCGATTACTGAACTTGAAAAAAAGCATCCACTTCCTCCTCCGGAATTGGCCGGCTGATCAAATACCCTTGAATAAAATCGCAATTACATTGCTTAAGATAATCAAGTTGCTCGTTTGTTTCCACCCCTTCAGCCACAACCATCATATTCAGTGTGTGCGCCATCTCAATGATCGATTTGGCAATCGCACTCTGCGTTTGATTCTTCGGAATCATATCTACAAAACTCTTGTCTAATTTCAATGTTTGCACCGGAAGCCGCATTAAATAATTCAACGACGAATACCCGGTACCAAAATCATCCAAAGAAACTCGAATTCCTGCTGCTTTTAGCTGTTTAAGCATAGCAACCCCTGCTTCGAGCGATTCCAGCAAAACATTTTCCGTAATTTCAAGTTCCAATTGTTTCGGTTTTATACCAGTTTCTTGTATGATATCGATCACTTCTTCAATGAAACCCGGTCTCGACAGTTGATAAGGAGAAATGTTAACAGCAACGTGAATATCCTGGCATTCCGACTCATTAATTTTCTTAATAAAATTGCATGATTCACGAAGAACCCATTTCCCAATTGCATGAATTAGCCCGGTTTCTTCTGCCAAGGGAATGAATTTCAACGGAGATACTAATCCAAACTCTTCGCTGTGCCAACGCAATAAAGCCTCAAACCCATCTATTTTTCCATTGGCAGCAAAGACTTTCGGTTGGTAGCAAAGCTTCAACTCATTGTTAGCAATAGCATGCCTCAGACTGTTTTTTATTAGCAAGGTTTCATAGGCCCGTTTCTTCATGCTTGGTTCAAAAAAACTCCACGGTACATAATTTAGATTTTTTTTAGCATCGTGCAACGCAATACCAGCATTTTTAATAACTTCTTCCACCGTGTCTCCAGCTTGCAGAACAACAATTCCCGCAACGGAAGAGATGTGCGTCCATGTTCCATCAATATCATATTCTTTGTTGATCGCATGCAATAGTCTAGTGACTAATTTCTTAATTTCCACCTTGTCATCAATATCCAACAAAACAGCAAATTGTCCTGCGCCCAACCTTGCCAAAACCGAACTCGCCGTAAGATGGTCCCGCAATATATTGCTCACTTGACAAATAATGCTATTCCCATAAGAATGGCCGAATGCATCGTTAATCACTTGCAAATTGTCTACCTCAATATGGAGTAAAGCGCCTCTAATATTGTCATTTTGAATCTGTTGGATTTCGTGTTCCAGTCGTTCACGCATTGCCGAAGCATTGGGCAAGCCGGTTAGTACATCGGTATACGCCAACCATTTAATTTCTTCTGTTTTTTTCTGTACCAATATTTCCGCCTGTTTACGGTCGGTAATGTTGGTATAACCTACAACCATGCGGACTGGATTGCCCTGCTCATCAAAAATTGCTTTTCCACAAGCGTTTACCCAAATGTAATCTTCATTCGCCAACCGAATCCTGAATTCGTATTCATACCGATTTACCCGCCCGCTTAAATGATCTTGCAGGTTCCGATCATGACCCTCCCGATCTTCCGGATGAATCAGTGAAATAAGATAATCAATATTCTCTTTCTGAATAATCGAATTGAAGTTTAAGTGTTCTGACCACGCGCGCATCACCGATACCTTTCGGGTTTGAATATCCCAGTCCAGTATCGCTTCTTGCGCCGCTTCTACAGTAAGACGGTATCTCTCCTCCGCCTTCAGCAATTTTTCACGCGCTTGAACTTCTTCAATTACAAGTGCAGCCAGCACAGAATATTGATGAATAATATCTTTCATTTTTTGGGTCAACGGACGAAGCTTATCTCGCCAGGTAACAGCAAATCCGCCGATGATTTGCTCTTGTATTTTTAAGGGAACTAAGATGGCGCTGGTTATCTCCGAGCAATTTGCAACAGTTAAGCGTTGAGGATAGACGCTGTAATCTTCTACATACAGAAATCTACCGCTATAATAAATCTCACCGTGCATTCCTTCATGCTTAAAAATTATTTCGCCAATCCTCGGAGCATGAAGACCAATGCCGTATCGGATAACAAATTGTTTTCCCGATGCATCTAACAAAGAAATGTGGCCATCCGGCGCTCCTAATAGCCGCAGAGCATCTTGCAAAATGGTCTCCAATAATTTATCAATGCCTTCTTCACGCTGCAAAAGATGACTGGTAGCCTCATGCAAAAGAAGTAAGCGCTGATTATTTTCCTTTAGCACATTCCGTAAAAAAACTTCCTTTTTGTTGCGATAAAATAGCATCCCGCAAAAAAAGATCACAACCAAACTCGAAACCGCGGCACTCACAAGATACACTCGTTTACGAAGTTCAAATTCCTTCAAGACTTCTTGAACAGAGATACCAACCGTGACAACCAGACCATATTCCGGCAACACCTGATAACTGTATATACGTTCGATCTGATCAATCGGACTGACATCTCGAAACGTACCCGTTTCACTTAGGCTAACATTTTTATATAGAACTCCTTGTTTTCCGTCTTCTCCACTCGTTATTTCACCGTTAAAATACCGAAGCTTGCTGATTCCATCCGTCCCCATAATAGTAATTGCTTTATCCCGCCCCAATTCCAATCCCCGAAAAACAGATATCAAATCGTCGCTGCTTACAAGCACGTGGCACACTGAATCCCGCCGATTTAAAAAATCCAGGTTTTTTCCTTCCCCTTGCTCTAAAGCCGATTTGACCTCCATTGTTTTGTAATCAGCGTTCATAACGAGTTGATTCACTTGCTGGGTAATTGTAATAACCAAATTTGTCGTTTCCCTCGTTGCCTCGTTCAATTCTGCACGTTCTTCGATACTGATTCGTTCAAGGCTGATAAACCATATCAACAGCAAAAGAAGCATCGCAAATAAAGTCAACAGCCAACGATTGTCCGACCAGGCAGAAAACTTTGCCCGCGCCCTGCGCAATAGATTGATTTCTTTCACAATTTCACACTCCGTTAATCAACTAACGCTAAGAGAATGTTAAACAAGTGCACGGAAGTAAGCATAATATGTCAAAAACCGTGCACCTGCTTGACTCTAAACAACGCTCAATACCTTGATTAAATCTATCACCAATCCCGCCGCATGGGTTTCTTCTTTATTGAAAACATGCTTTCGCGTAAGGTTTACTTGGTCTTAAATTGATTTACTAAGCCAATCAAATTTTGAGCTAGCGCATTCAAGTTTTCCGAAGAACGAGTGACGGTTTCAAGGCTCTCGTTGGCATGACTGGTTCCTGTTGCAATCTCAACTGCCCCTTCAGCACTTTGGTTTATATTACCAACAACAGCTTCGATCGCTCTACTTACTTCCGTTACTTCCAAAACGACATTTTCTAACATAGACTCGATTCCCGAAGTTACCGCCAAGAAGCTATCCGCATCCTTTTTGTATTGATCGCCAACTTCTACAAAGGCAACATAATCCGCCTTAACCGTTCCATCGATAAACTGCAACAAATCATTTCCGCTCTCAACCAAAACATCAATGGCTGTTTGCACTTGCGTCGTCAATACCTGAATTCCCTGCACAGCTTTGGCTGACTCTTCCGCTAGTTTTCGAACCTCTTCTGCAACTACAGCAAACCCTTTGCCTTGTTCGCCTGCACGCGCTGCTTCGATTGCGGCATTTAATGCCAACAAGTTGGTTTGAGCTGCAATTGCCGCTATGGAAGACGCCACATTGGATATTTCTTTAACAATTTTTGCATCGCTAATGGCCGTAAGCATGCGCGCATGAATCCCATCATATAAGGAATGCGCCGATTGACTGGAGCTTTGTGCACTTTCTTGTAAATTAATCGCTTGTTTTTCTACCGTTTTTGCTAATGCAGACCCATTTTTCGCTGTTTGAGCAGCCTGCGTAATATTAGCGTCTACCGTTTCTGTCGATGCGTTGATTTCTTGGGACGCTGCAGAAACGGTTTCTAGTCCTGCTGATATTTCTTCTGTCGAAGCTGCCATTTCTTGCATGGTTGCAGAGTTCTCTTGTGCAACGTCCTTTAACTCTCTTGAAGCAGTATCAAGCTGCCCAGCAACCATAGTTACATTCTTAACTACATCCCTAAGACGCCGCTGCATGTGGTCAATTGACCGAGCCAAATCGCCTATTTCATCTTGCAGCGAAAGGAAGTCTTGAGGAACATCCTCCGAAAAATCTCCGGATGCCACTTGTTCGAGCTTCGCTACAGCGGCTCGTAATGCATATACAATAATTTTGGTAATCATCCATCCGGCAATAAGCAAAATGACAAAGCAACTTATCGAGATAACCCCGAGCATCCATCGTGCCTTCTCAAAAGCATTTCTGTTTTCTTGTACATTTAATTGTGCTTTTTTCTGGGTATACTCGGTGAGCTTAATAAGCTCTTCCGAAAAAGCGTTCATTGATTTGCGACATTTATCATTAAAAAGCTGATACGCTTCCGCATTTTTATTTTCCATTGCCAGTGTTATGACAAGACCACGGAACTCTTTAAACTGTGACATCTCATTTTTCATCACATTTAAAGTGTTCCTCTCAAACGAGTCAAGCTCCATTTGTTCATAGGCTTCCAGGTTTTTAGCAAAAATAGCTGCTCGCCGATCAATATCTTCTTTTATTAGCTGATTCATTCTATCATCAGTTGTAAGCATTAAGTCAAATATATCCGCCTGTACCGCTCTTGCATGGCGTAGATTTTGTTCTAAGAGCTGTGTGGCTCTAAAATTCCGATCATATAAGTTTTCCATTCTCTGATTTGAGTTCAACAATTGCACATATCCCGTCACGCCTACCACTAAAAGTCCTACAAAGGCTAAAAAAATCAAAACTGTCATTTTATATTGCATTTTCAAGTTTCTCAACCAATTCATCTACAGCACTTCCTTTCAATATCCAATACAACAACTAAACGACTTTCCATTTTTAGAACACCAACTATTCGGTTACTGTTAGATACGTCTGGATCTTACGTTGCATCATATAAAAAACCAGATAAATTATACGAACTGCAGCTTTAAAGCAACATAACGGTTAAACAACATGCTATCTCTCATCAGAAAAAGAGCGGCTACAACTAAATCATACGAATAGCGCAGCCGCTGTAAGACTTTTCAATTATTCTGCTTGCTTAAAAATCAGCCTGTTGTTTTATCCCGCAGTTTCCATCACAATCATTTCTTCTTGCGTAAAAAGTTTCGGCAAATCCAATACAATCAACAATCGCTTATCCACTTTTCCTATCGATTGAATAAACTCGTTCGACTGGACTATGCCGTTGGCCGCTTCCATTGCGTTCTCTTCAATCCGAAGTACTTCAGTCACTGTATCGACCACAAGACCAATTTCTTGACCGGAAACTTCCACAATAAGCGCCTGCCTGGCAGATTTCTTTTCTGTTGCTACTACAAATTTTTTCGCCAAATCAATGATTGAAACCACTTTCCCGCGAAGGTTAATAATTCCTTCCATATATTCAGGCGTATTCGGCATTTTCGTGGCGCCATTGTATTGTACAATTTCCTTCACCTGCGCTATGGGAATTGCATATTCTTCCGCCGCTAACTGAAAAACAACAAGCTGCTCCGTCGCCATAAAATATCACCGATCCTTTTCAAAAATTAGACGCGAAATTGACCAACAGCCGTTTGAAGATCCTGAGCTAATTTGGCAAGACTTTGGCTGGATGAGGCGATTTCTTCCATAGTTGCCGATTGTTCTTCGGTTGCCGCCGACACAGACTGTGCTTGTCCGACAGCCGTCTTGCTATGTTTATCGATTTCTTTCACCGAAACAACAATTTGCTGGCTGCCGCTGGCCATTTGCTGAATAGCGGCAGAAATCTCTTTTACTTGGTCTGCAGCACGTCCTATGCTAGCTGCAATTTCTTTAAATGCATGGCCCGCTGTAGTAACAACTTCTGTTCCGATTTTCACTTCACGAGTGCCTTCATCCATTGCCGCAACAGCTTTATCCGTATCAGTTTGAATTTCACTAATCAAAACAGCGATCTTTTTGGCTGCATCTTGTGATTGCTCTGCCAATTTACGCACTTCTTCCGCTACAACAGCAAATCCTTTGCCTTGTTCACCCGCTCTGGCTGCTTCAATAGCAGCATTAAGCGCTAACAAATTTGTCTGGCCAGCTATTCCTGATATTGCATCAACAATTTGACCAATTTCTTTTGATCTTTCGCCTAGTCTAGCAACCACCTGTGCAGAATTGTCCACAGTCTTTTCAATATGAGCCATTTGATTGGCGGCTTTCTCTACAGAATCATCTCCCTCTTTTGCTCTCTTCACCGCTTTCGTTGAATTTTCTGCTACTTGGTTCGCGCTGGCAGCTACTTGCTGAATACCGGCTGACATCTGTTCAACTACGGCAGAAGTGTCGTCTATTGCCTGTAATTGTTTCTCCGCGCCATGAGCCATCTCGCCGACCGATTCAGCAACTTGATTGACGGCCTGGGCGGTTTGCTCGGCACTGGCTGTCAATTCTTCCGAAGACGCCGCGACCTGTTCAGCGTTCTTCTGCACTTGCTTAATCAGGTCTTTCAACTTCGCTCCCATTTCATTAAATGCTACAGCTAACTGCCCAACTTCATCGTTGGAAGATACATTCACAGTCTGAGTCAGATCACCATCGGCCATTTTGTTTGCCGCCCCTACTAGCTGTATAATAGGATTGGTAATCTTTGCCGCAATAAAGTAAATTAATATTCCGCCTATTAATACAGCAAGCAACGAGATTAACATTGCCTGATTTCTGATTTCATCCAGTCTTGCCATAGCTTCTTCTTTCGGCAAAGAAGTCCCCACTACCCACGAAGTCCCCGGAACCAAGACACAACCTGCATATTTCACGCTGCCGTTAAATTCGTATTCCTTTGCGCCTTTTTTACCAGCAAGAGCTGTTTTGGCCAGTTCAACTAAGGCTGGGCTTGTGATGCTGGCATCCAGAACATTATGCTTCATTGCAATACGCTCGTCAGGATGAATGAACATAATGCCAGATTTACCGAAGGTGTAAGTATACCCTTCCTTGCCAAATTTCCGGTTCAAAACGTAATCCGTAATGCCGTCAATTTGGATACCGGCAGAGATATAGCCAATGGATTGATTCTGGTCGCCTTTCAGCGGCGTAATCGCTACAGCCACCAATTTTCCGGAAAAGTTTGATTTAACCGGATCACCTGAAATTACTGTTGTTTTCTTTTGCAATACTTCTTTAAAATATTCCCTATCGCCAACCGATCCGGAGGCCCCATCTGCTGCAATATAATTTCCACTGGCGTTCACAATCATCAAATTTTCGATTTTCGGCATGGATTTTTTTAATTCCGCCAGTCTTGCCACAACGACATTCGGATCACTAGACTTCAATTGATTATCAGCAGCCATGATTTCCACAATTGCCTTCATTGTGTAAACTTCTTTGCCAATTCCTTCGGCTGCTGTTTCCGCATTGGCAATCATCGCTTCTTCCGTTTTTTCGTTTAAAGCCATATAACTGCCACGCAAATTCAAAAAACCAGCGACAGCAATCGCAATTGCCAATATAAGGCAGGTGGAAAGAACCAGTTTCAATTTAATACTTCTGGTATTCATTTTCGCTATTCTAGCCTTCTCTACCATTTTTACAACCTCCTTTGTTTGCCAGTACCGCTTGCAAGCCTAATGCGACAAAATATAATCACAAAAACTTACAACTCACAATTCATTCCATACTATATTTTTGTATGGTGTTGCATTGGACTATTAAAGTATACCAATTAAATTCCAAAATCGCAGTCTCCCTTTGTTCTACATTTTCTACGCCAGATGATATAGTTTCTATCCTACCAGGATAGAAACTATATCAATTTATCTTTTACCCATCAAATTATCTGTGATTAACGCTCTTCTTTCAGCGACTGAAGTTTCTTTAACTTTAGCGCGAACGCTAAATTCATGCGATCATCCGGATTATCCAGGGATACTCCTAACACATCTTCAATTTTTTTCTTGCGTAATAACACCGTTTTATGATGAATGAAAGCTTTTTGCGCCGCTTCAACAAGATTGGCGCTTTCAAGAATTAATTCTAATGTTTTAAGGTACTCAGCGTTCTTTTTATTATCATAATTGATTAATTTGCCTAAAGTCCGTTCGATATAATGATGAATGATCTGCCAATCCCCAACTCCTGAAAGGATCTGGAAAAAGCCCAAATCTTGAAAATAATGAATTTTACTTTCCGGCCACAATTTACCGCTGATATTTACTGCATCAATGCATTGTCGAAAGCGCATACCGAGTTCACTGCTATTAGCAAACGGTTCAGTAGCACCGATTGTTACATCAATATCCGGAAAACGTTTGGAAACTTGTTTTAAAAATGCTTTTCCGGTCTCCTCTTGATACGATCTGAAAGATCGCTTACGGCTAGGAACAGAGTGAAGAATTCCTATTTTTTCTTTGCTGACCCACACAAAATTACCACTAGTTTTTTCCAGTTCATCAATTATTAAATCCTGTATCGGCCGTTTCCCCTCAATACAACCAGGTAATTCTTCTGTTGACGCCGCTTTCACCATCATCACATAACAGCAGAGCAGATTCCCCTGAATAATTCCTGAAGCTGTCAACATCTTTTCAACGGCTTCTTTCCTATTCTGATTTCCGCTTATAAACTCGTTAAGTATCTGATTTTGCTCTGCCCTTCGTTTTTCTTTGAGCACTAAACGGTCGATGCACCGCCGTTCGGTTAAGTCGCGGGCTACTGAGATAAAATAAGACATTCCATCTTGAATAAAATGACGAGCACGAAATTCCATCGGTATAGTTTCGCCTGTTTTTGTAATTAGATCTGCTTCAAACATATGCTTATTTTCGGTAATTAATTTATTGATGATATCCTGATAAACTTTTACAAACTCTTCACTGCAAACTTCCAACGGCGACATTGACAACAATTCTTCCCGACTGTATCCAAGAATTTGGCAGGCAACCTCATTCACCTCATAAAACTCGAGTATTCCCTCGACGACCACTTTCATTACAAAAACTGTATCGGTCAGATTCTCGTACAGCGTGCGATAACGCGTCTCACTCTCCGCTAAAGCCTGCTCAACCCGTTTCAGATCGGTTATATCCGTATGTATACCTATGTATTCAAGATTTCCGAAATGATTTCCATTATCGATAATTTTCCCTTTGGCTAAGATCCATCGATATTCGCCATTCTTCGAAACTAGCCTGTATTCTGCTTCATAGCGATTTGTCTTATTCATTCGATGCGCCCAAAATGCTTGCTTCACTCGGTTAAGATCCTCAGGATGTATCTTATTCAACCAACCCGAAAACGACTGACCGTTTTCGGCGGAATCAAAACCGAAATGTTCTTTGTACCAGTGCGAATAATAAGTTTCGTCTTTTTCAATATTCCATTGTAAAACACCTTGCCCTACACTCGTAAACGCGGTTTGCCAACGGTTCTCACTACGCATTAGGTTCATTTCAGTATGTTTGAATCTGGTAATATTCGTAGAAACAGTTACCAATCGTTCCTGATCTTCAAGATAATACATAAGGGTTTCATACCAAACGCCATTATCATAAAAATCATGTTCAAACCTACATGCCTTTTTCTCAAACCAGGCCTTTTTTAAAAATTGAAGCCATTTCTCACGATATTTTTGTGTTGCAGCATGAACTTCTGTATTTTTCATGCCTGCAATCTTTTTTGCTTCTACGCCAAACTCTCTCTCATAGGCTGGATTCACAAAAATGTATTCGAGATCTTCCGGATTTCCGGTGACATCTTGCACAATTCTGTAAATAGCAATCTTGTTTTCGGAGCAGTTAAACATACTCCAATACAATGAGCTGGTTTGTATGAGAGACTGAAATTGACTATTTTCAACGATACGGTTTTCCAATTCCGAATTATCCTGTGTAGGAGCAGCAAAAAATCTTTCCACTTGATCCTCCAGATATTTCATTGACACATAAGCTACAAATGATATTATGTGTAGTGTAATAATCAACTGTACTTATTCGCCATATCTTAAATAATAAAAAATAAAGTGATAGCAGGATACGAGAGATTTTTATAAGATTTCATCTTAGTGGAAAAAAACAATAAACTAATAACCATTATCAGTAAATTGTATTAAAATATTACATTTATTATTAAAAATAGTATCACAGCATTATGCTACTTACAAGATTTTTGTATAAAATATTGCATTTTTTATGTTATGCTGTATATATCTCGGTTGTAGGAGGCTTATGAAATGGAAAATCTAAATACTGTCATTAGTAAAAATCTTATAGAAATACGACGTCAAAAACACCTAACCCTGGAAAATCTAGCGCTATTATCGGGCGTAAGCAAAGCCATGATCGGTCAAATTGAACGCGGCGAATCGAGTCCGACAGTGAATATATTATGGAAAATTGCTTCCGGTCTCCAAGTTCCGCTCGGAACTCTCATCGCAATATCCGATCCCTCGGCCACACTGGTTCAAATAAAAAAAATACACCCTATACAGGATGTAGAAGGACTTACGGTATATCCCTTGTTTTCATTTGAACAACAACGAAATTTAGAAATTTTTTCGGTAACACTAGCTCCAAACGGTTCACACGTGTCAGATGCGCATGCTCCCAATTCCCTTGAATATGTTCTTCTTGTTTCAGGTTGCCTGAAAATAACTATTCAAGATACCACTTATGATTTATCCGATGGCGATGCCCTTCAGTTTCAGACTGACCATTCTCACTCCTATCACAATTTGCTTGATACCCCTGCAAAATTTTATTGCGTTTTACATCATCCCAAAATATGATAAACATTCTTGAACCATTGCCAGGACTGTATAGCTCATATTTTTTTTGCCTTAGCTTGAAGTTCAATGTCTTCCGGCGAAACTGCCGTGAGCGAAACATTGTGGGGTATCGGCTTACCCTGTTGATTCACATTGATAAAGGTCAAAAAACCATCTACAACAAAGACATCCGAGGGATGCAGCACGATTTTCACATAGGCAACTAAGCTGGTTTTTCCGGCATAAACGACTTTCGCATCACACCGTATGACACTGCCTTTTTTTACCGGCCTTGTAAAAACCATTCCATGGATTTTCACGCAAACCGTGCTGTCCGGCGAAGTTAAGGAAGCTGCAGCGACAAAACCCGCCTCCACAAACCACTCTGCGCCTCTACCAGCAAATAAAGTTCCATGATGATTTAAATCTTCACCCTTAACTAAACGGCACGTTGATATTCCTTTAATTTCCATGTTGTTCCTCCTTTGACAAAATGTTTCACCATCGATATCATTGAGACAAAGACATTTAGTACACGGCCTTATTTTTTGTATATTCAAAAGAAAGGAGCTACTTAATGGTCGCAAAAAAACATCCATTGCTTAAATTTATCAAAAAGTATGCCATGCTTTTTATCGGTTCGGTAATAGCGGCGGCAGGACTGGAGTTTTTCCTTATACCCAATCAGATTATTGATGGAGGAATAGTCGGCATCTCTATCTTGACGAGCCATCTTACAGGCATATCCATCAGTTTGTTTATTGTAGCCTTGAATCTTCCATTCCTTTACCTTGGGTACATGCAGATTGGGAAAACCTTTTGTATCTCTACCCTATTTTCTGTAGTCTCCCTTTCATTTTGGGTGTCGTATTTCCACCCTATTCCGGAATTAACTCACGATTTCTTTTTGGCGGCTACTTTCGGCGGGGTCCTGATCGGAATTGGCGTTGGACTGATAATCCGGTACGGCGGATCACTTGACGGAACCGAAATTGTGGCGATTATCCTGGACAAGAAAAGTGGGTTTTCCGTGGGAGAAATCGTCATGTTCTTCAACTTGTTTATTCTCGGCAGCGCCGGCCTTGTGTTTGGTTGGGACAAAGCCATGTACTCTCTTGTAGCTTATTTCGTAGCATTTAAGGTTATTGATATTACAATTGAAGGACTTGACGAAACCAAAGGAGTCATGATTGTTTCAGATAATGCCGATGACATCGCTGACACCCTTCTCGCAAGATTAGGCCGGGGTGTTACCATACTGCAAGGGCAGGGGGGATTCAGCCAGGAACCAAAGAAGGTTCTGTACTCCGTTATTACCAGGCTTGAAATCGCCAAACTTAAAGCCATTATTGATGAAAAAGACCCGAATGCTTTTGTCACGATTCATGATGTCCACGACGTCATCGGCGGCAGAGTAAAAAAGAAGGCAATTCACTAATACAACTACAACTTGTTTAGTGGCTACATAACCGTTCTAGAACAGAAGAAAAAATAGTCCACTTTTTAACGGCCTTGTTCCCATCCTTATTGCTCAAATTAAAGTTTATTTACGATTCTATAGATGTTTTTTAGTTCACTATGTTCTATACAATATTTTTTACATTTTTTTGAATCCACGGTTTTCCATTTATAAATGTCTACTGTGGCGTTTTGGACATCAGCAATAACTCTATTTTTCGTCGATGATCTGATTGGAAAAAAATACGCAGCAAACGCAATACAATCATTGATAATTAAATAGTTTGACCCTAAAAAATAACTAGCAACGACCAACCCAACGACTGCGACAAGAAGAATATTACTCAGCCTGTCTATTGCCTTAATGCCAGAATGCAAAGTAACCTCTATCTTTTCTCCACCTGAGTCAACCGGTGGTTGGATGTGTTCCGCTTCTCTTATTATTGCATCTTTTCCCAGAGAAGTAATTATTTCTTTTAACTCACTTTCATTGGCTAACAATTGCGATAAAAACTTCCTTGCTTTGATGCAATTCCAAAAATACAGGCCAAGAACAAACATACCGACTGCAACAATAATCTCAATGGCGATTACCACACTTTTTCCCTCTTCCTTTCCTGATTACACTTTTTTCACTTTCTACGAATAAATTCCCATTCCTGCCAATATCAAAGATTTATGGCTTAATTCATGTTCGGTTACGCGAAAGTTATTCGTTTTGAAGTTCATCCAATCGTTATATTCGTGAAATCAAAATCCAGTTGTGTACAAATTGCATACAAACTGCGTAAAACACAAAAGAGGCTTCGGAGAAAATCTCCGAAGCCTGGATTTTAATGGCGCGCTTGGCACGATTCGAACGTGCGACCAACGGATTAGAAGTCCGTTGCTCTATCCCCTGAGCTACAAGCGCAAAATTATGATCATGCAACAGAATATAAATTCCGCCGCATCGCAACAAGAAATATTATACCATTACCCCATTTGGATGTCAATTCACCCCATTGAGTTTTGAGCCAAAAGATGTCACTTATTTGCTTGTTCTTTTACCATCGCTTCTTTGGCGTAACGTTTTGCTTCACCAAAATCTTCCTGCGTAAGCATCGAATCCCGCAACACCTTAAACCTCAGTCCGATATATTTGTTAAGAAAGACAAAAGCGGGCGACTTTTCTTCCAATTCGCTTTTAATGAAACGGATACATCCCCGGCATTCCGGGTTGCCGGTTCCATGCCCCCGTACATCAATTTTATTCCACCAGGCCAGAATCCGCATACCCCACATTAGCGGCTCGCGGACCAACCGAAACCACCAATTTCGCCCATAACATCGTCTAATCAGAAGCATGGTACAGTTTTTACAACCACCTGATAATTCAACCGCCATTATTCGAGTTCCCTTCCCCATAAAAACCAGGATTTTGTATCAACCAATAAGGAATTGCAAAAGTCACAATCAAAATGATACCTATGAGCTTCTGCTTTTTCTCAAATTTTTAATGAAGCGTAGGACAACCGCCGTACCTATCCCCAACGCAAAAGCGCCCCCGGTCACAATAAGCAGTGCAATCGTCCGCTCCGATATATCAAACATGACATCATTCCTTTGCTATTTTTATCCGCGAAAATCAATATAAATTCCTCTTCATAGGATAATTTTAGCAAACATGATGCATTTATGCAAATTCAATACTTCGGCAAAAACGGTTCAACAAAAAAGAATAAAAAAAGACTACCCTATGAGTTAAGGTAGTGCAATGTAGAAGTTTTATTTAGTTACTGCGGTTGTTGTACTGGCATGCGAGAGGTCATAATCAGCATCCCATAGTTTTTCATCCTCATCTTCCCAATCGCCATCATCCCAAACCATGAAAACCATACTATTCTCTCCTCCTTTTTCAATCTGTGACAATCTATAATTACAGGGACTTATTTCGTCCCTATAACGCAAAATAAAATTGTACTTTTGTCCCGCATTTTTTCCTGCAAGCCGGTAAAACGTTTACACTATTTCTTCATATATTTGATAGTTCATCGATGTTGTTTCAATTGCCGCTTCAAACATTGTGCGTTTTGTCGACCGCTTGGACTTTTTTTGTCCCGCATGGTCAAAACATTAAATTTGTTTTTTTGTACTATGTTTTTTATTATACACTTGTTTTAGAAAAAGTAAATAGCTATTTTCGAATATACAAAAATATTTTTCAGAATAATCCCAAACAATAGTAAAACTCTTGCGGTCCTTGACAATAAGCTCGGAACCGCAAGAGTTCATATGCAAAAATTCTTTTTCTGTTATTTCAGATGTGACGATCAAAAAACAGCAACTTTCATTGCGGACGTGACTATTGTGCCATGGATAACTCCGGAACTGCTTCACGCAACACCGTTTTGACCATGGTCTGTAAATTAATTCGGTATGCAGCATTGGGTTGCCCCCGCTTGCTCTGCTCATCGCGAAACCGATTTTCAAATTCAGTAAATATTTGCGTCTCTTCATAGCCTTGGTCAGCCAACTGCAAAATAAACTCTTTTGCTCCTTCCACAGCCGAAAGACATTTTTCCCAATAATTGAACGTATCGCATTTATCGGTCAACCGCAAATGGGAAGGAATGATAAACCTCGGATTGATGGCTTGGCATTTTTTTATGGACTTAATCGCTTCTGAACAACTGGTTAAAAAACAAGGAGTAATTTCTCCCGTCATATTCATATAACCGGTTGATTCACTGGCAAAAAGAATGTCGTTATTTATCAAAAAAGATAATGAACATTTGGTGTGGCCCAGCGTTTCGATCACCTTAATGCGCAAACCGCCCAGATCCAGAACATCTCCATCCGAAATGCTGTGATCCAGTTTCATTAGGGCATCATCATACTCTTCTATATCCCCTGCATTAAAATGTTTGGCAGCCTGTCGGCTTAAGTGCTTAATCGTTTTCAAAGCGGTTCGACTTTGAAATACTTTCCGGGCATATTCCGCTCCCAGCACTTTGAGGCCAGGCCATTCTTTTTTAATATATGGCAGGGCTCCGACATGATCATAATGCGAATGAGTGATCAGTATATAATCCAACGGTTTTTGCTGAAGTATTTTTCTAATATTACCGATAAGGGCAGCACCGCAATAGGCCATGCCACATTCGAGGAGTGCCGTTTTGTTATCACCCATAAGCAAATATGCATTGCCGCCTTTTCCAGCCGTAACCTCAATAATTCTATCCATCTTAATCTCACCTTTATCGCGCAGTAACCACAAAATACAACCGCCCGCTCCAGCGGCAATTTTATCAACTGCAGTTTGGTTCTGCGAACCATATCTCACAATATACTTTTATAGTATACATCAAAACAGGATAGACTGGCAATCATTGGGTAATATTATTCATATCTGCCGATGCAACTTGTTTTTTGGATAAAAGAAAAAACACGCCAATACGCGTGCCTGTTGAAAATTGTAAGTTCACTATTCATTTTCTGTATAAGCACGAGGTTAACAGATAGTTAGGAGATCCCCAGCATGGATTTCTTCGCCGAGACACAGAGATTGAAATATCCATCATTCCTAATCACCGAAAGGTAAGAAACTTGAAGTTAAGCACTCATGAAGATATCCACTGCTGATGCTTCCACACCACTCGCAGCGCTCGTCTCCCGGTTGCTTTCCGCTGCTCTGGATGGCGCCTGTTCCTTGTTCCTTTCCATATTGCTCCATACTTTCATGCGTTACAGTTTTATTCATCATTTATCACCCTTTCATGTAATATTGTATACAATATACTATATATTTTACGGCGTGTCAACATGTTTTTTGTTTTTTTAGCCGCAAATCAGTATCATTTGTAATATCTGTTCTTTTGAAATACACATCTGTTCTTTTAAAAAGAACAGATGTGTATTTTGTCTTTTCGATACCAATAAATTATCACATCTGTCCAAAATTAGGCGTCAGAGAGATCTATGACGCAAAAAAACAACAATATTTACAACAAAAAACTCTTGTATTTTCTAAGGATGATCTTAGAAAATACAAGAGTTTTTTAATTTTCCGGTTTGCTTAGCGCTTTTTCCGCCACCGCTACTCCTTGCTCATAGGTTGCAATTTTATAATCCAACCGGTCCAGGGTTTTCTGCATATCGTCCATCCTGGCTTTGAGTTGCCTGCGCTGCTCGATTAAAATTTCTTTTCTTGTCTCAATCGTTTCCTCACCCTGTTGAAATAGCTGAACATACTCAATCAAGACTTCTATCGGAAGGCCTGCATTGCGCATACATTTGATAAATTCGACCCATCTGCAGTCTTGTTCCGTATAATCCCTAATTCCGCTTTTATTACGGTTCACAGTGGGAATTAGTCCGATGCGTTCATAATAACGCAATGTATCCTGTGTAATACCAAATGTCTCACTTACTTCTGCAATTAGCATGTAAATCCACCTCCCCGAAATCCAGTCTGCAATTGAAGTCAACTCCAAGTCAAGACATTTTTGCCGTAGATTTCATTGCATGCGGCAAGACGGTCGCCGTAATTGAAAACCATCACAACCGGCTTATTTTTATTGGACAGTTTCCCACCAACGGGATAACAATGGTTGTTGGTTTTGAAGTTCTATAGACTGTCCAATCACCGGTGTAAGAAGCCTATAGTTCTTATTTTGGCTGGCGGCAGTGATCCGCTTGAACGGCTCATCCCAGGGATGGTTTGCAATGGCGAACTTGCCCGTGTGGCCCGGCAGCAATGCTTTGGCTTTCAAGTCTTCAGTTGCCTGTGCCACTTCTTCCGGCATCATATGGAGGTAAGGCCACCGTTTGTCATGCTGTCCGTTATCCATTAGGACAAGATCAAACCCATCTAACCTTTCGCCAATTTCCTTAAAATGCGGCCCGTAGCCGCTGTCACCGCTGTAAAATATTCGTCGTTGCGGAGTGACCAATGCAAATCCGGCCCACAACGTCTTGTTGGGGCTTAGAAGCCGGCCGGAAAAATGGCGCGCCGGCAAAACATGGATGGTCATGCCGCTTTCCATTTTTAATGAAGTATACCAGTCCGCTTCATGCACAATTTTTTTATCAAAGCCCCATTGTTCAAAATACGACCCTACACCTAACCCACAAACCACATTTTTAATTTTCGGCTTCAATGCAAGCACCGCGGAGTAATCCAGATGGTCCCAATGGTCATGCGAAATCAGTAAATAATCGATTTCCGGCATATCTTGCGCCGAATAAATATTGGTTCCTTTAAAGGCCTTATTCACAAACGATACCGGCGATGCGTAATCACTGAATACTGGATCGATCAGGATTCTTTTCCCGCCCAGTTGGATAAAATACGAGGAATGGCCCAACCAAATAACCATATCCTGATCCTTGTCCAAAGCCATCAAATTTGTTTTGATCGTGGGAATGGGATCGGTCGGCGCTAACCGTTCTTTTTTCGCAAAAAGAAAATTCCACCACACTGAACCTGAATTGCTATCTTCAACAAACTTAGGCGTGGCAATCAGATTCTGAAATTGTCCATCAACATAGTTCGGTGATTTTTGGATCGCTTCCAGATGAAGTCCTCCTGGCACTGATCCAAACTTAGGCTGTTGCACATAAAGGCCCACGCCAAGGAATAGGATAACAGGGCTTATTACTAGCGATAACAGCATTTTTCTCAACCATCTTTTCATTTATATTCTCCGAAATCTTAGATTTAATAGTATTATACTGCACTTAAGGTGCTAGTTGGGAAATACGCGGATGGCGGCATCACCATTAACCGGACAGCCATTTTCACAGGATCCGCAGCCCACACACTTATCCGGTTGAACAATAGGCCGCTGCTGTTCATCGGCAGTGATGGCCAGGACAGGACACTGTTCGCCGCAAATATAGCACAATTTGTCCGCATTCCAGGCAATACACCGAGAATGGTTGATAACAGCCTTGCCCATTTGAATTTTTTCCAGAGGGACTTGGGCAATCGCGCCGGTCGGGCATACTTTCTGGCAGGCCAGGCATAAATCGCAGCGGTTTTTCCTCGGTATGATATGCGGCGTTTCAAAATTCGCCAATCCTTCGCTAATCGGCATCGGCTGCAACGCATTAGCAGGGCATACCTGCACACACCTTCCGCAGCGATTACAAACAGCAGTAAAATCCAGTTCCGGCAAAGCACCGGGAGGACGCAACGTTTTTTCCGCCGCCCAAACCGTCTTTCTCCATAAAGCAGCGGCTACAGCAACAGTGAAAGCAACCTTGAAGAAATTCCGCCGCGACTCCCGATGTCCTCTTGACGCAACATCATCATTGGAAACATCCTGAAAATCTTTGTCCCAACTAAAACTGTGCTTCCATTCGATTGCTCGCACGGGGCAAACCCTTTGACAGTCGCCACAGACGAAGCAGCCTTCCTGCGCCGTCCCGTAAAGCACCGGCGCAGCGCCAACAGGACAGGTTTTCTTACATTTTCCGCATTGCACACAGTCTCCAGTTACCTTATAGCGGAAAAAGCGTGGCCGAGCTATCGATGACAAGAGGGCTCCAGTGGGACACAGCACACTGCACCAGAGCCGGGAAAGCAACAGGGTAATAAACAGGATCCCTAGCAACAACCAAGGTATCTGTCCCTGTAATACCCGCACAATCTCATGGCCGAATACAACGAACGGGGTAAAAAAGAACACCCAGTTTGAGCCCAAAACAAAAACAACCGCCAGGAAAACGAACCAGTACCGGCGCATAGGCTGGGCAGCACATAACACTTTGCTTCTGAGCGGGTAAAATCCAGGGAAAAACAGCCGGCCAAGTTTATCCGCAACCATCAGCAGTCCGCCGAAAGGGCACAGCCAACCGCAAAAGAACCTGCCCCAGAGCAGTGTTGAAACTACTGCCACAAGCGGCAGCCACGTCCACGACGGAACTTCCTGCTGCCAACGGAAGTGGCTCAGCAAGAGCCATGGATCAAGCCGTGAGAACCATTGCAAGATTTGATTGTCCAGTTCGGGCGGGTATGATAATACGGCAATCAATACTATGAAAGATAGTAATGAAAGTAACTGCAGCATATAGCGCAGCAGCAACGTTTTTTTAGCTGCCATGGCTTACACCTTTACAACCGTAAGTTTTTGCAAATCCATTTCACCGACACCTAATTTCGCCGCCGCGGCAATATAACGTATTTCTGCCGGTTCCACACCAAACAACGTCGCCGCGTAGGTGTCCACAGCAACCGGATCGACACCAAAGATCACCTGGTTCCATTCGCGGATGGTTCCAGGACCAGTAGGACCATTATTGATAATGCCGCGTGTCGCATCGACAATAGTGAGATGAGGTTTGCGGAACGCAGCAAGCTCTGCGATGCATTGGATCAGGTCGGTACTGTGGAAATAGCCGCGATCCCACACAAGTCCCATCATATTTTTCAAGCCCAAAGTCAGCTTGGTTATGCTGTGATGTTTGAGGATGGGAAAATTAATAAATACGTCTGCATTGACTACGTCTTTGGAATACATAATGGTTTTTAACGTTTGCCCTCCAGTGTCCACCTGCATATAAAAACTTTGCGAGTTTGCGGCATACGCTTTGCCCCCTGCCGCCTCTACAGCCGCCTTAATTCCGCTGTTTGTCAGGCATACCGCCGGACTCTGGAAGGGATAATCAATGACTTTCACTTCCTTGGCGCCTGCCGCCAGACATTGTTTTACCACAGCGGCAACCAGTTGCGGATTGGTCGTTGCCGCTTCTTCCGCCTTTCGGGCTACACTGAAATTCGGCTTCAATACCACCGTCGCTCCCTTTTGAACCAAGGCGCCAATTCCGCCAAGCGCGGCAAACCCTTTTTCGATCAGCGAATTTGGATTGGTTCCTTCCGATACGACCAGCTTGTTGCGGGCGTATACACTTTCTGTCGCAGAAGGCGCTTGCTTGCTTTGGTTACTTTGTGGTTTTTGCTGACTATCACTTTTGCCGGAAAGATTCAGGCCGCAGCCGGCTAACCCTAGCGACAATAATCCGCAGCCGACCCCGGTAATAAATTGACGTCTGTCCATTCTTTACCCTACCTCACAATCATTCTTGGAACTCTCGCTGTCGGCGCTCATCTATTTTTTTCAAATCGACAGCATTGTTCCCAGCAAATAACATCCGATCTCACCTGCATCTACGGTTTTATCCCTTAGCTCCATTATACCCTGTAAAACCATCCTCAATTCAATAGATTTTGCCATGCAATATAAGTGAGCCTTAGGTTCGGAGGGGGTTATTGCCGCCGCCGAACCTTTAGAGCGAACTTAAGACTGAGGCTCGAAATCTTTGATTTCGCGAAGCCGAAGTTTCCCTTTAGGGTTTCGAGTGTTATAGCCTGTTGATCCCCGACCTAAGAGGGCGGGGTTTTACAGGCTGTTAACGAGATAAGCTGATGAATATTTCCGGAATACATCTTGCTGTAAATCAACGCTTATCGCTTTCTAAAATCAGTAAATATTATCAATATTGTAATTACAATCATTACATTTATAACAATAAAATCTGATAAAAATGGATGTTTTTCCAGCGCTTACGCTTTTTCTGCTTTCCATCTGTCGGGAAGCTCTGTTTCAAACGTTTCCGCTACACTATTCAGCCATTTTGTAATTTCAATATGCTGCGGACAACTTTCCTCACATTTTTTGCAGCTGATGCAGTCGGATGCCTTGCCATAGGTTTTGATAAAGTTATCATAATATACCCGTTGGGTCGAAAACATGCCTTTCAAGGATTGCTTCTCCGTATTATACAAGGCGAAATACTTCGGAATGGCTATGTTTTTCGGACAGCCTTCGACGCAATATTGACAGGCTGTGCAGGGAATCGCAATTGCTTCGTTAATGATCTCAACCGCCTGTTTTACAATATCATATTCTTCCTGTGCCAAGGGCTTAAACTCTTGCATATACGCCGTGTTATCCAACAGCTGCGCCATGTCGGACATCCCGCTTAATACCATCATAATCCCTTCCTGGCTTGCCGCGTAACGAATGGCCCAGGATGGTACGGACAGGTCTGGATGGTAATCTTTGAATAGTTGTTCTGCTTTTTCGGGCACCGCCGCGAGTGTCCCGCCTTTGACCGGCTCCATGACAATAACCGGTTTATTGTGTTTTCTTGCCACTTCATAGCATTTCCTGGACTGAATGCTTTCATTATCCCAATCCAGATAATTGATCTGCAACTGGACAAAATCCACTTCCGGATGCGCGGTCAAGATTTCATCCAATAATTCTGCGCGGTCATGATAAGAAAAGCCGATTTGCTTGACCTTTCCTTCTTTTTTCTTGGCTTGAATAAAAGCAAAGCTGTCAAATCTCTGAACAATTTCATAATGCGTTACGCCTAAGTTGTGAAGAAGATAATAATCGAAATAATCGACACCGCATTTTTCCAACTGTTCGTTAA
>Ga0316604_10000330_pt1 | contig 63383 bp, 68 predicted proteins | sample OWC_soil_day20_C_FD_207650 | JGI IMG/M metagenome (GOLD analysis project Ga0316604, IMG submission 207650) | Wetland soil microbial communities from Old Woman Creek delta, Ohio, United States - OWC_soil_day20_CT | ecosystem: Environmental > Terrestrial > Soil > Wetlands | place: USA: Ohio...
GTGTTGTTGATGATGATAATCTCGGCCTTGATTTCGTTAAGACCAACGACTGGACTGCTGATAGCATTATTGATGGTGATAATTTCGGCTTTGATTTCATTGAGACCGACGATTGGGCTGTTGACTGTGTTGTTGATGATGATAATCTCGGCCTTGATTTCGTTAAGACCAACGACTGGACTGCTGATAGCATTATTGATGGTGATAATTTCGGCTTTGATTTCATTGAGACCGACGATTGGGCTGTTGACTGCGTTGTTGATGATGATAATCTCGGCCTTGATTTCGTTGAGGCCAACAATGCCGTTATTGATGGTATTGTTAATCCGCTTGACTTCTTTTTCGATAAAATGTACTTCATGTTTGATTTCTTTGAGGCCAAAATCCGGGTTAGTTATTAAACATTCGATCTCTTCTGCTTCTTTTTCGATAGAGCGGACTTCTTTTTTGATTTCTTTAAGACCAAAGTCAGGGTTGGTGATTTCTTTTTCGATGCTACGAATTTCGTGTTTGATTTCTTTAAGGCCAATCAGTGGGCTATTAACAGAATTGTTAATAAGAATAATCTCGGCTTTAATCTCATTAAGGCCGACAACGCTGTTGTTGACGGTGTTGTTGATAAGGATGATTTCGTTTGTTATAAGGTTGATTCCATTGTTGATGAGAATAATCTCTGCTTTGATCTCATTGAGGCCGACAACGCCGTTATTGATGGTATTGTTAATTAGAGTGACTTCTTTTTCGATAAGGCGGACTTCTTTTTTGATTTCATGTAGACCGAAGCGGGGGTCATTCACTGTTTTTTTAATGTCGTCAACGTCATCTTCGATGTGGTGAACTTCTTTTTTGATTTCCGGTAGACCGAAGCGAGGGTCATGAACAGTTTCTTTAATGTTTGTAACATCCTCTTCGATGCGGGAAACTTCGAATTTGATTTCCGGTAGTCCGAAATGGGGATCATGTATGGTCTCTTTAATGTTGTCAACGTCGTTTTCAATGAGGCGAATTTCATTTTTAATTTCAGGCAAACCGAAACGGGGGTCATGAACGGTCTTTTTAATGGTATCAACGTCATCTTCGATAGAGTGAACTTCTTTTTTGATTTCATGTAGACCGAAATGGGGATCATGAACGGTCTTTTTAATGTCGTCAACGTCATCTTCGATGTGGTGAACTTCTTTTTTGATTTCCGGTAGTCCGAAATGGGGATCATGTATGGTCTCTTTAATGTTGCCAACGTCGTTTTCAATGCCGTGAATTTCATTTTTAATTTCCGGCAGACCGAAGCGGGGATTATGAACTATCTTTTTAATGTCGTCTTCGATTTGGTGGATTTCTTTTTTGATTTCGGGCAGGCCAAAGCGGGGGTCAAGAACTATCTTTTTAATGTCGTCAACGTCATCCTCGATGTTGTGAACTTCTTTTTTGATTTCGGGCAGACCAAAGCGAGGGTCATGAACTGCTTCCTTGATGCGTTCGACATCTTTGTTACCCTTGCAGACCTCGTCTTTAAGTTCGGGCAGGTCGGAACAGAGATCTTGAACCGCTTTTTTTATGGATGCGACTTCATCCTCGATTTTTCGCACTTCGTCTTTTATTTCCTTAAGGCCGAAACACTTATTTCTTAGCAGACTTTCAATTTTTTCTACTTCTTGGAGTACAATGGCCGTAAGGACGGGAAACAACAGCTTGAAGTTTGGATGTGTGTTCAGACATTCGATAACCTCGCTGATCGTGTTTCTAAGGTGCTTAGTATTTAGGGCGATTTTTTCAATGGCATGTTTATGGAATACATCGTCTTGCAGAGAGGAGGTGATGAACATTTCATCGGGAGGCTTTGGGTATTGCGCGCTGCATTTATCACACCAGTGGGGCTGGAGTTCGTTGAATGGTTGCATATTAAAATAATCTCCTTCCATTTTTTTTGGGAATTTCATTATTATAATATGTTTCCTTGCCGCGAAGCGTGAGAGCCCTTTGTTACAAGTTTAGTAGCCGGCACGACTGGGGCAGCCTCAGTCCACTCTGTAATTTTTATTGGGGAGTATGATATAATAGAGTAGAATGATACTCATTATGGCAAATTTATCAGGAGGTGCGTATTTTGAAAGGGTTTTCGAAAGGATGGATTATTGCAGGCGTTGTAGCGGTTGTGGTTATTGCCGTGGCAATCAGCGGCTATAACGGTCTGGTAACGTTAAACGAAAGTATTAATGGAAAGTGGAGTCAGGTGGAAAACCAGCTTCAACGGCGGGCCGATTTGATACCTAATTTGGTCGCAACGGTGAAGGGGTACGCCGCCCATGAACAAAATGCAATTCAAGCGATCGCGGATGCGAGAGCAAAACTTGCCGGGGCGCAGGGACCGCAAGCCAAAGCGCAGGCGGATAATGAACTGAATGGAGCCTTATCCCGTCTATTAGTGGTTGCAGAAAACTATCCCAATCTAAAAGCTGACAAAAATTTCAGGGCGTTAATGGACGAGCTAAGCGGAACGGAAAACCGGATTGCGGTTGCCCGGAAAGACTATAATGATTCCGTTCAGTTATATAATACGAAAATACGTTCTTTCCCCACCAATTTCTATGCGAATATGCTTGGCTTCGGGCCGAAAGAATATTTTAAAGCGGAAGAAGGCGCTAAACAAGTTCCCGCTGTGCAGTTTTAATATGGCTAAAGCGAGGGATGCGGCATGAAAAAGTGGTTGGCTTGCTTAGTGCTGGGAGGGTGCTTGGCCTTTTGCGCTGTGGCACTCGCTCAGCCTGAGATTCCACCGCCGCCAACCAGTAGTATCTATGTCCAGGACTATGCAGGGGTTATTGATGCCGAAACCAAAAGTCGAATTAATAATGTGGGCAGTCAGCTTGATGCTAAGACCAGGGCACAGGTGGTAGTGGTAACGGTAAATTCAACGGAAGATCTTCCGATAGAAGATTATGCCTTGGAAATTCTCCGTAAATGGGGAGTCGGCGATAAAAAGCTAAATAACGGGGTTGTCATTGTAGTAGCGGTCGCGGATCATAAGTCTCGTATCGAAGTGGGGTATGGATTGGAAGGGCGTCTGCCGGATGCTAAAACGGGTCGTATTCAGGATGAGTATATGCTTTCCTATTTTCAAAAAGGCGCATATAGTCAGGGTATACTAAACGGCTATATGGCGGTTTCCGGGGAAGTTGCTAAGGAGTACAATCTGGAACTCAAAACGGATGCCAAGGCTGTACGACAGACTAAACAAGAGTCCACTTCGCTCTGGGCGGGGCTGCCCTGGTGGCTGAAATTAGTGCTCGCGGCGGGTATGATAGGACTCGTGGCCATTGACTGGCTGTTTTTCGGCGGAATGTTCACCTTTATGCTGCTGGCGTTATTTCGCCGCGGCGGCGGAGGTGGAGGCGGAGGCTCGGGTGGTTATGGCGGAGGCTCTGGAGGCGGAGGCGGCTCCAGCCGTAATTGGTGAGTAGGAGGATACCATGGACTTAATAGCGCTGATTGAACAAGCAGAACGTACGCATGAATTAACAAAAGAGCAAATTATAGCGCTGCTAAACAATGCGGCTATTAATGAAACTTTGTTTGCTGCGGCTGACCGGGTGCGTCGTCTTTACGTCGGCGATGAGGTTCATCTCCGCGGTCTTATTGAGTTCTCCAATACCTGCGGGCAAAATTGTTTATACTGCGGATTGCGGCGTGACAATGAAAATGTTGTCCGCTATCACCTGAAACCGGATGAAATTGTTGCGTTAGCGGAAAAGGCCAAAGAATACGGCTATCAAACCGTAGTGTTGCAATCCGGCGAGTCCCATGTCTATTCTCTGGTCGAAATGACGGAGGTCATTCGGCGTATAAAGGCACTGGGACTTGCTATTACGTTAAGTGTTGGGGAAAAGGAGACCGCTGAATATCAGGCTTATAAAATAGCGGGAGCGGATCGCTATTTATTGCGGATTGAAACTACCGACAGAGAACTTTACCGGAATATGGACCCTGATATGAGTTGGGAAAACCGGCGAAGGTGCCTGGCGGATTTAAAGCAGCTGGGGTTTGAAGTGGGAACGGGTTGTTTAGTCGGACTCCCAGGCCAAACGGTAGAGTCTCTGGCGGAGGATATATTGTTTTTTAAAGAGATTGATGCCGATATGATTGGTATCGGGCCGTTTATACCTAACCCCGATACGCCGCTTAGCAAGGAAAAAGGCGGAGATTTTACCCTCAGTCTTAAGGTTATGGCATTGGTGCGCTTGCTTTTACCGGATGTGAATATTCCGGCAACTACCGCAATGGAGTCACTCAAGGAAAATGGCCGTATTTTGGCGCTACAAAGCGGAGCCAACGTGGTAATGCCTAATGTTACGGAAGGGGACTACCGGAGATTTTATGCGTTGTATCCGGGGAAAATCTGTGTTAATGATACGCCGGGGCATTGCAGGATGTGTATTAGCGGCAAGATTGAGGGAATGGGACGAAAGGTGGCGGCGGATCAGGGGTTTCGACGCAAGAGCAGTTAAAGAGGGAAGCGCTTTTTGGTAAAAAAAGCTATACTGGCTTTTCAAAACATTTTGTTGACATAGCATGATTAAGTAGATATAATATACGAGTGGACAGCGATGACTCCGTAGCTCAGCTGGATAGAGCGTTTGACTACGAATCAAAAGGTCGCAGGTTCGAATCCTGCCGGGGTCGCCATTTAGTCTGTGATTCACCGGGTGTAAGCCTGGTGATTTTTGTCTGGTAGGCAGATTGGTTTTCCGGACATTTTGTTAGCGGGTTGGTAAATAATTCGCTTGACATAATACTAATGAAATGATAGAATATATTTTGTCTCTAGGGATTAAGGGATTTATGGTGGCTGTGGTGAAGTGGTGAACACGACGGATTGTGGCTCCGTTATTCGAGGGTTCGATTCCCTCCAGTCACCCCAAAAATTCATACAATGGGGCGTAGCCAAGTCGGTAAGGCACGGGACTTTGACTCCCGCATGCGTTGGTTCGAGTCCAGCCGCCCCAGCCATGTGATCCACTAGCTCAGTAGGTAGAGCACCTGACTTTTAATCAGGGTGTCGATGGTTCGAATCCATCGTGGATCACCATTTTTATGTCATTCGATACTTATAGGTTTAACCTTGCGTTTAGGGCGCAAGGTTTTTTAGTGAAAAGCAGCCCTTTACCGGTCAAACTGGCCGGTAAAGGGCTGCTGCTTTTATTGGGGGGGCTAGAAGCTGTAACCGACTTCTAGTCGTGTTATGTGGTCTTCAACCTGGGAGCTCCCGGTATGTGCGGTTGGGTTATATTTTTCGAAAAATAGGGTGGCATAGATGCTTTTGGTAAGCAGGCGTTTGGCTGCCATCGACCAATAGGTATAATCACCGTAGGAGATGCTTTTATAAGCTGAGGATAAGCCGTAGTTAGTGGAGTTATAAGGGTTGCCGGTATAGGAGGTGTAATCTAAGGCGTTGGATTGGATGTTCCGGTATTCAACCGAGTACTGCATGTCGCCGGCTTTTTTTACGTCGGGTGTTTTCAAAATTAATTTCCAAGCTTTGTCATGCGTGCTGGCCAAGCCCCAAATATATTCGGCACCGGTATAGAGATAGTTATGTAGCAGCTTGGTATTGGCGGTAAGGGAATAACCGTTTTTGGTGCCTAGAGTACAGTATTTGACGTTAGCGGTCTTGTCAGTAGCGGAGATATACGCGTCCGAGGTGTACCACATAGCGCCGATGTTGACTTGCCCGGCAGGGGCGATGGCGGCGATACCGCCGACGCGGCAGTTGGAGCCGTCGCTGATGCGGCTGTTTAAATTGCCGAGAAAGGAGGTAATCGTCATTTTGCCCACGCTGTTTTGGGCTTTTACTCCATCAAAGGAAGGATAATTTTTAGCGCGACCGCCATCGGGGCGAGCGGGAGTGGTAGAGGCGGGATATCCTGCGTCGCCGGCGCTGTGACCGTCATCCATGCTGACGGCGAGACCTTCAAAAATACTGAAAACCTGGCGGCCGACGGCGATATTCCAATCGGGCTTTTTGTAGGTGAAATTCGCTACGTCGTATTGCAGTGTGTCAACAACTACTGGGTAGTAGGAGGAAGAGGCATGTCCGGGTTCGCTTCCGAATAAGGATTCACCGACGACAAGGCGGCTGTTAAACGTCCATTCGGGACTGAATTTATAGTTCGCGTTGAGTCGGATACGGTATTTGTCAGCATTAAAATTCGGATAGTTGTAGTTGGTCTGATTGTCAAAGCGCAGACGAATATCGCCGCTGATGGTTAAAGGGTCTGAAGTACTTGCGGAAACAGAAGAAGTGATCGCTAATAAGAGCAGCAAGGTTGATAGAATGGTAAACTTTCTCATAATTTCCCTCCTGATAGCTAATGTTTAGTTTTCTTATTAGTTTTGAAAAAACGAACGCCTCCTTACCTGGCTTGATGTGAGAACACTACCTGCGGATAAAAAACAAAAGAGTACAAGCAATTTGTGAAGCCTCGTTGCTTGTACCCTGGAAGGTTGGTGTAGATATAGAGTTAGTGCGACATGTATTGAAAAATATTACAGGAAGTGTATGTCTGTATTTTATTACATATTTAAACTACGGTCAATAAAAATGAAGTATAAATAGTTATATAGTTTGTTTATGTTTGCTTATGCTTGCTGAATGAGAATAGTCGAGGAATGGGGCCTGAGCTTCAATGCTAAAATAGGAGTGGCATGAACGTGAAGAATCAAAAGTTAAGAATATTGATGTTAGATTTTAAATACCATAAGGAATCAAGTCAGCTAAATGGATTATAGGGGAGGGGTATAATGTTTTCAATATTTAAAGACATAAACAAATGGTTTGCCAAGATAGAAGGTGTTAATTTGAAAGTTTTAACGTGGATAACGAATATCGCATGTGTGATATTTGCAATAATGCTTGTTGTTGGTTTTGCAATGGGTGGAAACTGGAAGTTGCTAGTAAATGGTATTGTTTGTCTGATTCTTTTTATTGTACTTAAAAAGGTAGTATTCTGGTTTATTGAAAGGTAAATCCTACAGAGTCATAAGTTGGGGTAGGATGTATGTAAGGATAAGAAAGTAAAGCGGGGTTGTTAGTCCGTTCTTTTCTTAGTTTAGACTTTAGTCTGTTGAGTGAGCGAAAAAAAACACCTGCATGTGGGTAGTTGAATGGGGATTTTGACTATTCCAAAGGGCTTTCTATATGGCTGGGGGTTGCTCTGTTATAAATAGCTGTACTCAATATAAAATGGGAAATATTTCCCGAAAACCAATGTTCAAATAAGCCAGACTTTTGTTGTTGACACCTTAAAATACTTATGGTAATATACTTATGTCAGGCGCGCAAGACTTTGCGAAAACCAATTTCTAACTCGGGATGAAATGCCCGCAGACCGCGCAAATACTGACCAATAATGCGGGCGTGGCGGAATGGCAGACGCACCAGACTTAGGATCTGGCGTTTCACGACGTGGAGGTTCAAGTCCTCTCGCCCGCACCAATAGGTAACATAAGACTTACAGGCAATTTGCTTGTAGGTCTTTTTTGTTGTCCAATTGATAAAAGTGCTATCGCTTTGAAGTGCTGTTGGTTTTATCGGAGGCTTTTTGCTGTAAGGTGGCGGGGATGAGAATAATATCTTAGTATTAATATTGGTATGACTAAATGTTGCATAACCTTGGATTGAGCGTTATTGCCAATAGTATTGTTCGCGTGTAAGACGCAAACGGTGAAAATCTCCTAGCAGGAAGGTTATATTCAGAGCTTGATAAACCGACCGGAAAGTCTATTGATATTACGAAGGTTAGTATTAGAGGAAGATAACAAACAGATGAAGTGTCGGAGTTACTGGTGTATTTATATTAAAATAACCGGTTTTTAAGAAAATAAGAAAAATTTGATTATATTAAGAATGTTTAGGGCATACTTTTGGTATAAAGATATAAGGAGGAAAAACCGTGGAATTCTCATTTAATTTATTTAAACCCCATAGAGAAAGGAAACCGAAGAGTTCAGAGCCGTTGGTAGCAATAAAACCTAATGGGCGAATCGTTTTCAATAGTCAAGCCACAGAGCTGCTAGGCAATCTAACGTATTGTATGTTAGGCTATGATACTGACAACAAGGCGTTGGGAGTTCTGCCGCTGCAAACTCAGGAAAGTAACGCTTTTCCTATTAGGTATGCATCAAAGGGAGCTTATATCGGCGCTAAAAAATTCTTTAGATACTTTGGGATATTGCCGGAGCGGCTGATTGAAGAACATCCGATTAAACAGGGTGAATACATTGGGATAAGAATGTAGAGTTAATGCCGGGTTTACAGTGAAGCGAAAACTTCTTCTGTCCCCGGCATTTTGTTTGTATTAATGTTCAGTTTTGTTTGAATAATAATAATTTTCTAATTATCGTTACAAGAATGTAATATAACTGAAACAACAATGTAACTATTTATTGGTATAGTAAAGGAAGGTGAACTAAGAAATTAAGGAGCAAATGATTATGAAGAAAATATTGGTAGCAATGTTCATGGGTTTATTTATTTTTGCGGGAGCGGCAAGCTTAAATGTTTGCAATGCGTCAGGTACTCAAGACATGGTTCAATGGTACTTTCAGAGGTCAACAATGCAAGCAAGCATAGCAAATACTATAGCTGTTTCTCAGGATGTTGTCGCGTATTTTATGGAAGAAGGGTATGCACCAAGAGATATAGTCATGGCTGGATTGTTGGCTGGTCAAAATAATAGTATTAATGTTCATGTAAGCAATATTAATGAAATCCTGGCTAAGAAGACTAGTAATAACAGTTGGCAGGACGTAGCTAATGCTATGGGGGTAGATCAAGCTACTTTCAAACAGTGCGATACAAAGGCAAATGAAATAGTCTAATAATTATTAGTATGCCGTAGGTGGTATGGTGTAACAGCCGTATACTTTGCGGTTTTTTGCTTTGTTCTTTCAGGTTAATTTATTTGGAGAACATGTCTGGTAAAAGAAATGCACTTAAAAAGAAAAAGGTCTGGGTATCCAGACCTTTTTCTTTTTATTCCGCCTAGCAAGGCGGAATTGGAGAAATAGGAGGAGAGGAAGAAACGGGAGAACAGTCGTCAACCGCCCAGAACAAGAGAAGGATGATTATGATAACAACTGCAATAATACTTCCACCGCCTCTGCAGCCACAGCTCATTTTGGACGACTCCTTTCAAGTTTGTCGATGTATGGTATGCAGGGACGACTGGGTTTGCTATTCGTTCTATTTTACCGTTTTCGGCGGCCTATAGGCAAAAATAAGAAGATTTTCCTAGAAGGTTAAATAAAAAAAGCACTTTTTGTACAGAATGCGCTTAACCGTGATGGCGTTACAAATATTGTCTATGCCAGAGTGGCAGGATGTTGCAGATTAGTGTCAAATTAGATAGTAAAATGGTATATGGGGATAGTGCTCAGGTTCAGGGTATGGAATATCTAACTTATGGAGGGGTAATTTTTGAAGTTGGATTGCAGCGTAGTCGAAGGAGAAGTTAAGGTAGCACTTGGTGGCAATCTGTACTCTGAAGACGCTCAGTTCTTTAAAGATAAGCTGCTAACCTATCTTAACAAAGGTCATAAACGGTTTGCAATTGATATGTCGGAAGTGGCGTATATGGATGATTCGGGGCTAGGGGCTTTTATTACAGTACATCGCCGGGCGGAAGCCAACGGTGGCGGGATCACAGTAAAAGGCCTACGTGGTTTGGCGAAAGAACTTTTTGTGGCTGCGCAGTTGCAAATGGTATTTCCGGTGGGGTAAGGGAAAATAGCATAATAAGAAGAGACCCGCTAAGCAACCCGCTAGGGGAAAATTTTAATTTATTATACAAAAGCGGTAATACTGGAATAACTGCCGCTGAAATTGGCATTCAATATGCGCTTACCGATAATTTTGCTTTGACTGCAGGAGGCGTCGATGGGCATAACGTAACCAATGCCTCAAATAACAGCCTTCAATTAAAACATGCTTATGGGGGCTTCATCTATAACCAAGCAATCAGTGATGACCTACTAGCTTATGCCATGTATTTAAAAGGACCAACTCTAGAAGATTGTAAAGTAGGAACTACTTTTAATTTAAGTGACTCACTCTATCTTGAAGTAGATTATCGTTACTACAATTATAATTCTAACGTCTATAGTAAAAAATTCAATGGCTTTGGTGCCGGACTCGGCTTTAAGTTCTAATACTCTACCTAAATTCTTTGATTGCTACATGTATAAGATATAATAAATTTCGTTGAATAGACATTAGCCAATTGGCTAATGTCTATTTTTTTTGAAATAAAAACTAATAGTCCTAGAAAGAACCTTAACACGATCCATGTGATAAGGGAATGTCGCATCAACCACTTTATCACCACAACATTCGCTAATTTCCGCTAATCACCTACCTAGATTTGAATATATAAGTACACTTTTTTCTGGACAGCATTCAAAAATTAGGAAAGAAAAAAAGTCCTTTTCTCAAGAAAAAGACTTATAAAAGTGGAATAATATCTAGTATAATTCTGGGTCTCTTTTTCTTATGCTATTTTCTTAGGTGATAGGGAATGGTTGTAACGACGACGTTTTCTTTTAGAATTAAGAGTGTGCGAAGAATCCAACCGGTTTGATTATGGAGCAGAAGATGCCACCATTTTTTTGTTTCGAATTCGGGAATAATTACTGTGATATAGTCATAGTTGCATTTGTGGATTTCCAGTTCGCTGATAAAGTCTAACACTGGTTGAATGACTAAACGGTAGGGGGAGTATACGGTTACCAGTTCGACTCCTGGGTTCCACGAGGCCCATTTTTCTTCGGTTTTTTTGCCTTCTTCTTCGTTGGTGGTAATATGCAGCGCGATTACATTTTCGCTGAGGGAACGGGCGTAGCGTAAGGTTTCGGCGACTACTCGGGTAGGGCTGGCGATAGGCACGACTACCAGATTGGTTGCTCTCGGCAGGGCGAGTATTTCTTCGAATCTGCCGTTCGAAAGGGACAATTGCTCGGCCATGTCATTGTAGTGGCTGCGGATGGCTTTGAATATTTTTATCATGATGGGTATAAATACTAATACCATCCAGGCACCGTAGAAAAACTTGGTTATGGCGATTATCAAGACGACAATGCCTGTTACAACAGCGCCAAAGCCGTTAAGAATAGCGCGGCTGTGCCACCATGCCCCTTTTTCTTTGACCCAGTGTACTACCATGCCACTTTGGGCGATGGTAAAAGAAAGGAATACACCAATGGCGTACAGTGAGATAAGATGTTCCGTATCTCCCTGGAAAATAACAATGAGAAGTGCAGCAAAAACACTAAGCAGTATAATGCCGTTGGAAAAGTTTAGCCGCTCGCCGCGGGAACCTAGGTAACGAGGCATGTAACCATCTTTAGCTAGAATGGAAAGAAGCGGCGGCAGGCCGTTGTAGGCGGTATTAGCGGCGAGATATAGTACTAGCATGGTAGTAAACTGAATGTAGTAATACATGAAACCGCGACCAAGTATGTTTTCGGCCACAACCGATAAGGCAGTGACGTTTTCCTCGGGTAGAATATGGAAATGAATAATAAGAAAGGATATGCCGATGAACATAACGCCTAACATACCGGACATATAGTAGGTAGTATGGGCGGCGTTTTTAATTTGAGGTTCTTTAAACATGGGAACGCCGTTCGAAATGGCTTCAATCCCGGTCATGGAACTGCAGCCGTTGGCAAAGGCTCTGAGTAATACAAAAAAGAGAGACCAATCCAACTGTTGTTTTGCCAGTGATTCCGGCGGAATGACTGGCACATTGCCGATTAAGGCGTTATAAAAACCAAATCCAACTAGAGCGAATATGCCGAGAATAAAGGCGTAAGTCGGGTAAACAAAAATCTTGGAAGAGTCTCTTACCCCGCGTAGGTTTACCAGCATGAGCACGAAGAAGAGAACAACAAGGTCTATATGTACTTCATAAGGAATGAGTTCAGGAAACGCTGATATTATGGCGGCGGTACCGGCGGATACGCTAACGGCAACGGTTAGCGTGTAGTCAGCGAACAGCGCGGCAGCGGCAGTGAGAGCAGGAAACTCTCCGAGATTGTGGATGGCAACCGAGTAGGAGCCGCCTCCCCCGGGGTTGGCCCGCGCAACCTGAACATAGGAAACGGTTACAACGGCTAGTAGGATTAATATTGCGATAGCCACCGGCCCTAAGTAGCCATAAGCAAGAAGACCCGGTATCGCGAGTGTCAGCATAATCTGTTCCGGCCCGTAAGCGACAGAGGAAAGGGCATCGGAAGAAAAGGTAGCCAAAGCCTGCCACTTTGGTATTTTTTCATGAGACATTTCGTGATTGTGCAAAGGCCGGCCGATCAACAGCCGACGGATAAAGCGCATCATTTAAGTTTAAAAGCCTCCTAAAAAGTAAAATATGAAGCATTTAGGGTTATAGAACTATTATAGTATTTACAGAAAAGAACGAAAGGCTGGAATTCGGCAGAAAAACTCAATATTTTCCCATAATCCGGGTGTAGGAGTTAAGGCTATAGGTTTTTGTGGTCAAGCTATTATTATCTCCATATCTATGGTAAATATAGGGGTTAAGATCTGGTTTTTTAGAAAAACTATCGAATGTAGGGGAGTAATAAAGGAAAGTATTCCTCTGCAGAGGGGGTTTTTGCTAAGGCGAATACGAGGAGACCGCATAAGCAATAGAAGGTTGTATAAAAATATGATTGTAAACATTGTCATTTGTAAATTGATTTGTTAAAATAGAAAGGTATAAGAGGTGGGGGGTGTACACTTGATTACAGGCTTAATGATTCTTGACGCGATAGTATCAGTGTTTTTGATTGGTGCTGTAGTATTGCAGTCAGGAAAAAGCGCAGGTATGTCCGGATCTATTGCCGGCGGTGCTGAGACAATCTTCGGCGGTAAGAAAAAAGGGATAGATGAGTTGTTGGCTAAGGTGACAATGATTTTAGGTGTGTTATTTGCTATAGTTACTTTAGCGTTGGTAAAGCTGACACAGTAGGGTGTTTAATACCTCAATGGTCACATTGAGGTATTTTTGAGCCATAATTTAAAGGAGGAAAAAGCAAAAATGGATTTAGTTTTTATTGCGCCGCTTGCAGGCCTTGTGGCATTGTTCTTTGCGGCTTACCTTATGGTCAGTGTGCTTAAAGAAGACCAAGGTAATGATAGGATGAAGGAGATTTCGCAGGCGATCTTTGAAGGGGCTATGGCCTTTTTAAATCGTCAGTACAAAACGCTTATTCCGTTTACTGTAATTATTTTTATCATTCTTTTTGTAGTTGGTACATATCAACTGGCGATATCTTTCCTGGTAGGGGCAATTTGCTCGGCCATCGCCGGTTATATTGGTATGAGTTCCACTACTAAGGCGAACGCTCGTACTACGGAAGCGGCTCGTACCAGTCTGAATAAGGCACTAGGAATATCTTTCCGGGCCGGCGCCGTTATGGGTATGTCGGTAGCCGGTTTGGGCCTTCTTGGTGTATCGGTTCTCTACATAGTATTCCGCGATCCTGTAGTTATTAACAGCTTTGCCTTCGGTGCAAGCGCGATTGCTTTCTTTGCCCGTATCGGCGGTGGGATTTATACTAAAGCGGCCGATGTAGGCGCTGACCTTGTTGGTAAGATAGAAGCCGGTATTCCGGAAGATGATCCCCGTAATCCTGCCGTTATCGCCGATAATGTAGGTGATAATGTAGGTGATACCGCAGGCATGGGTGCCGACTTGTTTGAGTCGTATGGTGCTACTGCTATTGCCGCTATGCTTATCGGCAATACTCTTTATGGTGTTAATGGTGTGCTTTTCCCTCTTCTTATTGGGGCTGCTGGTATTATCGCTGCTATTATCAGCACTTTCTTTGTACGTACCAGTGAAGATGGAGATCCGCAGGCCGCTCTTAACCGCGGTTTATGGGGAACCAATGTTATCACTGCTGTAATTGCATATTTCTTGGCTACCAGTACTTTTGGTACCAGTGAAGGTCAACATATTTTTGTGGCTATTGTTTCAGGTTTAATTGTTAATGTCCTTGTCGGTGCGATTACTGAGTACTATACTTCGAATGCGAAACCTCCTACTCAGCATATTGCGGATTCTTCGCAAACCGGTCCCGCTACTAATATTATTGCCGGTTTGGCTGTAGGCCTTCGCAGCACCGCGCTGCCAATGATTGTTTTCGCAATTGCAACCTATGTTTCGTTCAGTTCAGCCGGTATTTACGGTATTGCTATGGCGGCCATGGGCATGTTATGCACGGCCGGTATGGTGGTTGCTGTTGATTCTTTTGGCCCTGTAGCGGATAACGCCGGGGGTATCGCCGAAATGGCGGAACTCGGACCTGAAGTGCGCAAAACTACCGATAAGCTGGATTCGGTCGGTAATACTACTGCGGCGATAGCAAAAGGCTTCGCTATTGGTTCGGCAGCACTTACTGCTCTTGCTCTCTTTACTGCTTTCGGTGAAGAGATTGTAAAGAATCCTAAGCTTGCTGGTTTGGTCACTGGTGGACATTTAGTTATCAATCTCACTGACCCTGTTGTTATTATCGGCATTTTCCTTGGTGCTACGCTGCCGTTCTTGGTTTGCGCATTCACTATGGAAGCTGTAGGTAAAGCTGCTTTTGAAATGATTGGCGAAGTTCGCCGCCAGTTCCGTGAAATCCCTGGAATTATGGAAGGCACGGGTCGTCCTGATTACGCTCGCTGCGTGGATATCAGCACGAAAGCCGCTATTCGCGAAATGATTTTACCAGGAGTTTTTGCCGTTGGTGTACCTCTTCTTGTAGGTTTCGGCATGGGTGCTAAGGCTCTGGCCGGTTTCTTGGCTGGTGCTACCGCGGCTGGTGTATTGATGGCTATTTTCATGGCTAATGCCGGTGGTGCCTGGGATAATGCGAAAAAATATATTGAAACTGGAAAATACGGTGGAAAAGGAACTCCTACTCATGCCGCTGCTGTTATTGGCGATACGGTAGGGGACCCCTTTAAGGATACCTCCGGTCCGGCAATGAACCCGCTCATTAAAGTAGCAGGTACGATTTCGCTTATCATTGCTCCGCTGTTGTTCTTCTAATTACCTGGCGCCGGCTTTTAGCCGGCGCTTTGTTTATAACCGCTCCTTATACCGGTAGGTATGGGGAGCGGTTTTTTGCTGAAGGCTATTTTGTAATAAGTAACTAGAGAGCTCTGCGAGTGAGGATGCCTATAATTTGATGCTAATAAATGGTATACTAAGGGAAGAGAAGGAAAAGGGGGAGACCATTGCCAATTATAAGTGGAGCGGAACCGTTTTTTTTACCTGGCGGACCGGAAGGCGTGCTTTTGGTTCATGGTTTTACCGGATCACCGTCCGAGATGTTGCTGTTGGGAGAATATCTGAACAAATTGGGATATACGGTGCTAGGTCCCAGGTTATGTGGTCACGGTACAACGGTGGAGGACATGGCTAAAACTAGGTGGCAACATTGGTATAGCGCCGTCGAAGACGGGTATCATATATTAAAATCTGTCACTAGGGAGGTGACGGTGGCCGGCCTGTCTATGGGCGGTTTATTGGCATTAAAACTGGCGGTGGATTATCCCGTAGGTAAAGTAGTAACGTTAAGTGCTCCTGTTTTTCTCACAGAAAAGCGGCTTAGGTTTCTACCTATTTATCAATTATTTCGAGATTATGTCCCTAAAAAGCGAAAAAAGCTACCGGTCGATCTCCGGTATACTATAAATTATGAGGCGGCACCGCTTCGAAGTTTAAGCAGTTTAATTGAGTTTATCAAGCATGTTGACGGACTGTTGCCTGAGGTTCGTGTGCCGGCTTTGGTCGTACAGTCGCGAGCCGAGCATACGGTCAAGCCGGAAAGTGCCGAACATATATATGAGCGATTAGGCAGTGAAAGTAAGAGTATATTTTGGTTGGAACGGTCAGGACATATTGTGACTCTTGATCGCGAAAGAGATGCGGTTTTTGCTGTTGTAGCTGATTTTTTGGCGAATTGCCACCAGATGGAGGAGAGAAAGAAATGAATCAAGAAGAGCGCAATGAATGGTGTTTTGCCTGCGGAAAGCTTAATCCAATCGGTCTAAAAATGCAGTTTTCCGAGCAAGAAGACAAGTATGTCGCGGAATTTACCCCAGGACAGGAACATCAAAGTTATGATGGTATTGTACATGGGGGTATTATAAGTACGTTGCTGGATGAAACTATGGGAAGATACTATTATATCAAGGGGTTTCATACGGTTACTGCAAAGCTGGAAGTTCGTTTTCGTCACCCTACTCCGATTGGGCAGAAGATTACGGTTATAGGCTGGGTAACGAAAGAACGGGGAAAAATGATTGAGATGGCAGCGAAAACTGTGTTGCCGGATGGAACGATAACTGCGGAAGGGAAGGCTGTGCTTATGATTGTTGGTGAATTAGCATCATGACAGTAAGGGATAAAATTCTGAATTTCATGCAAACAGAAGCCTATAGGCCGCTTGCCGCCGAGGATATCGCGCAAGAGTTGGAGCTGAAAGGCAAGGAACTGTCGGAGTTTTGGGATACGTTGGATGAACTGGAGGCCGAGGCGGCAATCATAAAAACGAGATTTGCCAAGTATGGTGTGCCAGCGCGTATGAACTTGGTAGTGGGAACTCTGTCAGCCAGTGAAAAAGGATATGGCTTTGTGTTGCCTGTTGTTCAGGATGAGCCGGATGTTTATATTTCTGTTGACGCTATGAACAGTGCTATGCATGGGGATAAGGTAGTGGTACGGGTTCACAATCGCAAAGAAGTGGCCGGGAAAACCAGGGAAGGGGAAATCATCCGAATTGTAAGTCGGGCGAATACCCGGATTATCGGTAATTTTGAAAACAGCCGTCATTTTGCTTTTGTAACGCCTGATGAAAGCCGGATACGGCAGGATATATTTATACCCAAGGGTGAGTTTAACGGAGCGAAAACCGGTAGTAAGGTTGTTGTGGAAATTACAAAATGGCCGGAAAAGAAACGCAATGCCGAAGGCAAAGTTGTTGAAATTCTTGGTCATAAAGGAGACCCCGGACTTGAAATACTGTCCATTATCCGGCGGCATAATTTACCGACTGTTTTTCCACCGGAGGTAGAAAAAGCGGCGCGCAGCGTAAAGGCTGTTATAGCACCGAAAGAACTTGAAGGGCGCCGGGATTTACGTCATTTGCCGGTGGTTACGATTGATTCGGAAGATGCAAAGGATTTGGATGATGCTGTGTATGTGGAGCGGCTTAAAAACGGACGGTATCTTCTGGGAGTGCATATTGCGGATGTAAGTTATTATGTGCGGGAAAATTCGCCGCTCGACAACGAAGCCAGCGAGCGGGGGACCAGCGTTTACCTGGTAGATAGAGTTCTTCCGATGTTACCACCCAATCTGTCTAATGGGATTTGCAGCCTTAATGCCGGGGAAGACCGGTTGGCACTGTCGGCGCATATGGAAGTGGATCATAAGGGCAAGGTAGTTGACTATGAAATATTTTCCAGTATCATTCGGGTGCAGACCCGCCTTTCTTATAACGTTGTGCGTCGTATTCTTATTGATAATGATGCCGAATTAAGGGAGAAGTATCAGCTGGATTTAGAGCATATTGACAGGATGGATCGATTGTGCCGTATTCTCAGAGAACGCCGGATGCGTCGCGGCGCCATTGATTTTGATTTTCCGGAGATTAAGGTGAAGTTGAACGACCAGGGGCAGCCGGTAGAGATTGTTAAGAGAATTCGAAGTGTGGCGGAATCAATTGTTGAGGAATTTATGCTGCTGGCGAACGAAACGGTGGCGGAACACATGCATATGTTGGGTGTGCCAGTAGTGTTTCGGGTGCACGAAGAACCTGAAACGGAAAAAATGGTTAAACTGGACAACCTGTTGCATAACTTTGGTCAGTCCTTGGGAAAAACGGAGCAAGTCAGCCCCAAGGTATTGCAAAAAATTCTTGGGCGTATTGCCGGCAGGCCGGAAGAACGTATTATCAGTACGGTTATGCTCCGCTCTTTGAAACAAGCACGATATGAATCAGAAAATTTAGGGCATTTTGGTCTGGCTGCACCGTATTATACGCATTTTACTTCCCCTATCCGGCGTTATCCAGATTTAATTGTACACCGGATTTTGCGGGAGACGTTTACCGGTGGTGAAATTTCAGCCAAGCGGCGGCAAAAATTAGCGGCTCTGCTGCCGGAAATTGCGCTTCATTCCTCTCAGAAGGAACGGGCGGCGGCGGAAGCCGAGCGAGAAACCGTTGATCTGAAAAAAGTAGAGTATATGGCGCAGTTTGTTGGAGAAGAATTCGATGGCAATATTAACTCGGTAACGGCATTTGGGCTGTTTGTTGAGCTTGATAACGGAATCGAAGGATTAGTCCATGTATCCAGTATGGATGACGATTATTACCGGTATGCCGAGGACCAGTATTCTCTTATCGGTGAACGCAGCGGAAAAACGTATCGACTAGGTGACGGGGTGAAGGTTAAGCTGGTTCGGGTCAATCTTGAGGAACGAAACATTGATTTTGAAATTAGCCGTGATGATAGGGAACCAAGTGTTAATAAAAATACAAAATCCCGGCGCTCCGCGGCGCCGGAGAAAATGGCGTCCGGTAAAGATGGTCGCAAAAAAGCGGCAGGAGCACGGCGAAAAAGGAGATAAAATTATATAATATTTATGAGCCATTAATTCATATTGATGGCTCATAATAGTTTGGAGTTAGTAGACTATGGATAGAGTATGCGGAACAAATCGTAGACAGTAATTTGAATATTATATATAATAATTATGCACTAATCAATAAAAAGGTTACACAATATCGTTGAATATATCTCGTGTGTAATTAAAGGATTTAGGGGGGAGGCTTTAATTTGAAAAGTAAAGTGGAGGTTTCAAAGGCAACGGTGGATCGGTTACCGTTGTATTTTCGTATGTTGCGTCAGATTCAAAATGAGGGGATTGAAATAATATCTTCGGAGGAACTGGGACGTCGCATCGGAGTAACGCCGGAACAAATCCGGAAGGACCTTGCCTCGTTTGGCGAATTTGGCAAAAAAGGTGTAGGCTATTATGTGCAGGAACTGATGCGTAATATAAATGAAATTCTTGGGCTTCACCGGAATTGGAATATTGCAATAGTTGGTGTGGGGCATTTGGGTTGGGCTCTGGCTAATTACCGCAGTTTTAACAGCATCGGGTTTACGGTAGCTGCGTTGTTTGATAATGATCCGGCTAAGATAGGGCAATATGTAAATGGAATCGAGGTTTTAGACATCGACTGCGTGGAAGAAACGGTAAAAGAACGCGATCTGCATATTGGCGTAATAACGGTACCTTCGCGGATGGCTCAATTGGCGGTTGATCGATTGGTGGCTGCGGGGGTAAAAGGAATATGGAACTTTGCTCCTGTCCTTATCAAAGTACCGGAGGATGTTTGGCTGGTGAGTGAGGATTTATCAGTAGGCTTGAGCAGTCTTTCGTATTATTTATCACGTTCTGCGAAAGAATAGTAGCGTAGTGAATTTGGAAGTTTGTGAGATAAAAGCAGGAATTTTTGGCAGTGCACAGAATGTAATATATGTTAAGCATGGGTGTATGCTGAGTACCGCGTGGCGAAAAGCCAGTTTCATTAGTCTTCCATGTGGATGAAGCTATGCGTATACTAAAGATGAAATCGATTGCTGAACGGAAATGCGTGGTTTCGGCGGTTGAAAAAGGTGTGCATCTGGCGTTATTTTGCGTAGGCGAAGTAGACCAGATGCATTTTATTTGTTTGGGCTTATCCTAATAATTCAAGACCGAGCACTATGTCTTTAGGTAAACGGGGTATACAGGAAATGTTTTGGAGGTGCAAGAATGGCAACGGTTAAAGAAATGATTGAGGATTTGGATGAACGACAAAAAAAGCTGATGCTTGGCGGAGGAGAGAAAAAGATTGAAAAACAGCATGCCAGTGGAAAGCTGACAGCACGTGAACGGATTAATCTTCTGCTGGATGCAGGTTCGTTTGTAGAAATAGATCAATTTGTGCATCATCGGTGTACGAATTTTGGCATGGAAAAAGATCAGCCGGCCGGAGATGGAGTAGTTACGGGCTATGGCGCGATTGACGGGCGTTTGGTGTACGTATTTGCGCAGGATTTTACTGTGATCGGCGGTTCGCTGGGAGAAATGCACGCTAATAAGATTGTTAAGGTGCAGGAGCTTGCGCTCAAAATGGGGGCACCTATCATTGGATTGAATGATTCCGGCGGAGCCCGTATCCAGGAAGGCATTGATGCTTTGGCGGGCTTTGGCAAAATCTTTTTCAGAAATACCATGGCGTCAGGTGTCATTCCACAGATATCGGTTATTATGGGGCCTTGTGCCGGCGGTGCTGTATATTCACCGGCGCTGACGGATTTTGTTTTCATGGTAAAGAATACCAGCCAAATGTTTATTACCGGACCGCAGGTCATTAAATCCGTTACGGCGGAAGAGGTAAGTGCAGAAGCGCTAGGGGGAGCCATGACGCATAACAGCGTTTCAGGGGTTGCTCATTTTGCGGCGGAAACCGATGAGGACTGCATGAAGCAGATTAGATATCTTTTAAGTTTTTTACCTGCCAATAATTTAGAGGATGCCCCGATGGTAGAAACAGGTGATAATCCTAACCGATCCGGTCAGGAACTGGTGAATCTTATGCCGGATAATCCCAACCAGCCCTATGATATGAAAGATGTTATCGTCAATATTGTCGATAATGGAGAGTTTTATGAACTGTTAGCGTATTTTGCGCAAAATATCATTACTTGTTTTGCCCGCATGGACGGGAAAACGGTGGGGATTATCGCCAATCAGCCTAAAGTTATGGCTGGTTGTCTGGATATTAATGCTTCGGATAAGGCGGCCCGGTTTATCCGGTTCTGCGATTCGTTTAATATTCCGCTGGTTTCGCTTGTTGACGTTCCTGGCTTTTTGCCGGGAACCGATCAGGAGTATGGTGGTATTATTCGTCATGGCGCTAAGCTTCTGTATGCGTACTCGGAAGCAACGGTACCTAAGGTTACCCTTATTACACGTAAGGCTTATGGGGGAGCTTACATAGCCATGTGCTCCCAGCACCTTGGCGGTGATCAGGTGTTTGCTTGGCCTTCCGCAGAGATTGCGGTTATGGGTCCGGCCGGGGCTGCTAATATAATTTTCCGGGGCGATGCAGATGCGGCGGCAAAAACAGAAGAATATGTTACCGAATTTGCCACGCCTTATAAGGCTGCGGAACGCGGGTATGTAGATCAGGTTATTGATCCGAGTGAAACCAGACCGAGGATTATCACGGCATTAAATATGCTGGCAACCAAACGGGAAACACGTCCGACGAAGAAGCACGGCAATATTCCGTTGTAATCGGATTTAGAAGGGGGAATAAAAATGGTCTTTTCTGATTCCAAGAGTGGCGGTAGAAGAATGCCGTTATCGGGAGTGTATGGTGTAAAACCGGAAGTCTTAGCAGCAATTAGCGCCGGTTTGAGTATGACGATGGGTGAAATGAGTGCCGAAGAAGTGGCAGCCGTTACTGCCGCTATTGTTCATGAGGTTGGGTGCGGAAAGGCTATCCGGTTTAAACAGAGCGGAAGTGCTTGGACTTCCTATGGACGACAGAAAATTATGGATAGTCGTCAGATGCTTTAGTGCGAATGAGTAAAACGGAGGGTTAATAAAATGAGAAGATTTAAAGTCACAGTGAATGGCGTTAGTTATAATGTTGAGGTTGAAGAAGAGGGAGGGGCTTTTTCGACCGCGCCTTCTCCGGCAGTACGGGCGCATGCTCCAGTTCATACGCCAGTTCAAACGCCGGTAATGACTCCGGCAACGGCTCCCAAGAGTGCGGCTAGCACTCCGCCGGTAGAAGTGGCCGCTGGTGACACGCCGATTGTATCACCTATGCCGGGCAAAGTAATTAAAGTAATATCCAAAGCCCAGGATAAGGTGAATAAAGGCGATGTACTAATGATTCTAGAGGCAATGAAAATGCAAAATGAAATTAGTGCACCCGTAAGCGGTACTGTTAAATCCTTGAATGTGGAAGAAGGACAAAGTGTAAAACCTGGTGAGGTAATGGCGGTTATTACCGCCTAATAGGAATAAGTCTTGTGTCGATGTAGGCACAAGACTTATTCCGTTAATTAAATAACTTAATAAAAAGCCAAATAGTAAAGTTTTGTATATAGATTAACCTTTTAAAATTTGCTATGATAGGTAAAGGCAGATTTGTGTGTGGGCTTTGGTGGAGGCAGTTAGACTCGAAAGGGGTGTTTTTTATGCAGGGAGAACAGGAAGGCATAGTGATTGCGGTTGAGAATGACCTGGCAAAAGTTAAGACCAGCCGCCACAGTGACTGTGAAAACTGCGGCAGTTGTCCGGGTAATACCGCGATGGTGCTTGATGCCCTTAACCAGGCAGGTGCAAGGCCGGGCCAGCGAGTTTTGATTCGTGTCGCCGAGGTCAGCATGCTTAGATCGGCATTTATTGTTTATATGGTGCCGTTGTTTGCAATTTTTGCCGGAATTATGCTCGGGGGTTATGTGGCCGAGCGCCTGGCTTTAACTCCAGGTTGGTTTCAGGTAGGTGGTGCGATCTTGGCGTTTGCCGGGTCTGCGTATTATATAAGAAAATTTGATCGCAGCGCTAAACAAAATATTAAAATGCAACCTGTGGTTATACGTATATTACAAGAGTAAATGGTTGCATGAATTACTAGGGGAGGGAAAATATGGCTAGAAGTTTTCGGGGCGGAGTGCATCCAGATGATCAAAAAAGATTCACGGCCGCCAAAGCAATTGAAGCAGCGCCATTGCCGGAGAAGGTTGTGATTCCAACCAGACAGCATATCGGGGCGCCCTGCACGCCGCTGGTAAAGGTGGGCGATTTGGTCAAAAAAGGGCAGATAATTGCTCAGGCGGATGCGTTTGTCGCCAGTCCAGTGCATGCTTCCATTTCTGGAAAAGTAGCAGCTATTGGTGAATATCCTCATCCTGTATTCGGCTCTTGCCCGGCGGTTGTAATTGAAAGTGACGGCCTTGATGAATGGGCCGAAGGACTTCCGCTTAACCGTGATTGGAATGCCTTAGAGTCAGATGAAATCAAGGAAATCATACGGCAAGCCGGTATTGTCGGTATGGGCGGGGCAACATTCCCTACCCATGTTAAGCTGGCTCCTCCGAAAGAAAAGACCATTGATGTTTTTATTTTAAACGGGGCCGAATGTGAACCGTATCTGACGGCAGATCACCGCGTGATGTTGGAATGGGCAGACCGCGTTATAAAGGGTATGCTGATTACAATGAAACTGCTGTCGGTTAAAGAAGGATATATAGGAATTGAAGAAAATAAGCCCGATGCTATCAGTGTTATGCGCCAAGCTAGTCAAGGCACTGGTATCACAGTTACTCCTTTGCAAACCAAGTATCCGCAAGGGGCAGAAAAAACGCTGATAAAAGTAGTGGCTAACCGGGAAGTTCCTTCCGGTGGTCTGCCCATGGATGTTGGCGTGGTTGTACAAAATGTCGGAACTATGGTAGCGGTTGCCGACGCCGTAGAAAAGGGCATTCCGCTTATTGAGAGGGTTACTACAGTAACCGGTGGAGCGGTTGCTGAGCCTAAAAACTTACTGCTTCGAGTTGGGACAACTTTTGTAAAGGCTATAGAATTGGCAGGCGGATTTAAAGAAGAACCGGCCAAATTGATTATGGGCGGCCCTATGATGGGGATGGCGCAGTGCTCGATCGAAGTTCCGGTGATTAAAGGAACTTCCGGTATTTTGGCGTTAAGTGCTTCTGAGATAAATGCCGGGGAAGAACGCCCCTGTATTCGTTGTGGCCGTTGTGTAGAAGCTTGTCCTATGGGCCTTGTACCCAGCATGTTAAGCATTCTTGGAGAGCGAGGCCTTTTTGCTGCAGCTAAAGAAAAATATGATTTGCTGGATTGTGTAGAGTGTGGTTCTTGTGTTTATACTTGTCCGGCTAAACGTAATATTGTTCACTATGTCAAACTTTCTAAAGCACAAAACGCGGCTATGGCCGCTAAAAAGTAGGAGGTGGCGGTATGACGGAAGCAAAGCTTGATTTGGGAAAACTTTCTGTTTCGGCGTCGCCGCACATCCGTTGTGATGAGTCGATTGCTAAAATTATGTGGATGGTTAATTTGGCATTGGCACCGGCGGCTTTGTTCTCGATTTACCGGTTTGGGTGGTCTTCTTTAACTATTATGGTTTTATGTATTGTAGCCGCTGTAGTTACAGAATATGCAATTCAAAAATGGCAGGGAAAACCGGTTACCATTAATGATGGCAGTGCCTTTTTGACGGGATTGCTTTTGGCCATGAATATTCCTTCAACTCTTCCCTGGTATATGCCGGTGTTTGGTTCGATTGTCGCTATCGCGATAGCCAAGCATACCATGGGCGGTCTGGGATTCAATATTTTTAACCCGGCGTTGGTCGGAAGGGCTGTTTTGTTAGCGTCCTGGCCAGTAGCGATGACTAAGTGGCCGACTATGACAAGTCAGATTGACGGCATGACTTCGGCGACTCCACTGGGTATTCTTAAATTACAAGGGTATGAGAAGCTTGTGGAAGTGTTCGGCGATAAGATGACGATGTACAAATCGCTCTTTCTTGGCAGCCGGAGCGGAAGTATGGGGGAAACCGCCGCCATTCTGCTTATTTTGGGTGGTGTTTTCCTCATTTATCGGGGCTATATCAAATGGCAGGTTCCGGTGGTTATGATTGGTACGGTAGGCGTGCTTACCGCCGTGTTTGGACAAGATCCGATTATGCATATGATGTCAGGCGGACTCATTCTGGGTGCGTTCTTCATGGCGACTGATATGGTAACTATACCTATAACGGTTAAAGGACAGGTGGTCTTTGCGGCTGGCGCCGGGGCGCTTACTGTTCTGATCCGGTTGCTGGGCGGGTATCCGGAAGGGGTTTGTTATGCCATCTTACTGATGAATGCCGTAACACCGCTCATTGATTTAGGATTTAAACCCCGTAAATTCGGAGCAAGGAGGTAACCGGTATGTCCCATGATACGCATAATGAAAAAGACAGTAGTATGCTGAAAGTCGCGATGAATTTGGCGATTACCTGTTTTATCGCCGGGGCGATTATCGCCGGTACGTACTCCTTTACTGAGCCTATGGCTGTACAACAACGGGTAAAGCTAAAAAATGACGCCATGAAAGAACTGGTAAAGGATGCGGATTCCTTCCAGGCGATTGAGGGTAGAACCGATTGGTATAAGGCGATAAAAGGAGGTAAGGTAGTTGCCTACGTTGTTCCCGCCGAAAGCAAAGGCTACGGCGGTGCTATAAAAATGTTGGCAGCTGTAACCCCTGACGCAAAGCCTATCGATTATAAAATTTTGTCGCATAATGAGACACCGGGGTTGGGGGATAAAGCTAGTGAACCCAAGTTCAGGAATCAGTTTGCCGGTAAATCTGTTGAGGATTTGGTGGTAGTGAAAACTCCTACCGATAATAATATCCAGGCGTTGACCGGGGCGACAATTACGTCCCGCGCTGTTACCAAAGGCATTAAGGAAGCCGTGGAGGCAGTAGCTGAATATACGGCCGGCCTAAAGGAGTGAGGTAGAGGATATGAATTATTGGGCTATATTTAAAAAAGGCATTTTTGAACAAAATCCCATATTCCGTTTGGCACTTAGCCTGTGTCCGGCGCTGGCGGTAACGTCGAACGTATTCAGCGCACTTGGCATGGGTATGGCGGTAATGTTTGTTATTACTTCGAATAATGTTATTGTATCCATCGTTCGCCGCTGGGTTAATCCTAAAGTTCGAGTACCTGTGTTTATTACCATTATTGCGACCATTGTTACGCTGACACAGCTTCTTTTAGAGGCGTTCCTACCGGCTTTATATAAAGAACTGGGTATTTACTTGGCTCTAATTGTAGTGTTCGCTATCATTTTAGCCAGAGCCGAAGTGTTTGCTATGAAAAACGGTATTGTACCGTCTTTCTTTGATGGACTTGGAATGGGAGCCGGATTTGCTTTGGCAATGTTAGCTGTAGGCACTATCCGTGAAGTGTTTGGAACAGGGGCTTTTTTAGGAATTCCGGTTTTGCCAGCGTCCTATAACGGGCCTCTCATTTTAATACTGGCTCCGGGAGCGTTTATGGTTATAGGCCTGATGATTGGTATGTTTAATGTCATCGGCCAGTGGCAGGACAAGAGGGCGGAAGAAAAACAAAAGGCAAATCAGTTAACCGTGCAAAGGGGTGAAGCGTAATGGAATATTTTACCCTGTTTATGGGAGCGGTTATTGTCAATAACTTTGTCTTGACCCGTTTCCTGGGCTTATGTATCTTTTTCGGTGTGTCAAAAAGCTTGGACGCTTCTATCGGTATGGGCATGGCAGTAGCCTCTATTTTAACAGCGTCATCAGCGCTGGCTTGGGCTGCCTATAATTTTGTTCTTGTACCCTTTGACTTAAAGTTTTTGACACTGCCGGTATTTGTTATTCTTATTGCCGGTTTTGTGCAATTTCTTGAAATTGTAATCAAACGGTTTGCTCCGGCGCTTTACAACATGTGGGGCATTTATCTGGTTCTTATTGCTACGAACTGTGTAGTATTGGGCGTACCGCTCATTAATGTCGAATCCAATTTTACTTTTATTAAAAGTATTGTGAACGCGTTTGGTTCGGGAGTCGGATTTGCTTTAGCTATTGTTTTGATGGCTAGTTTGCGGGAAAAGCTGCAATATGCAGATGTTCCTAAGTCCTTGCAAGGACTGGGGATAGCCTTTATCATTGCTGGCATGCTGGCACTGTCGTTCTTGGGCTTCTCCGGCATGATTCCAATGTAGTAATAGGGGGAGAAAGGAGCGGAGAGGAACCGTGGAAAAAGCAGTATTAATTATTACGGTATTAACAGGAGTAGGTATATTGTTTGGGTTCATATTGGCTTATGCGAACAAAAAATTCGCACTGGAAGTTAATCCTCTGATTCATATTGTAGAGGACGTGCTGCCTAAGGGCCAATGCGGAGCCTGCGGCTATGCCGGTTGTATGGCGTATGCCGAAGCAGTGGTGCTGAACGCGGATGTACCGCCTACACTTTGTATACCTGGCAAGGAACCGGTGGCAAAAGCGGTGGGGGAACTTACCGGGAAAGTAGCTGCGGCCATGGAACCGCGCATTGCGCAAGTAAAGTGCGCCGGCAGTAACGAAAAAGCAGTATCAGCTTATGCGTATCAAGGGATTAGTGACTGTGTAGCCGCCAACTTGCTGTTTGGCGGGCAGAAATTATGCAAATACGGGTGTCTGGGGTTAGGTACTTGCGTCAAGCGTTGCCCGTTCGGTGCGCTAACTATGAGTGATGCCGGACTGCCTGTGGTTGATGCTGTGAAATGTACCGGCTGCGGCGTATGTCAGGGAGTTTGCCCGAAAGGGGTTATTACTATGGCACCTTTAGATGCGCATGTTCGGGTAAACTGTAACTCCAAGGACAAAGGTCCGGTTGCCCGTAAAGCCTGTACTACGGCTTGTATTGCCTGTACGCTTTGTCTGAAGGAATGCTCGTATGGTGCAATAAAAATGGAAAATAATCTGGCGGTAGTGGATGCTAAAATATGTGCCGAACAATGCTCGGAGGCCAAATGTCTGACTAAGTGTCCGACAAAGGCTATTCGCCCCGCTATTAAAGGGGTTGTTCCGGGTACGGAGGACAAGAGTCCCTGTAGCGTCTGTACTCAAGAAAAAGTTCAAGTTCCGGACCAGAACGTATTGACGCAGTGACGGATTATTGATAAAATGTTATTTAAAATATTATATCAATAATAGTTATGACGGAGATAAGTAATTGATAAGCAAGCTTTTAGAGAGTCGGCGGAAGGTGAAAGCCGGTAGCGTGCTATGAATGAAGATCACTCCGGAACTGCGTTTCTGAAGGGAGTAAGAAACGCCGGATTAGCCACGTTATTTGGCGTAGGTTTGTTTGAACCGAAGAGAGGCATCTTTATGCAAGTAAGGTGGTAACGCGGGTTATGCTCGTCCTTGATTTTTCAAGGGCGAGCTTTTTATTTTAGTATTAGTCAGGGAGGCAGAAGGATGAATGAGGGTAAAAAAAGTTTCTCTTTGCCAGGGGGCAGGGTAGTATCGCTTGAGGATGTATACGGTGCTGCGGACAAATTGCGATCGATTTTGAAAAAGACAGAGTTGATTGAAAGCCCGGTGTTCAGTAGCGAATGCGGCAATAGTGTGTTTATAAAGCCGGAAAATCTTCAAGTAACCGGTGCGTTCAAGATCCGTGGGGCATTTAATAAAATCAGCCAACTGACCAATGAAGAAAAAGCGCGCGGTGTCATTGCCTCCTCGGCCGGCAACCATGCTCAGGGCGTCGGCTATGCCGCTCAACTGCTAGGGGTAAAGGCTACGGTTGTTATGCCGGCGACTACGCCAATTATCAAGGTGGAAGCCACAAAAAGTTTCGGAACAGAAGTCATACTTTATGGTGACAGTTATGATGAAGCCTATAAGAAAGCACTTGAACTCCAAGCTGCGCATAACTACGTGTTTATTCACCCTTTTGATGATGTGGACGTGTTGCTGGGACAAGGGACTCTAGCTCTGGAAATAATAAACGAACTGGAAGATGTGGATACTATTCTTGCGCCTATAGGCGGGGGCGGGATAATCAGTGGTGTTGCCTTTGCGGCTAAAATGCTTAAACCAAGTATTAAGATCATCGGGGTTGAACCCGCAGGCGCCTGCTGCATCAAAGAGTCGTTAGACAAGGATTGCCTGGTGGAATTACCAATGGTGGACACTTTCGCCGATGGGGCAGCGGTTAAGAAGCCGGGTACACTTACGTTCGAGTTCATAAAAGAGTTTGTCGATGAAGTGGTTGCGGTTTCGGATTTTGAAATATTGGAAGCGATTTTGCTTTTGATGGAGAAACATAAGCTGGTAGCGGAAGGGGCCGGTGCGCTTTCTTTGGCGGGGCTTAATAAGATAGGTGCTCACGGCAAAAAGGTAGTATGCTTAGTTAGCGGCGGCAACATTGACATTTCGACCATTTCGGCCATTATCAACCGGGCCTTGATGGCCAGGGGACGCTTATTCTGTTTTACTGTAGACCTGCCGGATAAGCCGGGTGAGTTGTTACATGTAGCAAAAATTCTTGCCGATCTCAATGCAAATGTAATAAAATTAGACCATAACCAGTCTAAGGTGATGGATAGTTTAAAACAAGTGGAACTCGAAGTTACGGTCGAAACCAACGGGAATAAGCATGTAAAGGAAATCGAAGCGGAATTTGGCCGACAGGGAATCAATATTCACAAAGTTTATTAAATAATGAGTGAAAAAACTCTAAAAGTAAGGTGGCCTGCATGCGTCTGACACTGGCGGATAAATGGCTGATTGGCGGATTGCTTTTATTGGCTGGGCTGGGGATTGGTTGGCATATAGTCTTAGCCAGTCGTTTACCGGGTCAAAAAGCGGAAATTTATAAGGACGGCAATTTGGTCGAAACGGTACCCTTGCGGAACGGTTATCGCCAAGTGATACGATTAGGCGATCGGGACAGTGAATACAACATTGTCGAGGTACAGGATGGAAAGGTCAGAATCGTAGAGGCCGACTGCCCGGATCAGCTCTGTGTGCGAATGGGGTGGGCGAGTGCTGCGCCGACCGAAATCGTGTGTTTACCGAACAAGGTAGTCGTAAAGGTGGTATCTGTCCAGCCTGCTGATATTGATGAAATTACAAGATAATGGAGCGGATATGAGTATCAGGCGTACAATACTGTTAGGTCTATTTGTCGCGGTGGCGGGTATACTCCATGCGGTGGAGTATTGGGTTCCTATCCCTTTGCCGGTTCCTGGTCTGAAATTGGGGCTTGCCAATATCGTGAACTTGGTTGTGATTGTTCTTTTTGGCTGGCGGGATGCTTTGGTGGTAGCCCTCTTAAGAGCGGTATTAGGTGGTGTGCTGTCGGGGATGTTTCTTGGTCCGACTTTTGTAATGAGTGCTTCAGGGGCAATGGTAAGCACTATGGCTATGGCGTTAAGTTATTCTTTTTTCCGGCCTAAGCTTTCCTTGGTCGGGATAAGCGTGATTGGCGCTGTAGTGCATAATTTGTCCCAGCTTTGCGTGGCGGCGGTAGTTGTAGTTTCAAGCGGAATATTATGGTATTCCCCTTATTTGGTGCTAATTGCAGTTCCTACTGGTATTATTACAGGATTTTCGACAGCCTATTTCCTTGAAAAATTTCCCCAAACTGCTATTTTATAAAAAAAGTCCTTGCATTCCGCAAGGACTTTTTTTATATCCTGTAGAAGTTTATTTAGTCAATTACCAAATAATTTACCGGAGTACCGGTAGACTAATTATTGATTGGGACTATACGGGGGGAACGAAATTGCGAAATGGCAGTAGTCGAGGAACTTGGATGCTCATACTATTCTTACTTACAGGCGCCATATTAGGTGGAATTCTGGGAGAGGTAGTTGCCGATTCGTACTTGGGGGGATTTGCGCAATATTTGATAAAAACTGTTCCTATTTTTGATTTGCCTCCGGTTACAATTAACCTTTTTGTGGTAAAATTTATTATAGGGTTTTCATTGCACCCCAGCCTAATAAGTATCTTGGGTGTAATATTGGCGTTTTGGCTGTTTAATCGTGTATGATGAAAGGCATCACCACAGGGAGGATACCATGGCGTTAATTTTAGCTTCGGGATCTCCGCGCCGCAAAGAACTACTGCAGCAAATAGGCTGCGCCTTCCAGGTGGCGGTCAGTCAATTTGAAGAAGACAATAGTCTGGCGTTACCACCGGTCGAACTTGCTGTTTATCATGCAAGGGAAAAAGCCCTAGCATGTTTACAAAATGCTCAAGCGGAAGATATTATTATAGGTGCCGATACGATTGTAGTATTGAATGGCCGTGTCTATGGAAAACCCATTGATATAACAGATGGCCGCCGTATGCTTATGGAGTTGTCGGGGCGTGAGCATCAAGTGATAACGGGAGTTGCGGTTGTAACTCCCGGGGGTGTTTGGTATGACAACGCGGTAACCAAGGTGTTATTCAGACAGCTTGCTCCAGAACAAATAGAACGGTACCTGGATACCGGTGAATGGGTGGATAAGGCTGGAGGATATGGCATTCAGGGCCGGGGTGCGTTATTGGTTGAAAGTATAGAAGGTTGTTATAATAATGTGGTAGGCTTGCCGCTCACCACGCTTGATGCGCTTATGAAAAAAGCCGCGGGGGTTGGGCTGCTATGAGCGAATATCTGGATAAGTCGGTAATGATTAAGGATTTGCCTGCGGATGAGCGTCCACGGGAAAAACTTTGGTCAAATGGACCTGAAGTAATGAGTAATGCGGAACTTATCGCCATATTACTTCGGACAGGTACTAGGCAGGATTCTGCTGTAAGGCTGGCGGATCAATTATTATCCAAATACGGCGGACTGTCGGGACTGGGTGCGGTATCATCCAGGGAGTTATCCAGGATAAAGGGTATCGGAACGGCTAAAGCAGGCGCGGTATTGGCTGCCGTGGAACTGGGCAAAAGGATGGGGATGCAGGCGGGTGCCGAGCGTTTTACTATTTCGACGCCTCAATCGGTATGCGATTTGTTAATGCCAAGATTGAGGTATGAGAGTAAAGAAAAGTTTATCGCAGTTTTACTTTCTACGAAGAATCATGTATTAGCAACACCTACTGTTTCGGTGGGCACGCTAACCGCATCGCTTGTCCATCCACGAGAACTTTTCCGCGAAGCGATTAATTATAGTGCGGCAGCCGTAATATTGGTGCACAATCATCCCAGTGGTGATCCGACTCCCAGCCGTGAGGATATTACGATAACCAGAAAAATATTGGAAGCGGGAAAACTCTTGGATATTTTGGTACTTGATCATGTAATTATCGGTGATGGCAAGTATGTAAGTTTAAAAGAACAGGGAATACTATAATAGTTGTTTATTGTCCACGAAAGGGGTCATATTTACTATGAATATATTTAGGTCATTATCTCGCGACATGGGGATTGATCTTGGCACCGCTAACACGTTGGTGCATGTGAAAGGCAAAGGCATTGTGCTTAATGAACCGTCGGTTGTGGCGATTCAGCGCGATACCGGTGAAGTGTTGGCGGTAGGGGAAGAAGCCAAACAGATGATTGGGCGTACCCCTGGAAATATTGTGGCGATTCGGCCGCTTAAGGATGGCGTTATCGCTGATTTTGACGTGACCCAGGCTATGCTTAAGTATTTTATTCGTAAGGCTATTTCTTCTCAGGCGTTTATTCGTCCCCGCGTTATTGTCGGAGTACCTTCCGGTGTTACTGAGGTGGAGAAACGGGCGGTAATTGATGCCACCATTCAGGCGGGTGCCAGAGAGGCGTATCTTATTGAAGAACCCATGGCGGCTGCTATTGGAGCTGGATTACCTGTACATGAGCCTACCGGTAACATGGTTGTCGATATTGGCGGTGGGACAACAGAAGTAGCGGTAATTTCGCTGGGCGGAATTGTAACCAGCCGGTCGATTCGTATTGGTGGCGACGAAATGGATGAAGCGATAGTTCAATATATTAAACGTACTTATAACCTGATGATTGGCGAGCGTACCGCCGAAGAAATCAAGATTAAAATCGGCTCGGCTATTCCGCTTACCTCGGAAGTGACCATGGATATACGCGGACGTGATATGGTCAGCGGTCTGCCTAAAACGTTGACTATCAAAGGACATGAAGTGCAACGGGCGCTTAGTGAACCTGTGTGTGGAATTTTAGAGGCGGTAAAAATTACTCTGGAAAAGACTCCGCCGGAGCTTGCTTCCGACATTATGGATCGTGGGATTGTCATGACCGGTGGCGGCTCGCTGTTAAGGGGGCTGGATACGTTATTAAATAAAGAAACCGGTATGCCGGTCTATGTTTCAGAAGATCCACTAGTTTGTGTGGCAAGTGGAACAGGCAAAGCTTTAGATAGCATCGATTTGCTGAAAAGAGTGTTGATGACGCCAAGAAAACTGGGATAGAGAGGAGCCGAAACAGTGCGGTTTATTAACAAAAAGGCGGCTGTCCTGGTGGTTGCTGTATTAACCGTCTTTTTGCTTGCCAGTTCGGCGGCACGTGATAAGTACCGCTTTGAAGTAAGTAAACAGATTATTAACGTGGCCTTTTCGCCGATAGAGTCTGTTTTTACACAGGTTGGTTACAGCATTAGACATTTTGGTATGGGTATCAGTGATATGATCACTCTTTATAAAGACAATCAGGTTCTTAAAGATCAGAATGAAGAACTTCGGGCGGCCATAAATAAGACTACGGAAATAGAGGCTGAAAATACCCGGCTGCGGGCCTTGCTCGATTACAAAAAAGCGGCGCCGCAGTTTGGTTTTGTTGTCGCTACTGTAATAAACCGTGATCCCAATACCTGGTCGAGTGTCATCGGCATCAATCGGGGGACGAATGATGGTTTAACGAAAGACATGCCGGTGGTTACACCTCAGGGCTTGGTGGGAAACATTGTCGAAGTGTACACTAACAGTGCTAAAGTACAGTTAATACTTGATCCGCGCAGTGCCGTGGGATCCTTAGTACAGCGTACGGAATCAAGAGTTGCGGCGATTGTTGAAGGCAGCGGTGCCAAACCGGCGACTCCACGTATGGTTAACCTGGCCCGAGATGCGGATGTGATAAACGGGGATATTGTTATTACTTCGGGTTTAGGAGGGATTTATCCTAAAGGCCTTTTAGTGGGGGAGGTCGCCGACGTTGTCGATGAAGCGGGCGGTTTGTTAAAGTATGCCGTGTTAAAACCGGCTGTGGATTTTGATCGGCTGGAAGAAGTTATGGTCATAGTGCGTCAGCCTGTACTGCCTCCGCCTTTGCCTCCTGCTACAGTGCCTCAGCCAGAGGTGCCTGCTCCGCAGAAGGGAGCTCGGTGATGAAACCGCTGGTTTTTGGAATTGGCATTGTTGTGGCATTTATTATTCAAACTACGTTATTACCGCTTATTTCTATAAAGGGAGTTCAACCGGACCTCTTATTGATTATAGTTGTATCGGGAGGATTGCTTGTCGGCAAAGAGCAAGGTGTAGGCCTTGGCTTTTTTTCCGGGCTGGTGCAAGATTTAGCCTCCGGAACTGTTTTTGGTGTAAATACGCTGTCGAAGATAGCGACAGGTTATGCGGCAGGTACCTTGGAACGCAAAGTGTTCAAGGAGAAATTTTGGCTTCCGGTAATAGGTGTTTTGGGAGCAACGTTTTTTAATAACTTTCTGCAGATATTTGTATTGTCTTTATTAGGGTATCCGTTAAACATAAATGAGATCATTACGACAATATTGTATCCGGTAGGCTATAATATCGTACTGGCGTTGCCGGTACATTTTCTGGTGCTTAAATTAATTAGAAAGTTAGACTAGAGGTACGGGTAAGTTATTGGTGGAGAGGAAGTTGGCATCGTGGATGAAAAGCGTTTCGGCCATCGTGTAGACGTATTGGCGTTCCTTGCTGTTATTGTGGTTGTGGCATTAATAAGCCGACTTGGTTACCTGCAAGTGGTTGAAGGTAAGTTTTATGGAAATCTTGCTGATGGTAACCGTATCCGGCTGATTCCTGTAATGGCACCGCGCGGTACCTTCTACGACCGAAACGGAGTTACACTTGTTTCTAACCGACCCGGATTTACGGTTTCACTTGTACCTATTTCAGGACCTATCCAGGAACAAGTAATTAATAAGCTGTCTGGAATCATCGGGGTAAGTGCCGACGAGATTAAGCAAAAAGTTTCCGGTCAGACAGGTTCGTTTGAACCCATTCGAGTTAAGGCAGACATTGGTCAGGATGTTGTTACCCGAATTGAAGAGCATCGCGCGGAACTTCCCGGAGTAGTCATTGAAATACAGCCGATCCGTAATTACGTTTATAATGAATTAGCTGCTCATGTATTTGGCTATGTTAGTGAAATTAACGATGTAGAACTGGCAGAGAATAAAGCGGCAGGATATCGGGCGGGGGATATCATTGGTAAGTTTGGATTGGAAAAAGTATATGACCGAGAGATTCGCGGTGTGGATGGCGGGGGGCAGGTGGAAGTAGATGTTACCGGTCGTCCGGTTCAGGAACTAGGCAAAAAGGAACCGCAGCCGGGAAACAATTTGGTGTTGACGCTGGATTACCGGATTCAAAAGGCGGCGGAAGAGGCAATAGCCGAACAGCTTAAGTACCTACAGGGAACTATTAAAAGGACAAACGCGAAGGCGGCTGCTGCTGTTGTCATGAACCCCAATAATGGTGAGATATTAGCGATGGTGAGTTGCCCGGCGTTTAATCCCAATTTCTTTTCAAGTGGAATTTCCACAAAAAATTGGAAAGCGCTTAATGATAATCCGTTTCATCCTATGGATAACAAGGCAATTTCCGGTATGTACCCTCCGGGTTCGACGTTTAAGATTGTAACGGGGACAGCGGCGCTGGAGCTAGGTAAAGTGACACCGGAAGAGAAAATTCTTGATACAGGAAAACATTGGTTGATCCCCAAAGGAAATGATGCCGGTGAGGCCTTGGGCTGGATTGATTTTAAAGTAGCCATGGCTAAGTCGGATAATGTATATTTCTATGAAATGGGAAATCGACTGGGCATCGATAACTTGGAAAAATACGCTAGATTGTTTGGTCTGGGTGACTATACCGGAATTAATTTGCCGGGAGAAGCGGACGGATTAGTTGCTAACCAGCGTTATAAAGAAAAAGTGTACGGTGAAGATTGGTACTTATCGGAGACTTTTGACGCCGCAATAGGACAAGGCTTTCAGTTAGCAACTCCTCTCCAGATTGCTTCTGTGATGAGTCAGATTGCCAATGGAGGACATCGTTACCGTCCCTATCTGGTGAGTAAGATTGTTACTCAGAGCGGAGAGCCGGTCAAGCTTTTTGGGCCTGAAGAAGTTGGTAATATAAAGATTTCGGATAGAACGTTAACTCTTATTCGGGAAGCCTTGCGTGAGGTTGCTACGGAACGCGGTACTGCAGGGCAAATTTTTAAAGATTTTCCAATCCCTATTGCAGGTAAAACCGGTACGGCGGAAAATCCTCATGGCGACGATCATGCATGGTTTGCCTGTTATGCTCCGTATAATAATCCCAGGGTAGTTGTGGTTGTTGTGGTAGAGCAAGGCGGTTATGGAGCGGAAGCATCGGTACCAATAGCTCGTAAAATACTGGAAGCGGCGTTTAATATCAACCAAGCTCCGATTGAAAATGCGCAAATGTATATTCCGAAAACGGCTTTATAAAAAATCCCTTTGGTTTTTCAAAAACCAAGGGGATTTTTTATCGATAGTTAAGCAGGAAAGAAGGATAAAGTGGCAGCTGGCGAGAAATTTGTTAGCAGAAAGAAAAGCCGAGTTCGTTCCAGTTTAGATTCAAGGACAAAATGTATGAAAAAGGCAGGGAAGTTCTAACTGAGGCAGGATTCTGAAGAGACAAGGCGAATTAGTGTGAGAAAAACTGAGTAATAATGGTGATGTTTCCAATTGTAAATACGGGAGAATAACATGCGTGAGGCTGTAGTATTTAAAGGTGTAAAAGGTGAACTGCAATTAGTACTTAATGAATCAGCGGAATTCGGTGATGTTGTACGGCAATTAAAGGAAAAGTTGGCCTCTGCAAACGAATTTTTTAGTAAAAGTACGGTGATTAATTTACCGGACAGGCTAACGGAAGAACAGAGGCACCGACTGACCGGCGTGTTAACCGAGTATGGTTTGGCAGCTAGAGAGCAAGAGATTGATAAGGCTGTTAAAAAAACTGAAAAAGGGACTTATTCAAAGGCGGGTTATGAAACCAATGCTCTTGTGGTTAACCGTACACTCCGCAGTGGACAAAAGGTGGTCTATGAGGGGTCCATTGTCATTATCGGGGACTTGAATCCGGGAGCGGAGGTCGTGGCCGGGGAAGATATTATTATTATGGGAGCCTGCAGGGGGCTGGCGCATGCAGGAGCAAGCGGCAATCAAGGGGCGACCATTACGGCAAACCGGATACAGGCTACACAACTTCGGATTGCCGAGGTAATTGCCAGGGCACCGGATGATTTGGATAAATCCGCGCGAATAGAAACAGCCAGAATCAAAGACGGATACGTAGTAATAGAACCGGCAAACCGGTAGTGAAAGGAGTTTGATGGTATGGGAGAAGTCATTGTAATTACATCTGGTAAGGGCGGAGTAGGCAAAACCACCACTACGGCTAACATAGGAACCGGGTTTGCTTTGCAGGGGAAAAAGGTGGTGTTGGTGGATGCCGATATTGGACTTCGTAATTTGGATGTAGTTATGGGCCTGGAAAATAGAATTGTCTATGACCTGGTTGACGTAACTGATGGGAATTGTCGGTTGAAACAAGCCCTTATCAGGGACAAGCGCTATGATACGTTATACTTATTACCGGCCGCACAAACCAGAGATAAAAACGCGGTTAATCCTGAGCAAATGAAACTTTTGTGCAAGGAGTTAGCCGAGGATTTCGATTATGTATTAATCGACTGCCCGGCGGGTATAGAACAAGGGTTTAGAAACGCTATCGCCGGTGCTGACCGTGCGGTAATTGTTACTACCCCTGAAGTTTCCGCAGTTCGGGATGCTGATCGAATTATTGGATTATTAGAAGCGGAAGGAAAACATAATCCTAAGCTTATTGTTAACCGTATCAGGCCAAACATGGTGAAAAAAGGCGAAATGATGGATATTGATGATATTATTGAAATCTTAGCGGTAGATTTACTGGGGATTATTCCGGAAGATGAGTATATCGTCATTTCAACTAACCGTGGGGAGCCGGCCGTTGTCAATCCGGCATCAACGGCTAGTAATGCCTATAAAAACATAGTAAGACGGTTAAGCGGGGAAAATGTGCCGTTTATTAGTTTTGAATCGGATAGCGGAATTATGAGTAGAATTAAACGGTTATTTGGTTTCGGGGAGTGATGAGGATGTTGGATTTAATTCAAAAAATGCTAGGAAAAGAAGCGGGGTCAAAGCAAATTGCCAAGGAACGCCTGCGCCTGGTTCTGGTGCATGACCGCGTTAATGTATCCCCACAATTTATGGAATTACTAAAGGAAGACATGATAAAAGTTATTTCGAACTATATGGAGATTAATGAACGGGAGATGGAAGTAAATCTCACCCAGACCAATTCTTCTGTTGCTCTTGTGGCGAGTATTCCTGTAAACAGGATGAAAAGGGGTACTGTGCCTGTTGAATAAAAGAGTATGCGGCAGCTGATATAGATGCCGCATATATTTTTGTATACCAGGGTACTGTAGTAGCAACCCAGTTTGTACTTTTTTAAAAGTATTGAGGAGGCTGCTATAGTACCGGATTAAGCTAATGGAAGGTAGAGCAATATGTTAAGCCGACGTCTATTGAAAAATTTGGATTTTACTATGATTGGTGTAACGTTACTTTTGATATTGATAAGTCTTGTCATTATAGGCAGTGCGACTCATGTCAACAGTCCCAGCGAGGAACGTTATTGGTTCGTGGAACGTCAAGGCCTTTTTGCGGTGGCGAATATTGTTTTTGTGTTCCTCATGTTGCATTTTGATTATAAGTCGCTGGGGAAATATGCTAACATATTGTACGTGCTTAACCTGGTTATTTTGCTGGCTGTAATGTTTGTAGGCCAGTCGGCATTAGGCGCGCAGCGCTGGATTCAGATTGGGCCTATTTCTCTTCAACCGTCGGAGTTTTCGAAGCTGATTATGATTATTTCTTTAGCTCATATGCTTGACAAGAGAACAGGAAAACTCAATACATTTAAAGAAATAATCCCGGTTTTTATATATGTGGGAGTACCATTTCTACTTGTATTAAAGCAGCCGGACCTTGGTACGTCATTGGTATTCCTGGCAATTCTGCTTGGCATGGTTTTTGTGGCGGGTGTCAGTTTAAAGCATTTCGGGGCGCTGCTCGCGGTAGGAGCGGCTTTTATGCCGATTTTTTGGCACTTTTTAAAAGATTACCAGAAAAAAAGACTAACTGTTTTTCTCGATCCGAATATTGATCCGTTGGGTTCGGGGTACCATATTATTCAATCCAAAATTGCTATTGGGTCAGGTATGTTATTTGGCAAAGGTCTGTTTGGCGGAACGCAGAGTCAGTTAAATTTTTTGCCGGAAAACCATACGGATTTTATTTTTGCGGTAATTGGGGAAGAACTGGGCTTTATCGGTGCCAGTATCATTTTGATACTGTATTTTGTTCTATTGTATCGGGGTGTTAAAATTGCCGGAGCGGCCCGTGATAATTTCGGCGTGCTGCTTGCGGCCGGGATTTCGTCCATGCTCATGTTCCATGTCTTAGTTAATGTGGGCATGACGGCCGGTATTATGCCGGTCACTGGTATTCCACTACCGCTAATGAGCTATGGGGTTAGTTCTCTTACCACCAATCTGGTGAGTATTGGAATCCTTTTAAACATTTATATGCGAAGGCAAAAAATCATGTTTTGATAAACTAAACGGAACTATCCTGAAGCGCCAAGCTTAGCTTGTGCGCTTTTTTTGTTATGATTTACCCCCCTTAGGCATATATTGGGAGCAAAGGATAGTTTGCAGCCTTAGGGGGGATAAGATTGCCTGGACAATGGAATAATTGGGGGAAAACTCAGTATTGGGATAATCAAGAGGGATGGCAGCCATACGGAGAGAAGGAAGCAAACTATGGTTGGCTTAAGAAAACATTGATTGCTTTGTTGGTGTACGCTGTTATGTATGGGGCCAGCGTATCCGGGACCCGCGCAGGTAATTTTATCACGAACGAGCTAAAGTACCTTTTAACGGCGCAAACCGATTTTACATACCTGAAGGAACAGGCAGAAAAGTATGTTCCCCTTGATACGGATGTGGCGGTGTTAAAAAAGATTCGGGATACGGTTACCAAATCAGCAGACCCGCTTTTGTATATGGCGAAACCGGTTGATGGTAAGGTGAAAAAGGTATACGGCTGGTATACCGATCCGGGGACAAAAGAAGAAAAGTTAAGTGACGGAATTACCTTTGAGGCAGCTGCCGGTTCGGTGGTAAAAGCGGCGGCGCAAGGCAAGGTAAAGGCTGTAACTGAAAGTGCACAGTATGGGAAAGTTGTAATTATTGAGCATAGCCAGGAAATAGATACTGTATATGGTAACCTGGGAGAAGTGCTGGTAAAAGCGGATGATGCCGTCAGTCAGGGACAGATAGTAGCCAGGGTGGCAAAGCCTGTCGGTACGGCGAATCCGGAACTTTATTTTGAAGTACGGGTAAAAGGAAAAACCATTGATCCGTTAACTCGGATAAGAAACCAAACTCCGGAGAACGAAAGGCAGTGAGCGGTTTGCGGGCCGGAAAAATAGGAAGTGTGCAATTTATTCTTAATAATTGGTTTTTAGTGTTACTGCTCACTTTTTCCCTCGTGGGACTGGGGCTAAAGGCGTTGGGAGTATTTCTGTCGGTTTTATGGCATGAGGGAGCTCATGCTCTGGTCGCCATTGCATTAGGTTACGAGGTGCGGGAGATAGAACTTTTGCCTTTTGGGGGAGTGGCCCGTATAGAGCGCATGAATGAGGCCGGTTCCATAAGTGAAATAGCTATGGCGGCTGCCGGACCGTTGGCAAGCTTGGTCGCGGCAGCTGCTTTTTGTTTTTTGAGAAAATGGACGGATGGCGGAGAAGAAATATGGGGGTTTTTATACCAAGCAAATTTCATGCTGGCGTTGTTTAATCTGTTGCCTGCTTTGCCGTTAGATGGCGGGCGTATTGCTAGGGCCTGGCTAGCGATGCGGTTAGAGTATGGCAAAGCAACGCTAATGGTGGTACGTATGGGAAAGTTTATCACTTTGGGAATGCTTTTGTGGGCGGGGTGGGATTTTTGGCATTCCTCCTCAATTAATCTTTCGGCGTTGGTGGCTGCCGGTTTTTTTTATGTGACGAGTAAGCAAGAAAACGCATTAGCCAGGTTTCGGCATATGCGCATCATGGCGGGGAAAAAAAGGCGGCTTATTGACCGAAGTATCCTGCCGGCTGCGGCGTTGGCCGTAACGAATAATGCCATACTGCGGGATATCGTTAAAAGTATTAAGGCGGAGGGATATTACCTATTGGTCGTTATCGACAAGGATCAAAAGATTGTGGGAGTACTTACCGAGACTGAGGTATGGGAAGAATTGCCCAAAAGGGGTTTGTATGCAAGAATTGACGAATTTTTGTAGCCGTGGCAGGATTTTTAGCCATAACCAGAGAACAAAACCAAAGACATATCCGACACGGGACAAGAGAATTTACCTAACCGGGCTGCTAAAAAAGACTGGAAGGATATTAAGTCTTTTATGAGCAGCTTTTACCATGTGAAAAATGGACAAGGATTGTTTGGGGAATAATAATGCAATGCACTGAAGTAACGGAGGTTTGAATAGAGGATGGTTAAACTTGAGGCGAGTTGGCTTGACCAGGTGACCAAACCGGCAAGGTATACAGGAAATGAACTTAACATGGTCAAAAAAGATCTTTTAGCGGTAGAGACAACCTTTGCACTGGCTTTTCCTGACGTGTATGAAGTAGGAAGGTCTAATTTAGGATTAAAAATCTTGTATCACATACTTAACTGCCGTGCTGATATTGCCGCAGAATGGGTTTTTGCTCCTTGGACCGATATGGAGTCCATTATGCGGGAAAATCATGTGCCCTTGTATACGATTGAGAACATGCAGCCTGTGGCTGATTTTGATGTATTGGGCTTTACGCTGCAGTATGAAATGAGCTATTCTAATATCCTTAACATGCTTGATTTAGCAGGGATCCCTTTGCTTGCCAAAGATCGGGACGAAACCCACCCTTTGGTTATTGCTGGCGGGCCTTGTGCTTTTAATGCAGAGCCATTGGCCGATTTTATCGATTTCTTTGTACTAGGAGAGGCGGAAGAATCCATTTTGGAAATAGCTGACACTGTTATTTCCTGGAAAAAATCAGGGCGGCAAGGCGGAAAGAGTGGAGTATTAGCTAAGGTAGCCGCAATCGGAGGAGTATATGTTCCCTCTTTTTATACAGTTGCTTATCATGAGGATGGAACAATAGCCAACATAACTCCCAACCACCCGGCGGCAAAACCGATGGTTACCAAACGGATTGTGGAAGATTTAGACAAAGCGCCATATCCCACCAAGCCAATAGTCCCTTATCTGGATGTTATCCATGACCGGGTGGTGCTGGAACTGTTTCGGGGCTGTAGCCGTGGCTGCCGCTTTTGCCAGGCCGGAATCATATATCGTCCGGTGAGGGAACGCAAGCCGGAGACATTACTAAAGCTAGCCAAGGAGATTGTCGATAATACCGGTTATGATGAAATATCCTTAACCTCACTAAGCTCAGCGGATTACTCTTGTCTGCACCAGTTAGTCGGCAGTTTAATGAACCAATTTAAAAGCCAAGGCATTAGTGTATCCCTGCCATCCTTACGCATTGACAGTTTTTCCATACAGTTGGCGCAGGAAGTACAGCAAGTACGGAAAAGCGGACTGACTTTTGCACCGGAAGCCGGTACGCAACGCCTTAGAGATGTCATCAATAAAGGTGTTACGGAGCAAAATCTGGAAGATGCGGTAAGTGCGGCATTCGAGTCCGGATGGTCCACTGTAAAATTGTATTTTATGATTGGTTTGCCTACTGAAACCGACGAAGATGTAAAAGGCATCGCCGACCTTGCTTATAAAGTGCTTAATCTATATAAAACCATAAAAGGGCGGCGGGGGGCCAAAGTAACGGTCAGTGTCGCCTCCTTTGTACCAAAACCGCATACAGCTTTCCAATGGTTTGGGCAAAATGCGCCGGGAGAACTGGCGCGAAAACAACAACTTTTAAAATCTCTGCTCAGGGATCGCAGCATTTCTTATAATTGGCATGACGTGGAAATAAGTTATTTGGAAGGCGTATTTTCTCGGGGAGATCGTAGGTTAGGGGCGGTGCTTCTGGAGGCATGGCGCAAAGGTGCTAAGTTTGACAGCTGGTCGGAACATTTTAAATACGACGTATGGATGGAGGCGTTCCGGCAGACGGGCGTGGATCCGGAGTTTTACAATCTAAGAGAGCGCCAAAAGAATGAAGTGTTGCCCTGGGCCCATATAAGTTCAGGAGTAGACCGGCAATTTCTGTGGAAAGAGTACCAAACGGCAGTAGCTGAGGGCTTTACAGCAGATTGTCGACATGGTCAGTGCAGTGACTGTGGTGTCTGTCCGACCCTGGGGGTAGAAGTAATCGACTGGGAGGGCAAGGCGTAATGACTAAGTTTCGGGTAGAAATTACAAAAGGGGAAGAAATCCGCTACATATCGCATCTGGATTATGCCAGGACTATCGAACGGGCCCTAAGACGGAGCAAACTACCTATGGCCTATTCCGAGGGGTTTAACCCGCATATGAAATTTTCCTTCGCTTCTGCGTTGTCGGTAGGGGTAGCTAGCCAAGCCGAATATATGGAAGTGGAACTAAAAGAGCCCATGGATGCTGCTGAATTTAGTGCGCGGCTTGCGCGTACGCTACCGCCCGCCATCACTGTTTGTAGAGTGAAGGAAGTGGTGGGCAAGCAGCCAGCGCTCATGGCAATAGTTAACTTAGCCGTATACCATCTGGCTGTTCCGCTGGAGAATAAGGATGAGGTCGAAAGAGACGGGATTAACCGGGCGATACGGGAATTTAACGCCGCGCTGGAAGTGCTTTATGTAAAAGAAAGCCCTAAGGGGCGTCGTGAAATAGATGTCAAGCAATATATGGCTGAGGATGCCACGGTTACCGTTGGACAAGAGAAAGCGGAGATTATGTTCTCAATACGAATCACGCCGCAGGGAAGCGTTAAACCGGGAGAGGTTTTAAAGGTGCTGGTTAAGGAATTTCAGTTTCCTGGCAAAAGCGAAGCAGCGGTAATCACCCGTTTGGGCTTGTATGTGGAAAAAAGCAAGACTCGTTTTTCGCCGCTGGAAATGGGGTAAAAGCATGAGTACAACAATGCTTGTCAACAGCATGCCGGAAGAAACCCGCATGGCCCTGCTCGAAGATGGAAAATTGGTCGAAGTGGCTGTTGAACGATCAGAAAGCGGCCATATTGTGGGGAATGTCTATAAGGGCAGAGTACAAAATGTATTGCCGGGTATGCAGGCGGCGTTTATTGATATCGGATGGGAAAAAAACGGCTATTTGTATTTGGGTGAGATGGCCGAGACGGGAATACAAACTCCGCTAACGGCCGGACAAGAAATTATCGTCCAGGTAATCAAAGACTCCATCGGTACCAAGGGACCGAGGCTTACCGCCAAACTAACGCTGCCAGGGCGGTATGTTGTTCTCATGCCTACTTACAATTATATCGGGGTGTCCCGGCGCATTGGTGAGAACCAAGAACGAAATCGCCTCAGACAGGCTGCCGAAACGTTAAAATCGGACGGAATGGGACTTATAGTTCGTACTGTGGCGGAAGGAAAAAGTTTAGAGGATTTAAAACGGGATTGTGAGTATCTCACGAATCTTTGGCGAACACTATCGGCCAGGGCTAAAAGAGTCAAGGCACCGTCACTCTTATACCGGGATGTTGATATGGTAATTCGGCTAGTGCGGGACTATTTCAGTCCGGTGATACAAGCCTTTGTCATCGACAATGCGGAAGCGTTCAGCCGGATGAAAGACCTGCTCAACTTTACTGATCCTGAATTGGTGCCAAGGCTGGAACTATACAATGGGCAAGAGAATATCTTCAGTTGTTATAGAGTAGAAGAGGAACTGGATAAACTGGCTGAGCGCAAAATATGGCTAACATGCGGCGGGTATCTTGTGATTGACCGGACCGAGGCATTAACGGTTATTGATGTGAACACCGGAAAATATATAGGACACAGCAGTTTGGCCGACACGATTTGGCATACTAACCTGGAGGCGGCGGAGGAGATTTCCCGACAAATCCGGCTTCGCGACATTGGCGGCATCATTATTATTGATTTCATAGATATGGAGGAAGAAGAACACCGACAGTCTGTGCTGGCTGCATTAAGTCAAAGTCTAAAAAAAGATCGCACCAAGACCAACGTGCTAGGTTTGACACAGTTGGGGTTGGTGGAAATGACCCGGAAAAAGGTTCGCCAGGATTGGGAGAACATTGTATATCAAGATTGCCCTTCTTGCAGCGGACGAGGACGGGTCAGTTCGCCGTCCACGGTGGTAAATAACGTGAGTCGCAAATTACGGCAACTGGCTGTGAATGGTAAACTTAAAGGAAGAATAACTGTGCAGGTACATCCTCAAGTAGCTGTGGTGCTAAAATGTGAAGTTTCGCGTCTAAGCAGGGAAGTAGCAAAACCACTGACGCTCGAAGCTGTACCCACTATGAAATGCGAAGAGTATGTAATATTGTCAGGGCGGGAATAAAACGATTTTCAGGACTTTTACATATATGAAAACGGTAATTTATTGACATATGGCAAGCAGTATGGTAAAATTTTATCCTGCAGGTTAGTATCTGCAGAAGGTATCCCAAACCGCTCGAAGAAGGTTGGCTAAATCTTAATCTGCTTAGGCGATTTCGCCGCGACGGATGAGTACCGCATTCGGCGAGTACCATTGACAGGGAGGTGTAAAACGAATGTACGCAATTATTGAAACCGGCGGCAAGCAATATCGTGTAAGTGAAGGCGATGTGGTAACCGTGGAAAAGCTTGAAATTAACGAAGGCGACGCTGTAGAATTTAACCGTGTGTTGCTTGTAGTAAAAGAAGGCGAAACTACTTTTGGTCAACCCGTTGTAACAGGCGCAAAAGTAACTGGCAAAGTACTGCTGCAAGGTAAAGGTAAGAAGATTCTGGTCTTCAAATACAAGGCTAAATCCAACTACCGTAAACGTCAGGGGCATCGTCAACCGTTTACTCGTGTGGTTATTGAAAAAATCGAAGCGTAAGCTATGATTAAAGTGAAAATTTACCGGAACAGTTCCGGAACAATAACCGGGTTTTCCGTCAATGGTCATGCCAATACGGCACCACACGGACAAGATATTGTCTGTGCCGGGGTAGCTGCATTGACGCAAACGGCAGTGTTAGGATTGGAAAGGCATTTGAACCGGCAGTTTCGTCTGGATTTTGCGGAAGGTAAGTTAGTTATTGAATTAACGGATGCGCCCGATGCGTTAACCGACGCAGTGTTGGAGACCATGCTTCTCGGATTGATGGAAATCGCTCAAATAAGTCCTAATGGTGTTCGAATCTCCGAACACAGGAGGTGAAAGTAATGTTTAAGTTTGATCTGCAATTATTTGCACATAAAAAAGGGGTGGGCAGCTCACGAAACGGTCGTGACAGCGCGGCCCAACGTCTTGGCGTTAAGCGGCACCAAGATCAGGTTGTAACAGCCGGAAGTATTCTGGTTCGCCAACGTGGAACCCATTTCCATCCTGGTGTAAATGTTGGTATTGGCAAAGATGACACTTTGTTTGCCAAAGTGTCCGGCCGTGTTTCCTTTGAACGCAAAGGCCGTGTAAACCGTCAAATCAGCGTATACCCGTTGGAAGAAGCGGTTATGTAATAAATAAACGCCTGCGGCGATTAGGCCGCAGGCATTATTTTTGCCTATCTGACAGGAGTTTCTTCACAAGGCGCGAAATTTATAAGCAATACTCTTGATGGAGGCTATTATTATGGATACGCCAGTATGCGAAGAACTCGCAAAAGCGCTCAGAGATCAGAGACATCAATTTATCAATCACATTCAAGTAATATATGCTTTGGTGGAGCTTAAGCGTATAGATAAAGCGTTGCAATATATGGATGAGCTCTCCAAAAGCCCGGAACTTTTAACCGATCCTTTAAAAGAGCATGATGGCTCAAAGTGCCAGAACAAAAAAAGTATGGATTGAGTATTGGATGTTTATTACGGTATATAAAAACATGTCTTGAGGCATATATTACATATAGTTTGTACTCTAATTGTTGACTTCTTAGTCAAAAGGAGTTTCGATCATGTTTATTGACAGAGCAAAAATCAGTGTAAAAGCCGGTGACGGTGGCAATGGAATGTCCAGTTTCCGGAGGGAAAAATATGTTCCCAAAGGAGGCCCGAGCGGCGGTGACGGCGGTCGAGGCGGAAATGTTGTTCTTGTAGTGGATGAAAATCTGAATACGCTTATCGATTTTCGATATAAGCGTAAGTTTAAGGCGGATTCAGGGGCCCATGGCCAAACGTCGAATATGTATGGACATCAGGCAGAAAACTTATATATTAAAGTACCGCCTGGAACATTGGTCAAGGATGAAATAACAGGAGCCATTCTGGGTGACTTAACGTTTCACGGGCAAGAAATGGTGGTGGCTAAGGGCGGCCGTGGCGGCCGTGGTAATGCCCGCTTTGTCTCCAGCGTTCACCGGGCACCGACCATGGCGGAAAATGGCGAGCCGGGACAAGAGTTTACACTGCAACTGGAGTTAAAAGTATTGGCGGATATCGGATTGGTAGGATATCCCAGTGTAGGTAAATCAAGCATCTTAGCGACGGTATCAGCGGCAAAGCCGGATATTGCAGCTTATCATTTCACGACTCTGTCGCCAGTTCTTGGAGTAGTTAGTCTGCGGGAAGGACAGAGTTTTGTTTTGGCGGATATCCCGGGGCTTATTGAAGGCGCACATGAAGGGAAAGGCTTGGGACATGACTTTTTGCGCCACGTTGAACGTACAAGAGTTCTCATTCATGTTTTGGATGTGTCCGGTATGGAAGGGCGCGAGCCGATAGAAGATTATCATAAAATTAATGAGGAACTAAAATTATATAATCCCAGGCTGGCTTCCCGACCGCAAATTATCGCTGCCAATAAAATGGATTTGCCGGAGGCTCAGGAGAATATTGCGGCCTTGAAGGAATTTATGGAAAAAGAAGGCCGGGAGGTATTTCCTGTGTCGGCGGCTACCGGAGAGGGGCTGCAGGCTCTTATGGAACGTGCTGCTCAAGTGTTGGCCCAAGTGAAGCTGGAAGAACCGGAAGTTGTTGAAATGCCGGTATATCAGGCGGAACAAGAAGCTGAATTTACTCTCAGCCGTACCGATGACGGGGCGTTTGTAGTGAGTGGCAAAGGGATAGAAAAACTGGTGATAATGACAAACTTCGATAATGATGAAGCCCTTCGCCGGTTCCAGGTTATTTGGAGAAAACTTGGACTGGATGATGCTCTCCGCAATGCCGGTATCAAAGAAGGCGATACCGTGCGTATACGGGAAATGGAATTTGAATATAAAAATTAGGAGGCACCTTAATCCTATATGTTAACATCAAAACAAAAACGCTATCTAAAATCGTTGGGCAGTGTACTCGATTCGGTGGTTCAGATTGGTAAAGCCGGAATCAACCCGAGCGTTGTAGATGGCGCTGAGGCGGTTATCGCTGCCCGTGAATTGATTAAAGTACGGGTACTGAAGAACAGCCCGGCGGAACCTAGAGAAGCTATTGAAATGTTGTCAAGGACTGTGCAGGCGGAACTGGTACAGGTAATCGGGCGTAACGGCCTGCTATATCGGCGGAATGAGGAAAAACCGAAAATCCAGTTACCGGAGTAAGGAGGAAATCTAAATGGGTACCAGGCAGGCGCTGGCTGAGGCGAAACGAATTGTAGTTAAAGTCGGTACAAGTACAATTACGTATAGTACCGGCAAACTAAACTTACTGCGCCTGGAAAAACTGGTGAGGGAGCTTGCCGATCTGTCTAACCAGAATAAAGAGATTATTCTCGTAACTTCCGGGGCGGTTGGTGCGGGCGTTGCCCGGCTGGGGCTTGCAGAAAGACCCAAAACCATACCGGAAAAACAAGCGGCGGCAGCAGTAGGACAGGGAATATTAATGCAGACCTATGAAAAGCTGTTTGCGGAATATGGTCAGGTAGTAGCTCAAGTGCTTTTGACCCGTGAAGATTCCAATCATCGCAAACGATTTATCAATTCTCGCAATACCTTGTCAACCTTGCTTTCCATGGGAGTTATTCCTATCATCAATGAGAATGACGTTGTTGCGGTAGACGAACTGAAAATCGGAGATAACGATACGTTGTCGGCCACGGTGGCCAGTATGATTGACGCAGATCTTTTGATTATTCTGTCGGACGTGGACGGTTTGTATACAGCAAATCCCCAACACGACCCTGCGGCGAAGCTGCTATCTGAAGTGTCCGATATAACCCCGGAGGTGGAAGACTTAGCAGGAGGACCGGGGACGGTGCAGGGGACGGGTGGCATGTTTACCAAGCTTCAGGCGGCTAAAATTGCGATAAATTCGGGAGTAACCCTGGTTATAGCTTCCGGTGGCCGGGATGGTATTATCCGTGAGGTTTTAGATGGTGCATCGTTAGGGACTATTTTTTGGCCGAAAGAACACACCTTGGAGGTCCGAAAGCGCTGGTTGGCCTTCGGTAATCGTGTAGCTGGAGCCGTCACCGTAGATCAGGGGTGTGAACAAGCGTTGCTGAACAAGGGCTCCAGTCTATTGGCTGCAGGGATTACCCGGGTAGAAGGAAGCTTTGGTTTTGGCAATACGGTTCGAATCCTTTCGGTGGAAGGAAGAGAACTGGCCAGAGGTCTTTCAAATTATAGTGCCGATGATCTTCGTCGGATTATGGGAGCACACACCAATGAAATCATTGCTATTCTAGGCACGAAACTTTACGATGAAGTCATTCACCGTGATAATATGGTGCTTTTGGTGTAAGGAGGAAGAAATATGGATTATACCGCTGAACTTCGGGAAAAAGGTAAAGCCGCGAAAAAAGCGGCCCAGCAGCTGGCTATTACTTCGAGCACGATAAAAAATGCGGCACTGTCCGCGATGGCCGACGCTTTGGAGAAACAGGCGGCCGCCATTATTGAAGCCAACGCCCTGGATTTAGAAAACGGGCGAGCGAAAGGCTTGTCGAATGCGTTGCTTGACCGACTGCTTCTTAATGTCCCACGAGTCAAAGCCATGGCTGATGGCTTAAGGGAACTGGCCGTACTCAAAGACCCTATTGGCGAAGCCATTAGCGGGTGGAGGCGTCCCAATGGGTTGGAAATTACCAAGGTAAGGGTGCCGCTGGGCGTTATCGGCATTATTTATGAAGCCAGGCCTAATGTTACGGCTGATGCGGCCGGATTGTGTCTTAAAACCGGAAATGCTGTTATTTTACGTGGTGGTTCTGAAGCCCTGCACTCTAATATGGCGATTACTCGTATATTAGCGACGGCCGCCGAAACAGCCGGTATTCCGTCAGGCGCGATTCAGCTTATCGAAACAACCGACAGGGAAGCCGTTAATGCCTTGATGCGATTAAATGAATACCTGGATGTAATCATTCCTCGCGGCGGCGCGGGACTTATTAAAACCGTACTCGAAAACAGTTCTGTACCTGTAATTGAAACAGGTACAGGGGTTTGTCATACCTATGTGGATGTATCCGCCGATTTGGACATGGCGCGTGCAATTGCCTTCAACGCTAAGGTGTCCCGACCCGGGGTATGTAACGCCATGGAAACCTTGCTGGTGCATAAAGACGTGGCTGGGGAATTCCTGCCGATGATGCTTGCGGAATATGATGCCGCCGGGGTCGAACTGCGCGGCTGTGAAAAAACCAGAAACTATCATTTCAAGGTTAAACCCGGTAGTGAAGAGGACTGGGCTGCGGAGTTTCATGACCTTATTTTAGCGGTAAAAGTGGTAGACAGTATGGAGGAAGCGCTGGCGCATATTAGAGCTTACGGAACCCACCATTCTGAGGCTATAGTAACCGGGGATTACGCCCGGGCCCGCCGTTTTCAACAGGAAGTGGACGCGGCTTGCGTATATGTAAACGCATCCACCCGGTTTACTGACGGCTTTGAATTTGGCTTTGGGGCGGAAATCGGTATTAGTACGCAGAAGCTGCATGCTCGCGGCCCTATGGGGTTGGAAGAGTTGACCAGTGTAAAATATCTTATAAACGGAACCGGCCAGATACGATAAGAATGGTAACCGCGAAGCATCTTTCTGAACCCAAGCGTTCAAAAGGGTGCTTCTTTGCGTATGGCTGGACACCTAAGTAAGAACAATAAAGACAAATGACAACTGCTAAGGGAGGGGCCTTGCCGTGGGGTACTTATATTCTCTCTGGAACTATCTAAAAACTGAAAAAGCCAGACGAGATTTCCTGGATTATATCAGGGCGATTATTATCATTGCCGCTGTCATGGCTATGGTGCGAATTGCGTTGGATCTGGTGCGCCACTAACTTGGGTTCTGGCCTAATGATGGGCGGTCTTTTTTTATAGAGGCTCCTTTGATATAATAATACAATACGAAACGTTGATAAGAAATAAGGTGGGAACATGGTAAAATGGCGCAAGGTAGGAGTTATGGGCGGAACTTTTGACCCTATTCATGTTGCTCATTTAATAACAGCAGAGACGGTACGCATGGAGTATGAGCTTGACGAGGTACTCTTTATACCTGCGGGCAATCCGCCGCATAAACAAGATGTGGAAGTGACACCGGCATTTCATAGGTATATCATGACAATATTAGCGACTAGTTCCAATCCATACTTTACTGTTTCGGATATAGAAATTGAGCGGCCAGGTCCGTCCTATGCCATTGATACGTTACGAACGCTACGCACTCATTATGGCGAAGAAACGGATTTTTATTTTATTACCGGAACGGATGCTGCAAGGGATTTGCCTACCTGGGAAAATAGCACCGCAGTATTGGATTTGTGTTATTTTGTTGAGGTATCACGTCCTGGCTGTGGCAGTGACTATGCTGAAGTGCTAAGAAGAACTTTTGGCGATAAAGCCAGTCGTCGCATTTATCACTTAACGGCGCCAGAATTAGATATTTCGGCTACGGACATTCGGGAGCGGATAAAAAAAGAACGGTCTATCCGGTACCTTGTGCCTGAAAGTGTGGAAAGCTATATTTATAAAAATGGTTTGTATCGCTAAACCAAGCTGCTATTTCCCAAAAAAATTATAAAAAAATATTAATAAAAAAAGGGAAAAAGAGAAATATGTAGAAAAACTATATTAGTAAAGTATAATTAATAGTAATGAATAATTTTTATTAATCAGGAGGAGTCTGGCATGATATTGTGGAAAGAAGAATTTAGGATTGGTATACCTGTGATTGATGAGCAGCATCAAAAACTACTGGAAATTGCTAACAGGGCATATGATTTACTGCAGGATGAATTAATTACTGATAAATATGACAAAATTGTAGAATTACTGCAAGAACTAAAGGAATATACTATCTATCATTTTGCTTTTGAAGAAGAATATATGAAAAGTATTAACTATAGTAAATTTTTATCACATAAAGTGGAACATGATGATTTTATTGCAAAGCTTGAGAATATTGACTTGAGTAAAGTGGATTATAATCAAAACGGAGCTATTTTGGATATGCTTGATTTTGTTGTCAACTGGATTAGTGAGCATATTTTAATAAAGGATAAGATGTATGCGGGCTAATACTTTTGAAGACCGATAGCTAAAGATACCTTGAAGCTCTTAGAGCTAGACGGCAATCATTTATCATTACAAAGCTGGGTTCCGTCCTGAAGGCGGTAGCGTTCGTGGATGAGGCCCGTACAAGCATTTTTCTCTAATTCGGAAAAATTCAAATGCTTCTCCAAATAAAGGCAGGCATAACTACCGGGATTTTAGAGATAATGTAATTGTAAGGTAGTCGTCGAGTAGGAGAAAGAGAGGTGAATCTTTGTGGCGAAAACTCTCTATGTCGGTAATTTACCTTGGGGAACTACGGAAAATGATTTGACAGATGCATTTAGGTCCCATGGCACTGTCATCTCCAGTAGGATTATTACCGATAAGGAAACCGGTAGATCAAGGGGATTTGGCTTTGTTGAAGTCGATGATAATGATGCCGATAAAATGGTTTCAGCGCTGAATGGCGCTGAATTAGGGGGCCGTCAAGTGGTTGTAAACGAAGCCAAACCGCGGCAAGGTTAATGAAGTAAAAAGATTTATGCCTCCTGTGTAAGGAGGCATTTTACTTTTTCCCCAAGATATCCCTAATTAAAGGAAACTTGACATTTTCCGCGAATACATACATAGGTGATTAGCGTGATACAAACATTAACAGATAAATTAAAGAATGAACTATCTCCTAAACGATTGGCTCACTCAATAGGGGTTAGCCAAACTGCTACAAGATTAGCAAAGCTCTATGGTGCAGATGTTCAAAAGGCGGAAATTGCCGGGCTAATGCATGATTGCGCACGGGAGATGCCCAAGAACATCCTCTTGAAAATAATTCAATCGTCTGGTATAGTGGTGGATGATGTCGAGTTATGTCAGCCAGCGTTGTTGCATGCGCGGGCTGGCGCTGTTGTTGTCAAGCGTGATTATGCGATTGACGACCAGGAAATATGTCAGGCTATTTCCTGCCACACGGTAGGGGGGCCTCAAATGACTCTTCTCGATAAGGTTATATTTTTGGCTGATTGCATTGAGCCGGGCAGAAAGTATCCCGGTGTGGACAAGCTTAGGCAATCGGCTAAGGAAAATTTGGACAAGGCTTTGCTTGCGGCTTACGATCATACAATAGGGTATCTCATTGCAGGACAAGGACTCATTCATCCGGCAGCTGTAGCCGGACGAAATGCCCTTTTAATGAAAATGTTATAAAATAGTGAAATCGTAGAGTATCTCTGGGAGGGAGGGGAGTTGGGTGCGGGGCGAAACCAATTTACCTAGAGGGCGCCGGAAAGTGCGCTGGATGCGTGTTTTGCTGGTGTTATTTTTATTTCTATCCATGGTTGCGGTGATGACTGGTGTGCTTGTATACGCTTACAATAACCTTTTTAATTCAACGGCAACGGCCGCTGTAGAAACCAAGAAGACTCCAATCATCACCAATCGCATTAACATTCTTCTCCTTGGCGTGGATGATGGAGATGTTGATACTCCGGAAGCTCCTAAACGCTCCGATACTATGATTCTGGCTAGCGTAAATCCGAAAGCGGGAACCATTAATCTTATGTCCATACCCCGGGATACCAAGGTCTATATTCCGGGACACAAAGGGTATGATAAAATCACGCATGCCTTTGCGTATGGCGGCCCAGAGCTGTCGGTGCGTACGGTAGAGGAATTAGTGCATGTCCCTGTACACTACTATGCAGTCATGGATTGGCAGGGTTTTATTAATGTCATAGATGTTCTTGGCGGAGTAGATTTATACGTAGAGAAAGATATGAATTATGATGATCCATATGCCAACTTAAGTATTCATCTAACGAAAGGATTTCAACACTTAGATGGACAAAAAGCGGGCGAGTATGTCCGATACCGGCATGATGAGCTGGGGGATATCGGAAGGACGCAACGGCAGCAGCGCTTCTTAAGAACCTTACGGGATGAAATGTTTAGTTTTGGTACTATTTTAAAATTACCAGCTTTGACCTCGACCGTCCGGTCCTATGTAGATACCGATATGCCGATGTTTACGATGGTTAAGCTGGCTAATACCTTAATGGGAATGAAAAAGGCCGATGCTGTGCACTCTGAAATATTGCCGGGGGACTTTGTTACGATTGACGGTTTAAGTTACTGGGTACCCGATTCTCAGAAGGTACCGCGAGTGGTGGAGGAGATGTTTTTGGATCGGGGTGCTACCACGGCACAAACCATCAATGGTAGTGCTTCAAAAAACTAATAGTTTCTGCATGGGGTTGCCCTGAGAGAATGGGAATAGTTCTCAGGGCCCTATTCCTGCTCGTCTGTCTGCAGGGAAAAAGGAAAGGTTTGGAGAATAGAATGTTGTAATAATGAAAATAACTAATAGCGTAGGATTTATAGCAGGAGGGAAAGCATGGCCGATTCAAAACTGGCTGAACTGGTAGCCGCGGCTGCGAGTGAAAAAAAAGCGTGGGATATTGTAATACTGGACTTGGACGGTGTCTCTATTATTGCTGACAACTTTGTAATTTGCAGCGCAAACTCAACCACTCAGGTCCAGGCAATAGCTGAGAATATTGAGGAGAAACTGGATGAACAAGGGTTCAAGCTCATCCGTAAAGAAGGATATCGCGAGGCACGCTGGGTGTTATTAGATTATGGTGATTGTATTGCTCATGTCTTTGTAGATGATGACCGGCGATTTTATAACCTCGAACGTCTGTGGATTGATGCAAAATCAAGTACATATAAAGAATAAGGCTGTGGTATGAATATGAAGCCTGGAGATATTGTAACGCTGACAGTAGCAAGAACCAGCGACTTGGGAGCGTTTCTGGATGCGGGCACAGGGAGAACCAGTGACGACATCCTTTTACATAAGGCACAGCAGGTTAGGCAGGTCAAGGTTGGAGAAAAGGTAGAAGTATATCTCTATCATGATCCCAAAGGGCGACTGACTGCGAGTATGCGTCTACCGCAAATGCGGGAAGGACAGGTCGCGAGAGTGAATATTATTAATACAACCAAAGACGGCGCATTTGTCGATATTGGAGCCGAACGTGGTGTATTTATGCCTTTTGCTGAAATGCGGGGCGCCGTAAAGTGTAACGAAAAAGTGTGGGTTAAGCTGTATCGAGATAAATCAAACCGCTTAGCGGTTAGCATGGATGTAGATGAAGAACTAAATAAGGCCGCGCGTCCGGCCGAGAATATTAAAATTGGGGACATGGTAACCGGATCGGTTTACAACTTTACCGAAGAAGGGGCCTTTGTTTTTACCCAAGACCGTCAGATTGCTTTTATTCACAAAGATGAAATAACCGTCCGGCCCAAAGTCGGACAAGAAGTCACCGCCAGAGTAACTTATGTGCGGGAAGACGGGAGACTTAACGTTTCCATGCGCCCGGTAAAAGAAGAAGCTATGGGCATTGACGCGGAAGCCATCTTAGCGCTGCTAAACTCCCGGGGGGGAGAAATGCCGTACAGTGACAGTACTTCCCCTGAAGTTATAAAAGCCAAGTTTAACATCAGCAAGGCCGCGTTTAAACGCGCGTTGGGGAGTCTGTTAAAGGAAAATATCATCGAACAACGCGACGGCTGGACGTATTTACGTAAACCATAGCCCGGCAATAATATCGGCGGACCGAGCTGTCAATATTACATAAAATGGTTTGATAAAGTAACAATAAAATATTGACACAGCCTGGCCTGATGATATATAATATCGAATGTCGGTAAAAATAATCGACGAACAAATGGGGGTATAGCTCAGCTGGGAGAGCGCTTGAATGGCATTCAAGAGGTCAGCGGTTCGATCCCGCTTATCTCCACCAGGAATGACGCGACTTTGTAGGTTTTCTGCGAAGTCGCTTTTAATTTTTCTAATCTTAGGGTAAAAAATAAAAATTGTATTCATTCTACCTTGAATAGTTTATCTTTCGTTTCGCGTCTTATTAATATAAGGCCTCTTTTTTTATACCCCTATAATAAATTGCCTCTCAGCCTGGGTGTAGGTTGAGGGGCAATTTATTATAGGGGTAGATTAATGGTGAGGTGACAAGTTCCTGTGGAAAACAGAGAAATAAATAGGAAATTAAGGGAAGCCTAAGGAAACTTGAAGGCAAAAATGAGCCATAGTGTTCTATTGCATTTAAATCAATATTGCATTGAATAGGTAGGTTTGTGGCAATGTTCATTTTAATAGTACAATAATAGAAGAGCGCTGAAATCAACCGTAAATGGTATTTTTTCAAATTTGCGCTATCTAAGTAAAGGTGGAAATATGTTTTATTGGTTTCTTCTATTTATTTCTATTGTCGCTGAAGTTATTGGTACTAGTTATATTAAATATACTGGAGATGACGCTGGGCCAGTCGACTATTCGCTTTTATTTTCCTTGGTAGGCTTATCCTACTATTTTCTTGCAAAGGCGATTCAAGCTATACCTATGAGCTTAGCATATGCCGTATGGGAAGGTGTAGGTTTAATGGTGATGCTGGTATCTGGCTATTTGCTGTTTGATGAAATAATACATAGAGAGAAGCTTTTGGCTTGCGGAGCAATTATAGTTGGGATTGTAATGCTTAATTTTGGACGTGCTAATTACTCTCACGGGAAAGGTTAATTATGGAATGGCTATTTTTAGTTGTTGCGGTATTTTTTGATGTAGTTGCTAATATAGGTTTGAAATTTTCGGAGGGATTTCGTCGGAAAAAAATTGGCGTTTTTGCTTTGGGGTGTGTTATGGCAGCTTTTGCTTGTCTGGCACAGGCTTTACAGGATATAGAATTAAGTGTGGCTTATGCTTTCTGGGGAGCTATGGGACTTTGCTTGACGGCAATTAGTGATTATTTTTTGTTTGGGCAACGATTGACAATCGTTGGGTGGCTTGGAATGGTGTGTATGGTATTTGGAGTGGGTCTTTTGCATTGTACTGATTGATAACATGAGTATTGCCATTGATAGGTTGACAGCATAAGGGAAGGAGCCTCCCCACTGCGGGCGGCTCCTTCCCTTTTATTTGGTATATTTTATTGAAAATGTATTTACAAAATCAAAAATAAATGGTATAATTTAGCCATAGAAAGGGGGTGCATAAGTGAACAAACAAGATGATCTTCTCGAAACGGCTGCCTTGCTAATCGGAATCGCGGCTAACCTGATAACGATAGCAAAAGCCTTCTCGGGAAGGAGAAAGCCCCGGAAAAACCGCAAGCCTCGCAAGCCAAAACGGTAAACCGGAGCCGATGGGCAGGGAGAGAAACCTCCCTTGCTTATCAAAAAGTATATCATTTTTGTTGTTCACTTTCAATTATGGGTAAGATAGGAAAAGCTACCATTGTAATTACGGCGATATTGGTCATAGTAATGATGTTTCGAATAAATTGGAGTGGTGAAACTTTTATTGCGCTACTAAGCGGAGTATTACTGGGTCTTGTTGTGATTGGTTCGTGGCTTTGGTGGAGGTTGCGATAATGGAAGACAAGAAACGGGGCGGAGCAAGAGAAGGGGCTGGCCGTAAAGTTGGCCCGGAAGGTATAAAAAAAGCACATAACCTTAGATTTACGGATGCAGCATGGGATAGAATTGAACGGAACGCCAAGAATGAAGGATATGATACGGTGACGGCATTTATTGAAGCAAAAACAGCATATTAATAAACACATATCCCCCCTCGGTCGTTTGACTGAGGGGGGATATGTGTTTATTGAGGTTGAGACTTATGAATTGGGTAGATCTTTTAACAATTTTCTTTCTGAGCCATCGGCAAATTTAATAGATGTGATTGTGAATTTAGCGGAAAGTTCATTAACGGGAATATCAATAACAGCTTTCTGGCTAGGAATGAAAGGATTAATGTCTAGAGAATAATTAATAACGCCTTTCTTTCCTTTATATGAGGAACCTTTACTCAAAGTGGTACTTTCAAGGATTACTTTTCCCTGACTATCGGTTATCCGAATTACTCCTGCGACTTCGATGATGCTTTGCTCGGAAAGAAATTCTAATGGTGTACTAACAATGAAAACATGGGCAAACGAGTTTTTTTGTTGCCTTTTAAGTTCAAGTTGTCCTATGGAAATCGCGGAGTTAATTTGATCACTAATAGGTTTGTTGAGTTCAGCAAGTTTTGTTTCTTTTGCTTTTGTAACATTATCCATATATTCTTTGAAATTACTAATTTCGGACACTTGCCACGTACCATCTTCAAGTTCGTGCATTTTTACTTCTATAATGAAGCTTTGCTGCAATTGACTGTCGTATAATTTCACACCGACGAAAGCAGTTTTGCCGTCTGTTTTGGTGTACTCAATACCCTTGATTTCTGATTTTGTAAAACGTGTATTTTCGGTTAGTTTCTCGGGCGAAATGGCGTTGTTATCGACTGATTGGTCTTCTTTCTTTCCAATAGACCCTGTTTCCACTAAATTTTGAATTTCTGTATTTAGAACAGAGACTAATTTTGGTTTCATATTATTAATAAATCCATTAATAAACGATTGCGCGATAGGGTTGTTTTTGACGTCTTCTGAATCGGAGGCTTGGGAGAATATGTAATCGACAAACTTATTTGAAAATGTGTCTACATCAAAGTGCTTTTTAAAAAGAACTAAATCATGCGTCTTAATTGCATTTTGAAGTAAGCCTAAGGAATACCGTGGAGTTTTTTTCCACCAAAAGAAATACCCTTCGAGCAAAGAGGCCAGTATAATAACGAGAATAATAATAGCAATACTTTTCTTGTTAATAAATGAGGTTTGAGCTGTTGTAGTTTCAGTTTGCATGCGGTCAACCCTTTCAATATTGTATTTTGCATTTTATATCTTATTCCCAAAAATAGCATTAATTTTCTGCAAAACACGATAAAATTAGTAAATAAGTTAATTGTTTTGGAAGGCTTAGTAAAAGCCGTTGAGATTGTGAACTTGTTTGTTATTTGATAAAATAAGATTGATTTTGATAAACATTTTTGTTTGGAGGATTTAAAGTGAAAAAATTTGTAATAATGATTACTTTGTTGGGAATGATTCTAGCAATTGCCGGATGCGGTTCCGCGGGAGATGCACCTAATGCACCTAAAGCGACGCAGCAGCAGCAACAAATGCCCGATAAGCCTCAAACTGATAATGGGCAAAAACAAACGGTTGAATCCACAAATACTCAGGGACAACCAAAACAAAATCCTGAATCCGTAAATAATGGTGGACAGCCAAAACAAAATGAAGCCTCGAATAAGGACTCACAACAAAAGCAAATGATACCGGAACAACAGAATTCTTCTAATCAACAAAAACCTGATGGACAGCCAAATAGATAATCTAAAATATGGATACAATTAAGGTATAACAGTAATCTTTAATACTTTATTCAATTTGGTTTTATAATAAGAATAGCGGTGGTATTTGTTATACCTGTTAGCATTGTATTATCGTTATTTTTATTGTAGGCCTTGTTTTTATTCAGAGATGACTTCATCAGATTATTGACTAAAAGGCACTTACGTAAAATCGTAAGTGCCTTTTTTTATGGGATTTAAAATGTGTAAGAAAGATACCTTTTATTGCTAGATAAAGCAAGGAAATAGTATGGCTGTAAATATTCTAATGTTCTAGCTTTAGCGTATCTGGAGCGGGTTCTCGAAGGGATACAGAATAATTAATGTGAAAGAACAATATCAAAATAGGCTGAGCAATAGTCCAGTCTATTTTGAATTCATATATATAATAACCTCTTGATTTGCAATATGACATCAGGAATTTCAAAGGAAAAAAATAAAGTTGTGTCGAATGTTAGCAAAAAGGGTAAAAATTTAGGAGGAGAGAAAATGGCTAATGGTGTAATAGAAACTAATGAAGAAATATTGGCGGCGTTTAAGTTAGTACTCCCATACTTGAATAGAATAGTTCGTGAAGATATGGCAGTAGGTTTAACCGACTTGAAAGAATATATTTCCTATCATCGTGCGAAGGAGTTTGAACTAGATTTGCCGGCAGGGAAACCAATACAAGGGATTAGCACAATTGAAGATTGTATTCGTATAGGGAAAGATACTTATGCAGATGTTCCTCCTAATGTGTATGGACGGAATATAAAAACGATATTCACTCCGATTTATGGTGTAAATAAAGAGGTTATTGGTACCTTGAGTTCAGGTATAGATTTAGAGCATAGTCTTTCATTAGTTAACAGTGTGGAAAACTTAGCAGAGGCGACACAGCATACAACTGAAAGTGTTGATGAAATCGCTAAAAGTGCAACAGAATTAGCTGCTGCAGGTCAATCGGCAATTAAGATATCTCAAGAATTAGCTGAAAAAAATAGGGATACTGTTCAAATACTAGAGTTCATTAAAAATATTGCTTCACAAACTAATCTGTTAGGTTTAAATGCGGCAATAGAGGCCGCAAGGGCTGGTGAACAAGGGCGTGGTTTTGCTGTGGTTGCAGAAGAGGTAAGAAAACTAGCAGAGCAGTCTCAAGACGCGGTAAAAAAGATTCAACAAACCTTGCAGGAAGTTAGTAAGTCGATAGAAGATATAAGCAAATCGATTGAAGTTGTCGGGGCTATCAGTGAAGAACAAGCGGCCACAACTGAAGAAATTGCGTCTACCTTAGAGCAAATCAACCATAATGCAAAACAATTAGAAGGTTATGTGTCTCGGTATAAGTAAAACGATGATTAATCGTCCAGATCAACCGGTATTCGACTTTTAGTGGGCGGTTGCGCCAGTTTTCAAGGGTTTATAAAAGAGTGTAAATGGATTTTTGGACCTAAGATTTACTGCGATAAAAAGTTTAAGAGCATTAATGCAATATCTACAGAGAAGCATAAAAACACGGACAGTCAATCTGGGCCGTGTTTTTATGCTTCTCTGTAGTTCCATATGGGGTGAGGGGTCATTACGCAGGATGTTATCGTCTGCCCAATTAAGAAAACCTCCTTTTCCCAGAGATTGACTTTTATCCTTAGCAGCAATAGTTGTTCATTTTTGCAAAATCGAATGTGTTAAAGTTAGTGAGGGTTGCAGGAATAGATGGGAAACTAATAGCGAAACAGGAGGATAGGTAATGAATAGACGAGTGGTTATTACTGGAGCGGGAGCCGTTACTTCTTTGGGGCAAGGGGCGGATTCTTTATGGCAGGCGATTAAGAAAGGAAAATCGGGTATTAGTCCAATCGATAGGATTGACGTGGCAGATTTACCGACAAAGGTCGCTGCGGAAATTAAGGATTTTGATCCGAGTTGTTTTATTGAAAAAAAAGAAATCAGGAGAATGGATAGATACGCCCAATATGCTGTAGCGGCTACGCAAATGGCTCTTGAAAGCGCACGTCTTAATGATACTGGCAATGCTAATTTGGAACGGGCCGGTATGATAATTGGTACAGGTATCGGAGGCTTAGAAACACTTGAGAACCAACATCGTGTTCTAATAGAAAAAGGCGCCGATAGAGTCAGTCCGTTTATGATACCAATGATGTTACCCAATATGGCGGCTGGCATGATTGCAATTAAGTATGGGATTAAGGGATTTGTTGAATGTGTTGTTACTGCCTGTGCTACATCAACCAATGCAATTGGTGATGCATATAAATTGATTCAGAGGAATGCCGCCGACATTATGATTGCAGGCGGAACGGAAGCACCCATCACTCGTTTGGCTATGGCGGGGTTCTGTGCCAATAAGGCGATGACTATAAACCCTGATGCTAAAACTGCTTGTAGGCCATTTGATTCCGAGCGCGACGGATTTGTTATAGGTGAAGGTGCAGGGGTCTTGATACTCGAAGAACTTAATCATGCGTTAAGCAGGGGCGCGGATATAATTGCCGAAATAGTGGGGTATAGCTGTACGAATGATGCATACCACATTACAGCAAATCGGCCCGATGGTGAAGGGGCGGCCCGGTGTATGAATTTGGCTCTAGCCGATGCAGGGATGAAGCCTACGGATATTCAATATATAAACGCTCACGGAACCTCCACTCAGCTAAACGACAGAACCGAGACGGCGGCAATAAAATCTGTATTTGGAAGTCATGCTTATCAACTGGTCGTAAGCTCTACGAAATCGATGACGGGGCATTTATTGGGGGCTGCTGGAGCAGTAGAGGCTATAATTACTGCATATGCTATAAAAGATAGTTTTTTACCGCCAACAATAAATTATGTTAACTCAGATCAAGAGTGCGATTTAAATTATATTCCTAATTATGGTAGAAGCGAGCGAATTATTAATGCTATGACTAATTCCTTCGGGTTTGGCGGACATAATGCAGTGCTAATTTTTAAGGGCTATCAATAGTTCTGGTAATTTTATAGGTTATCAGGCTATAGTATGCAATCTTTTCCGGATAGCTGGTGGATAAGGGTGAGAATGTGATTAATTTAAAAGAGACTATTTCAGAATGTATATCCTATGTAGAAGATAATATATGTAAGAAATTTTCTTTGGACGATATTGCTAGCCATTGTGGGCTATCAAAATATCATCTGCATCGGATATTCAAATCACTTACAGGAGAATCATTAATGGAATATGCCCAAGCCCGAAAGCTTTCCTCCAGTATCGATGAACTTACAAATACTAATATGAGAATTATAGATATTGCTTTGGACTATGGATTTGATTATGAGCAATCGTATATTAGGGCTTTCCGCAAGAAGTTTGGATATACGCCGCTGAAAGTTCGCTCTGAACAAATGTCTCTAATTATCCAAGAAAAACTGAATATGAATGATATGCTGTCAATGAATCATTCTATTGTCTATAAGCCTTTCTTTGTTTTTCGACAAAAATTTTGTCTTGTAGGAATTCAACATAAGATTATGAGTAAGTCGGGAGATAAGGTTGC